>Ga0105239_10009822_pt1 | contig 10755 bp, 8 predicted proteins | sample KBSC44metaG_FD_92761 | JGI IMG/M metagenome (GOLD analysis project Ga0105239, IMG submission 92761) | Corn rhizosphere microbial communities from Kellogg Biological Station, Michigan, USA - KBS C4-4 metaG | ecosystem: Host-associated > Plants > Roots > Rhizosphere > Soil | place: Michigan, USA...
ACCCAGCCAGCGCCGTAATGAGATGTTCTTCTTTCCCGCTTGCACGTGAAGCGTCGGCTGCTTGTTGGTAGGCGTGGTAAGCATCGTCCAGCCGCCCTTCACGTCGCGCCTGGACGCCCGTGGTGATTTGAAAGGTTGGGTTGTCAGACATAACGGGTTGTCTCGAATTGGATGCGTGATTGAACGTTTGAGGTAAGTGGTCGCCGCCACAATGAGCATCAAATTACCCGACGCGTCGCAGAGGGCCATTTCACCGTCGGATCAGAACTTATTGGACCATACCGCGGCTCGGAGCCAAACGAGCAGAAAATAAACAACCCTCACCAGGATGCTGAGATGCGGCTACCGTATTCAATGGTACTCAGCGCAGTTCCGGGACCGCGACCGGCACGTCGATCCAGCTATCTCCCCACCATTGCACGCGCAACGGTGTCTTGGCGTCCTCAATCGTCTCATCTTCCAACGGACGCCCGCTGCCATAGTTGATTTCTTCGCCAGGCTGCTTGATCACCGCGAGCACCACCGCCAGGCGATCGCCCGCAGCAAGCAGCCGGCTTGTGGTTCGACGTGCCGTAAGCATGACGCGGGTGCGGCGCCCCGGTCGAAGCAACTGTCGCCGGTCGGGATTCCGAATCTGGCTGACTCGCTCCCAGTCATACGACAGCTGAATCCATTTGCCGTCGGCCGTAATGTCAAACAGTGTTACTGCAATGTCCAGATCGCGCTGATTGATGGTCAAATCCAGGCCTGCCGTAAACAACCCGGAGATCTCGAGATCCTGTGACAGAGCCGGCGTCTCGAAGACAATTGCATTCGCCAAATCCAGGCCTTGAGTGACGATCGGCCAGTCGTCCAATGCCTGGTTGATCAAGGGGCCTCGCGGCGCGAACCGATCCACATCCGAACGATCACCCAGATCGACGGTCTGAGTGATCGCTCGGGTAGGCTGCGGACGAAGATCCAGCGTATATCCGTCCGGCGCTGCGCTGCCGCTGAGGTAATAGCGCCGGGGGTGGCCCATGGCCTCGATCGAAGCGCTATGGCGCCAGCGGTTCGCTCCCATCACCTCAAAATTGACCTTGTCGGTCAGGATGGCGGGCTTGGGGCCGCGCCCGAAAATCCAGTCGAACCACTGATAGCGCAAACCGGCCATATCCAATTGCCCGGCGTCGTCGATCGGCATCTGCCGCAGCACGCTGCGGCTCGTGCCGAGAGGACTGACGGTTCCGAGTTGCGCCGTATGGTGATCCCAGGGTCCGATCAAGAGATAGTGTCTTTCTTCCGGTTGCGCGCGAACCAGGCGCATCCAGTAGGAAAGAGCACCCGACTGTCCACTGTCGTAGTAGCCAGTGGTGGCGAGAACCGCGACATCCAGCTTGGCCAGCTCCTCCATGGAGGGCTTGAGGCCGCGCCAGAAATCATCGTACTCGGGATGAGAAAGCCAACGCTCCCAGATTGGATTTGGCATTGCCGACATGGGAACAAGGTCGCGGTATGCGCGGCCCGAAAGGTACCAGTCGCGCTCGAGTTTTTCCCAGCGTTGCGAATCAAAATAGATCGTGTCATCCAGATATTTGTTGCCGGTGGTGTACAGCGGCCAGGGCAACCCGTAACTCATGAATATTCCGCCATCCATGGGAAAGTCGATGCCCGGAGAGGCTGAAACCGAAGGCATGATGGCCTTGAGCGCTTTCGGAGCATGCTTGGCGGCTGCCCATTGCGTGAAGCCTTCGTAACTTCCGCCGTACATCCCCACCCGCCCGTCGCTCCAGGTTTGGCGAACAATCCATTCGATCAGCGCGTCCGCGTCGGCACCGTCGTGGATGAACGGCTCAGGGGTTTGCGGGCTGCAGCCTTTTCCACGAGTGAAGCCGATCACTGCGGCATAGCCGTTGGCAGCAGTGCGTCGCGCATCGTCCAGCGTGTCGACCGGGTCGTTGTAGATGGTGAATTTGAGCAAGGTCGGAAGTGGGCCGGCATTTCTTGGCCGCACGATCAGCGCGCAGATGGCAGCGCCATCCGGCATGTCGACGCGCCGCTCGGATTCGACCACATAGCGCCGCGTATCATCGGCGGCGGCCAGGCTTTTCACCAGTGGCTGAAATTCCCGGTACGCCTCCAGAGTCTCGTAGGCGCGAATCAGGGCCATCGCCTCCGCGACATCGAGCGAGGAAGCCCCCGCGTTGCGCACCAATATCGAATTGAAGTTGGACTGCAGAGCGTCAATCGGCGTACTGAGCGAATAGAGGACGGCATAAGCGCTGCGATTATCCAGCGCTTTCAGCGCTTCGTTCGTAGCCACGGTGAATGCGTCAGCGAACCGAGCGCCCTTCTCTTGGGCAATTATCTTTGCCCTCGCATAGAGCGTCCAGCGCAGGTTCGCCAACCGACGGTTGAGGCGGGCGCCGTCGTCCACCGGATCCAACGTGCTGATGGTCTGGGATGCCTCTGCAAAGCGACCGGCGGCAAGCTCAAGAATGAAACGGTCGTCGAGCTGCTGGCGCGGGCCAGCCTGTGACTCGAAAGCTTCAACACGCCGGGTCAGCCGCGCCATGATGTCTTTGAAGCCAGGATCTTGGGCGTTCAACGCTTGGTCAAGTGAGATCGTGGCCGCGCTATCGGCGAACGCCGTCGCCACGCTTACCAGCGCCACCGCGAGGATTGCCGCCTTGATTGACCACTTCCCGCCGCACCAGGGGCTTCGACAGTGCAATTGTGTCTGCATGACGAATATCTATGTAGTAAAAAATGTTGTAATGTTTTACAACATGCATAGATGGAGTTGCAAGTGACCAGACCTTTCGTGGTTTCAAGCCCGGAACAGCTGGAGACGATCGCTTCGCCAGGACGTGAGGAGGTGATCGATGCGGTCGCACTAATCGGACCGTGCCGCGTCAGCGAACTGGCACGCCAACTCGGACACTCACGCCACGCGCTGTACTATCACGTCAAGGCCTTGCGCGACTGCGGATTGCTGGTGGAAACCAGGCGGACCGTTGCTGGCGCGCGCGAAACCTGCTTTTACGACGTCCCAGGGCGACCGGTATCGGTGCGCTTCGATCTGTCTACCCCCGCACGCAGGCGAGCAGTGACCGCCCTCAGCCGGGCAAGACTGCAAAAGGGATCCAAGGGCGTGGCACGAGCATGCGCTTCGCACGCTACCGTTACTGAGGGGCCGCGCCGCGAGCTGTGGGCTACCCATGTGAAAGGCTGGCTGTCGGGGGCGGACCTGGAGGAGATGAACCGGTTGTTTCTGTGTTTGGTCGACGTCATCTCGCGCGCATCGAACAGTCAATCGACCGGACGGAAAGCATTCGAACTCACGTTTGCACTGAGTCCGGTGCGGCGAAAAGCGCGCCGAGTACCTCCAAATAATTGACCCAGAGCCACTCCTTTACCGTTCTATGGCAACTTGGAGCGGTAGTTGCCTCTGCTACCTGCGATAGTTGCAGGTTCGCTCATAGAGCTGGCGAACGTCGAGTGAAAAGGGTCCAGTTCGGAGGCTCCCGCGGGATCGAACATCATTAGGTCGACCACGTTTGCAGCTCTTGGTACTCAGTCGATTTCAACATGCGTGCTCTTCGATGACACGAACGTGACCCGTAGTGGAAACCCACTCAGCCGTGTGCTTTTTTCTCCTGCTTTTCCAGCTTTGCTCCGATCCAATTTGATGCAAGTCAAAATGCGCGTATGGGAATACAGCACGCTTGGCGCATCACGTCGATCGGAGCATGCGAGATGAACAAGCCAGAGATTCTATCCATCAAACCACGTTCGCCATTCAAGACGCGCTATGAAAATTTCATCGGCGGCCAGTGGGTCGCACCGCTTGCCGGCCGCTATCTCGGCAATGTTTCGCCGATTAATGGCGAGGTGGTATGCGAGGTGCCGCGTTCGGATGCGCAGGATGTGGAGTGGGCGCTGGACGCCGCGCACAAGGCGCGCTCGGGCTGGGCGCGCACTTCGCCGGCCGAACGCGCGCGGCTGCTGAACCGCATCGCAGATCGCATGGAAGACAAGCTGACACTATTGGCCGAAGCGGAGACCTGGGACACCGGCAAACCGATCCGCGAGACCTCCGCCGCCGACGTGCCGCTGTCGATCGATCACTTCCGCTACTTCGCGTCCTGCATTCGCGCGCAAGAAGGCTCGATCGGCGAGATCGACAATGATACGGTGGCTTATCACTTTCATGAGCCGCTGGGCGTTGTGGGCCAGATCGTTCCCTGGAACTTTCCGCTGCTCATGGCAGCATGGAAGCTCGCACCTGCCATCGCCGCCGGCAACTGCGTGGTGATTAAGCCATCGAAGAACACTCCGGCCAGCATCCTAGTGCTGGCCGAGATCATCGCCGACGTGCTACCGCCGGGCGTACTCAACATCATCAACGGCTCAGGCGGCGAGTGCGGTGATGCGTTGGCCACCAGCAAGCGCATCGCCAAACTGGCCTTCACCGGCTCCACCGAAATTGGGCGCAGCATTGCGCACCATGCCGCTGAGAATCTCATACCGGCGACGCTGGAACTAGGTGGGAAGTCGCCCAACATTTTCTTTGCCGACGTGATGGACAAGGACGATGCTTTCCTCGACAAAGCACTCGAAGGTTTTGCTTTATTCGCTTTCAACAAAGGCGAGGTCTGCACTTGTCCGAGCCGAGCGCTGGTGCAAGAGTCCATCTACGAGCGGTTCATCGAGCGTGCAATCCAACGCGTGGAAGCGATCCGCGTCGGCAATCCGCTGGACCCGGCAACGCAAATGGGCCCGCAGAACTGCCAGGACCAGCTCGATAAAATTCTCCGCTACATCGACATCGGCAATCAGGAAGGCGCGCAACTCCTGACCGGTGGCGAACGCGCCGAGGTTTCAGCGGATATCGCCGGCGGCTACTACCTGAGGCCGACGGTGTTCCGCGGCCATAACAAGATGCGCATATTCCAGGAAGAGATCTTCGGCCCGGTGCTGTCGGTGACCACGTTCAAGGACGAAGCCGAGGCGCTCGAAATCGCTAACGACACCATCTATGGCCTAGGCTCTGGAGTGTGGAGTCGCACCGCTAACACTTGCTATCGCATGGGGCGCGGCATCGAGGCCGGGCGCGTGTGGGTGAACCAATACCACGCTTATCCGGCACACGCCGCTTTCGGCGGGTACAAACAGTCCGGCATCGGACGCGAAACCCACAAAATGATGCTCGATCACTATCAGCAAACGAAGAACATGTTGGTCAGCTACGGCACACAAGCACTGGGCTTGTTCTAAACGCCACTAGGAATAAACACATGAACACCATGAAAGCCGCCGTCGTGCGCGAGTTCGGCAAGCCGTTGCGCATTGAAGAAGTCGCGATCCCAACGCCTGGCTCTGGACAGATCCAAGTGAAGATCCAGGCATCGGGCGTATGCCACACCGACCTCCACGCCGCCGAGGGTGACTGGCCGGTAAAACCCAAGCCGCCGTTCATCCCCGGGCACGAAGGCGTCGGCTATGTCTCCGCGGTTGGTGCCGGCGTGCACCACGTGAAAGAAGGCGACCGCGTCGGCGTGCCCTGGCTGTACACCGCCTGTGGCCACTGCGAACACTGCATGGGAGGCTGGGAGACGTTGTGCGAAAGCCAGCAAAACACCGGCTATTCGGTCAACGGAGGCTTCGCCGAATACGTTATTGCCGATCCGAACTTCGTCGGCCACCTACCGGGCAACGTTGGCTTTGTCGACATAGCACCGATCCTCTGCGCTGGAGTTACTGTATACAAAGGACTGAAAGTCACCGACACGCGTCCGGGCAACTGGGTGGTGATCTCGGGCATCGGCGGTCTTGGCCACATGGCTGTGCAGTACGCCAAGGCCATGGGCCTCAATATAGCCGCGGTGGACATCGCCGATGACAAGCTGGAGCTGGCCAAGCGCCTCGGCGCCAGCGTAGTGGTGAACGCGCTCAAGACCGATCCCGCCGCCTATCTGCGAAAAGAGATCGGAGGGGCCCACGGTGTGCTGGTGACGGCTGTTTCACCCAAGGCTTTCGAGCAGGCGTTGGGCATGGTGCGCCGCGGCGGCACCATCTCGCTCAACGGACTGCCGCCAGGCAGCTTCCCCCTGCCGATTTTCGACATGGTGCTCAACGGCATCACAGTGCGCGGCTCTATCGTCGGAACTCGTTTGGACCTGCAGGAGTCGCTGCAGTTCGCCAGTGAAGGCAAGGTCAAGGCGACAGTGGCAACAGAGCGCCTGGAAAATATCAACACCATCTTCGAACGCATGCACAAAGGTGACATTCAAGGACGAATCGTCATCGATTTCCAATAACGGCGATAATCCAGACAATCCCGTGGGATCTAGCGCAGTAGAGTGGCCATTCGCGACAGTCAGCTTGGGGTCGGTTTCTGCCGTTCGACATGGGCCCACAGCTGATCATACTGGCCGGCGAACTGGTCATTATCGAGCGTGACCGCGCAGATCGCGGTGAACTTTCACCCCAACCTAAAAGGATTGGTCGAGAGCATGCTGCAACAGTCGATGTATGAAGTAGCGGATTTCCACTGAATCCAACATCGCAACAGCGGACGTTCGTGATTGGACGATTTGGGTCGGAAGCGGAACTGGAACACATCGAGGTGACCATCGGTGGCGCACTTTGGATGGCCACTTGGGTCAGAAGATACGCCTTGGGAGTTCAGATAGAGCGAATAAGTCCGCCGTCAACGCGGATGTTCTGACCAGTGATGTAGCCAGCTCCCTCCGACAGCAGGAAGGCGATGGTGGCTGCGATTTCCTCGGCGGTGCCGTAGCGCCCCATCGGCACGCTGTCGCGCCGCTCGTCCGTGGCGGGCAGGCTGTCGATCCAGCCGGGCAGGACATTGTTTATCCGAATATTCTTGGCTGCATAGGTGTCCGCGAAAATCTTGGCGAAGCTGGCCAATCCCGCTCGGAACACCGCAGATGTGGGGAACATCGCCGCGGGTTGGAAGGCCCACGCTGTCGAGACGTTGACGATGGCACCCCCACCTTGCGCTTCCATGATGGGCGTAACCAGCCGGATTGCGCGCACCGCGCTCAAGAAATAGACATCCATTCCCTTGTGCCAATCCTCGTCGGGGATTTCGAGAACCGGGCCGCGAGGTCCGTGACCGGCCGAATTGACCAAGGCGTCGATCCGCCCCCAACGTTCCATCGCCAGATGCACCAGCCGTTTGATGTCATCGTTCGACTGATTCGAGCCGGTAACACCTACGCCACCCAGATCCTTGGCGAGGGCTTCCCCCTTGCCGGACGAGGATAGAACAGCAACGCGATAGCCATCTTGGGCGAGTTTTCTTGCCGCTGCGGCACCCATGCCGGAACCGCCGGCGGTGATGATCGCGACTTTTTCTTCAGACATTGCAGCCTCGGGCATCTCTATTTCCGGTGCATTATCGCTCTAGCAGAGACTGGATTGGAGTACCTCGCCAATGCCAATGTCCACTTCGGGTCGCATCCAGACGGGCCGAACTCGGCCAGAAATGGACTTGCAGAAACCCAAATTCTGGCCCTTAAGTGGCCATTCGTGGGCAGATGTGCCGACCTTGCGTTTGAGCTGAGCGGAGGGTGGGCGGCGCTCTGAAAGGCACCGCGAGACTGTCTACTCTTTACGGCGCGCTGTCGTAGACCACGACGCGCTCCCAGAGCGACTGGCAAGTGGAAACGAACCTTGCGTGGAGCTCGCAATTGGTTTGATAGAACTCGTGGTCCTCAAGGGACTTGAAGTGCAACGAGGTTGCGAAGTCGAACGAATGATCCACGACGGAGCGATGTTCCGTCTGCGCAGGAGTGCCGACGAACCCGCTTTGGAGATACGGAATCATCGCTAGGCGACGCACTTCGGTGGCGAATGCGTTCCGTTCGGACGTGCTGAGATCTTTGCGGAGCCAAAACAGCGCGCTGTGGATAAGCATTGGTGCGAGTTGTTGGTTGATCGAAAGATGATTGTATCGCGACGCCTCACGCCTGAGCTAAGCGGTCGCTGCCGCGTAGCGGATGATAGCGCGAGTGCACATCGCAGCGGTGCACTTGACCGAATAGTTAGGTAGCACGTAGCACACGGCGTAGGCGCAAGACGATCGGAAACCCGAAAGCCGCAGAGCAAGCGGCGGTGAGCGCAAGAACGTTGAACTGAGCGCTGGGGTATGTGGCAGGCCCTTGCAAAGAGGGATTTAGCCAATTGACAGCGAGCGGATAAGCGATTGCGGCCAAGCCCAGAAAGCAGACGAAGCAAATTGCGGCAAACAATCCAAGATGTGTAGTAGTGCGCCAAGAGAAAGCGATAGCACTCAAGGCAAACAGCAGAGGCAGACAGAGCATCAAGATGATTTGGAGAAGCAGCAAATGTGAGAGATCCATGTGCCACCTAATGCTTGAGGTAAGCGACCGCTACCGCGATGGCCATCAGGATACCGCAACTCGCCGCAGTGGTTCGTTTGACCAAATAGTTAGGCTTCACCCCAACTGCGGACCGAAGAGGGGACCGGCAACGTAAGGGCGCCAGGGACGCCGACAACCTCCAAACCTACGATTGCCTCACCTTGTGACCAAACAATAACCTGGACGGTTTGGTCGTTTGACGTTGCAACGGCGTCAGCAAGTACCTCGCCTACTGTTGCGTCGCCCTTCGGGCCGAACCACACCGTGGCACAGCCGCATTTGCACATGGCAGTGACTTGCAACGAGCTGAGGCTATCGAATATTGCAGACGGAATTGCGCGACCGGCGCCGACTTCTAGCGCGCGGCGCAATACAGCAGCTTCTGAATTGGAAATTGAACGAAGCACGTTTGCGATGCCTAACGCTTGAGCTAAGCGGCCGCTGCCGCGAGGGATGTCAGGATACCGCAACCCGTCGCAACTATCCGGTCCACTTGACTGATCGAATGGACTCCTCCCGCGTCGCCACACGGCTTCGATGAGCCAGACGGATCAAACTGATCCGGACACGGGATCACGAGAGGAGTCCGCTATGCATGCTACGCCTGGTTCAACACCGATTGCTACGGTGTCGATCGACTTGGCCAAGGACGTGTTCGAACTGGCCTTTGCCGATGCGCAAGGGCAACTCGTCGAACGGCGACGACTGACCCGCGCTGCCTTCGCGAAAACCTTCGACAACGCGCCACCGCTTCGCCTCGTCATGGAGGCGTGCGGCACGGCGCACTACTGGGCACGACGGTTCCAACGTCGTGGTCACGCGGTGACGCTGCTGCCCGCACACACGGTGCGTCCGTACGTACGCGGCAACAAGACCGATCGCACCGATGCAGCCGGTTTGCTTGAAGCCGATCGCTGCGCAGCAATCCGTCCGGTGCCGGTGAAGACGCCGGAGCAGCAAGGTATTCAGGGTCTGCATCGCGTGCGCGAGTGGCATAAGGCGCAACGCACCGCGGCGATCAACCTCGTGCGCGGGCTGTTGCGCGAGTTCGGTATTGTCATCGCCCGCGGCTCAACCAAGGTGCGTCCTGCGGTACTCGCGGCGCTGGAGGACGCTGGCAACGACTTGCCGATGCCCTTGCGCCAGACGCTGCACGCCTTGTTGGAAACCATTGCCGCCACCGAGCGCGAGATGGTGCAGATCGAAGAACGTCTACAGGCGTTCGCCCAGGGCGACCTGCGCAGTCAGCGCTTGCAGCGTGCCGGCGGCATCGGTCTCCTCACCGCCACCGCATTGAGCGCGTCGGTAGGCGAAATGGATCGGTTCGCTTCCGGTCGCCACTTCGCCAGCTATCTGGGTCTGACTCCGCGCGAGCACTCCAGCGGCAAAGTGCGACGATTGGGTCGCGTAACCAAACGCGGTGACGTTTACCTGCGCACATTGCTGATCCACTGTGCCCGTGCTGTCTTGCGTAGCGCCCTGCTCGCACGGAACAAGCAACAATCGCTCGACCGCACCCGGCAATGGGCTCTCGCGTTGGCCGAGCGTGTCGGCCACAACAAGGCGGCCGTCGCCTTGGCCAACAAGACCGCGCGGCGCTTGTGGGCTGCCGAGCATCACCGTACGAGTTTTGATCCCGACCACGTCAGCGCGTGGCCGCACTAAGTTTCTTCCACCGCGTTGCACCGAGACGAACGTCGATGGCAAACGAGTCGGTCCCCGCTGCGAGAAAGCCGATAACTGTTCTGGCCTGCAAGGGCCGATTGAGCGTGTGGCTTCGCTGCGGCGGATTCCATCCTGGCCTGAGCACAAGATGCTCACCTCAAGGCCGTATACACGACTGCAACCGCATCGCTTGCCCAAGAGCGTTTTACTCGGTCACTTGCAATGGGAGTCCATACACGAATAGTTAGGCTTCACGCCTGCTCCCACAGTTCTTGCCCGATGTACGAGTAAGTAAGCTCAAGGCGTCCTGAAACTACGGATGGCATGAACCGGTATTTGATGAAGCGTCCCGAGCTCCAATGGATTGCAAAGCTCAACTCGAGCTGCTTCTCATTCCACGCGATGTCGTAAACCTCAGGCTCTTCGCCGTCATACTTGTCGATCGCCGAAACAGTGAAGTCGCCACCTCTTACCTTGACTGTGATGACGACGTCACTGAAACCATCGCAGCACTTCCAAGAGCCAGTGAGGCGCTTCTTTTGGTCACGGATTTGCTTCCTTGCCATAGTGAAGCCTAACTTGTTTTAACAAGATTTTTGTAGTTAACCGGATAACCAGACAAAAATCTAGATAACGCAAGTTTTCCCTGAATATCAATACCTTAAAAATTGCATCTCAGCTTGTCACGAGACTGTTG
>Ga0105239_10009824_pt1 | contig 10754 bp, 11 predicted proteins | sample KBSC44metaG_FD_92761 | JGI IMG/M metagenome (GOLD analysis project Ga0105239, IMG submission 92761) | Corn rhizosphere microbial communities from Kellogg Biological Station, Michigan, USA - KBS C4-4 metaG | ecosystem: Host-associated > Plants > Roots > Rhizosphere > Soil | place: Michigan, USA...
GTCGTCTCGTTCGTTCGGGTCGAGCCGCGTCGTCATCGGATGAATGATTAGAGGCGACTGCGGTCGCGAAAGTCAAGAGCCCCGACGCACTCGCGACTTCACTCGACGCTGACCGAGCAGACGTCTATAGTCGGCCGGCGCGGCGGCAGGCAACGCGTGGAAGTGCGCAACGTCAAGCCCTTGAAAGGGGGGACTATCGAATGAAGTGCTTCGCACTGGCGTGCGCCGTTCTGGCGGCGCTCGCGGTCACGGGCGCGGCGAGCCCGGCGCGGCAGGCCCATTCGGCTACCACGTTCACGGTTTACCTCGGGGAGTTCGCACAGCCACCCGCGAGCCTCAGGAAGGTGCCGGGGACCATCAACCAGTTCCTGCCCGGGAAGGTGACGATCGCCGCCGGCGACAGCGTGACGTTCTCGAGCGCCTCGTTCCACTCCGTGACGTACAACCCGAAGCCGATCCCGCTCCTCATGCCGGATCCGGCCAAGGGAACGTACGCGGGCCTGTCGGACGCGGCAGGGACGCCGTTCTACTTCAACGGGCGGCCCAAGCTCATCTACAACCCGCAGGCCTTCGGGCCGTTCGGGCCGAAGACGATCTCGCCCGGCACGCCGGTTTCGAGCGGCGCCATGGGCCCCCAGGGGCCGAAGGATCCGCCCCAGACCGCCACGTACGCATTCCCGAAAGCGGGGGTCTACACGCTCTTCTGCACCCTGCACCCCGGGATGAAGGGGACAGTCGTGGTCAAGCCGGCGGGCTCGGCCCTGCCGAAGACGCCCGACCAGGTCAAGGCGCAGGCGCTCGCGGCGCAGACCGCCGCCTACCCGAAGGCGATCGCCCTGAACAAGACGAAGGTCGCGGCGCCGAACACGGTCGCGATGGGTGTCGGCGGCGGCGTGGCGATGCTCGCGTACTACCCGAAGGTGCTGAAGGTGAAGGCCGGGACGACCGTCACCTTCGTCAACAAGTCGTCGAGCGAGGTGCACAACATCGTGCTCGGCCCGAAGAAGTACATCGAGGACTTCCAGAAGAAGACCGATCTCTTCCCGACCGGACCGTCGAGCCCGAACCAGGTCTCGCCGGTGCTGCCCTTCGCGACGGATCCGGCCCCGTACAAGTACGACGGCACGACGACGCACGGCAACGGCTTCTTCGTGACGCCGCTGACATCCGGCGCGCCGATCGGGCTCCCGCATGCGTCGCGCGTGACGTTCTCGGCGCCCGGGACCTACAAGTACTTCTGCTGGATCCACGGCCCGGACATGGGCGGCACGGTGGTCGTCACGCAGTGAGCCGTCGAGCGCTGCATCGGCCCGCGTCGCAGTGATCGAGAGGCGGGCTCTCCGAGGGCCGCGGGCGCTTGCGCTCGCGGCCCTCGCCGGCGCGCTCGCCGTCGTCGGCGCGACCGGCGTGCTCACGTCCGTGGCATCCGGCGGCCCGGAGCCCGCGGGCCACGTTCGGGAGTACTGGGTCGCGGCGGTCCCGGTGACGTGGAACGTCGTGCCGAATGGGCGGAACGCGATCGAGGGAGAGTCGTTCACGCCCGACAAGACCGTGTTCCGCACTGTCGTCTACCGGCAGTACACGAAGGACTTCGCGAAGCCGATTCCCAACGAGGCCGGCGACCAGGGGATCCAGGGGCCACTCATCCGGGGACGTGTCGGCGACACGTTGCTCGTCCACTTCCGCAACCTCGACACGCTCACGAACCAGCCCCACTCGATGCACTTCCACGGCGTGCGCTACCAGTTCGGCTCCGACGGCGCGTACATCCCGGGCTTCTCCGGGCCGGGTGCGAACGTCAAACCGGGCGAGAGCTTCACGTATCGGCTCGTCGCCGAGCGCGCGTCCGAGGGGGTCTGGCCCTACCACGACCATTCGCCCTCGATGATGGAATCGATCGACGGCGGCCTCTACGGCGCCCTCTCCATCCTCGGCCCCGACGAGCGGGCGCCGGACAAGGAGTTTGTCGTCTACCTCTCCTCGCACCTCGGGTTCATGACGATCGACGGCCGCGCGTTCGTCGGCAACACACCGGTTTTCCACGCCAAGGTCGGTGACGTCGTCCAGTGGGACGTCCTCGCGATCGGGGACGACTTCCACACCTTCCACGTGCACGGCCACCGGTGGCTGACGGCGGACGGCCCGCGGGACACGCAGGTCATCGGCCCGGCGGAGAGCTACAAGATCCGCTGGCGCGAGGACATCGCCGGGACATGGCTCTACCACTGCCACGTCGAGAGCCACATGATGAACGGCATGATCGGCATCTACCGCGTGAGTCGATGAAGCGCGCCGCCGTGCTGGCACTCGTAGCCGTGTCGCTCCTTGCGGGAGGAGCCTCGGCCGCCGACGCGCCGGTCCGCACCGTGACGATTCCCGGGAAGCTCTACGAGCCCGACCATCTGGACGTGCTCGTGGGCACGACCGTCACGTGGAAGAACGACGACGCGATCAACCACACTGTCACGGCGGACGACGACGCCTTCTCGTCGGGGTTCGTGCCACCGGGCGGGTCGTTCACGTTCACGTTCGCGAAGCAGGGCCGCTACCCGTTTCACTGCACGATCCACAAGTTCATGAAGGGCGAGGTCGACGTGTTCGGGCTCGTCCTCTCCGGGCCGGAGGGGCCCGTCGCCTCGGGGCGCCGCGTCGTGTTCGCCGGTCTCGCGCCGATCGGGACGGAGACGGTGACGCTCCGCGGCGCCGGCAGTGAGCGCACCGTCCGTGCGCGTCCCGACGGCAGCTTCGTCGTCGGGGTACCGGTCGGCGCTCCCGCCGTCTACCGAGCGCTCGCCGGAAGCCTCGTCAGCCCTGCTGTCCGCGTCCTCGTGCGGCCCCTCGTTCGCGTCGTGAAGGCTGGCGACGCGGTGCACGCCGCTACCGACCCGGCGCGGCCGGGCGCGACGGCGGTGCTCCAGTCGTACGACCGCGAGCGCTTCGCGTGGCGGCCCGTCTCGAGGTCGAAGCTCGACGGCCGCTCGCAGACCAGCTTCGCCATCCCGTCGGGGGCCGATCGCGTCCGGGTGCTCGTCGTCGGCGGCAAGGGCTGGGCCGACGCGGCCTCGCGGCCGCTCGTGCTGTCGGCCCCTCAGTAGGATCGCGCGCGTGAGGATCCGCGCCGCCGTGCTCGAGGAGTTCGGGCAGCCGCTCGTCGTCCAGGACGTCGACCTCGCCGAGCCGAAGACCGGCGAGGTGCTCGTGCGGCTCGCGGCCTGCGGCGTCTGCCACACCGACCTCTACACGGCCTCCGGGGCCGACCCGACCGGCTACGCGCCGTGCGTCCTGGGCCACGAGGGTGCGGGCGTCGTCGAGCGGGTGGGGGAGGGGGTGACGCTCGTCCGCCCCGGCGACCACGTGATCACGCTCTTCGCGCCCGAGTGCGGCGAGTGCGTCCACTGCCGCAGCGACCGGACGAATCGCTGCATCGCGATCCGCGAGCAGCAGGGGCTCGGCTACCTCCCCGACGGGACCTCCCGCCTGTCACGCGGTGGGGAGGAGCTCCGCCACTTCATGGGCACCTCGACCTTCGCCGAGTACACGGTGATGCCGGAGATCGCGCTCGCGCACGTGAGCCCCGAGGCGCCGCTCGAGGGCTGCGCGCCGTTTGCCTGCGGGCTCTCGACCGGAATCGGCGCCGTCCTCTACACCGCGCGCGCCGAGCCGGGATCGACGTGCGTCGTCTTCGGCTGCGGCCTCGTCGGGTTGGGCGTCGTCATCGGGGCACGTTTGGCCGGGGCCGAGCGCATCGTCGCGATCGATCTCTCGGAGGAGCGACTTGCGCAGGCGCGTCACCACGGCGCGACGGACACGCGGCTCGCAGGCGACGACACCGTCGAGTGGATCCGGTCGGAGACGGGAGGCTTCGGCGCCGACTACACGTTCGAGGCGACCGGCAACGTGCAGGTGATGCGGCAGGCGGTCGAGGCGGCGCGCGAGGCGTGGGGGCTCGCGACGATGTGCGGTGTCGCGGGCAAGGGGGAGACGCTCGACATCGTCCCCCGTTTCCTCATCACCGGCCGGCGGGTCACGGGCTCGTCCTTCGGCGGCGTGAAGGGCCGCACGCAGGTGCCGCTGCTCGTCGACCGCTGGCTCGCCGGCGAGATCGACGTCGAGTCGTTGCTCTCGCACCGCCTGAGCCTGGACGAGGTCGATCAGGGGTTCGAGCTGATGGAGCGCCAGGACGGGATCCGCAGCGTGATCACGTTCTGAGACGTGCCAGCTTGAGACCGAACGGGGCTGCGAGCTCGCGCTCGATGTCGCTCTCGGTGAGGAAGGAAACCGTGTGGGTGCCAGGCTCGAGCCTGGCACCCACGCTGCTCTGATGCTGCGTCACGAGCGGCGGGACGCTGCCCTCGTATCCCAGTCGCAGCCCGAGGCGAACGAGTCCCGCTGCGACCGCCCGGCGGAGCGGGCCGGCGTGGGCGGGCATCGCAGAACGGTGCAGGGCGGCCACTCTGGCGGCGGCGAGCTCGTGCCTGATCTCCGGGGTGAGCTGCTCCAGCATGGTCGTCCTCCTCTCCGTCAAGTATCTTTAGATCGAACCTCTCGTGCTGAAGATACACGACCTGGAAGCTTGACGTCAAGAGTCTCGAGATGGAAGATCCCAGCGTGAAGACAAAGCGCCCGACCTCGGAGCCCGACTCGATCGACGAGCAGCTCGAGGTCTGGGGACGCGAGCTGCCGACGCTCGACCTCGAGACCGAGGGGATCGTCGAACGGATCCAGCGGCTCGAGCGGCATCTCGACCGCTCGGCCCGAGAGACGCTCGAGCGGTTCGACCTGAGCCACGGCGAATGGCGTCTGATGGGGCATCTGCGCTACTCCGGCCCGCCGTACCGCGGCAAGCCCGGGAAGCTCGCGAAGCACCTGGGGCTGTCGAGCGGTGCGATGACGAACCGCCTCGACAACATGGAGCGGCGCGGCCTGGTCCGCCGCCTGGACGATCCGGGCGACCGGCGGGGCGTGATCGTCGAGTTGACGGATGCCGGCCAGGAGCTGTGGGAAGAGACGGTCGGGATCCAGGCGCAGAAGGAGGCGTTCGTCGCGGGCGTGCTCGACGAGGACGAGAAGACCCGCCTGAACGACCTGCTGCGGCGGATGGTGCGGGCGTTCGAGGACCTGCACGGTCCGGTGCACAAGCACGACGCCTGATCCGCTCGGGCGCCGACTATCCTGGCCCGACGTGAACGTGACGCTCCCCGACGGCACCTCGCTCGAGCTTCCCGACGGGTCGAGCGCGCTCGACGCCGCCCGCGCGATCGGGCCGAAGCTCGCCGAGCAGGCGGTGCTCGCGCGCGTCGACGGCGAGCCGCGTGACCTGCGCCTGCCGCTGCCCGACGGCGCGGCGCTCCAGATCCTCACGACGCGCAACCACGACGACCCCGACGCGCTCCACGTCCTGCGCCACTCGGCGGCGCACCTGCTCGCCGAGGCCGTCCGCCGCCTCCATCCCGGCGTCAAGGTCGCGATCGGGCCGCCGGTCGAGAACGGCTTCTACTACGACTTCGAGTTTCCGGAGCCGATCCGTGAGGAGGACCTCGCCGCGATCGAGGAGGAGATACGGCGCGAGCTCGCCGAAGGACGGTCGTGGGAGCGGGTCGAGCTCGGCCGCGACGACGCCCGTGCACGCTTCGAGGCGGAGGGCGAGCCGTACAAGGTCGAGCTCGTCGACACGGCCGAGGGCGACATCTCGCTCTACACGCAGGGCGACTTCACCGATCTCTGCCGCGGACCGCACCTCCAGGACTCGTCGCCGATCAAGGCCCTCAAGCTGACGGGCCTCGCCGGGGCCTACTGGCGCGGGGACGAGAAGAACACCCAGCTGACGCGGATCTACGGGACGGCGTTCTTCACGCAGGCCGACCTCGACGCCTACCTCGAACGGCTCGAGCAGGCGCGTCAGAACGACCACCGCCGGCTCGGGCGCGAGCTCGACCTGTTCCACTTCGACGAGCACTCACCCGGCTCGCCGTTCTGGCACCCGAAGGGCATGGCGCTCGTCAACGTGCTCGAGGACCTGCGGCGCTCCGAGAACGCGCGACGCGGCTACGACGAGGTGCGGACGCCGATCATCTACGACAAGTCCCTCTGGGAGACGTCGGGCCACTGGGAGAAGTTCCGGGAGAACATGTTCCAGATCCGGGTCGACGACGAGCACACATACGCGCTCAAGCCGATGAACTGCCCCGGGCACATGCTCCTCTTCCGCTCCCGCCTCCACAGCTACCGCGACCTTCCGGTCCGGTATGCCGAGGCGGGGCCTCTCCACCGCAACGAGCTCGCAGGCGCGCTCCACGGCCTCACGCGGGTCCGGTACGTGACGCAGGACGACGCGCACATCTTCTGCGCCGAGGATCAGATCGACGCCGAGCTCGACGGCTCGATGGCGTATCTCCGCTACCTGTACGGGCTGTTCGACATCGAGCCGCGGGCGGAGCTCTCGACGCGCCCGGACAACAAGCTCGGCTCCGACGCGGAGTGGGACTTCACCGAGGGGAAGCTGGTCGAGGCACTCGACCGGCACGCGATCGAGTACTTCGTGGGCGAAGGGGAGGGGTCGTTCTACGGGCCGAAGATCGACCTGCACGCGACCGACTCGCTCGGGCGCTCGTGGCAGCTCGGCACGATCCAGCTCGACGCCCAGATGCCCGCGCGCTTCGGCCTGACGTACATGGGCGCCGACAACCGGGAGCATCCGGTGTTCGTCGTCCACCGCGCCTTCTACGGCTCGTTCGAGCGCTTCATCGGGCTCGTCCTCGAGCACTTCCGCGGAGCGCTGCCGACCTGGCTCGCCCCCGTCCAGGTGCGCGTGCTCCCCGTCGCGGAAGACCACCGCGAGGAGGCCGGCGAGCTCGTCTACGCGCTGCACGGCGCGAGCGTGCGGGCCGAGCTCGACCAGCGTGACGAGACGCTCGGCAAGCGCATCCGCGACGCCGAGTTGCAGAAGGTCCCGTACGTCGTCGTCTGGGGCGACCGCGAGGCGCGCGACGCAATGGCGGTCCGCAAGCGAGGAGGCGAGGGCGTCTCGACGATGTCGCTCGACGGCCTCGTCGCCGAGATCGCCGAGCAGAGTCCGCTCTAGTGGAAACCGGGGAAGCCGCATTTCACCGCGCACGTGGCCAGGGTGCTACGCTGCCCCTCTGCAAAGCAGGAGCGGCATCGCCCCTCACCACGCCGGCCACGGGCCGCGCGTGGTTCAACCGAGTCGGATCCGACGAGGGAATGCCGCCGCTGCATGCAGTGGCGTTTCAACGAATGAGGAGGATCGACTCGGCTTGGTGAACTGCCTTTGAGACCGCGGCGTCGTCCCGAGGACAGGACGCGTCCCGTCGTCCAGCAGGATCGGATCAACGAGCAGATCCGCGTGCCGCGGGTCAGGCTCGTCGGTGAGGACGGGGAGCAGATCGGGATCAAGGACACGAAGGAGGCGCTCGAGTACGCGTACTCGAAGAACCTCGATCTCGTGGAGGTGGCCAAGGACGCCGACCCACCCGTAGCGCGGGTCATGGACTACGGCAAGTGGCGCTACGAGCAGGAGCAGCGGGCGAAACAGGCACGGAAACACCAGTCGACGATCAACATCAAGGAGATCAAGTTCAGGCCGAAGATCGGCGTCCACGACTACGAGACCAAGAAGGGCCACGTCGTCCGCTTCCTGAACCAGCGGGCGAAGGTCAAGGTCACGATCATGTTCCGGGGGCGGGAGAACCTCCATCCGGAGCGCGGTCGGACGCTTCTCGAGCGTCTCGCAGAGGACGTCAAGGAGCTCGGGCAGGTCGAGCAGCAGCCGACACTCGACGGCCGGAACATGATCATGGTGCTGGGGCCGACGAAGAACGCAGGAGTGAAACACGATGCCGAAGGTGAAGACGGGGAGCGGAGCGAAGAAGCGCTTCAAGGTGAGCGGGGCGGGAAAGGTGACGCGCCGCCACGCGATGAAGAGCCACAACCTCACGAAGAAGTCGTCGAAGCGTAAGCGCGACTTCGGCAAGAGCCATCCCGTCGCGAAGGTCGACGTGAAGGCCGTGAAGAAGCTCCTGGGGCTCCGGTAATGGCACGCGTCAAGCGATCCGTCCACGCGCGCAAGAAGCGCCGCAAGGTTCTCGAGCAGGCCAAGGGCTATTACGGTCGCAAGAGCACGCACTACAAGTACGCGAAGGAGCAGGTCGAGCACTCGCTCGTGTACGCCTACCGCGACCGACGCAACAAGAAGCGGAACTTTCGCTCGCTCTGGATCGTGCGCATCAACGCGGCAGCCCGGGCGAACGGGCTCTCGTACAACCAGTTCATGAACGGCGTCCACAAGGCGGGAATCGAGCTCGACCGCAAGTCGCTCGCCGACCTCGCCGTCGCCGATCCGGCCGCGTTCACGGCCGTCGCCGAGCAGGCGAAGGCGGCGCTCGCGTCGGGCGACGACGCGAAGTCCGCCGCCGCCTGAGCGCGGTCGCCGACGCCTTCCGCGGGCAGGCGGAGCACTTCGAGGCCCTCGGCTCGCCGGTCTACGCCCGGCTTGCCGAGCGACTCGCGGACGACCCCGCGCCGATCTCGCCGATCGTCGGGGACGACGAGCGGTGGGACGTCCCGCTGCGGCTCTTCGCGGCCGTCCACTATCTCGCCCTCTCGGGCGCCGCGCCCGACGCTCTGAGCGGGCGCTTCGAGGACTTCGCCGCCGCGCTGGCCGGGCACGGAGAGGAGCTGCGGCGGCGCGTCGAAACACACGGCGTTCAGACGAACGAGGTGCAGCGCTGCACGATGCTGCTACCGACGTTCTTGGCCGCGGCGGCCGAAACCGGTCTTCCGCTCGAGCTGATCGAGCTCGGCCCGAGCGCCGGCCTCAACCTCCTCGTCGACCGCTACCGCTACCGCTACGCGAACGGCTCCTACGGCCCTGCGGACGCGCTGCTCGAGCTGACGACGGACGAGCAGTCGGGAGGAACAGTCCCGGCCTCGCTTCTCGGTCGCGAGCTCGTCGTACACAGGCGCCGCGGGATCGACCTCGCGCCGGTCGACGCCACGACCCCGGACGGATACCTCCTCCTGCGGAGCTTCGTCTGGCCGGGCCTGGACGAGCGCGTCGCCCGTCTCGACGCCGCGGTCGAAACGCTGCGCCGGATGCCCGAGCGGCCGGAGCTGATCCAGGGCGACTACACGGAGGTGCTGACCCGGCTCCTCGCCGAGCGACCCGCCGACGCCCTGACGCTCGTGTTCGAGACGTTCTCGACCGTCTACCTGCCCGACGCGGCGGCGCGGCAGCTCGCCGAGGCGCTCGAGACGGCGGGCGGCGACGACAGGCCGCTCGCCTGGGTCTCGGTGCGGCGCTGGGAGCTGGGCGCGGGGACGGACACCGCGTTCGAGCTCGAGCTGCGCGTGTGGCCCGGAGCCTCGCGGGTCGTCGCCCACGTCGACCCGCACGGGAACACCCTCGACTGGCGCCTGTGATCACCTCGCGGGACAACGAGACGCTCAAGCTCGTGCGGAAGCTCCTCGGGCAGCGCAAGCATCGTGAGGAGACCGGCCTCTTCGCCGTCGAGGGAGAGGATCTCGTGGCCGCCGCCCGCGAGGCGGGGATCCAGCCGGTCCATCTGCTCGTCGCGGGCGAGACGGTGGAGGCGGAGCTGCTCGCGCACGTCTCGACGCTGCCGCACCCGGCCCGCGCGATCGGCGTCTATCGGCGCGCCGACCTCGCGGCCGGCGGTCGCGACACCTGTCTCGCGCTGTGGCGTCTGGCCGATCCCGGCAACGTCGGGACCCTGGTCCGCACCGCGGACGCCTTCGGCGCCTGCGTCGCGCTCTCCGACGGGTGCGCCGATCCGCTGTCCCCGAAGGCGCTGCGTGCGTCCGCAGGTGCGATCTTCCGCGTGCCGCTCCTCGACTGGGACGACCGCCGCGGACGGTGCGTGGCGCTCGTCGCGCATGGCGGCGAGCCGGTCGCGCAGGTGGATCTCTCACCGCCGGTCACGTTTCTGCTCGGCGCAGAGCGCGCCGGGTTGCCGGACGAACGTGTGGCGGAGTGCGAGAGGGCGACGATCCCGCTGTGCGGCGAAGCCGAGTCGCTGAACGTGGCTGCGGCGGGAGCGATTGCCTTGTACGAGGCGTCGCGCCGCGTCTGACCCAAAGCGCAACCGACCCTCGTATGCATCGCGGGGGACGGGCCCCTTCGGGGCCAGTCCCCTGGGTCAGCCAAACCCTCCGCCGCCTCCGCCGCCTCCGCCGCCCCCTCCACCGGAGAACCCGCCGCCGAAGCCGCCGGAGCCGGACGAGGGCGGCGCGAGAGCCGAACCGAAGCCGGAGGCGAGGTCGCCGATCGACATCGCCGAGGCGCCGCTGCCGAGGTTGCCCTGGCCCGAGATCCAGTAGACGGAGCTCGCCTGGGCCATCGCCTCGGGCATCGCGATGTGCGCGGCCTGGAGGACGCGGTCCGCGATCCCGAAGGCGATGCCGTAGACGAGCAGCCGCTCCCAGAGCTGGAGGGTCGCGGGCGGCGCCTCCTGGAGCCGCGGGAAGTCCTGGAGGTAGCGTCGGAAGGCGTCCCAGCGCTCCGCCTCGAGCGCGGCAGGACCGGAGCGGCGGCGCCAGAGCTTGCGGCGGGTGGTGGCGCCGAGCAGCACCGCAGCGTTGACGAAGGCCGCGACGCCGAGCGCGAGCAGCACGACGTCGCTCCACCGGGGGTAGACGGAACGCCAGCCGTCGATCGCGATGTACGCGAGCAGCGCCCCGATGGCCGCGAACACGACGATGCCGACGATCAGCGGCAC
>Ga0105239_10009832_pt1 | contig 10745 bp, 12 predicted proteins | sample KBSC44metaG_FD_92761 | JGI IMG/M metagenome (GOLD analysis project Ga0105239, IMG submission 92761) | Corn rhizosphere microbial communities from Kellogg Biological Station, Michigan, USA - KBS C4-4 metaG | ecosystem: Host-associated > Plants > Roots > Rhizosphere > Soil | place: Michigan, USA...
CTCGGTTTAAGCGCTAGCCTGCGTTATTAGGTAGACCCCATGGCCACGCTATTGAAGTCCGGTTCCGCATCGATGACTTCGACTGTTGCATGTGGAGATCGGCGGCCTAATCCCACATGGCTAAGAGGAGATGGCTATGACCTTTGATGTCTTTTCAAGAATGCTGCAATTTTCTATTTCGCCGATTGCTTTAATTTCCGGCGCCAGCCTATTGCTTTTATCCATTACAAATCGTTTAGGGCGAACCATTGACCGGTCTCGTAGTTTAGTGCGCGAGTTGCAAGCCGATGAGGCGCCGCCATTTAGCGAGGAACATCGTGAACAACTGCGCATTTTGCTGCAACGGTCGAGTTATTTGAGATATGCCGTATTGTCATTGAGCGCCAGTGTTTTTGTTTCTGCAATAATGATCCTCGCCGTATTTCTTTTGGTTTTCCGTAATTGGCCGCTTCAATCCTTTGTGCTGTTACTTTTATTTGTCAGTGTTTGTTCCATTTGCGTTGCGGTGCTGTTTCTCATCTTGGATGTGTCGATGGGACTGCATGCGATGCGACTGGAATTAAAGCGTCATATCTAAACAATAACGACCTTTTATAAAATAAATGTCATGAAGAAAAAACGCCTGCTCGCCTTGATGGCCGGATTCCTGTTCGTGACGATGAACGGGAGGACGTCACATGCAGAGGAGTCTTCCGCCCCTCTTAAAGTCTTCATAGAAGCGCCGATCATCGATAAAAAACCAACGCTGAGCTGGGAAGAAAATGGGCTGTGTCCCGTGCTTGTATTTTCCAACCGCGGTCATCTCCCAATCTCCCTATGGGATCTTAATAGTTCAAAACTGGAGGAAGACATTAGCTTTGAGGCTGTTGATCACAAAGGAAGCATAACGCACTTAAAGATGAAGCCGACTCAATATCTGCAAAATGTTCTCAGTATTACAACACTAAAACCCGGAGAATTGCGTAAAGATCGTGTATGTATCGGTGGAGGATGGGAAGGGATGGATCGGCTCCCGCACAATGGGAAACTACGCCTGAGAGCGATCTATAAAAATTCCACAAAATCCTATTCTCAATCTGTCCTGCCTACCGATCCTTCGCAATCGACCACAACAAAATCCGTCAAACTCTGGACCGGGACCGCCAAGTCTCCCGATCGCGAGTTTCAGATTCAATAGACAAAAAGAAGAACGATTCTACGTTCTGCAGCATGGAGAGCAAAATGAAACTTGAATTTGAAGTTTGGGGGAGAGTGGCTCGGCCTCTTAACCGAGTGTTTCGAGCGGTACAGGATCCCAAAGAACTAAGCGCCTATTTCACGACGGCTGGGGCGAGCCATAGACTTGAAACTGGCAAGACCGTCTTTTGGGATTTTGCCGACTTCCCCGGCAAGTTCCCGGTTGAAGTCAAGCGCGTCATCAAGAACAAATCCATCGTCATGGCCTGGGGCTCCGCGACGGGCGGGAAGAACGAAGTGCACTTCAAATTCAAGAAGATTTCGCCGCGTTCCACCGAGGTCCGAATAAGCGAATCAGGCTGGCCAAATACCCCGAAAGGTCGCAAAGCAGCCTTCGGCAACTGCATGGGATGGTCACAAATGCTCGCCGCGCTCAAGGCGTGGTGCGAGCATGGAATTAATCTGCGAAAAAACTTTTACAAATGAAAAAAGCGCATCGTCGTTGCGCTCAGGCGACGATGTCTAAAGCGCTTCTGCGTTTTATCGCGTGGCTATTAATTCCGTGCCTTGTTCGCCAGGAGGCCTTGGCTTCTCTTCTATTGCAAAATTCAGGCTTCTTCAGCCAGCCCTTTTGTGTTTACTCACATTCCACGTTCCGAATACAGGCTCTCGCAGAGCGACCTTTTGCGGAATTGTCTGCTCCGGTTCGCCTTTCAACGGTTGTTGAGTTGGAGCGCTTCCCGCTGATGGACCAGAGACTTAACGCGGATGATGTGAACGTATCTGACATTGAAAAACGCATTGACGTTGGCAAGTTCGAGACTGCGCAAATAATGCGCTTATTAGCGTTGGTATTAAATCCGCAAGTCGGTCGCACGCCCTATTTGTCGGCAGCGAAGCATATTTTTACCTCCTGGAGACACAAGCCACATACCTTAATCTCCCGGCGCCCTCCATTGATGGGGGATCACGAAATTGATAATGAAATTCTGGAAGCCAATAAAAATATGCGGCAAGGTTTTTGGATGGATGGGAGAGAAGCCTATTATGCGGCAGTCTATCGATTGATCGCGCGAAAAGATGCCATCCTTGGATCAGTACAAGTAAAAGCTTTTCGAAAACTATTAGATCGATTGGTGGAATTAAACTGGGCGATGGGGGTCGATTTTTCTGACTATTCATTCAGTACATCGACCTGTCCAAAAAGACTTGCTCCTGTTCAAGACTTTGTGGCGGAGCTCGTTAAAAGAAAATTAAAAACTGAAACCAAACGGCCGTTGATCTTCTACGATGTGGGCATTGGGGGTGATGGTGCGCCCACATTTTTTGACTTGATAAAAAAAATTTGGTGGGCGAAATTGCGCTTGCGTCATATTATCGGTATCGATGTACGAGAACACGTTTTGGAAGATGCTCGTACCGCGCTAGCAGAGGAGCGCTATCCGAAGACTGTTTCAATTGATCTTGAAAACGTTCCTGACTTTGAACTGAGCCGTCTAAGAGGCAAAGGCTATCCTCCGGCTGATTTAATCACGACGAGCAATGTTCTGCAGCACTATAAAAATGGTCCCGCTCGAGCGGCGGCGATTATTCGAATGGCGCAAGCGCTTGACCCCGCGTCGCCAGTCGGTCTTTTGGTCGAGACGTCAGGTCCAAACTCTATGGATCGTTGGGGGATTCGAATTTATAATGCAGAAGCCCAACTTTTGGATAATTTTGAGTTATGTGCCGTGGCCCCTAGTGGCAACAGTTCAATGTCCTACCGAACGAGTCAGAGTCATCTGCAACTGCCATTTCCGTATCCTGGCCCTCTACATGTCAAAGCGACCAGATATCTTCTTGAGAAAGCCGTTTAAGCAGGCGCCCCCTATCGAGTCAAGATCGCAACCGTTGATACCGCGCATAACGAATCTGAGCGACCTTTCATGAATACGATGGAAGAAGCCTCTTGGGATGCCGTGATCACGGCCATCACTTTTCCTGAAACTGCGCTTGGTTTAAGTGCGATTGTCAAATTCGCGCACACAGACTCGATTTATCAAGTCCGGCACCAAAAGGGTCAGAACGAATTCCTCGATGACCATACAGAAAATAATTATCTATGGGTTGTGGATAGCGAGAGCCTGCAAAAATTCTTAAACGGTCGCACCGTCGAAGTGCAATGGAAACGTCGTAAAAGAGGCCTGGGCCATGAACAACCGTTTATAAATTTACATGACACCATGGCGGCCATTCATTTGCACGAGGTGGTTAGCCGAGTCCTTCAACTCATCCTAAGCAAAGGACGCGCCCATATTCCCACGGTTGCAAAGAAAAAATCCATTCTTGAAGAAGCAAAACTGAAAACCATCGATAAGCATATTGAATGGAACATGCACGCTATACAAGACGGCGGTTGGCTGGGGATGATGCGCGACAGCGCATATTTCTACGGTCGGCGAGCCATGCGTATCGCGGTTAAAAAGCTCTCGCGCTTCGTCCGACTTCTCCAATCGGATTTTCTGAATCTTCGCGTAACGCACTTCCTTCAGCCGCCTAAGCAGTTATTTGAGTCCAGGTGACGGTGTCACAACGCCGTCATTCCGATGACGGAAGGGATCGCATTTAGTTTCCTTGTTGGAGATTGATATTTTTTGTATATCTCAAAACAAGGAATAATCGTTAAACATTCATCCATCATCTCTTTAGGAGGAATAATGCCGCCGGAATCCCCAAAACGAATCATGCCTAGGCAGTTAATGCTGAATGAGTTGGAAATCGAGAATCGAAAAAAATTCGTTGATATCGACTCGAACGATCTCAAGAAAATTGCAACGATCAAAGAGATCATGATTCAGAATGCGGATAACCTCACGACCGGCTTCTTTAATTATCTTTCTAAATTTGAAGAGGCTAAGGGTTTGCTCTCCAGTGCAACGATGTTGGAAGAGGCCAAGCGCTTGAAGAAGGATCATTTGGAGGCCATGGCCTCGGGGGATTATGGACAATTTTATGTCGACCAACGCCTTAAACTGGGGCGTCTTTATAGTAAGGCGGGATTAGATCCTAAAGTATTTTTAGGAGCGTACCATCATCTCATGCACTCCATCGGCGACAAAATCATGGCTAAACCCAAGGCCGATCCCAAAGCCGCGTTTCAAAGCTTTCTCTCCCTTAAGAAAGTGGCCTTCTTCGACCTGGGCTTGATTATCGATACCATTGTGTTTGATCGGGAACAAACAATCCGCCAGCAACAAGAGGCGATCCGTGAGCTTTCAACCCCGGTTCTCCAACTGCGGGACCGGCTATTGATTCTTCCGATTGTCGGCATGATTGACACCTACCGCGCGCGATTGTTGACAGAAAATTTACTTCGAACGATCCGAGCCAATCGCGCAAAGGTCGTTGTCTTGGATATTACGGGCGTTGCGACGGTCGATTCCAAGGTGGCAAATCACCTCCTGCAAACGGTTACAGCTTCTCGGTTAATGGGGGCCAAAGTTATTGTCACGGGGTTGTCTGCGGAAATTGCGCAAACGTTGGTCACTCTCGGTGTGGAACTCACCAAATTGAATACCATCGGCGACTTACAAGGCGGTATAGAAGAAGCGGAACGATTACTCGGATACAAGGTCATTCGAGAACAGACGCCTGCATTGTCGTTGCAATAATTTTCGGAGAAAATATCGATGCGAGTTCCCATCCTAAAACAAGGGTCTTTCCTTATCGCGACAGTTCAAGAAGCTTTAAATGACCAAGACCTCCATCGCCTACAGAATGAACTGTCGGAAAAAATTGGGCGATTCCGATCACGCGGAGTGATCCTCGATGTCACGGCATTGGATGTCATCGATTCCTTCGCTACCCGAACCTTGTGCAGCATTGCCGATACCACCCAGCTTCGGGGAGCAAAATTGGTCATCGTCGGTATTCAGCCGGATGTCGCGTTCGCCATGGTCCAAATGGGTCTTACATTAAAGGGAACGGAAACGGCGCTCGATCTAGAAGAAGGTCTTGAACTCCTCACGCTCAAAACCCAAGAGAGTCATTAGTGTCCAACGCAACCGGTGTTCCTATTAATCACGAGGGAGATATCATTTCCGCCCGTCAATTGGGGCGAGAACTGTCAATCGAGGCGGGATTTTCCGGCAGTGATCTTACGCTCATCGCAACGGCTATTTCTGAAGTCGCACGAAACATTCTAACCTATGCCAAGCGCGGTGAAATTCTATTGGAAGTCGTTCATCTTCAAGGGCGGAACGGCATTGCCATTATCGCCAAAGATGAGGGGCCAGGCATCCTCAATATCGAGCTGGCCATGAAAGACGGCTATTCCACGGGCAAGAGTCTGGGTCTTGGCTTGCCGGGAGCCAAGAGACTCATGGACGAGTTTGATATTGCCTCCACGGCGGGGATAGGCACGACGATCACAATGAAAAAATGGGCGCCCTGATTTGTACCCATCCCCATCCATCAATCGCTTCATTGAATGGGGAGCAGCCGCCCATTGCATTCCAGGAGAAACTCTTTCTGGGGATAGGTATGTGATCCACGTTCATCAGGATGAGCTATTGATAGGAGTTATTGATGGCGCCGGCCATGGCGATGAAGCCGCCGCTACGAGCCAGCTAGCGAGCGCTCTGCTAAAACGGCACGCGGGGAACTCCCTCGACTCGATTTTAAAATATTGCCACGATGGACTTTGCGGAGCTCGGGGAGCCGCTATCAGTGTTGCAGCATTTAACACAGAGACATCGGAAATGACATGGGCCGGCATTGGAAATGTCGAAGGCGCATTTCTATGCAGGAAGGATGCAACGCGAATCTTGCGGGAAACGTTGTTGTTGCGCAATGGTGTTGTTGGATATCGCTTCTCAGCTCCACGTATTTCGCGTCTTCCCGTGCATGAAGGAGATCTATTAATATTTGCTACCGACGGGATCGCGGCGAATTTTTTGGATGGATTCGAACTCGATAATTCCGCTCAAGCCATCGCCGACGCCATCTTGTCTCTTCATGCCAAAGGAACCGATGATGCCTTGGCTCTTGTCGTGCGATTCCTTAAAAGAACAGTATGAGGGAAGAAGAAAAGCAAATATCCGCGGCGTATTCTTCCATTTTCGACTCTTTTTTATCCCGCCCAGATGAAGCCGCTTTAGTTAAAGGGTACGAGTTAGGCCGAAAGGCCGTTGAAGAACATCTCGGACTTTTACAAATTGTCGATATTTATCACAAGGCGCTTAATGAAAATTTGAAGCGGTTGTCTCCGGAAAGCGCCAATATGGTGGTAAAGTTTGGAGAACTTTTGTCCGCTGGCCTCGCGCCTTTTGAAATGACGCATCAAGGGTATCAAGAATCGGTGACGAACCTCCAGCGACTGAATCGAGAATTAGAACTGCGAACTGCGGAGTTGGCAGCCAAGAACGAAGAACTTCAGGCCTTCAGTTATTCCGTATCGCATGATCTTCGCTCTCCATTACGCGCTATATCAGGATTTACCAAAATATTGCTAAAAGATCACGCTGCAGAGTTCTCGGATGAAACGAAGACACTTTTTGCGCGTGTCATGGCGGCAGTCGAACAGATGTCGCAACTCATCGAAGGGTTGCTTCTCCTGGCTCAAATCGGTCGAAAAGAGCTGGCTTATGATGAGATCAATCTTACGGAAATGGTGCAGCAAATTCTAACCGAACTCCAAGAGGCGACGCCGGAGCGGAAAGTCAGCGTTTCTGTCGCTGCAGGGGCTCAGGTGAAAGGAGATGCTTCTCTTGTTCGCGCCGCGATGACCAACCTTCTATCCAATGCATGGAAGTTCACCGCAAAAAAGGCGGATGCAAAAATAGAATTTGGAATGATGTCTTATGAAGGGAAACCTGTTTATTATGTGAAGGACAACGGCGCGGGATTCAATATGGCTTATGCCGACAAATTATTCGGCGCCTTCCAAAGGCTTCATGCCAAAGAAGAATTTCCGGGGACTGGAGTCGGTTTGGCCACGGTGCAGCGCATCATTCGTCGCCATAATGGACGCATCTGGGTCGAGGCCGAAGAGGGGAAGGGTGCGACATTCTATTTTCTACTTTGATCCTTATACGGCTGTCCTACTCTTACGAACAAGGTTTGTCAAGCACTCACAAAAAGACTAGAATCCGTGCATGATAACCCATCGCTTTGGGGGGCGATTTGTAGTAAATCTACATGTTGATCACGTACGTTTTTTAGTTCTCGCCGCTTTTTTATGTCCTTCAGTCGCCCTGGCCCAAATCGATCTCACGCAGCTAAGCCTGGAACAACTCATGAATCTTGATGTCACTTCCGTCTCGAAGAAGGAAGAAAAGTGGTCCGAGGCTCCGGCCGCAATAACCGTTATTACGGGCGATGACATCCGGCGCCTGGGAGCGACATCGATTCCGGAAGCGCTACGCGGAGTGCCGGGCCTTCATGTCGCTCGCGGCAGTTCGAGTGACTGGGCCGTCGCTTCGCGCGGATTCAGCAGCATCAACTCGTCGAAGCTCCTTGTCCTCATCGATGGTCGCAGCGTCTATACGCCGCTTTTCTCCGGTGTTTTTTGGGATGTGCAAGATGTTGCGCTGGAAGATATCGACCGTATCGAAGTCATTCGCGGTCCGGGTGCTTCCTTGTGGGGAGCCAATGCGATGAATGGCGTAATCAATGTCATCACCAAGAAATCGTCCGATACGCAAGGAACCTACGTGGAAGGGGGAGGGGGAACCTTTAACCGCGCTTTTGCGACGGCACGTTATGGGGGATCCCTCGGCGAAAAATCACATTACAGAGCATATGCCAAATACGATGACCGGGCCGCTGGTTTCATTCCGCCTAATGGTGACGGGCAAAGCCCTGATGATTGGCAAATGGGTCGCGGTGGCTTTCGAACGGATTGGGGGCCAAGCGACAACGATGCGCTCCGCTTGTCTGGAGATTTTTATACAGGAGAGATCGGCCAAATCGAGCCTTCTGTGAGTATTATTGGCCGTCCTCAGCCGCCTTTCCCATTGCGAGCGTACGTTGCCGGCGGAAATGCGCTAGCGTCTTGGAGTCGGCGCTTGGGCGAGGGCTCGGATTTGGCGCTGAAACTTTATTATGATCGCACGCATCGAAATGATCCCGCTTTCGATGATGATTTAGACACTTACGATCTCGACTTTCAAAACCGCTTGTCGCTGCCGCTCAACCAAGAATTCATTTGGGGTATGGATTTTCGCACCATGGTCGATGACTTTCAGGGAAAGGGCATCGCCGCGCTCGATCCGCCGCGTTCTACCGACCATCTCTACAGTGGGTTCCTTCAAGATCAATTCAGTGTCTTGAATCATGCGCTGCGTCTGACGTTCGGCAGCAAGTTCGAACATAATGATTTTTCTGGTTTTGAGATTCAGCCCAGCGGGCGTTTTGCGTGGGAGCCGATTCCGGACCATACCTTCTGGGGTGCTGTGTCGCGCGCAGTCCGCGTCCCGACACGTTTAGAACGCGACGTGGTCATTGACGCTGCAGACCCCGCTTCTAATCCGCTTCCGAAACTTCTCGGTAATCACGATCTCGATTCGGAGGACTTGCTTTCTTATGAACTGGGTTATCGCATGCCGATTGTCAAGACCGTGTACGCGGATGCGTCAGGCTTTTATAACCGCTATTCGCATCTTTATACCTTGGAGCTCGACAATCCGTTCACGGATGCTTCCGGTAAGACGATCTTTCCCATTCTTAATAAAAGCGACATGAGCGGAGATGCCCACGGGGCTGAATTGGCATTGACTTATAAACCGGAGAAAGTGTCTTGGAAGGTGACCGCGAGCTATACCTGGTTCCTTCTTAACCTTAACCCTACGGGACTCGATATCAATAAATCGGCGCGATTTGAAGGTGCGACACCGACTAATCAAGCGACGTTGTGGGCTTCAGTTCCCTTGCCGCGAGGTTTTGCACTAAATACTTTTTTGCATTACGCTGGGAAACTCACCACCCCCGGCGGACAGACCGAAGCCAGCACGCCTGCCTATGCCGATATGGATGTGCGCCTTTCGTGGCAATTCACAAAGTCTCTCGAGCTTTCCCTCGTGGGACAAAATCTTCTGCATGCCCATCACCAGGAGTTTCCGGGCGGCAGCGATATCTCGCGCGCGATGTATGGAAAAATTTCCGCACGGCTATAACACCGTTCTGAACCGCCGATTTACATCGCCGGCCTTTCGATTTGTTCTAATGATGGGCCTCGTCAATCTCTTCGCTGATATAACCTATGAGGGCGGTGCGGCCGCAAACGGACCGTTCTTAGGAACCCTCGGAGCTAGCGCGGCTGTCATCAGTATCGTGGCGGGAGTGGGGGAGTTCCTTGGCTATGCTCTCCGATTTGTTTCCGGATACTTTAGCGACAAGACCGGAAAACATTGGTTGCTCACCTTTATCGGCTACGTCGTTAATCTTTTGGCCGTTCCGGCGATGGCTCTTGTGGGGCATTGGCCCGCCGCCGCTGCCCTTATTCTGTTGGAACGCACGGGCCGAGCGATTCGGAAGCCGACCGTTGAATCTATGCTTTCCTATACCACCCATGAATTGGGAAGAGGCTGGGTCTATGCGCTGAACACCGCGCTCGATGAGATCGGCGCCACGCTAGGCCCGCTCGTGGTTGCTCTAGTGCTGTTCCTGAAAGGAGGCTACCGAATTGCTTACGGGTCGCTTCTGGCTTCCGCCCTATTGGCTTTGATTGCGCTAACGACCGCGCGAATTATTTTTCCGCTTCCATCCAATTTAGAAAAAGGTCGTACAGCGACGGTCCAGGGTTTCACAAAGACGTACTGGTTCTATATGCTGGCAGGAAGTGTCTTCGCTGCAGGGTTGATGAGCTACGAACTTATTTCCTTTCATCTGGCGAGTACGCAGACAGTTTCGACAATATGGGTTCCGATTTTGTTGGCCTTTTCTACAGGGTTTGGCGTCATAGCCAATCTGATTCTTGGCAGGTGGTACGATCGAAAGGGACTTCCCGTTCTTCTCACCGCGGTATTTCTTTCATCCTTATTCGCGCCAGCAATTTTTCTTGGCGGACGATTCGGCCTTATCTTGGCAATGGCCTTTTGGGGAATTGGTTATGCGACTCAAGATACACTCCTTAAGGCGGTTGTCGCAGGAGTTCTGCCCGAAGGCCGACGTGACTTTGCCTTTGGTCTTTTTTATTCGGGATATGGGGTAGGCTGGTTAATTGGAAGCATCACCGCGGGACTCCTCTACCAACATTCCCACACCGCTCTCATTCTCTTCCCGGTGCTCGCTCAGCTCCTTTCAATTCCCATTTTTGTTGTTGCAGAATATTCGACCAAACGTGCGCCGTGATTCTTGCGCACTCCTGAGGAATTCGATGGAACCTCACCACCATTTGTTCATAGAACCCGGTTCAAATTCTGAACCGGATTTTTGATGTCCATGCGCATTCGTTTGTAGAAGGACCCAGAATCTCTCACCGCGTGACCTAGGGTCTTTCAGCCCAATCTCTTTTGGTCTGTCTCTTTAGCTCAGTACCGCCTAAAATTGTGGGATCCTCGAACCTGCCTTCGCTAAAGCTACGGCTGGCA
>Ga0105239_10009834_pt1 | contig 10744 bp, 10 predicted proteins | sample KBSC44metaG_FD_92761 | JGI IMG/M metagenome (GOLD analysis project Ga0105239, IMG submission 92761) | Corn rhizosphere microbial communities from Kellogg Biological Station, Michigan, USA - KBS C4-4 metaG | ecosystem: Host-associated > Plants > Roots > Rhizosphere > Soil | place: Michigan, USA...
AAATAGGCCAACGGTGACTTCGGATCGAGGCGGACGGCCTGATTGACGTCGGCGATGGCACGGTCGAATTCACCCTTTTCGCTGAACGCGTAACCTCGCCCTACCAAAGCTCGGACCGATTTCGGATCGCGCCGGATCGCCTCGTCGTAGTCGGCGATCGCGCGGTCGATGTCGCCCTTGGCGCGATAGGCGGAACCCCGCCTGGAGAGGGCGCTGACGTCTTCAGGGTAGAGCCGGATCGCCTCGCCGTAATCGGCGATGGCCAAGTCGTTGTCGCCCTTTTCGAGGTAGGTGTCGCCCCGATGCCTGAACGCCGAGGCGGATTTTGGATTGAGCCGGATCGCCTCGTCGAAATCGGCCATCGCGCGCTCGTAGGCGTCCTTGTCGCTGAAGGCGATGCCGCGACCGAGGAAGGCCTTGGCGCGTTTGGGATCGAGTCGGATCGCCTCGTCGTAGTCGGTGATGGCGTGGTCGTTGTCACCCTTGTCGTGGTAGGCGCTGCCGCGATTCTGGAAGGCAATGGCAAGCTTGGGATCCAGCCGGATCGCCTCGCTGTAGTCGGCAATGGCGCGGTCGTTGTCGTCCTTGTCGTTGAAGGCGTTGCCGCGATCGATGAAGGCCGCGGCATGGGTCGGATCGAGCCGGATCGCCTCGTTGAAGTCAGCGATGGCATGATCCGTGTCGCCCTTGTCCCCATAGGCGACCCCTCGATTTTGGAAGGCCCTGGCGAACCGGGGATCGAGCCTGATCGCCTCACTGTAGTCCGCAATGGCGCTGTCATTGTCGCCCGTGTCGTGGTGGGCGTTGCCGCGATTGTTGAAGGCCAGGGGCAATTTGGGATCGAGGCGGATCGCCTGATTGTAGTCAGCGATGGCGCGATCGTTGTCGCCTTGCTCGTTGTAATAGGCGCCGCGATTATTGTAGGCCATCGCCAGCTTCGGATCGAGCCGAATCGCCTCGTTCAGGTCGGCAACGGCGCGCTCGTTGTCGCCCTTGGCGCGGTAGGCAGCGCCTCGGTTGTTCAGAAGGGCCGCGAGATAGCGTCCCTTCGCCTTGTCCGAGATGATGGTCTGAGTGCAGTCGACGATCGCCGCGTCAGGATCTTGCGGGCTGTCACACCGCTCCCCGGCGGCGGCCGAACAGCTCAGGACCATGGTGGCAGCGAAAAGCGAGCCCCAAAATCTCCAGTCCGTAGAGGCCATGCAAACGTCCCGAAGAGAACCTGGTCTTCTGAACTATGTGTCGGCATTGGTGGTTCTGGTTCACAGTTTGCCGGGTCACGCGGATGACACGTTCAAGCGGCTCTACGAGGGATCGAGAACGGTATCGCCGACTTCGACCGATGTTCAGAGATCGCAGGGGGGTAAGGTGGCAGTGCATTTAATTGGCCATCAAATTTACTGCACTATCACTATAATCAATTTAGTGTGCCGTAGAATCGAACTCTTGTCCCCCGCAGCTGAGGATCTCCTGTGAGAGTGCTATCCAAATCGTCGCTTGCGACGATCGCCCGGAATAAACGAATCCCCGCAACGGCGACGACGAGCGTGACATGATCGAGACGGGTCCGGTCGCGATCGCGATCCACGGTGGCTGCGGCGTTATGGCGAAGGCGGAGCTGACGGAGGCGGAATGGGCCGAGGCGCGCGCCGCGCTCGCCGAGGCACTGCGTGCCGGCCAGAGGATCCTGGCCGCCGGAGGGCGCGCGCTGGATGCAGTCGAGGCCGCCGTCGTCGCGATGGAGGACAGCCCGCACTTCAACGCCGGTCACGGCGCGACGCTCAACGAGGCCGGCTTCCACGAACTGGACGCCTCGATCATGGACGGCGCAACGCTTGCTGCCGGTGCGGTGACGCTCGTCCGGCACGTCCGCAACCCGGTCATGGCTGCGCGCGCCGTGCTCGAGCGAGGCGAGGCGGTCTTCCTCGGCGGTGAGGCGGCCGACTTATTCGCGCGCGACCAGGGCATAGCGACCGTCGAGCAGAGCTATTTCACCACGGAGCGGCGCGTGAAAGCACTCGCGACAATGAAGGCGCGCCAGATGGCGGGCGAGCAGGCCACGGCGAGCGAAGCCGAGAAGCACGGGACCGTCGGCGCCGTCGCACTCGACCGGTGGGGACACCTGGCGGCAGCGACTTCGACCGGCGGCTACACCAACAAGCCCGTCGGCAGGATCGGAGATAGTCCCGTGATTGGCGCCGGCACCTACGCACGCGATGGCATCGTCGCCGTCTCCGGTACCGGCAAGGGCGAAGTCTTCCTTCGTCACGCGGTCGGCCACGAGGTCGCGAGCCGGATCGCTTATCTGGGCGAGACTGTCGCACAGGCGGCGGATAAGGTTATCCACGGCGACCTGGCACCGCACCGGATCGGCGCCGGCCTCGTTGCAGTCGGCGCAGACGGCTACATCGCGGCGCCCTACAACACAGACGGCATGTTTCGAGGCTGGGTCGGAACGGACGGCCGCATGTGCATCGCGACCCACGATGAGATTTGGGAGATCTCCGTCGATCCGCGGTGATATCGCCTGGTCCAGGTTCGGGAGCTTGTAGCTCGTAGAATGAGGAGAGCCATCGCGAAACCCATCGCCGCACAGATCAATGCAGATGGGATTCGCTGCGCGATACCTACGAGCTGTCAGCGCAATCGCTTTACCGCAGGAAAGGGCCCGCGCCGAGCGTCCATGCCAGCTGACTGTTTTCACGCCGAACCCAGCCGGGGATGAGGAACGCGTCGATGAAATGCCAGAAGAAATTGATCACCAGTCCGATGATCGACAACGTGAGAATGAGCTGCACCACGGCGACGCCGGTGCGCCCGAGATAGAAATTGTGCGCGCCGAAGTAGCCGAGGAAAAACCACAGCGCATAGGCGGCGCAAATATCCTTCTTGTTCACCTCGAACATCATCATGGCGCGCGCGTCGATGCAGAGGCCGGGCGGTGCCGCGTTCATGGCACCTGGCGCGAAGGAGTTGGTCATGGCTTGGCTCGTCATGGGAATCTTCCCGTAAGGACACGTTTGAGGGGTCAGAAAGGCGTCAGACCTTCCTTTGCCCTCTCATCACACGGGGTTTGACGGAGTTTTTGCCGACTGCCCGTGCGCTTTGGTCGACGACAAAGCGCGGGCGGTTCGAAATGACGCGACGCTGGAAGCGTGATGGCGGAAGCGAACCATCCGGCTCGTCCTGCGGGCTGGGCCGGGACAGGCCAATCGGGCCGCTCTCAACCTGACGAGAGATTTGAGGTTGATGGTGCCCAGGGGCGGAATCGAACCACCGACACTGCGATTTTCAGTCATTTGACTAAAGTCTTGGGCGATTTTCAGCGACCGTAGACGATAACTTGTTGCGGCTTTATCACCTATGATTATAAGGGTTTTGTCGGTCGCGGATGGTCGCACGCGGTCGCTCTGAACCGCACTTGTCTCCGTCCCTGGCGCGTCCCCAGCAGTTCTGGGGATCAAGCGACCGCCCGGGGACGCACAATAGGCTTGGCATTGGCCCGCGCGCTGACCGACTCGACTATCAAGGGTATTAAGCCCCCCAAATCTGGACGGCTCGAGGTGGCGGATCTCCGCTGCGCGGGGCTCTCGTTTCGTATCACCAAGGCCGGCGTCCGATCTTGGAGCTTTCGATTTAGAGACCCTTTATCCGGTAAGGACGCACGGTCGACCATCGGGCACTATCCCGACATTTCACTGGGAGACGCGAGGAAGGCAGCTGATGGCCTGCGGGGAAAGGTCGCCGAGGGCGTCAATCCCATTGTGGAGAAACGCCGCAACAGAGCAGACGCCAGCAGCAAGACGTTCCAGGCATTAGCTGACCGCTATCTCGATGAACACGCCCGAAGGTTCAAGCGCTCGGCCGATGCAGATGAGCGGAACCTAAGATTGCACGTCCTTCCGAAGTGGGCCAAGCGCCGCTACGACCACATCGAGCGAGCGGACGTGATCGAGTTAGTTGAGGGCATCGTCAAGGCAGGTTCCCCCGTCCAAGCCAATCGTGTGCAGGCTTTGATTTCGATGGTATTCAGCTTCGCCATTGATGCCGGCCTAATGGAATTTAACCCCTGCTCGCGCCTGCGAAAGCGCGGTGCCGAGAATCGGGAAACAAGGGTCCTTTCTGATAGCGAGATCCGCGAGTTCTGGCGGCAAGCGGTGTTGCCGCCTGTGACGCGGCGGGTGGGATTAGCTCTCAGGCTCACATTGCTGACCGGCTGCCGCCCGGGCGAAGCAGCAGGCATCAGCCGAAAAGAACTGTCTGACCTAAAAGCATCCGGTAGTGCGGGGTGGCTCCTTCCGCCGGAGCGGTCAAAAAACGGACGGGCACACTATGTGCCACTTTCCGAACTCGCGCGCTCCACCGTATTGTCTGCGATAGAACTGATCTCGCGCGACGACGAGTTCGTCTTCCCTTCGCCCGTGGAAGCTGCCGGGCCCATCACTGGGCACTCTCTGACGGTGGCCATGCGACGCATGAAGGAAAAAATCAAGGGCGAAGCTCTACAGACTTGGAAGGCTGATCCGCCCTCTCCTCACGACTTACGCCGCACGGTATCAACCCGGTTGTCGGCGCTTGGCGTTCCAAAGGAGGATCGGGATGCCATTTTTAATCACACTCCAACCGACGTCGGTAAACGACACTACGATCAGTACGACCGAGCGGCCGAGAAGCGAAAGGCGCTCGATGCCTGGTCTCAACAACTCGCCGATCTCCTAGCAACAGGAGAAACGGCATGAACCTGCGCATTGATTTCTGGCGAAACTCTCAGCATTGGCCGCGTGATTCCTCCACGCACATTTTTCTCGCTCGAGCAGTTTCCGCCCTAGGCGCTCATCTGTTTCCCGCCGAATGGACCGGCGATGAAACGTCGATTGAACTAATGCCTGCGATACCCGAGACCAGAGATGCAAGCTCAGATTATCGGATCCATAAAATATTAAATCCCCTCTCATTTCCTGACAAGCCAGCGCGGGCGTTGCGCGCTGGCGGCTTCGCCGGAGGACCTCCGCCGAAGGCAACGGAAAACGAATGGCATTTGGCTCGCGCAATCGTCGAGAGAGACCACGCCGAAAAGTTGCCTGCGCTTCGCCGTTTGAGTGAGGTACAAGAAAAATTCATTAGCTGGGCTGAATCCGGAAAGCTCCTCACCGCAGCGAGGCCGAAAGCAGGTGGAGCGATTGTGGATCTTCCTGCTTGGGCTTGGAACGCAGAGGGGCTGACTCGCCGGTTTCAACTGTGCCAGATCAATCCGGAAGACCCGTTCGGCCCCGCCAGCGGCGGAGACCGTTTTTGGTGGATCTTCATTGATCGACGGTCGCTATCGGCTGCGTTCGGATCAACACCCGTAAAGCAAACAGCGAATCTTCAGACCCAATGTAGCCGTTGGCTCGGGCAACAGTTTAAGGAGCCCAATACAGCGGATTGGAACAAGGAAGCATTCCGCAAAGCCGCCACCGAGAAATTTGGGAGCGGTTTAGGGGTCCGAGCCTTTCAGCGGGCTTGGGACGACACAACGTCCAAGCCAGGCAACGAGAAGCGCAAGTCGGCCGGCCGCAAGACCCGGAATTAATCGCAACGGTAATCGATACGGTAATCGAAACACCGATTAATCGTGACAGCTATTTTGAGGGGATCAGCCTGAGTACATCCGTCGTCATCGTTCGCCATAGCCCGCCATTGCCGGGGCGGTGGAGAACGAGAGCAGAAGGAAAACTCAGATGCCCGAACACCGCATATCGTACAGTGTACACGAGGCAGCAAAGGCAGCCGGTATCGGCCTGACTAAGCTGCGCGAAGAAATCCGAGCCAAGCGATTGATCGCTAGGAAGCTCGGAAAGCGGACCCTCATCAATGCCGACGATCTGAACACCTGGGCAGCAAACCTGCCCCGGATCGATGACGTGCGGCGCGCAGCCTAACTCCCAACGAAAAAGCCCGGCGGCACGTCCCAATCCTGTGGCGGGACAGACGTGCACCGAGCTTCTCAGAAAGACAGTCTAGATGAAAACCTATAGCAAACAACAACCCAAAATCAAACCGGTTTCCGACCTGCCACTCTTCTCTTGGCGGACGGCCGTCCGCAGGCCAGCTACGTCCGCTGGTCACTTTGTCTGTCGCCGATATCGCGTCCACCCGGCTGTTGCCGACCTGATCGCAAACCTCGCCGGCATCGGATCGAGGGTGGAACAATGAGCAGCATCATCATCCGCATGCCGAGCGGGTCGCGCCTGACCTTCACCGGCCGAGAGGCCTGGACGTTGCAGCGGCTGATCGAGGCCGGTCAGCGAGGGGTGACCACGATCGACCATCCGGCGCCGCGCTGGTCGCACTACATCTTCAAGCTCCGCCGCGCTGGGCTGACCATCACCACCGAATATGAGCCGCACCGCGGTTCGTTTCCGGGGACGCATGGCCGTTACCGGCTCGAAACCCCCGTCGTCGTTGTTGCAAAGGCCGCGTAATGAACTTTCATCAAGCACGCGCACCCCTGACCCCAGACGAGTTGAAGCGGCGGGCCGAAGCTCTGTCAGCGAACGCCCATGCCCCGGATCGCTCACAGGGCGACGAGGCGGACATGGCCCCCAACGATGAGCGGCGATATGGACCCACCGCCGCGAAAATACTGCGCGAGGTTAAGCGCAGCGTTGCGTTGGCGTCTCAGGACGCCAAGCTTGCCGTCTTCATGGAAGCAGCAGCAACGCTGGCGGATGCCGTGGCGAGCCAATGGGTGCCCAAAAATGTGATGGTCGATCGCCTTTCTGAAATCGCCGTCGCTCACGGGTACTTCGGTTGCGATCAACACGAAATCGAGAAGATGATCGGCCATAATGTGGAAAGGGCTTCGGGCTCGACGCAGAAGGCTGATCAGTCTTCGACCGGTTCGAAGCCACAAAAGCGGCGGTTAATCGCGCACCGCGCCAGCGACCTCCAGCCGGAGAAGCTGGTCTGGGTTTGGCCCGGTCGGATCCCGGAGGGCAAGCTCGTCCTGTTGGGCGGGCCGCCCGGGCTCGGCAAGAGCCAGTTGACCGCGTTCATGTCGGCTACCGTTTCGAACGGTGGTCACTGGCCTTGCGGTGAAGGCTCAACGCTCCCGGGCGACGTGATCTTCATGAGCGCGGAAGATGGCGTGCAGGACACGATCATCCCGCGCCTCATGGCGGCGGGAGCCGACCGCGAGCGCGTTCACATCGTCTCGGCCGCGACCAAGTCGGACGGAACGGGCCGGAAGACGTTCAGCCTGAAAACGGACGTCGACCTCCTTGAAGAGATGGCGAGGAAAATCGGCTCGGTCAGGCTGATCATCGTCGATCCGATCTCGGCGTACATGGGCGGCAGCGACGGCAACGGGAACGTGGAGACCCGGGAAGTCCTGGAGCCGTTGGCCGACATGGCAAACCGTCTGCGCATCGCCGTGGTCGCGGTGACGCATCTCAACAAGGGCGGTGGTGGTGGCAACCAAAGCGCCTTGAACCGGTTCGCCGGGTCGATCGCCTTTGTGGCGGCAGCTCGCGCGGCCTTTGCGGTCATCGAGGATCCGGAGGACGACGAGCGGCGGTTCTTGCTCCAGGCCAAGAATAACTTGGGCCCCAAATGCAAGGGGCTGGCCTTTCGGCTCGAGCAGCGTCTCATCGGGGACGGCGTGATGTCGAGCAATGTCATGTTCGAAGGCGACCATGTCAGCGAGTCTATCGACGAGGCGCTGTCTGCATCCGAGAACCGGGGAGCCAAGAAGGGCCAGTCAGGCGGCGGCAAGGAGGATGTCATCCAGTTCCTGAAGGACATCTTGTCGGGTGGACCGGTGGATGTTCTGGAGGTCGAGCGCCAGGCCCGCGCGGCGGCGCTGCTCGAGGACGACAAGCGGCTGAGCAAGAGCAAGGCGTTCCGCGATGCTCGGACCGAGCTGGGCATCAAGTCCACCAGGGACGGTTTCGGGCCCGGTTCCCGGTACGTGTTGGAGTTACCGGACGCACCATGGGCGCCCAAAAACCCCATGGGCGCCCCCTCCCAAACAGGGGCGCCTATGGAGGATTTGGGCGCCCATGGAGAGGTTGGAGGTCTGCAATGACGGGTCTCAGATCTCGCCTGAAGGATAGGAGAGCCCACTGGCTCTTCCGGTTCGAATGCGACGGCCAGTCCTATACCGGAGGCATCGGCCGGTTCGAGGATGGTCGGATCGCAGAGGTATTCATCAACGGGACAAAGGTCGGCACGGCTGCTGAGACCAATGCTCAGGACGCGGCAATCGTCGCGTCCTTGGCTCTCCAGCATGGTTGCCCGGTTGAGACCATTCAGCATGCCTTAGCACGCTCGGGCGGCGCAACTGGTCCGCTGGCGATGCTCCTAACGAAGGTCGTGTCCAATGGAGAGTGACCCTCGTTTCATTCTCCGACCGTTCGACAAGCGCGAGGGCATGAGCCTCAGTGCCGCCGCCAAGCACGCTGGGCGGTCCCCCTCCACGCTGCGGAATTGGTGCGAGGTCCACGGCATCGGCCGGCGAGTAGCCGGCGGGAATTGGGTTGTATCTCGCGTGGCTCTCCAGATGTTGCTCGATGGCGAGACGGAGGCCTTGTTCGAATATCACACAGGCAATCGGGTTCATCCCGTTGTCGCGATGCATTTTGCGCAGCTTGGTATCAAGTGTCTTACCAAATGACGCGCCATCACGGAACGCACGTTCAAATTGGCGCATTGCCATCTAAAATTGAATTTGTCTTTTGTGAAGGTTCGGATAGTTTCTCTTTGAATTGCCCAGCATTAATTACGGGAATGAAGACAGAGCGGCCTATGGCGAATTGGATTTTTTCGATCCAACGACTGCTAAGTGCAGAATTGCTTTTTTTTCAAGAAAAGCCACGCAAACTGGCCAGGGTCCGCGGTCGCCAAATTTGGGCGTGGCTCTGTTACCAATTCTATATACAGACGCGACCGCGGCGTCTCCTCAAAGCGGGTAGAGACGCCACGTTGGAAGTCATAAAAACAGGCGCAATCGGGTTATTACTGCTCGCCATCGTCAAGGCTGATGTTTTTCCGTGGCTCACCGAACTAGCGAGAAGATTGACGCCTGCTAATCAGTCTGACCTCGAAAAATTACAAGAGAAGGAAGAGGCGAGCTTAGCCGCAGCGAATATCGTAATCGATAGAATTAGGAAGAATTTCTCCCTGAGGTCAGAGCTGACGGCTGACGCGATGGATGCCATCGGTCTAAAGATCCGGAGCGGCCTGCAGAATGTGACTGATCAGCAGGTGCGCCAGATTAATTTTGGGGAGGCTGTCATCCCGCTTCACTTCAGCGCAAACTTCAAGAAGCCGCCGACGGCCGTCGTTACCTACAAAAACATCGACTATGAGAATGTTCGAACAGCTACCAGCACCCTCAAGACCGCGCAGGCCACATGTGACTACTCCCAGTGCGCCGTTACAATTAATTGGACAGAGCCAAACCCAAACAAACGTCAAAACAGAGTGAAGTTTGGCCTTCAAATATTTTGGGTTGTGGTCGGTGAATTTCCTGACAATGAGCGAGCGGGCAATACCCCCGGCACCGAAGATCAGAGCGATCAACCACAGCAGCCTCCCAACTGAGGGAACGCAGCGCGCTTCGTTTTCGCCCTCATCTCACAAAATCAACAGAATGAACAAACCTCGCAGGATGAACAATCGTCCCAAAGGGCACAGCCATCGCGTGGACCGGCAAAGCCACGGCCTCCTAAGCTCGCATCACATCAGATCCATGCGAGGAGAGGAATGCGCATCAAATTGCCCCGACAGATTGGACTGGCGACGATTGCTGTCTCGTCTCTCATCTTCTCGACGCCATTCGCCATTGGCGCGGGCACGGTCCCGGGCTTTAATCTTACCCCGCAATTCGACCTGAGCGGCAAGGCGGCGCCTGGCTGCCGGCTTTTCATCATACAAGCCGGAACGACGGCAACGCCACAAAATGCCTATTCGGATTCGGGCCTGACCCTGGCCCTTCCGAACCCGCTGACGTGCGATGCAGCCGCCCGCTTACCCCAGTGGTTTGTATCCGATGGACTTATTAAGCTTCGCCTGACTGACAAGAACGGTGCCCAGATATTCATCGGCGACAATTTGCTAGTCGTCGGTCCGTCAGGCGGTGGCGGTGGCGGTGGCGGCACGATCGATCCGACGACCATCTTTCAAACCGGCGCATTCATGCAGTTCTACGGAACTGGGGTCTTGACCGGCTGGGTTCGTTGCAACGGCAGGAGCATTGGCAATACCACCTCTGGTGCTACAGAGCGGGCCAATTCGGATACCCAAGCGCTGTATGCGTATCTTTGGGCAGCTGACAGCAATCTTGCGGTCGCTGGAGGTCGGGGTGCTTCAGCAGCGGCTGACTTTGCTGCAAATAAGAGTTTGACGCTGCCAGACTGTCGCGGTCGGGTTGTCGCAAATCTCGACGACATGGGTAGTGGCGCGGCCGGCCGCCTAACGTCCTCATACTTTGGTACCACGGCGACGACTCTAGGAGCTGTTGGGGGCGCCGAAAGCGTGACTCTGACGCTTGGGCAGTTGCCAACGGGCATTACCTCGAGCAATGCATCGCAAGCCATCTCAGTAACTGTCACAACTAGCAGGCAACTCGCAGCCCCCGTCGCAGCTGGCGAAAATGTTTCCTACGCCGTGGCCGCGTCTGGAGGAAGCGCGGTCGTTCCTGCATCGCAGTCGGCTGGCCAATGGAGCGGAATCACTTCGCTGTCCGGAACGACCAATAACT
>Ga0105239_10009835_pt1 | contig 10744 bp, 5 predicted proteins | sample KBSC44metaG_FD_92761 | JGI IMG/M metagenome (GOLD analysis project Ga0105239, IMG submission 92761) | Corn rhizosphere microbial communities from Kellogg Biological Station, Michigan, USA - KBS C4-4 metaG | ecosystem: Host-associated > Plants > Roots > Rhizosphere > Soil | place: Michigan, USA...
AGCCTCTTGGAGCCAACCGGGAATATCAAGGTCGCCCAGGAGAAAGCAGCCCGAGCATTCGGGGCAGATCATGTTTTCTTCGTCACAAACGGCACATCAACCTCAAACAAAATGGTCGAGCAAGCGCTGCTCGCTCCTGGCGACATCATGCTCGTCGATCGAAACTGTCACAAATCACACCACTACGGTGCGGTACTGTCCGGGGCTCTGCCTCTTTATGTGGAGGCATATCCGCTCACTCGGTATTCCATGTACGGTGCGGTGCCGTTGCGCACAATCAAGAAAGCGCTGCTCGACTTGAAAGCTGCGGGAAAACTGGAACGCGCTCGCATGCTTGTCCTTACCAATTGCACATTTGACGGGCAGGTCTACAACGTTGAACGCGTGATGGAGGAATGCCTCGCAATCAAGCCTGACCTGATTTTCCTTTGGGATGAGGCCTGGTTTGGCTTTGCGCGCTGGAGTCCATTCTATCGTCGGCGAACTGCCATGGGGGCCGCAGCGATTTTGGAGGAGAAGTTCAAGGATCCAGCTTATCGCAAAGCCTACGAAGCTCAGGCAAAGAAGCTGGGCGCCGATCTCGACCCTAGCAACCCAGCACTACTGGACACATGCTTGTTGACAGATCCAGACAAAGTCCATCTCCGCGTTTACCAGACGAACTCGACCCACAAATCGATGTCGTGCCTCCGGCAGGGGTCGATGGTATTGGTCAAGGATCAGGACTATCACACGGTCGAAGAGCAGTTCCATGAAGCGGTATTCACACATGCCTCCACCTCGCCAAATCTTCAGATTATTGCAACCATCGACTTAGCTCGCCGCCAGATGGAGCTTGAGGGCTATGAACTTGTAAATAGGGCCATCCAGTTGGCCCTCGATGTACGCCGCGAGGTGAACTCTCACCCACTCGTTTCCAAATATTTCAAGGTTTTGGGCGCCGACGACATGATTCCCTCTGAATTTCGATCAACGGGTTTTGTCGATTACCTAACCCCCGGCACGAACTGGGCGACGGCAGTCAAGGCGCTCCGGGATGACGAGTTCGCTCTTGATGTAACCCGCCTGACGCTGGTCTGCGGTTCCGCCGGATTCGATGGCACACAATTCAAAAATATGCTGGCGGCAGACTTCGACATTCAACTCAACAAGACCTCGCGTAATAGCGTCTTGCTACAGACGAACATTAACAACACCCGCAGCGATATCGCTCAGCTGATTAAGGTCCTCGTTGAGATCTCGAAGGGTATTGAGCAAAAGCTTTCACGCGCAGGCCAAGGGCAACGGCAAGCGTTTGCAGCACGTGTGAAATCACTGATGGAAGATGTACCAAACCTGCCGAATTTCAGCAGGTTCCACGACAGTTTCCGAGAAGACGCCGCCAGTGTGACGAGCGAAGGTGATATGCGATCGGCATTCTTCGGCGCCTATCGCGAAGATCAGTGTGAGCACGTCAAATTGTTCAGTTCCGACATCGATAAACGCCTGAAAGACGGGCCAGAACTGGTATCGGCCAATTTTGTGATTCCGTATCCTCCCGGGTTCCCCATCATGGTGCCCGGCCAGGTGATTACGGCTGAAACGATCGAGTTCATGCGCAAGCTGGATGTTAAAGAGATTCATGGCTTCAGTGCGTCACTCGGGCTGAAGTTGCTGAAACCGGCATTTCTCAAAGTATCTAGACTCCCAGGCAGGGGAGCTGTTGAAAACGGAAAGAAAACCAAGCGGCAAGCCGCAGCCTGAATGCACATCACATTCTTATTTGTCCAAGGAGGAAGGCAATGGCGACTGGAGCAGTCCGTCATCTCTCAGTAACTCTTGATCAACAACGGGAACTGGAAAAACTTAGTCCGTTCGAGTTAAAGGACAAGTTAATTCATCTCGCTGCCGATACCGCCCGCCAGAGCACGCAGATCATGTTAAACGCTGGCCGCGGTAACCCGAATTGGATCGCAACAACCCCTCGACAGGCTTTTTTCACCTTGGGCTCATTTGCGATAGAAGAATCGAAGCGGGTGTGGGACGAACCCGACCTCGGCGGAATGCCTCAAAAACCCGGCATCGCCAAACGCTTAAAGGAATTTCTCGACCAAAATCCTAATGCTCCCGGCCGAAGCTTGCTTCAAACCTCTATTGAGTATGCGGTTAGCGAGTTCAAGTTTGATCCCGACGCATTCGTCCACGAGTTGACTGACAGCATTGTTGGAGACCAATACCCCTGGCCCGATCGAATGCTGGTTCACGCCGAACGCGTCGTAAGAGCGTACCTCGCTAAAGAAATGTTCCCCGGTATAGAGTCGCCTGAGAACATTGATATCTTCGCCGTCGAGGGTGGCACTGCCGCGATGTGCTACATCTTCGACTCGCTCGTCGTTAATCACCTGCTATCTCCTGGGGACAAGGTTGCTCTCGCCGTTCCGACGTTCACGCCCTATATCGAAATTTGCCACCTCGATAAGTTTAACTTTGAAATTGTGGAGATCGATGCGAACGAGGTCTCCCCTCGTGACGGCCGCCATACTTGGCAATATCCCGATGCAGAAATCGACAAGCTGACCGACCCATCGATCAAGGCGCTGTTTTTCGTCAATCCCAGCAATCCTCCCTCCGTGGCGATGCGCGAAGACTCAATGCATCGGCTGGCCAATCTAATCCAAAGCAAACGTCCCGACCTTATTGTCGTTACCGACGATGTGTACGGAACCTTTGTGCCCGGATTCCGTTCTCTAATGGCTGAAGTTCCTCACAACACCGTTGGAGTGTATTCGTTCTCGAAATACTTCGGCTGCACTGGTTGGCGCCTTGGGGTGGTTGCGATTCATCAGGACAATATTTTTGATAAGGCAATTGCGAAGCTACCAGAAAATACTCGCAAAAAGCTGAATACCCGGTACAGTCCTCTCACCCTTCATCCCGAAAGCCTCAAGTTCATCGATCGAATGGTAGCTGATAGCCGATGTGTGGCGCTTAACCACACGGCGGGTCTGTCCCTTCCTCAACAGGTTCAGATGACATTGTTCTCGCTTTTCGCGCTCTGCGACAAGGGCGACCGATATAAAAAGCTTACGACGGAAATCGTCCAGCGCCGATTGAAAGCGCTGTGGAATGGAATGGGTTTGCCTCTTCCTGCGGATCCGAGTCGCGCCGGTTACTACGCCACCCTCGACATTATGGTTTGGGCCGAGAAGACCCATGGTCCGGCGTTCGTGGAATTCCTCAAGAACAACTATCACCCCTTTGATGTCCTGTTCGCCTTAGCAGAAAAGTTTTCAACCGTGCTTCTCAACGGCAGTGGCTTTGCTGGGCCGGATTGGTCCGTGCGAGTGTCGCTCGCCAATCTGCCGGACGAGGCCTACTCCCAAATCGGTGGGCAACTCGCGAAGGTGGTGGACAGAGCAGTGGAGGTTTGGAAAGAACAGAAGGCAGCTTGACTGCGGGCTGCAGGTTCGCAGCCTTGTGAAGCTCAATCCGTTGCGACACCAGTCCATGAAGGAGACACACGATGTTCCTATTCACCTGGTTTGCTGAAACTCTTCGACGCTATCCCGAGATTGCCATCTTCCTGGTGCTCGCATTGGGGTACTACTTCGGTAAGTTTACCTTCCGAGGTATCGGGTTGGGCTCAGTCACGGCCACGTTGCTGGCCGGTGTCCTGATCGGACAACTAGGCATCACTATCTCGACGCCTTTAAAGGCCTTTGTCTTTCTGATGTTCTTGTTTGCTGTTGGTTACGGCGTTGGGCCACAGTTCGTCCGCGGTGTGGCCAAAGACGGTGTCCCGCAGGCTGTCTTCTCGGTCGTGCAGTGCGCGTTCTGCTTGGTTGTTCCTTTCGTCATCGCCAAAATGGCGGGATACAACCTCGGTTATGCCGCGGGACTTTACTCAGGTTCGCAGACCATCTCCGCCGCAATGGGCCTGTCAACGGACGCGATTAATCGCCTTGGCCTTGCGGCCGATCAGGCGAAAGCGCTGCTCGATTCCATGCCTATTGCCTATGCCGTGAGCTACATGTTCGGCACAGTCGGATCGGCGATTGTAATCGCTGTTCTCGGACCGGCGCTCCTCCGCATCAATCTGCCGGCGGCTTGCAAGGACTATGAAGCGACGCTGGGTGGCAGCAAGGAATTGGGCGGAGCCGGCTCTGCCTGGCACCGTTGGGAAATGCGGGCGTTTCGGATTCAACGCGGCGGTAAGGTTGTGGGTTTGCGCGCCGTTGAGGCCGAAGCGCTTTTGCCCGACGCGCGTATCTTCGTGCAACGCATACGCCGTAATGGTGTCCTTCAAGACGCCGCTGCCGACACGGTATTGCGGGAAGCTGATGTTGTGGCAGTCTCAGGAACGCGTGAAGCGCTAACGAGAATCATTGGTGAACGAGCCAAGCTGGCCGCGGCATCGGGTGCAGGCCAGACATTCACAGCCGATGAAGTCGCGATTGAAGTTGACGACCCCGAGTTGCTGAGCGTTCCTGTAGAAGGTGTTGATGTCTATGTGACCAGCAAGGAGGTTGATGGCAAGACTCTGGCCGAGCTTGCGAAGCTACCCGGCGCGCGAGGTGTCTACCTCAAGAAAATCACGCGCGGTGCCGTGGCGACTTCTATCCCGATACTGCCGAGCACAAAACTTTTCCGCGGCGATATTGTGAATATCGTGGGCCGTACCCAGGACACCGCTGCCGCCATCAAGATGCTGGGTGTCCCGGATCGCGCCACTGATGTCGCCGATGTCGCGTTCATCGGCGCAGGTATCGCCGTGGGTGCACTGATCGGGTCATTGGTGTGGAAGATCGCCGGAGTCCCACTGACGCTCTCGACCGCTGGCGGTGCGCTGATCTCTGGACTGGTTTGCGGGTGGTTGCGTTCCGTGCACCCGAAGTTTGGACGCATTCCGACTTCCACCGTCTGGTTCATGAACTCAGTGGGCCTCAACATTTTCATCGCCGTCGTCGGCATCTCCGCTGGCCCGGGCTTCGTCAACGGTCTGAAGACGCAAGGCGTAGGACTATTCCTATGGGGCGCAGTTGCAACTACAGTGCCGCTGATCTGTGGCATGTTCATCGCTAAGTACATTTTCCGATTCCATGATGCGCTCACGCTCGGCATTATTTCGGGCGCGCGGACTACCACCGCTTCGCTTGGTCTGGTTTGTGATATCGGAAAAAGCCAGGTCCCCGCGTTGGGGTACACCGTGACCTACGCCGTCGGAAATACCTTGCTGACGATCTGGGGAATGGTTCTCATCCTGATGCTGGCGTGATGTGGGTCTTGAGACTGTTAACCGTGTTCGGATGTTGTGGCAGGACGCTCGCTCCACCATTGCAATATGGATTGGTTCGCCAGACTATTCGAAAAGTACCCCGAGATGGGTGTCTATCTCGCTGTGGGTATTGGGTACTTGATTGGTCGGGTGAAATATCGTGGCGTTGGGCTTGGGGTGGTAACAGGGTCTCTGTTGGGTGGCATTTTCCTTGGGAATTTTTTCCATGTCCCTGTTTCCGATCAGGCCAAGGCAATGCTTTTCCTCCTCTTCCTGTTTGGAATTGGTTACTCCGTTGGACCTAGCTTCTTTCGTAATCTCAAAGGCGACGGATGGCGTTGGGGGTTGTTGGGAGTGGTTGTGCCAGTCGTCGGTCTGTTGACGGCTTACGCTGTCGCACGGGTCCTCAAACTGGACGTGGGGTATTCCGCCGGTTTGCTTTCGGGAGCCTTGACGGAATCGCCGGCAATCGGGACTGCCGGTGAGGCAATACGAACGCTGCCCCTCGCAGACGATCAGAAACAACTATTGATCGCACACGTCGCAGTAGCAGACGCAATTTGCTATATCTTCGGGACCATAGGGGTTATTTGGGTCTGCAGCAGTCTCGGACCAAAAATTCTAGGAATCGACTTACGCGGCGAGTCTAAGAAATTGGAAGCGCAGCTAGGAATTCGGCGCGCCAAGCTCGGCGTTCATTCAGCCTGGCAACCAATCGGCTTTCGTGCGTATAAGGTTCGTCCGAATGCACCCGTCGTTGGTAAAACCGTAGCCGAGGCCGAGAAGACCGTGCCGGGTGCACGCCTGTTTGTGGAAAGAATCCGGAGAAATGGAGAGCTTATCTCGCCATCAGGGGCGACGGTGCTTGAAGCCAACGACACAGTGGCTGTGCTGGGGCGAACGGAAATCCTGGTCAAAGTTCTTGGTCCGTCCTCAAGTGAGGTGTCGGATCCGGAATTACTCGAAATTCCGGTGGCGTCTTTCGATCTGTATGTCACCCAGAAGGCCATTGTCGGCAAGACTCTGCTCGAGCTCGTAACAAATGTTCATGAGGCGCGCGGTGTTCTCCTTCGTGGCATCATCCGCGCTGGTCGACCGGTGCCCATCGGCACCGAAGTTGTCGTTGAACGCGGCGACACACTTCAAGTCACTGGGACCGAATCTGCCGTGTCCAAGTTGGCTCCCGTGCTGGGCAAAATGCTCAGCCCCATCGAAGAAAGCGATCTTACAACTCTCGGGTTAGCGGTTTTCTTTGGCGTGCTGTTGGGGGCTGTACTAACGATACCAGTCGGCCACCTGAGACTTACCCTGGGTACTAGCGTTGGCACGCTTCTAGTCGGCTTAATGGTGGGGTGGGCCAGGTCGGTCAAGCCTTGGTTTGGACGCATGCCAGATGCTGCAATCCTGTTCATGAGATCCATTGGCTTAGCCGCATTCGTGGCCATGATCGGACTCAAAGCGGGACCGATCTTCGTAAACGCAGTCCGAGAATTCGGTTATGTGCTCCTGCTCGGTGGCATCATTGTAACGTTACTGCCTCTGCTCGCCGGCCTTCTCTTTGGTCGCTTTGTTCTCAAGCTTAACCCCGTTCTGCTGCTGGGAGGAATTGCTGGTGCTCAAACGATGATCGCTGGCGTTGCCGCCATGCAAGAAAAAGCGGACAGCTCCGTGGCTACGCTGGGCTATTCATATACCGTGGCAATTGGCCATATTTTGCTGACAACCTGGGGAACGGTGATCGTGACACTCATGTCCTGAGTCATGCTCTGTAGATGAACTCGCCAGATCGCTTTAGTCACGTGTCAGTTCCGCGCAAGTCAGGGCCGTATGAACAAGAGAATCATCGCTGGCATTGTCGCGATGCTGGTCTTGTATTTGCCGCAAGTTTCATTTGGCTTGCCAGCAGATGCACAAGAGAATCCTCACGCCAAGACAAGCGTACAAAACCAACCAGAAAACCCGATCCTGGAGATCCCAGAGAAAGCTGTCTCCCCGGGTGTAGTTGTTATTGAAGGCCGGTCGGTCTTAACCGTTTACGAATCTGTCGGGACACTCACTCCCGAGCAGCGTGCTAATGCTATCGCGGCACGCATTGTCTCCTTCGCAGCGGGTGGCGGCTCGCCTGACCCCATTCGACTCCAGACCCATGACGCTTGGACCGAAATCTTTGTCGGCAACACCTTCATCATGGCCGTGACCGACGCTGATGGGAGAATGGCTGGCAATCCGCGTGATCAGCTTGCCACGGAATATGTCGAAAAGGTACGCACTGCCATCCACTACTACCGCCGAGATCATAGCTGGCGATTCATCCTTAAGGGGCTTCTCAATACAGGCATCTGCACACTTGTTTTAATCGTTTTTTTAGGGCTCATTCGGCGGGCGCGCTTTGTAGTTAGTAGCCGAATCCAGAGTCACATTTATGCGAGTGCTCATGTCGAAAAGAAAACGGCATGGCACATGTTCGTCGCCTACCTGGGTCCGATTGCGCTGGCGCTCGGCGGAGTCTTCCGATGGTTGCTGATCCTCGCCTTGTTCCAGGCCTACCTAACAATCACTCTTGGATTTTTCTCGTTTACGCGTGACATCTCACTCGGCGTTAGCAGGTGGGTATTTTCGCAATTGGCTATGCTCGCAAAGTCCGCGGTGGACTACCTGCCAAATCTGGTAGTGATTGCGGCGATCGTCCTGACCACTTACTACCTCTTCCGGCTCCTACGAATGATTTCAGGAGAACTAAGGAAAGGCCAATTACAAATTCGAGGCTTCTATCCTGATTGGGCGGAGCCGACGGAAAAACTGGTTCGGTTACTGATGGTGGCCCTGGCGTTAGTTGTGGCTTTTCCGTATTTGCCAGGATCCAAGAGCCCCGCTTTTCAAGGGATTTCTATCTTTCTCGGAGTGCTGTTATCGTTAGGCTCCTCCTCGGCCGTGGCCAATACCATCGCTGGCGTCATTCTTACTTATATGCGCTCCTTTCTGGTCGGTGATTGGGTACAGATCGGCGACACCACCGGAGAGGTTGTCGAGAGGACCCTCTTGGTAACTCGGGTCCTTACACCAAAATCAGAGATCATCACGATACCCAACGCCACGGTCATGAGTGGCTCGGTTAAGAATTACAGCGTGGAAGCCAAGAAATCAGGCGTAATCTTCCACATAATGGTGACGATCGGGTACGACGCGCCGTGGAGGACTGTGCATGACTTACTCATTGGCGCAGCACTGGCAACAGAACACGTTCGACAGCAGCCATCGCCCTTTGTACTGCAAACCAGGCTGGATGATTTCTACGTTGCCTATGAGTTGAACGCGTACACCGACAGTCCCAGGGAAATGCTCACAATTCATTCAGACCTGCATAAGAACATTCAGGACAAATTCAATTCGGCGGGGGTGGAGATTTGCTCTCCTCATTTCTCGTCATTGCGAGACGGAAACGGCATTGCCATTCCCCACCAATACATCCAACCGGAATATCAGCCGCCTGCGTTCAGGGTTACTGGAGCGAGGGGAAACGGGACGGCCGGTTCTGAATCCGTCCAGGGAATGGGCGCCCGGCGCTCAGGTTAGACGTTTGTCGTGACAGTTACCCCTCGAGTCATCCAGCCTGCTGCCCTTCGCCCTGACCTCACTGTTTTTATTGACAGTATCCATGTTGCACCTAGCCTTTTACCGTTGTCGGAGTAGAAGCAGTGTGTGCCAGATTTCTCGCGCCACAGGCGTGTGATATTACTCACTCAGGCTCAAAAGGAGCCACCGCGATGGCGGACAAAAACAACGACAACGGACAGAATGGCCTTGGTCGCAAGCAATATGAGAAGGAACTCCGGCATCTGCAATCGGAGCTCTGCAAGCTTCAGGACTGGGTGAAATACAAGGGCCTTCGCGTCATTGTAGTTTTCGAAGGGCGTGATGCCGCCGGCAAGGGTGGCACTATTCGGGCCATGACCGAACGTGTCAGCCCCCGGGTCTTTCGCGTCTCCGCATTGCCGGCCCCTTCTGATCGCGAAAAATCCCAGATGTACATGCAACGCTACATGCAACATTTTCCCGCCGCCGGCGAGATCGTGATCTTCGATCGCAGCTGGTATAACCGCGCGGGAGTGGAATACGTAATGGGCTTCTGCACCAAGGAACAACATCGGCGTTTCCTCGAACGTTGCCCGTTGATGGAAAGGTACATCGTCGATGGGGGGACAATCCTGATCAAGTATTGGCTCGAAGTGGGCATGAAAGAACAGGAACGCCGATTTCACGCACGCATCAAAGATCCCCTGCGCCAGTGGAAGCTCAGCCCCATGGATCTACAATCCTACGGACGCTGGTACGAGTACTCGCGGGCGCGCGATCTAATGTTGAAGGCCACCGACAGTAAGCACGCCCCCTGGTACCTTATTAGATCTAACGATAAACGCAGAGCTCGTCTTAACTGTATTGCCCACTTCCTGAGCATGATTCCTTATCACAAGGTTCCACGAGACAAGGTGAAACTGCCTCCGCGCACGAACAAAGGCCATTATGATGATCAGTCCCCACTGAAAGGCAAGCACTTCATTCCGGAACACTACTAGTCCCAATGCCTTAGATGGTTGGCACTCTCTGCGAATTGCGAGCGTTCGCCTACAGATTGCCGGGAGTCATCTTAGAGACTCGGAGGACCCCAGATGAAGCCCGGGCTTGACCGCGGCTGGCGTGATCGCCTGAATTCCGTAGTTCCCATACTGCAGTGGTTGCCACAATACCAGCGCGGTTGGTTGCGCCACGACTTTGTAGCCGGCCTCACCCTGGCAGCCTATGCCGTTCCCGTCTCGCTGGCTTACGCTTCTCTTGCCGGGTTGCCCTCGCAAGCTGGCTTGTATTGCTATCTTCTTGGGGGCATCGCCTATGCAGTTTTCGGCACATCAAGACAGTTGGCTGTTGGGCCAACGTCCGCCATTTCGATCTTGATAGGGTCGGTACTAGGTACGCTCGCCGCCGGCGACACCTTACGCCAAACTCACTTGGCGATGGCTGCAGCCGTCCTTACCGGATTGTTAGCGATTCTGGCGTGGGCCCTTCGTTTAGGCAACATCGCCAACTTCGTCTCGGAAACCATTCTGACTGGGTTTAAAGTCGGCGCAGGGCTAGTCATCGCATCCACGCAGCTACCTAAGCTATTTGGCGTTTCGAGCGGCGGAAACAATTTTCTTACTCGCATTCTCGATCTGGCTCGACATCTCAAAGAAACTAACCTTCCGACCTTGTTGGTCGGGTTAGGTGCCCTAACGCTCTTGATCGCAGGTGAACGCCTCTTGCCGGGCCGCCCGATCGCACTCTTCGTCGTCTTAACTTCTATCGTCGTGATGACATTCTTGCCGTTAGCTAGTCTTGGCGTAAAGACCGTGGGCACGATTCCTGAAGGCCTCCCAAGATTGGGCTGGCCAATGATGCATTGGAGCGACGTCGATAATCTGTTGGTGGTCTCGATGGCCTGCTTTCTATTGTCCT
>Ga0105239_10009839_pt1 | contig 10741 bp, 9 predicted proteins | sample KBSC44metaG_FD_92761 | JGI IMG/M metagenome (GOLD analysis project Ga0105239, IMG submission 92761) | Corn rhizosphere microbial communities from Kellogg Biological Station, Michigan, USA - KBS C4-4 metaG | ecosystem: Host-associated > Plants > Roots > Rhizosphere > Soil | place: Michigan, USA...
CGTCGGCAAGGTGATCCGACCCGGGGCGTACGGCATGACCGAGCTCGCGCAGGTGATGCCGCGCTGCGAAGCCGGGCGCTATCACCGCGCGCCCGGGCTGATCTGGCTCGTCCTCGATCGCGACGGCGAACGGCTGTTGAGCGAGGCCGATGGCGAAGACGGCATCGTCGAGGGCCGGTTCGGCTTCCTGGACCTGCTCTACGAAGGCCGCTGGGGCGGCCTGATCACCGGCGACAAGGTGACCGTGGACTTCAAGCCGCGCTGCCCTTGCGGGCGCCACGGCCCCACGCTGTTCGACACGATCTCGCGATTCGCGGCGATCGGCGAGGACGACCATATCGGCTGCGCCGGCACGGTGGACGCATACATCCGCGGAGCGATCGAGGCATGAGCAACGACATCACTCCCGTCTGCCACGTCGTCAAGGGCCGCACCGTCACCGGGACCGAGGTGGCGTACGGGCGCTTCGCCACGCCGGCGTTGAACCTCGACGAGCTCGTGTGGTCGCGTCGCGAACCCGGCCCGGCCTTCGACGTGCCGCTCGCCGAAATCATGGACGTGCTGGTGCAGACCGGCGAGCGCCTGACGCGCGACCCCGATGGGCTGTTGGCCGAGGCGCTCGATTTCAGCGCCCGCACCAGCCCCTTGCCGCGCAGCGTGCTCGAGCGGTCTTATGCGTCGCTGGGCCGTGTCTTCGATCGGTCCAGCATGGAGTTCCAGGTGCGCGAGGAACTCGGCGGGCCCGAGGTGCTCGACGGCTGGCGCGAGGTGGCGGACGCACCCAGCGGGCGCCGCCACCGCACGCGCGCCTTCCCGCCGCGGTTGATCCACGTGATCGCCGGCAATGCACCGGGGGTGGCGGCACTGTCGGTGCTGCGCGGTGCGTTGACCAAGGGCGTGCACCTGCTGAAGCTGCCGTCCAACGACCTGTTCTCGGCCAGCGCGATCCTGCGCACCCTGGCGGCAGTGGCACCGGGCCATCCGGTGACGTGCTCGTTCTCCGCGGCCTACTGGCGCGGCGGCGATGCCAAGGTCGAAGGGCTGCTGTTCCGCCCGCAGTTCTTCGACAAGCTCGTGGCATGGGGCGGCGCGGGCACGATCCGTTCTGCCACGCAGTACATCGGGCCGGGCTTCGAGCTGGTCGCGTTCGACCCCAAGACCTCGATCTCGCTGATCGGGCGCGAGGCGTTCGAAACCGATGCGGTGCTGGCCGAGGTGGCCGAGTGCGCGGCCGCCGATGCGACCATCATGAACCAGCAGGCCTGCGCCTCGAGCCGCGTGCAGTTCGTCGAGGGCAGCGTGGCGCAGGTCGACCGCTACTGCGCGTTGCTGCAGGCGCGCCTGGGCGTCGAGCGGCCGACGACCTCGGCGATTGGCAACCCGCTGAGCGTCGACCTGCGCGACGAGATCGACGGCCTGCGCGACATGCAGCCGCACTACCGGGTCTGGGGCGGCTACGAGGGCAAGGGCCTCGTGATCCGCTCGGAAGAGCCGGTCGACTTCCATCCCGACGGCCGCGTCGTCAATGTCGTGCCGGTCGCCAGCCTGGCCGACGCGCTGGAGCGTGCCAATGTGGCGACGCAGACCGTGGGCGTCTACCCGCCCGCGCGCAAGGCCGAGTTGCGCAACGCGCTGGCTGCGGCCGGGGTGCAGCGCGTCGTCGAGCTCGGCAAGGCGGTGGCGTTCGAGACCGGGATCTCGCACGACGGGTTTTATCCGTTGCAGCGCTTCGTGCGCTGGGTGAATGATGAAGGCTGAGTGCGACGAAGGGTGAGCTCGTGGCATCAGGCGCGCGCTCGCTCGCGCAGCTCGCCCTTCTTCACCTTGCCCGACGCCGTGCGCGGCAGCTCGTTCACGACGAGCAGGCCCTCAGGCGTCTTTTGCCGCGCGACGCCGGCAGCCGCGAAGTGCTGCTGCACGCCGGCCAGGTCGAGCGAGCCGCCACTGTGCAGCACGACAAAGGCGCACACCTTCTCGCCATAGCGCGGATCGGGCTGCGCCACCACCGCCACGTCCTGCACCGCCGGGTGTGTGGCGAGCACGCGCTCGACCTCCTGCGACGAGATGTTCTCGCCGCCGCGGATCACGATGTCCTTCTTGCGGTCGGTCAGCGTCAGGCAGTTCGCGGAATCGAACCGGCCGATGTCGCCGGTCCGGAACCAGCCGTCGGTGGTGAAGGCCTGCGCATTGAGCGCCGCATCGGTGTAGCCGATGAAGAGCTCGGGGCCGCGCACCAGGATCTCGCCGTCGCTGCCCCGCGGCAGCTCGCGTTCGAGCTCGTCGACGATGCGCACCTCGCTGCCGGGTTGCACGCGCCCATCGGTCTGCGCCCGCTGCTCGAACGGCATGTCGCGCCAGCCGACGCTGACGGTCGAGTGCTCGGTCAGCCCGTACGAGCGGCTGCCCGCGAAGCCGGCGCGATCGGCGGCGGCCACGTGCTCGGGTGTCACGCCGGTGCCGCCCATGCTGTACGACGCAAGCGACGACAGGTCGCGCCCGTCGCGCTTCGCGGCCTCGAGCAGGCCTTGCAGGTGGAACGGCGTGCCGCCGGACAAGCGCACGCGGTGGCGTTCGATCAGCTCGGCCGCGAGCCTCGCATCCCAACGGTCCATGAAGACCATGTCCGTGCCCGTCACGAAGGGCCGCAGCAGAAAATTGAAACCGGCGATGTGGCCGGCAGGGAAGGGCGTCAGATACGGCCCCGCGCCGTCGACGAAGGGGATGAGCCACTCCGCGCCCACCGTTCGGTGCGTGTGCCGCACTCCTTTCGGCGCAGCGGTCGTGCCCGAGGTGTAGAGCAGCAGGCAGACGTCGTCGACTCGCGGCATCGGGCTCGTCGCGGCGCGCGTCGTCTCGGCCGCCAGGGCCTCGATCGCCTTCAGGGTGATTCCGCCCGGCAGCGTGCGTTCGCCGCACACGATCACGCGCTCGAGATCGGGCAGGGGGCCGAGCGCACCGACGCGGGCCAGGAAGTCGATGCCGCGCCAGCGCTCGGGCACGCAGAGGAAGCGCGCGCGGGACTGGCGCAGGATGAACCCGACCTCGGCCGGCCCGTAGATGTGCACGATGGGCACGAGCACCGCGCCGATTTCCAGCGCCGCGAGATAGAGCGCAGCGGTGTCGCGTGCGGTCGGCAATTGCATCGCGATCGCATCGCCGCGCTGCAGGCCGATGGCGCGCAGGCCGCGCGCGAGCTGGCGGCCGGCGAAGATCAGCCCGCTCGTGGTGATGCTGGTCACGCGTTCTTCGCCGTCATTTGTGTAGAAGTGCATGCGCGTCATCGGCTGCGCTTGCACGGCGCGCGACAGCAGCACGCTCAGCGGAACGTCGGATTGCCAGCCGCTGCCCTGCTGCGGATCGTGCATCGTGGTTCAGGCCAGCAGCGCGCGCAGCACGCCGATCAGCGCCAGCGGCTGGTCCAGCATCAGGTGGTGCTGGGCGCGGGGCATCGTGATCGGACCACGGGCGTTCGGGATCGCGGAAACAATCGCGCGTGCGCGCTCGGCGCTGACGACGCTGCTCGCTTCGCCATGCACATAGGTCACCGGCACGGCGATGCGCGCGAGCAGGTCGTCTTCGCCGCCGGGTGGTTGGAATTCGCGCAAGGCCGGGTCGAAGCGCCAGATCCACCCGGCATCCGTCTCGCGCAGCGAATGGCGCGCCAGGTAGTCGAACAGGACCGGCTCGCAGGCCTGCTCGGGAACGAGCCGGAAGCGCGCCACGCCGGTTTGCTCGTCTGCGTACGGCCGGGGCGGCGGACGCCGCTGCATCACCGGTGCCGGCTCGCCGTGCAGATGAAAGTAGGAGTCGAGCACGATCGCGCGCGCGAAGACCTCCGGTGCCTGCGCGCAGGCCTGCAGCAGTCGCGAGCCGCCGAAGCTGTGCCCGACGACGATGCCAGGCGCGATCCCGGCATCGCGCAGCACCGCGGTGTAGTCGCAGACGAAATCATCGCTGCGGTAGACGTCTCGCTGCCCGCTTTCGCCCATGCCGCTGAAGTCGAGCGCGTAGACGCGAAAGCGCTCGGTGAAGAACGGCGCGATGAAGTCCCACCAGTGGCTGTGGCCCAGAAAGCCGTGGGCGAACAGCAGCCCCGGCTTGTGCGTGTCGCCGACGTTCCACGAGACGTAGTGGACGCGGGTGCCGGCGGAGTCGGTGAAATGCGAACGCCGCGGCTGACTGACGGCCCAGTCGAACCAGTCTTGCATCAACTCACCTGAAAGCCGCCATCGACCGCCAGCAGCTGACCGGTGATCAGCCGCGACGCAGGGCTGGCGAAAAACAACGCGGCCATCGCGATGTCTTCAGGGTCGCCCATCTTGCCGAGCGGGATGCGCCCCGGGCCCATGATCGGACCCTTCAGTTCGATGTTGGCGCCCGCAGCCTTCGCGCCCGGCGTCAGCACGCCGCCCGGCAGCACCGCGTTGACGCGGATGCCGTCGGCCGCGAACTCCAGCGCCGTGGTCTTCGTCAGGCTGTTGACCCCGGCCTTCGACGCGTTGTAGGTGGCGTTGTGATAGACCACCGCCTGCATCGACGACACCGACGAGATGTTGACGATCGCGCCGCCCGTGCCCTGCGCTCGCATGCGCTTGATGGCCTCGCGCAGGCACAGGAACGTGCCGCGCAGGTTGACGCTGTGCAGCTTGTCCCAGAACTCGGCCTCGACGTCGAGGAAGGGCTTCTTCGGGAAGATCGCCGCGTTGTTGACGAGCACGTCGAGGCTGCCGAATTCAGCCATCGCGCGATCGAGCATGGCCGCCACTTGGACGTCTTGCGAAACGTCGACCACGGCCGCGATCGCCTGGCCACCGCTTGCCCGTATGGCGTTGGCGGTGGTCTCGGCGGCGTCAGCCTGAATGTCGGCGGCGACGACCCTGGCGCCGGCGCCGGCGAACAGTTCGGCAATCGCGCGGCCGATGCCGGCGCCTGCTCCTGTGATGACGGCGGTCTTGCCGGACAGGCTCAGCGGACCTTCGCAGAGGGTGGTGTCGGTCATGCTTTCTCCATCAGCGCTTGCGCATCGCGTTCCATTGATCGTCGTCCCAGTCCTGCATCGCGCGGAAGGTCGGTCCACCGGCGCCTTGCATCCAGCGGCCGCCGTCGATCACGATCAGGTCGCCGGTGACGTAGCCCGAGCCATCGGCCGCGAGGTAGGCGTACAGATCGCACAGTTCCTGGTGATTGCCGAAGCGCCGTAGCGGCACGCCGCGTTCCTGCGGCTCGACCTGGCTGCCCGGCGGGTACAGGCGTTCCCAGGCTCCTTCGGTCGGGAACAGCCCCGGCGCGACGCAGTTCAGGCGGATGCCCCTCGGTCCCCACTCGACCGCGAGGCTGCGCGTCATCGCGAGCACGCCGGCCTTGGCGGCAGCCGACGCCGCGGTGAAGGCCTGGCCCGTGATCACGGGCGCCGAGACCGTGCTGATGACGTTGCCCGGCCGATTGGCTTCGATCCAGCGCCTGCCCGCCGCGATCGTGCAATAGAAGCTGCCGTGCAGAACGATGTCGAGCACGGCATCGACGGCCCGCGCCGAAAGCTTGTCGGTGCGGGCGATGAAGTTGGCGGCGGCGTTGTTCACGAGCAGGTCGAGCGGGCCGCTTTGCCAGATCGCGCTCATCATGGCCTCGACCTGTTCGGCGTCCCGCACATCGCAGGCGAGCGTGTCGATGCGGGCCTGCGGCAACGCGGCGCGGAACTCGTCGGCAGTTGCGGCCAGCACGTCCATGCGCCGGCCGCAGATCACGAGGTGCGCGCCGAGTTCGAGATAGCGTCTGCCGATGCTCTTGCCCAGGCCGGTGCCGCCGCCGGTGATGAGGATCTTCTTGCCCGCAAGCAAATCGGTCTTGAACATGAGGGTCCTGTGCAATCAGCGGCCGATGAACTTCGCCGTGCGCTTCTCTGCGAACGACTTGCGGCCCTCGATCGCGTCCTCGGTGCCATACAGGAAGGTGTTCTTCGCAGTGGCATGCGTCGCCGCGTGCATCCAGCCCTGGCCGAGCGCGAGGCGCGCGTTCTCGATCGTGGCCTGCACGGCAAGCGGCGCCTGTTCGGCGACGCGCTGCGCATAGGCGAGGGCACGCTCGAACTGCTGCCCGGCGGGCGCCACCTCCTGCACCAGCCCGATGCGCAGCGCCTCGGCGCTGTCGAACTCGTCGCCGGTCAGCAGCCACTTCATTGCGTTGCCCCAGCCCGCACGCTCGATGAAGCGGAAGCTGCCGCCGGCACCCGGCATGATGCCGCGCTTGACTTCGAGCTGCGAGAAGCGGCAGTTGTCGGCGGCGAACACGACATCGGCCGCAAGCATCAGCTCGATCGCGATCGTGAAGCAGATGCCCTGCATGGCCGCGACGACCGGCTTCTTGCGATACGGCTCGCGCATCTGGCAGGGGTCGACGAGCTGCAGCGGCACGTAGGGCGTGCCGGTCTTGCGGTACTCGGCCATCAGCGGCAGGTCGACGCCGCCCGAGAAGTGATCGCCCTTCGCATACAGCAGGCCGACGAACAGGTCCGGCGAATTCTCGAGGCGCGTGTAGGCCTCGCCGAGTTCGCGGAACATGCGAGGCGTGAAGCCGTTGCGCTTCTCGACACGGTCCACGCCCATCAACAGGATGGGGCCACGTTGCTCGACCACGATCTGGCCTTCGGGATGTCTTGTCGTCTCGCTCACAGCAGTTCTCCATATCGCTCGACATGGTGCTCGGTGTTGCCCCAGGTCATGTCGATCGCGGTCAGTCGTTTGAAATAGTGGCCACAGGCCATCTCGTCGGTCATTCCCATGCCGCCGTGCAGCTGCGTGGCCTGCTGGCCGACGAATCGGCCGGAGCGTCCCACCATGGCCTTGGCGGCGGATGCGGCACGGCTGCGTTCGCGTGCGTCGGTGCAGGCTACGCGTGCCGCCGCCATGAGCGCCAGCGCACGCGCCTGCTCGACGGCGATTCGCATGTCGGCCGCGCGATGCTGCAGGGCCTGGAAGCTCCCGATCGCCACGCCGAACTGCTTGCGCGTGGCGAGGTGTTCGCAAGTCAGTTCGGTCAGGCGGTCCATCGCGCCGACCGCCTCCGCGGCCAATGCGGCGAGGCCTTGGTCGACGGCCCACTCGATCAATTGCAATCCCTGGTCCACTTCGCCGATCGTCGCGATCTCGTCGACATGCACGCCTTCGAAGTCGATCTCGGCGACGCGTTGCCCATCGATCGTGGCAAATCCCTGGGCCGCGATGCCCGGCGCTCGGGCGTCGACCAGCAGCAGCGTCAGGCCCTCGTCGGCGGTAGGCGAGGCATGCGTGCGCGCGGTCACGATCAGCCAGTCGGCACTGTCGCCGTGCAGCACGACCGACTTGCTGCCATCGAGCACCCAGCCGGCGCCGCCGCGCCGGGCCGTGGTCGCGACGTCGTGCAGGTCGTAGCGCGATTGCGGTTCGAGGGCCGCCAGTGCGAAGCGCAGTTCGCCGGCGGCGATCGGCCCGAGAAAGCGGTCCTTTTGCGCCACGCTGCCGTGGGTGGCGATCAGGCGCGCCGCGATCACGCCGGTCGTCAGAAAGGGCTCGAGCACCAGGCCGCGGCCCAGTGCTTCCATCACGATCATCGTCTCGACTGGGCCCGCACCGATGCCGCCATGGGTCTCGGGCACGTTGAGCCCGAACAGGCCCATCTCGGCGAGCTGCGACCACAGCGCATCGCTGTAGCCGGGCGCAGCCTGCGCGGTCGCAGCCAGGCGCTGCCGGCGGACCTCGAAGGCGTACTCGGTCTGCACGAAGCGTGCGACCGTGTCGGCAAGCATCTGCTGCTCTTCGTTGAGAACGAAATTCATAGGCCGACGAGCGACTTGCCGATCAGGCCGCGCTGGATCTCGTTGGTGCCGCCGTAGATCGCGACCTTGCGCAGGTCGAGGTATACGCCGGTCAGGGGGTTCAATTCGATGCCGCCGGCGACGGGCCCGGTGTAGGCGAGCTCCATCGCCGCCTCCACGTAGGGCACGGCGAACGGCCCGGCGCATTCCATCAGCAGTTCGCCGATGTCGGCCTGGATCTGCGAGCCGCGGATCTTCAGCATCGATGGCTCGGCGCCCAATCCGCGGCCGGATTGCTCCAGCGAGATCAGCCGCGCCAATGCCCATTCGTGGGCCAGCACCTCGATCTCTATCGCGGCCACCTTGTCGCGAAAGCGCGGGTCGTCGATCAGCGGCCGGCCGCGCTTGAACTGCGTGCGCGCGATCTCCTTGAGGCGGCGCAGCAGCCGCTTGCACATGCCCAGGCCTGCGATCGCGGTGCGCTCGTGGCCGAGCAGGTACTTCGCGAGGGTCCAGCCGTCGTTCTCGGTTCCGACGAGGTTCTCGGCCGGCACTTCGACGCCGTCGAGGAACACCTCGTTGACGTCGAAGCCGCCGTCGAGTGTCTTGATCGGGCGCACGGTGATGCCCTTTGAATCCATCGGGATCAGCAGCAGCGAGATGCCGCGTTGCGGCTTGCCATCGCTCGCGGTGCGCACCAGCGCGAACATCCAGTTGGCCCACTGCGCGAACGAGGTCCAGGTCTTCTGGCCGGTGACGACGTAGTGCGAGCCGCTGCGCTCGGCACGGGTTTTCAACGAGGCCAGGTCGGACCCGGCGCCGGGCTCCGAGTAGCCCTGGCACCACCAGTCGTCCATCGTGACGATGCGCGGCAGGAAGCGGCTCTGCTGCTCGGGCGTGCCGTACTTCATCAGCACCGGCGCGATCATCGACAGGCCGAACGGCATCTGGCGCGGCGCGCCGGCGCCGAAGCACTCTTCGTCGAAGATGTTGCGCTGCACGGCGTTCCAGCCGCAGCCGCCATGCACCGCGGGCCAGCCGGGCGCGCCCCAGCCGCGGCGCGCGAGGATGCGCTGCCAGCGCACGTAGTCCTCGCGCTCGACGCGCAGGAACCCGAGCACCTTGCGGCGAATGTCGTCGGGCAGCTCGGCCGCGACGAAGCTGCGCACCTCGGCACGAAACTGCTGTTCTTCGGGAGAGTCGCGAAGGTCCATCGGATGTGCTCGGGTCAGCGGCCAGTGAAGCGCGGCGCGCGCTTTTCCTTGAAGGCCCGCTTGCCTTCCTGGAAGTCGTCGCTGACATTGGTGCGCAGCATCTCCTCGCTGTCGCCGATGCATGCCTCGTGCAGGCTCTGGAAGGGCAGCTCCCACAGTTGCCGCTTCAGTGTGCGCAAGGACAGCGGCGAGCAGTTGTCGGCCAGTTCACGCGCATAGGCATGCGTGGCTTCGGCCAGTTGCCCGCGGGGATGGATCTGGCTCGCCAGGCCAAGGCGCAGCACCTCGTCGCCACGCACCTTGCGGGCCGACAGCAGCAGCTCGGCGGCCGCGGCATGGCCCACCACGTTGCGCAAGGCCCAGGCCATGCCGTATTCGCTGGCCAGGCCCAGACGCGCAAAGGCGGTGGTGATCACCGCGTCGTCCGCGGCGAAGCGGATGTCGGCGAACAGCGCATGCACCAGTCCCAGGCCCGCGGTGGCACCGTTGAGCATCGCGATGATGGGCTTGGCGATGGATGGGAAGTAGGCCGCACGGCTTTGGTAGTCCGGCCGCCGGCTGAAGTCATAGGCGCGCGGCAGCTTGTGCAGCAGCGAGCCCGGGAAGTCGCCGTCGGCATCGCCCGGACTCTTGAAGGCCGTGACATCGCCGCCGGCGCAAAAGGCACGGCCGGCGCCGGTGAGCACGATCACGCGCACCGCGTCGTCGCGCTCGGCCTCGTGCGTGGCCTGCCACACCTCTTCGGCCATCACGTCGGTCCACGCGTTGAGGGCCTCGGGGCGGTTCAGTGTGATGGTTGCGACGCGCTCGCGCACCTCGTACAGGACTTGCTGGTAGGCCATGGCGGTGCGCTCAGCGCGTGAGGGTGTCGATCTCTTGTTCACTGTAGCCAAGTGCGGCGAACACTTCGGCGTTGTGTTCGCCCAGCCGCGGCGGATGGCGGTGGATGCCGCCCGGCGTGGCCGAGAACTGCGTCGGCACGCAGGGCGTCAGCATCGGCCCTTCGCTGGGGTGCTCGTAGCGATGGAAGAAGCCGGTCTCGTTCAGGTAGGCGTCGTTCAGCATGTCTTCGAAGCGCGCCATCGCGCCGTTCGGAATGTCGATCGCGTCGAGCAGGCGATGCCACTCGGCCGTGGTCTGCGTCTTCATCTGGTCCGACACCACGCCGTAGACGTGATCGATGTTCTTCATCCGGCCGTCGACGGTGCTGAAGCGCGGGTCCGTCACGAGCTCGGGCCTGCCGATCGTCGGCAGCAGGCGGCGCCACTGCTCGTCGTTGACGGCCAGCACGCAGATGTGGCCGTCTCGCGTCTCGTAGGGGCGGCGGTGCTCCGACAGCAGCCGCACATAGCCCACGCCCGAGCCCATCGGCGGGTCGAACACGCCGCCCCACAGGTGCTCCTGAAGGTTGAAGGCGACGATGGTTTCGAGCATCGGCACGCGCACCAGCTGGCCGACCCCGCTGCGTTCGCGGGCATACAGCGCCATGCCGACCGCGGAGGCGAGCATGTAGCCGCAGAACTTGTCGACGAGCACCGTCGGCAGGTAGCGCGCCTGGCCGACCGAGCGCAGCATCAGGTCGGCAATGCCGGCCTCGCCCTGCACCACGTCGTCGAAGGCCGGGTCGTTCTCGCGCGAGCCGCCGGGCATGTAGCCGCAGCCGTAGCCGTAGACGATGCGCGGGTTGCGCCGCGCGATCTCTTCGTAGTCGATGCCGAGCCGCTGCGCCGCCGCGGGC
>Ga0105239_10009844_pt1 | contig 10739 bp, 8 predicted proteins | sample KBSC44metaG_FD_92761 | JGI IMG/M metagenome (GOLD analysis project Ga0105239, IMG submission 92761) | Corn rhizosphere microbial communities from Kellogg Biological Station, Michigan, USA - KBS C4-4 metaG | ecosystem: Host-associated > Plants > Roots > Rhizosphere > Soil | place: Michigan, USA...
GCGCGAGGGCTCATAAACCTATCAAAGCAATGAAGCGTGTAGCAATCATCCTCGATAGTCCCTATGGACAAACCGCCAAGATCGGGGAGCGGATCCTGTGGCGCCTTAAGCGGACGGGATATTCGGTCGAGCTGTTTAACTTGGAGCGGAAGGCGGACACTCCGCAAATCGTTCTGACGCGATTCGACGCCTTGATCATCGGGGGTCCGGTCTACGTGGGTAAATTCCCCCACCCTTTGACCGAGTGGACCCGGAAGAACGCGGCCCTGATCAACCTGACGAGCCCGGCGTTGTTCTCGGTTAGTCTCAACGCGGCGGACTCACGACCAGAAGCTCGGACCACGGATGTCCGCCTCATCGAAGAATTCGCGAAGGTGACGGGCATCAGCCCTTGCATGACCGCCTCCTTCAAAGGCGCGATCCACTACCGAGAGTACGGCCCGATCATGCGTTGGCTGCTTCGCCGGATCAGCAAGGCGGCCGGCGGTCCAACCGACACCAGCCGCGACCATGAACTCACCGACTGGGGCAAGGTCGATGAGTTCGCCGCTGCCTTTGCGCTCCACCTGAGCCGCTCTTTGCTGGAAGAGCCCGCCGGCGTGTCCTTCTCGAAAACAACCACGATATGAAAGTCCTTCTCGGGGTCGATGCGGCCCACAACTATCGCTCCGCTCTCGCCCTTCTTGCCCGCCTCCGATTCGAAAATGCCGAACTGGGCCTGCTCCACGCCGATGAAAGCGTGACGATGCCCATCTCGTTGCCGCAAACTCCGGAGTTTTTCGGAACGGCGGCGCCCGTCGTGCTGTCGCCAAGCGGCAGAATTCTCCTCGACATTGCGGCATGGGAAGCGAGGGCGGCAAACCTGCCGAACCATGCGATTCATGAGGCAGGACATGCCGGGGAGCGGCTGCTCACCGAGGCCTACCGGTGGCCCGCCGACCTAGTCGCGATCGGATCACGGGAAAATCATTCGCTCGCGGAGTCGATCTTCGGTAGCGTGGGTCACGCGCTCTCGCAAGATGCCCGCCACTCTTTCTTGATCGCCCACGGAGCGGTGGCTCCCGTGGGCCCTGTCCGGTGCCTTTTTGCCACCGACCATTCCCCGTTTGCCGACCAAGCCCTGGAAAAGTTCCTGGCCTGGAAACCTGGTGGCATCAAGGAGATCATCGTATTCAGCGCGGCGCACTCAGGCTCCCGATCTCATGCCGCTCCTTCGGCGGAATGCCAATTGGCTGAACTGGGAAAGGAGTGCGCCGACATGGCTCAGGCAATCGAGCGACGGGGGATTCCCGCCACCTTTCGATTGCGACAGGGCCATCCCGCGGCGGCGATATTGGAAGCTGCGGAAGAAACCCAGGTCGACCTGATCGTCCTCGGCGCCCGCGGCCATGGCTGGATGGAGCGGCTGCTCCTCGGCAGCGTCGCGTCCGAGGTGGCGAGTAAGGCGAAACTGCCTGTGCTTGTCCTTCGCCCATGACGGTCGTCGGGGGAAACGGCTTAGGGCAAGTTATGCACGAGGTAGCAGGTCACTCCGCTTCTCGTGAGCATGGCGAGGCGTAGAGATCCGTCGGGGGCGTTGAAGACGGTGAAGCCGAGGGCCTGTTTCTCAGGGTTGACCCAGCGGGTCAGGGTATTTCCCTGCGGGTCCAATAGAGCCACCACGCCGCCGAAATCAGCGGTGGCGAGAATTCGGCGGCCGTTGAGGCGACCGGTTTGAAGGGCGGGTCTCAGAACCCGGAATGCTAAAGGCGATGGGTGACTCCATAGGAGTTTGCCGTTCGCACGCGTCGCGGAAATCGTGCTCTTCTCAGTGATTCCCAGCGAGATCAGCGCATCGGATCCGGAACCGTCGACGTCCAAGCCCGCGAAGGTGGAAAGGGAGAAATGGGGGGTGATCATTCGTAGCCTCTGCCCCGTCGACGTCAACAACCTATCGCCGTCGGCATCGGAAATGACAATGAGGGATGCCTTGGCCGCTCTCTTTAGTTGGGCTACCGACCAAGCGTTGGCATCGATAGCCCGGTGCCAAAGAAGGTGTCCGGAATCGCTTAGAAGGCTCAGTCCTCCGCCGCCAGTAAAGGCGACGGCCACCGCGTCCGGCTTTCCCGGGCCGAGTGTAACCGAGCAGATATCGTGGATTCCGCCGCGGACATCCGGTAAGGTGTACCGCCAAAGGCGGCGTCCGGTTAGGTCGTACGCCGCAACTTCGTCACCCAGCGCATCGATTCCCGCCAAGGCATAAGCGCCGCTCGCCTGCCTTAGGGAAATAAGGAAGGTCTTCGCGATAGGGATCTTGCGGATAAGTTTTCCCGAAGTGGATATCACCACGGCGTGCTCCCCATGAGGCGCGACCAAGACCCCGCCGTCTTTACTCGGAACCAAAGCCAAGCTCGCCTCAAATTTGGCATTCGACGGCAAGCTGATTTGCCACAAGGGCTTGAAGACGCTGGATGCATTCTTCGTGGGAGCCGGGGAGGTTGGTTGCTTAGGTCGATCCGCTTCCAGGGCTTGCTTCCACTTCGCGGCGTCGGCCTCGCGGCAGAAGAACGCTGTAAGCGGGTCCGAAAGGGTTTGTTGTCTAGCGTCGAAGATGAAGGTGGCTCCTCCGCCCACCTCGGCGGCGGCCTTATCTAGGCCGCATTGGACCAGAAGCGTGCCCTCCGGAAACGCTTGCTCCCGGAAAAGATCCTTGAGTTTTGGATCCTTGGCCATTTCCTTAAGGTTTTCGGTCCACCTTTCTTTAGCATCCACGCACTTGAAGTACAGCCTGTGGGTCTCGCCGCCGACTTCCGTCATCGTCATCTGTCCATCGACTTCGAAGTGAAGACGGACAGGATTATCGCTGAACTTGACAACGACACTCACCCAATCGCCGAGCAGCGACTTCGGCGGCGTCATACCGCCTCGCTGCCCCGCAAGAAGGGCTAACGCGAACGGCGCAAAGGCGACTCGGCCTCGATCAAGCATATTAGATCCAGTATGGGCTCCCACGGCGTGACCCTTGGAGGGAGCCTGGACGCTAACTCAAATCTCGTGCGTCCGCAAAGTGGCCCGCGATCGCCGTTGCCGCTGCGGTGACCGGCGAGACCAAGTGCGTGCGCGAACCTGGCCCCTGCCGTCCCTCGTAGGGGCGGTTTGAGGTGGAGGCACTTCGCTCTTGGGGGCGGAGGATGTCGCCGTTCATGCCGAGGCACATCGAGCACCCGGCGCGGTGCCATTCGAAACCGGCGGCGATGAAGATTTCTCTTAGGCCCTCGCTTTCGGCGAGGACTTTGACTTCATCCGAGCCGGGGACGACCATCGCCCGCACCCCAGCGGCAACTCTTCGACCCTTCACGACTCGCGCCGCCTCGCGTAGATCTTCAATCCGCGAGTTGGTGCAGGAGCCGATGAAGACGGTGTTTACGGGTAGGTCCTTCATTGCGACGCCGGGCTTCAGACCCATGTACTTCAGGGCGCGCTCTTCGCCGGCATCCCGCGGCTCGGGGATAGGCTGGTCGATATCGACGGTCATCGCCGGGGTGGTGCCCCAGGTGATTTGGGGCTTGAGGGCGTCGACGTCGATCGTCTCCAACCGGTCAAAGCCATCTTCGCTATCCGTTTTCAGCATCCTTGCGTAGGCCACCATGCGGTCGAACGCCTCGCCCTTGGGCGCGAAGGGGCGGTTCCCTTCCGCGATGTACTTAAATGTGGTCTCGTCGGGGGCGATCATTCCAGCGCGGGCGCCCATCTCGATCGACATGTTGCAGATGGTGAGGCGGCCGCTCATGGGGAGCTTTTCGATGGCGGGGCCGAAGTACTCGACCACGTACCCGGTGCCGCCGCCGGCGCCGAGCTTGCGGATGATGGCGAGGATGAGGTCCTTCGCGCTGACCCCGTCCGTGAGCTCGCCGACGATTTTAATGCCGAGAGACTTCGGCTTGCTGCTGGCCCTTAGGGTTTGGGTCGCGAGGACGTGCTCGACCTCGGTGGTTCCGATCCCGAAGGCAAGGGCTCCGAATGCGCCGTGCGTGCTGGTGTGGCTGTCGCCGCAGACGATGGTCAGGCCGGGGAGCGTGATGCCGAGTTGCGGGCCGATAACGTGGACGATGCCTTGCTTCGCTTCGCCGTAATCGAAGAGCGGGACGCCGAACTCGTGGCAGTTCTGGGTTAGGGCGGCAAGTTGTTTGCCGCTGAGGCTCTCGGGGTCGATGGGGCGGCCGTCGGTGGGGACGTTGTGGTCGCACGTCGCGAAGGTGAGGTCAGGGCGGTGGACTTTGCGGCCGTGCTCTCGCAGCCCGTCGAACGCTTGCGGCGAGGTGACCTCGTGGACGAGGTGCCGGTCGATGTAGAGAAGGGCGCCGCCACCCGGCAGTTCTGCCACCACGTGCGAATCCCAAACCTTGTCGAAGAGCGTTCCGGCCATGGTTCTATTCTACGTCCGCGGGGTCTTTTCAGACTTTGCGTGGGCAGGTTGATTTGGGTTGGCTTTTGCCGTGGGTATAATTCGAGATCGTTCCGGTTGGGTGGATGCCCGAGTGGCCAATGGGAACAGACTGTAAATCTGTCGGCGAGAGCCTACGTAGGTTCGAATCCTACTCCACCCACCAACTAAAGCCTTCGTAGCTCAGCGGCAGAGCACTTCTTTGGTAAAGAAGAGGTCACGGGTTCGATTCTCGTCGAAGGCTCCAGAATTTCTAAACGCCGAGCGCGATGAAAATCCGCGAGTTCACGCTGGAGGTCTTCTCTTCTCCCGCGGAGGCCGACGAGGCTAACCGTGCAAAGTACCGTGCGATGACAGGCGAAGAGCGGCTGCGTATGCTTACGGCCATCGTGGGCGGTGACCATGAGAGAACTGAGCCCAGACTTCCAGGACCTTATCGGGTCTTTCACGTCCCACAACGCTGAATTCAGTATCGTGGGCGCCTACGAGTTGGCCTTTCTCGGCCACACCCGGTACTCGGAAGACATCGACCTTTGGATTCGCTGCAGCGAAACGCCGCTCAGGTGCGTGCCGCCTAGGCAGACTTTGGCATCCAGATCGATGACAGCGCTGCGGAACAGCTCAAGCAAGATCGCATGCTTCTGCAATTCGGCGTGAAGCCCCAGCGCGTCGACATATTGACCTTTTTGGATGGCTGCGACTTTGACACTGCTGTCGCCCGAAGCTGAAAATCCTCCATGTCCGGCCCCGTCGCCCACTTTCTTCCCTTGAGGACTACGTTCTGACCAAGCGCGCTTCGGCGCGGCGTAAGGACCTTCGCGACCTTGAAGATTTGCGAGAAGCCCTTGGCCATCCTTTGCCGGGCGATTCATGATAGTGGCCAAGCGACCCAGTGGGCTTCTTTACCAAAGATGAGGTCAACCGTTCGATGTTCGGCGAAGGCTCAGACTTGCTTTCGATACGTCCTCGTAGCCCCTTCGCTGGGGTTACGGTATCAGCTACACAACGCCGGTTGAAACGATATGCGAATCATGGCAAGATCGCGGCGGAATATTCACCCAACTATCGGATGGGCTCGCTGCACTGTTCTCATCGAATCGTATGAATCGCGAGACACCTGACTTTGATTGGCTTTACGCGGAGTTCGGACAAGGCATCTATCGGCTTTGCCTTCGGATGACCGGCAGCGCCTCGGACGCCGAAGACCTCACCCAAGACACCTTTCTTGCGGCGATTGAGGGTTGGCATCGGTTTCGGGGAGAGGCGGCGCCCCTTACTTGGATCTATAAAATCGCCGCCAGAAAGGCCCGACGGCATGTCCGACTAAGGGCCTTCCGGCTATTGCCCCGCGAAGAGACCAGAGCAAAGCAGGATCCGGCCGTAAGGCTCGACCTGGCACGTGCACTCACGAAGCTCTCCCTAAAGAATCGCGAAGCGTTTCTGCTGGTGAAGCTGGAAGGTCTCACGTTGAAGCAAGCCTCGGAAGTCGCCGGCGTGCCGGAAGGGACGATGAAGTTTCGGGTGTATGAGGCGATCCGTTCGTTGCGGGCGACCCTCGGCGAGTCATACGGATCTCAAGGAGTGGTGCCTGGACATGAAGTGTAAAAACGTTCAAATGTTGATTGGGTTGGGCGGCGACGTGCCCAAGGAAGCGATGAATCACGCCTCCACATGCCCGGAGTGCAGCGGATTCCTAAGGGACGTGGCCGTCTTGGACACAGCTACGGCATCGCTCAACGCGGCTCCGTCAGCCGACCTCCGATCCCGGATCCGGGATCAGGTCGGCAGACCGCGCCGCGCCTTCGATTGGCGACCCATCGCGGTTACGGCCACGATCGTCGCGATCATCGCCGGTCCCATGCTCCAAGTGGCGGCAAAACGACAAAAGGGAGATTACGTCAAGGGCGACCGTATCGGGACGCTGCCGCCGTTTCACGCCAAGCTGTACGGAAAGAACCATATGGTGGTGGGCGATGAGCAGCCGGGCGACCTCTGGTTCAGCGGGTTCGCCATCCGGATCACCGCGCCCGGGATGGATATGATCGACGACGTCGAACATGGAATCGGCTACCAACATTGGCGTCCCGATGGCAAGTTTGAGAAGCGCGTCTCCAAGTGGGCGAAAACGGGAAAGGCACTCACTCCGGCGGAGCGAGCCCAGATGTTGGATCGCCTCGGCCCGGTCGCGCCGTCTTGGGGCTGGAAAAGTAGTGTGACCTCGGGGGTGCCCGTTCAGGTGTTTGGCCACGAGTATCGCACCGTGGCCACCACCTATGTTTTGCGCGTAACAAAAACCGGTGGCATTACCTCCGTGGCGACGCCCACCAATCAGATCGTATACGAAGACTCGGATACGGGACGAATCGTCCGAGTCGAGTTGATCGCTACCTTCCCGGGGGGCATCCACCAAACCGAAACCCACGACTACGAGTACATCGTCCCAAGCGATAGCAAGTTCGAGACTACAACCCTCCAACCAACCGCGGTGACGACTCCGGCCCTCCCCGCCCAAACGAAGACGTAACCGCGCAAACCCGTGTACAACAAGGGGTGATGTGGCGGATCGAGATGCTGGGGACGTTCGTCGCGCGAAGTGGCGACGATATCATCTCGCGCTTTAGAACGCGCCGGGTAGGCATGTTGCTCGCGTATCTTGCCTACCACGCCGGCCAGAGCCATGACCGGGCCGAGATCGGGGAGCTCCTTTGGCCGGAAGGAGACCCCGATAAGATGAGCGCAAACCTGCGCCAAGCCCTGGCGTCCTTGAGACGCCAGGTCGAAATCCAACCGCTGCCGGCGGGAAGTGTGATCCGGTCCGAGAACACGAGGTTGAGCGTCGATCCTCGGATGGTTTCGGTCGACGTGGCCGATTTTGAGAAAACCCTTGACGAGGCGAGGAAAGAGCAGGACCCTGCGCGCCGTCGCGGAATTCTCGAACGGGCGGTCGCCCTGTACGGCGGCGAGCTCCTCCCCGGGTACAGCGAAGAGTGGGTGCAACGCGAGCGCGCAAGACTCGAAGACGTCTATGTTCACGCGCTCCAGGCGCTCGCCCAGTGCGCCCTTGAAGGGGGCCACTCCGATCAGGCCATTGACGCCCTTCATCGAAGCCTGGCCAAAGATCCTTACAATGAACGGATTCATGCCGACGTGATGCGAATCCACCTGGAAGCGGCGCAGCCTTCCAGCGCGTTGGAGCACTACAAAGAGATCGAGCGAAGGCTTGCCGACGAACTGGGCATCGCTCCCGACGAACCGCTCAAAATCCTCGCCCGCCAAGCGCAACGAGCCTTAAGGAAGGGAGAGTCCCGCCGGGAGCGAAACTTCCCAATGACCGCGGCAACTCCGCCCTCCATTCACCTCCCGGTTCAGCTCACCCGCGTGTTCGGACGCCAAGCCGCCCAGATCGCGCTCGTGGATAACTTCGTTCAGGGTCGCGACTCGTTCGCGACCATCCTCGGACCGGCCGGCGTGGGCAAAACCACCCACGCGGTCGCCGTAGCGCGTACTTTGGGAGAAGAGCACGGTTGGCACGTCGGCTTTGTGCCGATGGCTGACTATCCCGACGCATCGATGGTGCTGGATGCCGTCGCCGACGCGATGGGGGCAAGCCGAGATCATACGGAAGAAGTCTTTCGCCGGATCCGTTCGTCCTTAAAGCCCGGTCTCAATCTGGCGGTTCTCGACAACGCCGAGCACATCCTCGACGGCCTCGCGCCCGTTGTCGCCGCGCTCCGAAAGGAGATCCCCGAGCTTCGCCTTCTTGTAACTTCGCGCCAGGGACTCAAGGTCGCCGATGAGCGGCAGTTCGTACTCGACCTTCTCGACCGCCCGTCCGGAGACGAGCGATTGGAGCAGTTGGCCCTCGTCCCGAGCGTCGCGCTCTTCGTGGATCGGGCGCGGGCGGTGCTTCCAGATTTCGGCGTGACGCCGCGGAACGGGCGGGCCGTCGCCGAGATTTGTCTCCGGCTGGATGGCCTGCCGCTCGCGATTGAGTTGGCGGCGGGGTTGGTCGGGGTCTTTACGCCTTCTCAAATGATCGGGCATTTGGATCGCCGCTTCACGATGCTCAAGACCCGGCGGCGAGACGCGCCCGTCCGGCACCGCAGTCTCAGCGTCGCCCTCGATTACAGCTACGACACCCTTTCGGAAGGGCAAAAGCGCTTCTTCGATCGACTAAGCGTTTTTCGAGGCGGCTTCACTCTCGAAGCCGCAACCAATGTGGCATCCGATGACGGCGAAGCGGAGACCCTTCAGGCCCTCCTCGACCTTCAAGAACGTTCGCTCATCTCCTCAGAGCGCTTAGAGGAGGACGGCGCATCACCGAGATTCCGACTGGTGGAGTCGTTCCGGGAGTACGGCCGTGAGCACCTTTCGGATACGGAATGGAAGGAGAACGCTCTCGTTCACGCCGAATACTTTCTCTCCACACTTCCCGAGATGATCGAAGCCTTGCCGTCCGCGGAGCGGAGACGCATCCGGCGAAGCGTGCTCCAAGGGCGCGGCAACTACTGGGCGGCGGCGAATTGCCTACTGGAGCACGGCCGCACCGACGACGTCGTCCATGTTCTCTGCGCGATCGCCTCCATCGGTCCTTTGGGCAAGCCTCAGCAAGCGGAGTTCGAGGTGCTGCGCGGGCTTGATCCAAAGTGGCTTTCAAGGCGCTCGAACATCCTCCGGGTCGCGCTAATGGGGGTTTACCGACGAGCCCAAGACTCGAGCGAAGCCTACGACCTCATCGCGCAGTCCGTCGCCCTCGCCCGGGAAGAAGGCGACCCGGTGCTCCTCATCCGCTGCCTGACTTCGTTGGCGGGGGTGGAATTGGGGAGATCTGGTCCGGAGGTGGCGCTAGCCGTCTTTCGCGAAATCCTTCAATACGATAGCGATCCTGGTATCGGAAGCGAGCCTGGGGTCTCGGAAGTGGTCGCCTACTCCTTCAACGGTTTGGGAACGTCCCTGTGGATGCTGGTTCGGCTTGAAGAAGCGGAGGCCGCATTCCGCGAGGGGCTACGGCGCACGCACGAAGAACCGGGTGAGGAAACTCACTGGTTGATGCGCTACAACCTTTCCCGGGCCCTTTTGGATCAAGGGCGGCTAGAAGAGGCCGTCCCGGTGATTGGAGATACCCACCGAATCGCCACGCGTATTCAGGACTCGTTCGGCGTCTCCATGGCCCTTGGCCTGAAGGCGAGGTACCGATGGAAGGCGGGCGACCTCGAAGGGGCGCTCGCGGCAAGCGAAGAAGCGATGACGATCCGCAATAGTTTGGGGCTGGTCATTTGGTTCGCGAACGCGATCCGGTTTCATGGCCTTCTTCTGGCGGAACAAGGCGATGCGGAAACGGCGACCCTGCTTCTTGCCGCATCGGAGCGTCATCCGCCGACTCAGCCGGCCGAACTCGCGGAAAAGGAAACGGCAATCGCCTTGATTCGGGCTCAGCTATCCCCTAAAGCCTATCTGCGGGCTTGGGAGCGAGGGCTGGCGATGGATTTAGACGAAGCCTACGACCTTACGCACTAGCCAACGGCAACGTTTAGGAGATGGTACGCGAAGCGTGTAGCCCGCGCTCTGTCCTCCTTGACAGAACGTGGGACAGCGTTTTGGAGATACGACCGTCTCCAAAGCACCCTCCCAAGTCCTGGCACGGAGCCAGGGCTCGGGCTCCACCTGCCGGTGGCCGGAAAAATTTTGCCACCACCAAAATCCCGCCGGGAACCGAAAACCTTCGCGTTCGCCCAGGACTCGGGCATGTTTTCGCTCGATGTGTAGGCGGGATCGGATGTTTGTGCCGCTCCCCGCGAGGGTGTAACGTTTGCGGTCGGCCTTACGCCGTCGGGGTGCGTTCCAGGGTCGAGCAACGATCACACAAATGCCGCGCCCCCCCGAACCGGGCCGCAGTCACATTTGCATCCGGGCGGTGTAGAGTCGGCCGTCGCTTCCTTTGAAGTGGTGCCGATCGATCCAATGGATGCGCAGGGTCCAAGTTTGGCCGTGAAGAGAAGGGACGGGGCGCTGGGGGAAAGGTTTCCCGAACTTTGGCGGGCCCGGCGGGGTTACGTTAACGACGCTTTTCTGCACGTAGAAGGCGATCAAATTCTTCTTGAAGGTGAATTTGCCGTGTTCGACGTAGTCCTCTCCCTTCCGGTCGGTCAATAGTGAATAGGTGTGATCGTTCTTGAAGGTAACCGACACGTCCGGACGGATAGGGGTCGACGCCCAGTTACCCCACAGTAATCGGTCGCGGTCGGGCGCTTTGCCGGCGGCGCCGGCCGCCAGAACGATGAGGCTTCCGATAGGCATGACTTGATCAGCGAATATA
>Ga0105239_10009845_pt1 | contig 10737 bp, 7 predicted proteins | sample KBSC44metaG_FD_92761 | JGI IMG/M metagenome (GOLD analysis project Ga0105239, IMG submission 92761) | Corn rhizosphere microbial communities from Kellogg Biological Station, Michigan, USA - KBS C4-4 metaG | ecosystem: Host-associated > Plants > Roots > Rhizosphere > Soil | place: Michigan, USA...
GTCGGCGGTACGAATACAAATGGTACCGGTCTTTCGGTAAATGGTCAGCGCGGCCGCTCGAATAACTTCCAGATCGACGGTGCGGACAACAACGACCTTTCGGTCGGCGGTCCGGCACTATTCGTTGACTTCCAGGATTCAGTCCAGGAATATCAGGTCATCACCAACAACTTTGACGCCCGTTACGGACGTAACCAGGGCGCTATCGTTAACATCGTCGGCAAACAGGGCACGAGCAGCTTTCATGGCAGCGCTTTCTGGCATCACCAGGATGCCAGGCATCTGAACAGCGTTGACAACATCACAAAGAGCACCGACCCTGAGGCCAGAAACGATCCAAATCTTTGGAATGTTTACGGTGGTACGATCGGCGGTCCGATCTTCTTGCCTGGGTTTGGTGAAGGAACGAAGCCGATCCTGAATCTTAAGGACCGCGCGTTTTTCTTCTTCGCCTATCAAGGAATCCGCAACCCAGCCAGTTTCACGTCGCGTTCGACCTCATTGGGCATTTTGCCGACTGAGTTTTCGCGGTTGCAGTCGACCTACCCTGGAAATGCGGTCATGAGCACGATCGCTACGTACAGCCCGTGGGCTATTCCTGGAGCACAGTTGAATGATTCCGTTTCGGGAACACCCGCCGGCGCTCAAATTAACTTGGGCGGCGTGGCCGGATGCCCGATTGCAGTGGCCGTTGGTACGACGCCGCCGACGACCGGGTCAGATGGACACACAGCTTGCGGCGCCTACACGACACCGATCAACGCATCAACCGGGCAACCGTTTCTTTTCGGTGGTCCATATGACATTCTCAATTTTGGCACTCTCGCAAATCCAGTCTTTTTCCAGGCTGCTCAATATCAGAGGACCGGCGATATCTCGTATACGGAGGATTACTGGAATCTGCGTTTCGATGTTAAGGCGTCTAAAAAGGACAACGTCTCTTTCCGTTACATCAGGCAAGACCAGCTTAACCACAGCGGCGTTGGCTCGATCGCGAGCGGTTTTGTCGGGACGGTTCCCGCCGGCAGCACCAACTATGGCGGCACCTGGACGCGCAACTTCGGCAGCAAGATGCTAAACGATTTTCGGTTCTTCTATTCGCGGATCGGCGTTGAGTTTGGCGGCGGCTGCGAAGCGTCCACACCCGGCTGCATTCCAGGGCCAGCTGAGATCGGTGATGCTTTAGCAAATATTGCCTTTCCGATCGCTCTGGGTTTGACGAAGAGTACCTCAATGCCGACGCTTGGCCCAGCTACAAACCTGCCGCAGGGCCGCATCGGTAAGGTCTATCAGTATATAGACAATTACAGCATTCTTTCGGGCAAACACTCGATGACTGCTGGATTTGAGTTCAAGCACCTGAATACAATAGCTCCGTTCCTCCCTAATTTTAACGGCGCTTATTCGTTCAATACCACCAATGTGAATCTTGCGACCCAGCCATTCGCTCAACGGATCATTGCTAATGCTCCTGGCACTGTGGCGATCACAGGTGGCGATCCGACGCTTATCTTTAAGGAAAACGATTACTATGCGTACTTCCAGGACGACTACAAGGTCAAACCGAACCTGACGCTAAACCTTGGAGTCAGATATGAGTACGCGGGTAACCCCTTGAACCAGCTTCATGACATTACCGTTGCACGTGAGAGCGATCCCGCGACTGCTTTCTACCTATCGTCGATCCCGTTAGATCAGAAGACCGTTCCCTTCATACCAGCGGATAAGGATAACTGGGCCCCGCGCCTTGGGTTTGCTTACACTCCGCACTTTATGAAGTGGCTCTTCGGTGAGGACGCCACGGTTTTCCGCGGCGGCTTCTCGATCGCGTATGATGCTGCGTTCTATAACATTCTATTGAACGTTCAGAATGCAGCGCCGTTCTCGGCGGCGTTGAATATCTCGTCGGCTTCGCTTAGCTCTACAACGTCGTCGCCATCGCCACTGCCGAACAATCCCGTCGGTACAACAGTCCGCTCGACGGCTGCCTCTTCGGGAGTCTTACCGCTCGGTAAGCTTGATCCACGATTTCTGTCTCAAACAGTTGATGCTCCGGATTTCCGGTCACCATATGCTGAGCAGTGGTCTTTCGGCATGCAGCGGCTTGTTGGCAAAAAGCATATCTTTGAGGTCCGCTATGTCGGGACCCACGGGGTTGCGCTTTTCCAGAACATCAATAGTAACTTTTTCATCGGTCCGTTGGTCAACGGCTTTACGCGAAATTCGAGAGCTACCGGTGTGGGGACGCCGAATTTCATTCCTTCAGTTCCGATCAACTTCCCGAAGTTTACTAGTTTTTTGCCTCCGGGGACGACCGCTCAGGTTTGTACGAACGACATTAACACTCCTTTCATCGACGAAAGTGCGTGTAACCAGCGTCAATTCCGACAGGCCGGTATTACGACCCGTCAGAACTCATCGCAGTCGATCTATCATTCGATGCAGGCTCGTTATAACGGCCGGCTCATGAATGACTCACTTTCGCTTGGTGTCAGCTACACCTGGAGCAAAGCGATAGACGACTCGTCGGAGATCTTCTCGTTTGGAGACATATCGTCCCCGAACGCGCAGAACCCGTTCTGTATCAATCGTTGCGAGCGTGGACTTTCGGACCTTGACCGACCGCATGCCGCCTCGTTCAACTTCGTTTATGATGTTCCTTTGTTTAAGGAGCAGCATGGTATCGTCGGCCATCTTCTTGGTGGATGGCAGCTCAATGGTATTTACCTGTTGGCTAGTGGCGCGGCGTTCACGCCCAGCGACAGCCTTGGTCTCGGCACTGGTGCTGCCTATCTAACAGCAGGTGACCGTCCGTTTTGGGGTAATCCGAACGCGGATAAGGGTTCCGTTGCAATCAGCGAGATCGATGCGAACCTGGTGTTTGGCGCTCCATTGATCGACCAAAACGCGTTTTACTCGATGAACGAGCACAACGCGAACAATCAGTGGGTTGTAGTGAACCCAACTGACGTCCGATATGTCATCAACGGCCCTGGCGCCGCTAAGATCTTCGGTACGCCTTTTGGTAATGTTTCCCGCAACACTGAGCGCGGACCGATCTTTAACCAGCTCAATTTCAGCGTGTTCAAGAACATCAACGTTATCGAGCGAGTTAAGGTCCAGCTCCGTGCGGAAATGTTCAACGCTCTGAACCACCCGAATCCGGGATTTGGCGTGGCTTCGGGTGGAACCCTGCCGGTCATCGCTTTAACGAACGCCGGTGTTAACACTGCATCCTTTAACAATCCTACGGACATCTCTCTTGCCAACCGTGTTATCCAAGTTGGTCTGCGTGTCGTGTTCTAGGTTGATCTTGAAATAACATTTAACGGAGAGTCGGAAACGGCTCTCCTTTTTGTTTGCGGGCGAACGTGTCCGTTATAATCGCCTTGCTATAGATGAGTGCGACTAACTCTACTTTGTCGGTAACGCCTCTCGGGGCAGGCGATCTGATCGATCGGGCGGTGCGGTTTTACCGGGCGCATTTTCGGGTGTTTATTTTTATGGCCGCGCCGCCGGTTATTGTCGGGACTCTTGTTTCGGTCGGCTGGCGGATGTTGGGGCGAGAGCTGTTTTTCGTCGGCACGCGGATCGAGCCGAGCGAGGTCGTTTTTTATTACATTTATCTGTGGCTCGGCGGTTTGGCGATCTGGTTCACTGAAATAGTGGTGACGCTCGTGGTGATGGGCGGCGCGTCGCGAAATTTTGTCAGGCACCTGCTGTTCGACGAACCGATCTCGTTTTTAGCGACTTATCGCGATGTTCGAAAACGCTTGGGCGGTCTGATCGTCGCATCGTCAATTATCACGATACTCCTAGGTGTGGTCGGTGTGGTGGTCTTTTACTTCGGATTATTTATCGCCGCGATGGCGATCACCCTCGTGATCTGGGCACTCTCGTTTTTTCCGATCGGTGCATTTCTTGTCGGGCTCGCTTTAACGGTGGTCATAATCGGAGCGAGCGTCTGGCTGTTTTCGCTCATCGCGTCACGGTTCGCCTATGTGCCTCAGGTCATGCTCGTCGAGGACCAGGGTGCATTTGCCTCTATCGGACGCAGCGCCTCGCTTGCAAGCGGTAACGTGAAACGGTTCGCAGCGTTGCTGGTCTTTACCACGGTTGCGACATATTCGGCGCTGGCATTGTTCTACGTGCCGCTGCTTTGGTACGCATGGGCGAACGGACTGGACCTTTTTAGCGGCCAGGCCGAGCTCGTCCCCGCATGGTACGAGATCGCGTCGCAATTGATCTGGCAGGCGGCCTTTATCTTGCTCTCGCCCGTGTGGATGGTCGGTCTATGTCTTTTATATATTGACGAACGAGTTCGACACGAGGGCTATGACATCGAATTAGCCGCCGCGCGGCGGCTCGGCGAAATTCCGGACGTCCCGCCCGACTATATCAATCCGCTTCAGCCGGCGCTTGGTTCACAGTCCTCGGTCTCTCCGAATACGCCCTCGCGCGAGACATCGCAGTTTACGACCCTTGGTCTCAGATAAATGACACTTCCACACGTCAGAAACTTTGTCCGAGATCTCGCATGTGCGTCGACGACCGCATTTTTTCTCGCGATCCTTGTTGGAACTGCCGGCGCGGCAACGCTTGCGGATTATCGCGAGCGAGTCGAATCGGCGAAAACGAATATCGACAGCATAGTCACTGTTCTTCGAGATCAGGAGTCGGAGACCGATATCGACGCATTCGTCAGCCAAACCATCGCATCGATCAAAAAAGCTCTGCCTGAAAGAGAAACGGTCGAGTTTCGAGGAACGAGTATCAACACGTCAAACGAGTGGTTGAAATCGAAATTCGACGAATTTGACCGCGCATCAAGCGCTGCGGATCGGATGACGGCCATGACATCGATCAGCCAGCGACTTTCTTCCATCGCGGACCACGTCAAGGAGTTGGAGGCAGCAAACCCATCGACCCGATCGAAAGATGAGGACAAGCAGAAACTAGCCGAGATACTCGGTCGCGAGGAATATCAGAAACCTGAAAAAACGGAGCCAAGCCTGTTTGAGCGCCTCGTGACCAAGATCATGGACTGGCTGCGGAATCTCTTTCCGAGTCCAAAATTATCGCCCGTCGAACCGCAGGGTATACAACCTCTGTCGGTCGTTTTGCAGGTAGTCCTCTATGGTCTGATCATCGGCCTTGTTGGATTTTTGATCTTTAAATTTGCGCCGATCATCGTCGCGCGATTTAGCGACCGCGAAAAGCGTGAGAGCGGCGATCGCGTTATTCTCGGCGAGCACATCGATGCGTCGGTTTCGGCGCGCGATCTGTTCTCTGAGGCCGAGGCGCTCGCCCGCAGCGGTGATCTGCGCGGAGCAATACGCAAGGGATACGTCGCGCTGCTTTGCGACCTTGCCGACCGCAAAGTTATCGGGCTGGCGCGATACAAGACAAACCGCGATTATCTTCGTGACGTCAGCAAACGCCCGACATTGTTCGAGCGGATGAAGCTTGCGACCGGCAGCTTTGAGCGGCACTGGTATGGCTTTCGCCGACCGGCCGCCGGCGACTGGGAAGAGTTTCGCGAACAATATCGGAGCGCGGTCGAGGAGGTCCGGGAGAGCTAATGAAACAGCGAATTCTCGTCCTGCTCATGATCGTTGGATTGATCGCAGTGCTGGTGGTGCTCAACGCAGCGTCGTATGTTCAGACACAGCGGACGGATGACACCGAGGCGAGCCCAAATCGGTCGACTTATAATCCAGGTCCGACCGGCACACAGGCGCTCTTTAGCCTGCTCGCCGAGACGGGACGCAAACCAGTCCGCTGGCAAGAGGCGCCTGACGCGCTTTCGACGGCGAAAAACAAACCGGCCGTCTTTGTGATGATCGGGTCGCTGCGGCGGCCGGTGTCGGAGAACGACTCGACCGGTCTGTTGCGATGGGTGTCGCAGGGCGGCCGCCTGGTCGTGATCGATCGCGACCCGCCGAAAGACCTCTGTAAAACGACCTCGAGCTGGAAAGTGGCTGTCTCGACCGATCCGGCCATCGATCTCTACTCGGTCGATCCGTCGGACCAAAAACAGATGACCTCCGGCGTCGAGGCGGCCAAACCAGTGCAACCGACGATATATACAGTGGGTTTGAATGCGATCCAGCCCTCTCGGTTTTCCGGATGGGTCAGCATCGATCGCGTCTCGCAGGAGTATGGCTTCGGCAACGGCACATATCGCTCTCAGAGGCCACCTCCACCGGTTCGGCAGCAGCGCTACGACGATAAAAAGCCGCCGACGGTCATAAGGTCAGAATCGCAAGACGACGAAGACGAGGAAGACTCGGATTCGTCGACAACAGCCGCGTTCAATGCCCCGGTCGTCCATATCAGCGGCAGCCAGAAAAATCTGCTCGTCGACGTTCCTTTCGGCTCGGGCTCGATCGTCTACTTGACTGATCCGTATATCGTCTCGAACGGCGGCATTAAGATCGTCGACAATGCGCAGCTTGCGCTAAATCTCCTTGCAACGAGTGACGGTACGGTGGCGTTTGACGAATATCATCAGGGCTACGGGGCAAACTCAAATCGGCTTTTCGCATATTTTTCCGGAACGCCGGTCATAGCGATCTTTCTGCAATGCGCGCTCGTGATCGGCCTTGTTCTGCTATCGCAAAGCCGCCGATTCGCACGCCCCCTGCCGGGCGAAGAACAGCGCCGGCTGTCTAAACTCGAATACGTAACTGCGATGGCCGAGCTGCAGCAGCGGACGCGCGCCTACGATCTGGCGATGGAAAATGTTTATATGGATTTTCGCCGTCGGCTGTCGCGGGCGCTCGGCTTTGATAACCTCACGACAACACGCCGCGAGATCGCGAACATGATCGCGGAGCGCGCGTCCTTGGAGGTCGATAGTGTTGAGGCGTTGCTGCTGAAATGCGAAGAGACGATCCATGGTGAGCCGACAAACAAGTCTGAAACCGTGTCGCTCATCGCAAGCCTTAGAGAGATCGAAGACAAGCTCGGCCTCCGCCGCAAGCCGCGAGGAAAACCCGTCGTATGACCTTTGTTCAGGAGGTCGTCCTCATCATTCTATTTCTCGTTACGAGCTTCATTGGCGTCGTGACGGGCAGCAATTCGTTGATAACAGTCCCGGCGATGTTTCAACTCGGCATCGATCCCAAGGTAGCTGTCGCTACAAATATGTTCGGGCTGACATTTATGTCGATCGGCGCGTCGATACCTTTTCTCAGGCGGCGCGCAGTCGATTTTCGAAAGACATGGCCGCTGCTTGCGATCACCGTTATTGGTTCGGCGCTTGGCGCGCTTTTGGCGGTCGTAATGACTGCGGGCAGTCTGAAATTGACAGTTTCCGTTGCGATGATCGTCGTCGCGGTGTTTATTTTGTTTCGCCGTGATCTTGGCCTTAAGCATGCGGCGGCGGTCTCGACGGGTGCAATGATACTCACTTATTTTCTGACATTTGCGCTCGGGGTTTATGGCGGCCTTTACAGCGGCGGTTATATTACGATCTTGACCACCGTCCTCGTCGCTTTTTTCGGAATGACTTTCACGGAAGCTGTCGCATCGACAAAGGTCATCAATATTTTCTCGTCGATGATCGCCACGGTCGTTTTTATCTGGAAGGGGCTTGTTGATTACAAATTGGGTATTCTTCTTAGTGTGACAATGTTCATTGGCGCCTACGTGGGCGCACATTATGCAAGCAAGATGAACGACGTCTGGCTGCGTCGGATCTTTTTGGCGGTCGTGTTTTTATTAGCGATCAAAACGCTTTTTGACTTTTTATAAATATTCGGCAAACTAACACGAAATGTTGGAAAGAACTCCTTCAACCGCCGCCCACATCGTCGGCGAACTGCGCAAGACCATCGTCGGTCAGGACAGCGTGATCGAGCAGATCCTCGTCGCGCTTTTTGCGGAGGGACACGCATTGCTCGAGGGCGTTCCCGGCACGGCTAAGACGCTGCTCATAAAAACGCTGTCGCAGATCATCGGCGCTAAATTCTCGCGGATACAATTTACGCCCGACCTGATGCCGTCGGACATCACGGGCACGAATGTCTTTAACATGCAGACGACGCAGTTTAGCTTGCGTCACGGGCCGATATTTACCGACATTCTCCTAGCGGATGAGATCAATCGAACGCCGCCGAAGACCCAGGCCGCGCTGCTCGAAGCGATGGAAGAGCATCAGGCGACGATCGACGGCGAGCGGTATCCGCTGTCGCCGATCTTTACCGTGCTCGCAACCGAAAACCCGATCGAGTACGAGGGCACATATCCGTTGCCGGAGGCACAGCTCGACCGCTTTTTGATTAAGGTGCTCATCGACTATCCGGGCGCAGACGAGGAAGCCGAGATCGTCGCTCGGTGGGACGCCGGATTTAATTCCCATCACCTCGAGCAAATTGATATTCAGACGCTGCAGGACCCTGCCACGATACAGCATTGCCGTCATGAGATCCGGCAGATGCGAATGGAGCCGGGCGTTCAAAAGTACGTCGTTGAGATAGTGCGGCGTTCGCGGACGCATCCGAATATTCTCTACGGAGCGAGCCCGCGCGCTTCGGTTGCTTTGCTTTTATGCTCGAAGGCGTTGGCCGCCATTCGCGGTCGCGATTTCGTCACGCCGGACGACATCCGCGATATTGCCCCACCGGTGTTGAGACATCGATTAGCGCTCAGGGCCGAAGCCGAGCTCGATGGCGCGACGTCAGATGCCGTCATCTCGGATATTCTTAAGACAGTCGAAGTCCCGCGCTAGTTTTGTAACGCCCATTCCCGAACCAAGAGTAGTTACTCGCACCGCTAATCGACCATTTTAGAACCCGTCGGATCCCGGCTACGGACGGGACGTATGAATGACGACGTCAATGACGCACTCAAGCCTGTTGCCGCGTGAAACTGCCGCGCAATGAACGGCAGCATGTTCTGGTCGCGCCGCCGGTCATACGAAAGGGCGATTCGGTCAGCTTTGCTGAAGTTCGGGGAACGATATTTCGTTTTTTGGCGAACACAGATCTCAGCGGCGCACTTAGCCGTTGCGAATGTGCGCGTTTTCCACGTGTTCCAAGCGATCGGTGGCTTAGTCTTGTTCCGGAGACCTTGCCGTCGTGGGTTTTGGTGGTGTCTGCCGCGTCCGCGGTGTCGGGGTTGGTTTCGCGCCTCCGGGTGTCGGTGAGGTTTTTGGGGCCGCGCCGGTCCCCGGCGTCGGCGATGCCTGCGTATTCGCGTTTTGCGGCGTTGTCTTCGGCACCGGTGTTGGTTTAACGGCCGCGTTGGCGTTCGTGACTGGCACCGGGCAAAGGTAGATCCCGCTCGGCTGCATGATGCAATCCGGCGGCATGAACTGGCTGCCGCCGTTCCCAACGGTCACAAATTTACCGCCAGGGCCGACCTTTGGCGCGCCAGGCGGCGGCACGCCACCGTTCGCCCATGCATTGTAGCCGTCGCCGCCGGGAAGCTGGCCCGGCATAGCCGCGGTATTTGAATTTGTGATCGTCGCCGAATCGGGCAGCATGGACGCCAGCCGTTCTTCATCGGCGCCGGACGGCGGATTGAGCGGCTGTACAGGTTGACCGTTAGCGTCGGTTTGCAAAACGGTTTGCGGATCGGTCTGTTTTACAGACGTCGAATAGATCATGATCGCCGAAAGCATAACGATGCCTATAAGGACGATAAACGCCGTTTTCCATGGGTTTGGATTCGTTTTAACCGCGGCCGGATCTGCGTCGGGGCCGGGCTCTATATCGAGCTCCGGCGGGTTGATGACAGTTACTTCATCCGGCTCGAGGTCGGCGGTTAGCTCGTTTTGTGGAACATCAGGCGTCATGATCGTTAATTGGTTAAGACTACGACGTTAACGGATCGGTTGCAAAAAAACTCGCCCAAAACAGAAGCGGATGAGGGTCGGTTAAACGCCTCATCCGCCGCTAAAGTGCCTTCGTCAATTAAAGCTTAACGAAAACGATGAGCAGAGCAAACAGTACGAGCGACTCGATCAGCGCGAGCGCGATGATCATAAGCGTCATGACGTTTCCCGAAGCGCCGGGGTTGCGAGCCGCACCCTCGGCCGCACGCGAGCCCACCAGGCCCTGACCGATGCCGGCAAGTCCGGCCGCAAGACCAAACCCGATGCCCGCGCCCAATGCTTTCGACGCGCTGACGGTCGACTCGTTGTCCGCCGCACCCTGTGCCAGGATAGGCAGAGCCAACAGGGCCAAAGCCAGCGAGGCGAAAAATACGTATTTGAGTTTATTCATTCTCTTATCTCCTAGTTTTTATTTTTAGAAGACATTCAGCGCCGTCGCATTCTTGACCTGTTTCGGGGGTATGAAGTTCGCCTCGCTTCCGGTATGCACTTGATTTCTACTCCTTGGAGTCAAGGCTCCTGTCGCGTGCGGGCATATCAAATATAAATCAACAGGTTTTCAAATTTTGGGCCGTTGTCTTCGTTCTCTCAAACAAGCCAGCTAAAGCTGGAACTCCAAACTTAAATCCAAACTTAAACGTGCGCCGTCGCGATGGCCTCGCCGGTGTGCTCATTATGCTCGCCGCCGTGAATATGATCATGCGGCGCGTGCGTCACTTCGCTGATATAGATCATCGACAGGAACGTGAACACGATGGTCTGGACGATCGCAACGAAAACGCCTAAAACGGTCAGTAGCAGCGGCACGCCGACCTGCGTTATCGGCGGATAAAGATTCGTGATCTGCGTAAAGATCTGCTCGTCGGAGAACATGTTCGCAAAAAGTCGAATGCCGA
>Ga0105239_10009846_pt1 | contig 10737 bp, 7 predicted proteins | sample KBSC44metaG_FD_92761 | JGI IMG/M metagenome (GOLD analysis project Ga0105239, IMG submission 92761) | Corn rhizosphere microbial communities from Kellogg Biological Station, Michigan, USA - KBS C4-4 metaG | ecosystem: Host-associated > Plants > Roots > Rhizosphere > Soil | place: Michigan, USA...
AAAACTTGTTGCGAAATTTCAGAATTGATGAAACCGCCAAACCAGCCAGCACCGCTGCAAAGCGTAACCACCCAGCCGGTGCTGCCGTCTGCCCAGCTAATGGCTTCCTGCAGACGTACCAGTTCGGGTAAAGTAACTTGCCTTCCGCTGTACAGCTCCGGTACCAGCAGCTTGAACCACTTTTGCTTGTAAATTATCTCCAGCTGTTCGGGATGAAGCATACCCATTTGCTCAGCTTCGGGTGCGTTGGCACGAATTATATGTACATCCCCGGCATCAATAAATGCCGAAGGATGTTTTAAAATGTTTTTCATTTTTATTGGGTTGATAGAGATTTTTCTGCTGCCTTTTCTTTTTTCAAAATGGCCAGCCAGTCGAAGTAGCCAAAAATGGCCACGATAAATAAAAACAGCGTAAGCGCCGAAAACATAATAAGGTGCTTATACCATAGCAGCGGGATGGCGAACAGGTTGGAAATATTCAGCAATATCCAGTTTTCAACTTTACGCTTTGCCAACAGCCACATTCCGGCCCATGCCGTTGATGATACCCAGGCATCCCATACCGGAACGTTAGAGGTTGTAAAGTTTTTAAGTATCACATACAGTATGCCCCAGCCAACAAATACAATCAGCAGGGTAATTGTCCATTCGCTGCGGGTTGTCCAGGTAATTTTTACAGACAGTTCACCGCGCTTTTTTAACCAGTAATACCAGCCGTAAACGCTCATTACCAGGTAATAAACATTCAGCGCCGACTCTGCATACAATCCAGCTACCAGTAAAATGTATATCCCGATAAAGGTGCCTGCTATCCCGGTGGGGTAAAGCCATATATTATTCACTTTGGCCAACAGTACTTCTGCCACACCTAAAATCACAGCCGCCCATTCCCATACGGTGGTCTCGCGTACCTGTTCTAAAAAAAGTTGGATCCAGTGGTGCATGTTTATATTGTTAAAATAGCACTTGTAATAATAAGTAGCAGTAAGTAGTGGCAGTAGCAGTATTTAGATAGTCCGACTGCTACTGCCAACTGCTACTATCTTAGAACTTCAGGTTTAAAGACGCCAAAAAGTTAACCGGCGCCTGCGGGAAAAAGTAGTTATAGTTTACTGTTTTACCGCCTTCAATATCCGGATAAGTCGCCCCGTCCGACACGTATTTCTTGCTGAACACATTGTTCACCAGCAAACCTATGCCCACATTTTTAACGCCCTTCATTTTAAAGTTGTAATTAATGCGCACATCGTTTACAAAATAAGCGGGCAAGGAACGGCTCAGCGTTGAGGTGTTATCCAAATACTGGCGCGCCACATACTTGCTGATGAAGGCAATCTCCGCATTTTTTAACGGGTGATAGCTAATAGTACTTGCGCCAACAAATCCCGGCGAATAAGCTATATCTGATTTCTTATACTGGGTTTCGTCGGTATTACCGGTATCATAGTTCGACAAAAACTGGCTGAAGTTTTTTACCTTATTTTGGCTGATGGAAGCATTGGCATACCAGGCCAATTGTTGCGTGATTTTAACCCATGCATTTGCCTCGATACCCGCGCGGTAGCTGTCCTTAATATTTGTACGGATAGCTTCGCCAACATCGTCCAACGCTCCGGTTAGCACCAGTTGGTTTTTGTAAAGCATATAAAAGCCGTTTATACCGCCGCCAAAGGTTGGCTGGCTAATGCGGTAGCCTGCTTCAAAATCTGTCATATGTTCCGCCTTTGGCCTACTTGCCGGCGACGAATTTACAAAGTCGCTGCGGTTAGGCTCGTGATTGCCGACTGCAACCGATGCATAAATATTGCTGTGCTGGTTTAACTCGTAAGTGATGCCCGCTTTGGGGTTAAAAAAGTTAAGCCCGACCTGTTGCTGCACGTTGTTCAAATCCTGGTCGTAGCCCAAAAATGAGTAACCAATGTGGCGGTACTGCACATCACCGTATAAAATTACGCTTCCCGCACGGTACTCAGCGCGACCAAAAACGTTAAAGTCGGTTTTTTTAGCATGATTGCGCGAGTATTCATAGTCAGGCGGAATGGTGGTGCTTTGCTGCGTCCACTCAATGTTGTTGTAATGGTCGCCTTTGTATTCGTTGTAAGCGCCACCAAGCGTGAGGTTAAAATTTTGCTGCGGCTTATAAGTAAAGTTATAAGTGGCACCATAAAAATAATTGCTCAACCATAAGCGGCGCACTAAATCGGTACTGGCTAAAGTATCACCGCCAATAACTACAGGTTTCAAGCCATAATCTGCTACGGATGCGCTATTCTTATACTCCTCGTAATAACCATAGCCACGGGTATAATGCAGCGCACCGCTAAAGCTTAGCTTATCGCTCAATTGCTGGTTGTAAAGCAGCTGGTAATAGTTTTGGGTGTAATTATCCGTTTCGTTTTTATAGTACGAATTGCTGCTGTTGATATACCCCAGTTCGTTATACCGGCGGTTGCCAAATTTTACGCTATCCTCGGGTACGCCGTCCCAGGCCTGGTGGGTTTGCTCGTAGCCACTAAATACGTTCAGACGCAGCACGCTTTTTTTACCGTAGTAAGCCCCGCTTAAAAAGAAAGATTTTAAGGTTGATGCCGAGCGATCGATATACCCGTCGGAGGTCATTTGCGAAGCCCGGCCGTCGAAGCTGAACTTGCCGCCAAGCAAGCCTGTGCCTAAGCTAAAAGTGTTTTTCACTGTACCATACGAACCGGCTGAACTGTTCAATTCAGTATAAGCGGTATCTCTGCGGGTGGTGGTTTGTATATTAATACTTGCGCCGAAAGCGCCTGCGCCATTGGTAGATGTGCCCACGCCGCGCTGCACCTGTATGTTATCAACAGATGATGCCAAATCAGGTAAGTCCACAAAGTAAACACCCTGGTCTTCGGCATCATTCATCGGGATTCCGTTCAGGGTTACGTTAATGCGCGTAGCATCTGAACCTCGGATGCGGATACTGGTATAACCCACGCCCGCACCGGCGTTCGAAGTAACTACGGTCGATGGTGTTTGCTCCAGTAAATACTCAAAGCCGCGTCCGGAATTATTTTTGGCGATGTCTTCCTTTTTTAAATTGGTGTAGGCCGTCGGCGATGTAGCCGATGCGCGGGTGGCGCTTACAGTAACTTCTTCTGTTAATGTTGTCGCCGGTTGCAAGGCAAAATCGACTACCATATTTTTAGTTAATTCGATTTTTTTTGTGCTTGGTTGATAGCCGATAAACGACACTGTTAAAGAATAATTGCCACTTTTAAGGTTATCAATGTGGTATTTGCCATCGGCATCAGCGATAATTTTTTCGGTTGAATTTGCTAACACGATGGTGGCGCCGGGCAGTGTTTCGCCGGTTTGCTGGTTGGTAATTTTCCCCGAAACGGAGAACTGGGCCGCAGCCATGACAGGCAGCAGCAGGGCGATAAACGCCGCAAATAAATTTTTCAAAATGATTAATAAATAAATTAGTTAAACCATCTCCGTATCAGGGCGACTACGCAGTACACTTAACTTGTTACCTCTCCCTACGCCGGCATTACCCGGATCAGGTGTATGTGGGAAGTCATTGGTCATTGTGTCATTAGTCATTGGTCTGCTTTTACAGACTTACGACTTTAGACTCACGACTTTGAACTCCTCACAACGGGTTTGATCTCAGCCTGTCTTTCAGTTTGGTGAAATACGCTGCAGCATATTCCGCGACCAAAGCAAGGCACCCCTTGAGAATTATGGGGCAAATATAGTCCGAAAGTCCGGAAAGTCAGTAAAGTCCGAAAGATTTATCATTTTTTTGACTATTAAAGGCACTTTCGGTCTTCCGGACTTTCGGACTTTCCGACTAAAACCCTTACTTTTGCAGACTTTTTAAAAACACAATTATGCTCAGAACACACACTTGCGGCGAATTAACTATCAGTAATTTAGGTGAAACGGTTACTTTATGCGGTTGGGTGCAAAAATCACGCGACCTTGGCGGAACAACTTTTATAGATGTTCGCGACCGTTATGGTTTAACCCAGCTGGTTTTTAACACCGATAGTGATGATGCCCTGCGCGAATTGAGCCGCAGCCTTGGCCGCGAGTTTGTAATAAAAGTTACCGGTAAGGTGCTGGAACGTACCAGCAAAAACCCCAAAATGGCCACCGGCGATATTGAAATTGGTGTTACGGATATCGAAATTTTAAACGCGGCCAAAATTCCGCCGTTTATGATCGAAGACGAAACCGACGGCGGCGAAGAGCTGCGCGCCAAATATCGTTACCTCGATTTGCGCCGTAACCCCATTCGCAATAACCTGATGCTGCGCCACAAAATGGCCCAGGAAACCCGTAAATATTTAGACGGCCTTGACTTTATCGAGGTGGAAACCCCGGTATTGATTAAATCGACACCTGAAGGTGCGCGTGATTTTGTGGTGCCAAGCCGCATGAACCCGGGCGAATTTTATGCCCTGCCGCAGTCGCCGCAAACCTTTAAGCAATTGCTGATGGTGAGCGGGTTCGACCGTTATTTTCAGATAGTAAAATGTTTCCGCGATGAGGATTTGCGCGCCGACCGCCAGCCTGAGTTTACCCAGATCGACTGCGAGATGGCATTCATTACCCAGGAAGATATTTTGAACATATTCGAGGGTCTTACCCGCCACCTATTTAAACACGTAAAAGGTGTTGAGCTGCCCGAAGTGCCGCGCATGCAATATGCTGATGCCATGCGCCTGTATGGTTCCGACAAACCGGATATCCGTTTCGGGATGGAGTTTGTGGAACTGAATGACGTAGTTAAAGGCAAAGGTTTTGGTGTGTTTGATAACGCCGAGCTGGTTGTTGGTATCAACGCAAAAGGTTGCGCTGACTATACCCGCAAACAACTGGACGAGTTGACCGAATGGCTTAAACGCCCGCAAATTGGTGTAACCGGCATGATCTATTGCCGCTACAATACCGATGGCACACTGAAATCATCAGTAGATAAATTTTATAACGAAGACGAATTAACTAACTGGGCGGCAGCTTTCAATGCTGAACCGGGCGACTTAATATTAGTTTTAGCCGGCCAAACCGACAAAGTACGTAAGCAACTAAATGAATTGCGCCTTGAAATGGGCACACGCCTTGGCCTGCGCGATAAAAATACTTTTGCTGCCCTTTGGGTACTCGACTTCCCGCTGTTAGAGTGGGACGAAGAAACCGGCCGTTACCATGCCATGCACCACCCGTTCACCTCGCCAAAACCGGAAGATATTGCAATGCTTGATACTGCACCGGGCGAAGTACGTGCGAATGCATACGATATGGTTATTAACGGCACTGAAGTTGGCGGCGGTTCTATCCGTATCCACGACAGGTCGTTGCAATCGTTAATGTTTAAACACCTTGGTTTCTCCCCGGAAGAAGCACAGAAACAGTTCGGCTTTTTAATGGACGCTTTTGAATATGGCGCGCCGCCGCACGGTGGTATAGCGTTCGGTTTCGACAGGTTGTGCTCTATTTTTGCCGGATTGGATTCAATCCGCGATGTAATTGCTTTCCCTAAAAATAATTCAGGCCGCGATGTGATGATTGATACCCCTTCAACCATTGCCGAAGCGCAAATGAATGAGTTGAAGATAAAGACGGTTCTGTAGATTGTCTGAACCTTGATTTTCCTGATTATAGGATTAAAAGATGCCGGTCGCTTTCGATTGGCACTTTTTAATCATGGAATCCTTAAATCATGAGAATCAGGGTCTTTTTTTTATATTAGAGGAAAATCCCTCAGTATGAAAAAAATATACCTGTTTATACTTTTCGCTTATTCCATCCCTGCAATTGCACAGGTAAATCCTTATAAAGATGCTGTGGCCAAAAAGGCCGATGCGCTGTTAAGCAAAACCATAGCCTGGCGCCGCGATTTTCACGAGCATCCCGAGCTGGGTAACCACGAGGTACGTACTGCAGGTATAATAGCCAAACATCTGCAATCGCTGGGGATTGAAGTGCAAACAGGTGTAGCAACTACAGGTGTTGTGGGAATATTAAAAGGCGGCAAGCCCGGGCCGGTTGTGGCATTACGTGCTGATATGGACGCGCTGCCGGTAACAGAACGCACCGCTGTACCCTTTGCATCAAAAGTAAAAACTATGTATAACGGGGCCGAGGTTGGCGTAATGCATGCCTGTGGCCATGATTCGCACATGGCGATATTGATGACCGTGGCTGAGATCCTTTCATCAATGAAAAGCGAGCTGCACGGAACCGTGAAGTTTATCTTCCAGCCTGCTGAAGAGGGATTGCCGCTCGGGGAAAAGGGCGGAGCGGAGGAAATGGTTAAACAAGGGGTAATGGAAAACCCGCATGTTGATGCCGTTTTTGGCTTGCATATTCAGTCGTACCAGCCCGCCGGAACAATAAGCTATCGGCCGGGCCCTGATATGGCAGCCGTAAACCCGATGAAGATAGTGGTAAAAGGGAGGTCGGCACATGGTGCTTACCCATGGTCAAGTGTTGACCCGATAGTGGTTTCGGCACAGATCATTAACAGCCTGCAAACCATTGTTAGCCGTAACCTGCAGGTAACACGAAATGGCGCGGTAGTTACCATCGGCGCTATCAATGGTGGAAACAGGTCGAACATTATTCCAGAGACAGTAACGATGTTGGGTACTGTGCGGACTTTAAATGACGATGATGAAAAAATGGTGATTGAAAGGGTAAAGACCATTGTGACTAAAACTGCCGAAGCCGCCGGGGCTACTGCGGAGGTCACGATCCCTTATGAGCACCATTACCCTATAACTTATAACGACCCAGCCTTGGTTGCACGGATGTTGCCCACCCTGCAAGCCACCGCGGGTGCGGATAATGTTATCCTGCGCAATGCCGAAACCGGTGCCGAAGACTTTAGCTTTTACGAACAAAAGGCGCCTGGGATATTTATCCATCTCGGCGGGCTTCCAAAAGGCGGCGACCCGGTTACGGCCCCGGCGCATCATACCCCTGATTTTTTTATTGATGAAAGCGGGTTTAGTTTAGGCGTAAAGGCATTGTGTAATTTAACGCTGGATTATATGGCGGAAGTAAATAAAAAATAGAAACCATCCCGCCCCCATCGGGGGCCAATATTGGTAGAAAAAAAACACCAACAGCAATAGCATGCCGTAGGTATGCAACACAGCGGGAAAGGGGTATTATTACGGTTAACAGCTTCGGCAGAGTCTGGCAACAGGGATTATCCAATGGAAGTGTGCCCCTGTCTCCACAATCTTCTGCAAAAAAGTCTGAATACCTGCCATTTTACTATATTGGCATCGGGATTGTTAAATCATTTACCTAATGAAGCAAAAATTTTATGATACTGCTGTGAAGCAGGAACGGGCAGTGTTGGTGGGCGTACTAACTGCACACGAAACCGATGAGCAGGGAAAAGAATATTTAGACGAACTGGAGTTTCTCGTTGCAACTGCCGGGGCCGAAACGGTAAAACGTTTTAACCAAAAGCTGTCGCAGCCCGACAGGAAAACTTATGTTGGCTCAGGCCGGCTGGAAGACATCAAAGCCTTTGTAATTGAAGAAGAGATTGATATGGTGGTTTTCGACGATGAGCTTACCCCGTCTCAACTGCGCAATATTGAAAACGAACTACAGGTAAAAATCCTCGACCGTAATAACCTGATACTGGATATTTTTGCCGGCCGTGCCCAAACTGCGCAGGCAAAAACACAGGTTGAACTAGCCCAGCTGCAATACTTGTTACCCCGCCTGACCCGCCTGTGGACACACCTTGAGCGCCAGAAAGGTGGTATTGGTATGCGTGGCCCGGGTGAGTCGCAAATTGAAACGGACAGGCGTTTAATCCTCAATAAAATATCGCTGTTAAAAGACAGGTTAAAGCTGATAGATAAGCAAAACGAAACCCAGCGCAAAAACCGCACGCAGATGATCCGCGTGGCATTGGTGGGTTATACCAACGTGGGCAAGTCGACCATTATGAACATGATTTCCAAATCGGAAGTGTTTGCCGAGAACAAGTTGTTTGCTACGCTTGATACCACGGTGCGCAAGGTGGTGATTGAAAATGTGCCCTTCCTGTTATCAGATACGGTTGGGTTTATCCGCAAGTTGCCGCACCAACTGGTTGAATGTTTTAAATCGACATTGGACGAAGTTCGCGAAGCAGATATATTAGTACACGTAGTTGATATATCGCATCATAATTTTGAAGACCAAATACGCACCGTTAACGAAACATTAAAAGACATTGGCGCAATCGACAAAAAAGTAATTACTGTTTTTAATAAGATAGACGCTTTTCAACCCGAAATACACCAGGTGGAAGATACCGAAGATCCATTAACGCTGCACGATTTTAAAAACAGCTGGATGGCCAAAAATAACAGTCCGGCAATATTTATATCGGCTACAAAAAAGGAAAATATAGATGAGTTCAGAGCGCTATTGTACGAAGAGGTAAAGGCGATACATACGGCGAGATATCCGTATGATCATCTTCTATATTGAGATGGCGTAGAGACGCGATGCATCGCGTCTCTACAAATCCCTGCGTAATTTATATCGTCTTCAAATCATGCCCGCTTAATATCAAACCGATAATTATAGCACCCAGCACAATACGGTACCAGCCGAAAAGTTTAAAACCCCGTTTTTCTAAAAAGGTAATAAAAGTTTTGATAGCCAGCATGGCGATTACGAAAGCGATAATATTGCCTATCGCTAAAAACTTAATTTCTTCGCCGGAAAAAACGTGGCCTTCTTTATGAAAATCCCAAAGTTTTTTGGCTGTTGCGGCAAACATGGTTGGCACAGCCAGGAAGAACGAAAACTCGGCAGCCGCAGTGCGTGTTAGCTTTTGCGACATACCGCCCACAATGGTTGCGGCAGAGCGCGAGGTACCCGGAATCATGGCCAGGCATTGAAAAAAGCCTATTTTAAGCGCAGTGCCGTAGCTGATATCTTTTTCTTCGGTTACTGTTGGTTTGTTAAACCATTTATCGACAAATAACAAGATTATCCCGCCCAAAAACATGGTGATACCCACTGTTAAAGCACTTTCCAGCAAGTTGTCAATTTTCTTACTGAACAGAACGCCGAATATAGCGGCCGGTATAAAGGCCACAAAGAGCTTGTAGTAAAAGTTTAAAGATTTAAAAAATCTTTTATAATACAGCACAACAACCGAAAGGATGGCGCCAAGCTGTATGGCAATTGTAAATAGTTTTACAAAAGGATCGGAGGCAATGTCCATCACCGACGAGGCGATGATCATGTGCCCGGTGGACGATACCGGCAAAAATTCTGTTATCCCTTCAATTATAGCAAGGATGATGACATGGATAATGTTCATGGTGTTGGGGTAGTTGACTAGTTGATTAAGTTAGATTAAGTTGATTAGGTTTTTCTGCGGCCGAGTTTAACTCAATCAACCGCTCACTCAATCAACTTAATCAACCTTTGCAACCGCTTTCTTAAATATCGCAAAAAAGCCAACTGCAAAGCCACCGAGTACAACCAGCGGTGCAATAACAATTTTTGTAGTGCCGTAAATATCAGTAGAGCCTGACATTAAGAAGAAACCAAACGCAACGATAGCAATGCTGATAATAAATAAGCGGTAATTTTCTTTACCAAATACAAAGCTTACAGGGCGTGCATCTGTCTGTTTTGCAACTGGTTTTGCAACAGCGCTGGTTTTTACCGGTGTAGACGGTTTTGTTATTTGTTGTGCCATGATTGGGACAATATTTTAATTAGTGAGTTTTTTAATTAGTGATTTAGTGAATTGGCGAATTAGTGATTGTTAAGTCATTCAGCCTTTCAGCTTTCGCCTTTAACCTTTCGCCTCTCCTTTATCTATACAAATTATATATTTTTAAACGTAAAAACTTGTTAACTGCCAAAAAGGTGCTGAAGCCTGATATAAACACTCCGATACCTAATATCGCCACAAATATTAACCCAAACTCTGTATAATTTCTGAGGATTATCAGGTCGGGGATTTCTTTATAGGCCAGGGACAAAGTGCCAATCAAGATTAATATGGCAATCAGTCCGCCCAACAAGCCGTGCCATATACCGTAAAGCATAAAAGGCTTGCGGATAAATCCTTTGGTGGCGCCAACCAACTGCATCGATTTTATTAAAAACCTTTGCGAATAGATGGCCAGCCTGATGGTATTGTTTATTAAGGCTACCGATAGCAGCACAAATATGCCGGCAAATACCAGGATAATCAAGCTGATAGTAGTGATATTTTCGTTCATCTGGTCTACCAGCGATTTCTGGTATTTAACCTCTTTTACCAATGGGTTTTTTAGCAGCTCGGCTTTAAATTTTTCGATATCGGCATTGTTGGCATACTGGGCTTTCAGGTAAACATCCAGCGATTGCGACAGCGGGTTATAACCCAAAAACTTCACAAAATCTTCGCCCAAATCTTTTTGCAGGTTGCGTGCAGCCAGCTCTTTGCTCACGTACTGGGTTTGTTTTACCATTACGCTACCCTCGATTTGTTTTTGCAGTTGCAGCACGTCGGTTTCGTGCGCGGCGTCATCCACAAAAATATTCAGCACGATGTTTTCTTTTACATAGCGGCTCAGGTTATTGGCCTCAACCAAAATCAAACCTAATAACCCTATCATCGACAGTACCATAGCAATGCCAAAAACGGTAGATATGTATATCGTTTTTGTTTTTTTTGCCGATGCGCTTGCTTCAAATTCTTCCATAGTTGAGCTTAGATTTGAGATGT
>Ga0105239_10009850_pt1 | contig 10734 bp, 3 predicted proteins | sample KBSC44metaG_FD_92761 | JGI IMG/M metagenome (GOLD analysis project Ga0105239, IMG submission 92761) | Corn rhizosphere microbial communities from Kellogg Biological Station, Michigan, USA - KBS C4-4 metaG | ecosystem: Host-associated > Plants > Roots > Rhizosphere > Soil | place: Michigan, USA...
CGGCGCGTGACGCTGCCCAGTTCGCCGACGCCGCTGGCCGGATCGAACACCCAGGTGTCCTGTAGCGTTTCATTGGCCAGGCCCGTCGGGATAGTTGCCGGTGGCACTGCCTGCTGTGTCGTTGTGCGGCCGAGTACATCGCGTGCGGTCACGCTGGTGACCACGCCGCGCGCATCCGTCTGCGTCAGAATTTCCCCGAGAGCATCATAGGTGAAGTTCCACGTGCCCTGATCCGGGTCCACGCTTTGCGTGCGCTGGCCCAGCGCGTTGTAGCTTGCCCGCATGACGTTGAGATCGGCATCCTGCGTGGCAACCACGCTGCCATGTGGGTCGGTCCAATAATTGGTGATCCCGCTCTTGGCATCCGTCGTCTGCATGTACTGGCCCAGCACGTTGGTACTGCGGCTCATCGTGATGCACAAGTTGCTGCTCGCGCCGGGGCAGGCAACCAGACTGCCATGCGCCATGATCGACGTCGTACGGCCGCTGTAGGTATAAATCGTGGTGAAGTTGCCGTGCGTCGGGTCCATGTCGGTGGCCGACGACGTCTTTACGGTCGGTCGGTTCAGTGCGTCGTACAGCCACGACGTGAAGTACTGCGTGCCGCCCGCATAGAACGGCGTAACCTTTTCACTGGCCGTTCCCAGCTTGTCGTACATCGTCACGGTATCAATGAACGTACCCGTGTAGCCGCGTTCGGCCGACTTTATTTCCCGGCCCAGCAGATCGTGCCAGGCGACCTTCGTCGGATAGCCTGCCTGCACCGTCGTGACGCGATAGGCCGCATTTGTTTCATACGCCGACTCACCATAACCGCCCGGGCAACTGCCGCTTGCGCATTTCGTATAGGCAATCTGCATCGGCGATTCGATCGCGACGCCATTGTTGCCCAGGTGCTGGACCTGCGTGACGCGGCCAAACGGATCGTACGTCATGACGATCTGCACGCCGTTGGGATCCTTCGCGTTCAACACCTGGCCGTCGCTGGTCTGGTGGGTTGTGGTCGCAGTCTGATTTTTGGCGTTCGTCGTTGTCAGCACGAAGTAGCCGTCCGTAGCGGCCGTGGAACCATCTTTGGTGTAGCTGAAGCTCGTCGTGCGCGACGGACTAAGGGCGGCACCGACATCTCCGGTGCAGATTCCCGAAGCATAGGCCCCCAGACACATTTGAATTTGGCTGGGTAGTCCGTAGTTCGGTGCAGGATACGTATAGACGGCTGTCGAACGCTGGTTGGCGATGCCCGCCTGAACCGTCTTGGTCGCAATCGTGTGATTGGTGTTGTAGGTATAAGCCGTTGCGACCGTTCGACTCGGCGCCGTTGCGCCCGCAGGCAGTGCGTGAGTACCGCTGTAAGTGATCGCGGTCGTCACGGAGCTGTTCGTGGGCTTGCTGATCCACCAGTTGGTGATGTCGGAGTTGTCGAACGTATTGCTCGTCGTGGTTGTGTGGCTGCTCACAAAGATCGAACTGCCTTTGTCCGAACGCGTGATCGTCTGGTAAGTGAGATTGCCGTAAGCGTCCCATCCGGAAGGGGTTCCGGACGAGTTCACCATATCGGTTTCGCCATACTGAGTTCCGGTGGCGAGATCGAAATCCTTGACTGTCTGCGTATCCAGTACCGGTGCATATACCGTTCCGCCCGTTGTGGCCGCCGGTGCGATGGCAGAGTCGTCAGGACATCCCGCGCGATTGCTCAGCGTGCAAATGTAGGAATCGTTTTCCGTGTGGATGGTCCGACTGCTGCTCGGCGACATCTGGCTGATCGAAGCTACTTTGCCGACGAGTGGGAATTTCTGATTGAAAATCGTGGTCGTGCGCACGCGGCGCGCAGCATCCGCGGTGGCCGTCGCGGTTTCGCTGACGATCGTCTGAAAGCCCTGGAACCCTCGGCCATAATGGTTGTACATGGCCTGACCATAGCCATAGATCGTCGAGCGGGAACCATAGACATCGCCCGTACCCGTGCTCTGCGTCATTCCCGACACGGCCGGCATCGAGCTTTGGAAGTAGTAGTGTCGGCTGTCCACGTAACCGCCCGTCGTCGGCACGGAATAGAAGGGAATCGAGTCCTGGCTGCCAGGCACTGATAGCGTGTTGTACGCCCAGCTCGCGGTGTCACCGAGGCCGTTCACTGCCGCGTCGAGCAGACCCGGAAGAATGGGCAACGCCAATCCCAGGGACGTGGCTGCCAGGGTGCTGTTCTTGACATTGAACGTCGAGGCAGCCGAGTTTGCCGTCACCGCCTGCGTTCCGCCGAACGCGACTACTCCCTGGTTGATGTTGCCATATAGCGCCCAAGTGTTGGCGAAAGTTGAGTTCGCCGTATTGTTGACATCAGGGAAATTCGTCGGGCCGTAAGTGGTCGTGTCATAGGTGCCAACCACGGAACAAAACGGATAACTCCAAATGCCATTCGTCACTGTGGCGCCCTGACAGCCCACGCTGGTCGTGAGATCCGCCAAGCCATCGCCGAACAGATCTTCAGTGTGTCCATAACTGTCGCTCAATCGGGAAACCATCGGCGTGTTGACGACAGATACGGTAAACGCACCGGTTGCGCTCTGCGCGAACTTCAGCGCGGCCAGATGATAAACACTGTCATCGCCACCGTCCGGAGCGGAATTTTGCGGCCCCAATCCGTAGGCACCGTACGCGGGCAGATTGTTCCACTCCTTGCGTGGGCCTTCATTGGTCGCGTAATCGGCATTGTCTGGCAGGTTCAGGCCGCCACCTGGGTCTTCAGGGCAAATATAGATGGCACACTGCAGCGTCGACGCTTCGCCACTCGATGTCTGGGAGGCCGCCGTGGCAGGGTCGCCCATCGGACATTGACCGTTTGAAGTTGTGAGGGTTCTCTTCTGGGCGAGGCAAATTTTGAGCGCAAAACCGTGCACATCGGTTGCAGTGTTATTGCTCGACGCCTGCGGGATGAGGATTTCGGGTTTGCCGTCACCGTCTACATCCATCTGGGGCAGACGATTCAGATAACGAAACAAATAGCCTGAGCCCTGAAGAGGGTTCGAAGCAGTCGCGGTCGGATAGGCATCGAGTCCCGCATATGCTGGCGCGGTCGCCGCCACCGCTGGTGCCAAAGTGCCGCTGCCTTTGTTCAACCGGATTTGCCACTGCTTCTGATATGGACGGGCGATGACAAAGTCCTCCAATCCATCGCCGTTCACGTCAATCCAGTGCGCGAAGTAGCCGTTCTGCCAGTTGCACTCGTCGGTTGTGCTGGTGACGGAGGAACTGTCACAGTTAAGAACGGTCGCTGCCGATAACTGGGTTGCCGTCACTACGCCACCGGATTGCGTCAGGTGCAGGATTCCTGCAAAGGAGCCGGACACGCCCTGAGCATTGCCGCCGTTGACCAGATACAGATCGGGAAGCCCATCGCCATCGAAATCGGCGACATGATCGATCGTCGGCGCATAGTAGGAAAGGGCTGAGCTACTTGCGCCGACGCGATTCAGACAGGCCAAATGTTGGGTCTGCTTGGTGAAGTTGATATTGGTGTTGCTGGTACCCAACTGGCCGGTACCGGTGTTTCGATAGAAGAACAACCCCAGTTGCGCGCCCAGCGAATCGCTGCCGCAACTGCTGTCCGGTTGAACAATGAGCAAGTCGGTCTTGCCATCGCCATCGACATCTGCGCCGGTCACAATGTTCGCGCCTTGTCCGTAGAACGCCTGAGTGCCGTCAAAAGATATGTTGGACGTTATCGTGAGAAATGGATTGCTCGTGGCGATCGCGCCGCGCGCCAGATTCCAGATGCCGAACGAGATTGTGCCTACGCTACCAATGGGCAGCTTCATCATTGCGGCGCGCCCGCTGCCATCGATGTCTGACGACAAGCCCAATATCGTGCCAAAACCGAGATTTGATATGTCGACGCCTGTGTGGATCTGACGATCACCGGTCATCTGGCCCAGATAAAGATGATGGCCATCCGACTGCTGCACAGTTACCAGGACCTCTTTGGTGCCATCGCCGTCCAGGTCCCCAATGCCGTTGAACTGAAACGGCACGTTCTGGTACGTCGTGGATGGGCTGAACCCGAATCCCTGCAAGGACACGATGGGAAAATTCCCAGGCGTGTTGAGAGCATCATCATTGAATACGAACTGAGTTTTTGGATGGCACGCGGTGACGCTGCCACGAGTGGCACATTCCTGCATCCCCGTCATAAAGAGTCGGCCGCTGTAGGCGGAGGCGAAGTACGTTGGCGTATACGTCCGCACGGTGGTTCCGGAAACGGCTGTAATGATCGATGCCAGCGCACGGGTTTGCATGGTCAGGCCGCCGGCGAGGTAACTCGACGACATGTCCTGCGCGCCACTTGCTGCACTCGTGCGAGCCTCATAAGCAAATGTGACCGTGCGATCACCTGCGCCGGAAGCCGAACCGGTATACGTAACCGTACTCGGCAAGTTCTCGCCGTTGCCAAACGCGGAGTAATTGTAGGTCTGGTTGTTACCAATGCGGTCCTCGATTTTCTCGACCAACCAGCTCAGTGTGCCAGCTGCCCCGTTGGGTAACACGCGCGAATTAGCTGTGGAGGTCGCGCAGGCCAGTCCCGAGGGGCTGGTGCCGGTAGTGACGGCCCCGTAGTGCAAGATCTGGCCGCCCTTCTGCTCTACCCGGAAGCAGGTCGCTGATCCGGTCAATCCCCCGCCCACCTGGATAATGCGAGCATAGGTCTCAATTTCGGTGCGGTATTGCGTGTTGGCGGCGCCGTATGCGCCAGATACCGCGACCAAGCGTTGGCCGTCCAGGCACAGCCGGTCGGTGCCGGAATAGGACACGCCTTTCGTTTGGCCATCCTGTTCCAGCGTTTGCGGACACCGATGGATGGAGCTCAGCCCAGACAGCGACCAGCCCATGCCTATCATCCCGTTGCCGCCGCGGCTGTTGTAGTTCAACGACAGCGACGGTTGCATCCCGGCGCGTCCAGGCGGCACGACAATCGGGATCGAATACGTGGCCGCTCCGCCGTCTGCCCCAGCCTGACCGGTCATGGTGCCGGTAGTCGCGTCGTGGACAGGGACAGCATCCGTGACCGGCGCAGGCAGCTGCGGTAATGCTGCGGCAGCCATGGAATTTAGAAAAACTGCAGCGACAGTTCCCAAGCAGCCTGAAATGACAACCTGCTTCAATTGACTCATCTTCTCTTCACCCCAAAAAGTAGACATACGTCGACGCTGCCCGATTTTTGCCCGAGCGGCGACGCGGAAAAGCGGCAAAATGTCCCCACAACATCTCTCGAACGAGATGCTGCCGTGCTTTACAAAACAAGCCCAGCGTCTGATCGAGACACTGAATGCGCGTGCACGTTACATAACTGTTGCAACGAGTACAACTGCGAGGGAATCCAGTCCTGACGCGGTTTTTCTCATGAAAACGTTTTCATCGCACGAGGCATAAAGCGAGACAAAAGTAAACTGTTAAACATTACAGTTTGTCTGCCTCCCGCTAATAACGCCAAGTACCAACGCTCGCAGCCATCGCATTTCTAGGATTGAGCCACACGTCGGCACTGCGAGCGCCAGCGACCAGACATTGCGCACCGCGAGAATTGCCATGGGTGACTTGAGCGGCGCGACAAGACCCGCAAGGACCGAATCGCCAGGGCATGCGCGCGATGCCGTTCTGTCACGGCCTGAGATTCATTGATCGGAGGCGACCGCGGTACACGGTGGCGGGGCAGCAGGAGGCCGCATGGACGCTGCAGATTGGATTGTCATGATCTGCTTGAAACCGCGCACCGTGGCCGTCCAGGTGTCAGGTCTGACGGTTATACGTATAACGAACCTGTAGGTTCCGGCTCTCGGCCGACTGATGTTCCGGATCACTGCGGAGATCCGGTCATTATTTTTTTGATCCTACAATCTTATAATGTAGACACAAACTGCTCGCCGTCGCGAGTCCTTAGCCAACGAAGACAAAAAAATCGAATGCCATGACGGATCATCACGGTACGAGCAAACCTATTCCCTGTGGATCCATGAAGGATCATTGCGACAAATATGGTTCCGCAACGACCACTTCCTGGAACAGAAGCGTTTGCATGCACCGTGCTAGTAAATGGGTGGCATCAACGCTCGCGTTCGTAAGTACCGTGGCCGCGACACCTGCGGGCGCATCACCATCGGATGAATGGGGTATGTGGCAGAGGGATTCCGCGCACAGCGGCTACGTCGCAGAGGAATTACTGCTGGCCGATCGGACATTCGCCTGGAGCGAGCCGGCTCAAACGGGAACCACTGTACGCGGTATCGCCGCGTCACGGGACGCGGTGTTCACTACCGGCACTGCGGTCGGATCGGCGCTGCTTGCACAGAGCATTGTCGATGGCCACACCCTGTGGTCAGTTCCGTTTGACGCCGCAACGTCCACTAGCGCGCCTGCCTATGCAGAAGGGTTGATCTGGCTGTTCGAGAATCACTTCGACCTCCCGTTCAGCCAGGTTGATGCGGGCTACCTGGACGCATTTGACGCAATAACCGGCGCGTCGGTGCACCGTGTGCCGTTCACGACGAACGGCGAGAGCGTCGAAGCGCCAACAATCGCCAACGGGCACGTCTATTTCGTCGCGCCTGCGCCTGCGACGCCTGGTGGCGGATTTGCCAGCGTCTCAACGGCAACGGGCCAGGTTGACTGGCTGAGCCAGTCGCAGTTGGGGGACGGACACGTTGCCTCAGTAGCCAACGGATACGTGTACGGCAACACCGTTACGCTCAACGTGCTCGATCCAGTCGGCGGAGCCACGGTGGTCTCGATCGTCAATCTCTACGATAACTCCGATCAAGCCACATCCAAAGCACCGGTGCTTCTCAACAACAATGCCTACGTCACACAGGGATCGAAAGTGGTCGTGTTCGATCTTGGCCTCTCGCAATATGCATGGAACCTGGACAACTACGCATCCGGTCAGGTCGCCACGGACGGGCAGGAGATTTTCTATCTCTCCACCGGCGCTCTCAGTGTGCATGATGCCGCGACCGGAGCACTCCATTGGGGATGGGAAGCACCGATTAGTGGTCCGGCTGGCGGAGGCGACATTAGCGACAACTTCATCGTGACGAAATCGCACCTTATTCTCACGGATGGGGCCAACATCTATTTCATCAATCGCACTACGCACCATGAGGAGGCGAGCTTCACCACCGGGGGAGCGCTCGCCTACGCAGCCGATACGCTATTTGTCGCCGACTTGAGCGGCAACGTGACGGCGTTTCGCGTGCCAACCAACGAGTTATTCCACAACAGTTTCGAATGACAATCTAAATACAGGGGTCATACATTAATGAATAAAATCTTCGGCATTATCGTGACCGTGTTCGTGCTGACCGGTAATACAAACGTCCTTCGCGCCGAGTCGTCGGATCGCTGGCCGATGTATCAGGGCGGCCCCGAACATTCCGGCTACGTCCCGCAGCTGCTTATGCCGTCGCTAGCTCATCCTCTTTGGGCGATTGCTGGACAAGCCGGCCAGCCAAGTGGACTGGCGATTTCCGATGGACTGGTGCTGACCACGCCGTACACGTACTTCCGTACCTCGGCGCCGTTGGTTGCCCAAAGCATTGTCGATGGTTCGATTGTGTGGTCCGCCGATTTTGGATCCATCTACTCCGTCAACCAGCCAGCCGTGGACAACGGCGTCATCTATCTGCAGACCAGCGACAACGAAGGCGCAACCTATCTGCACGCGTACCTAGTCGACGGCACGTTCCTCTGGCGTGCGCCGTTCGGTTCGCAGTGGGAAAGATACCTTGGTCCGATTGTGGTCAATGGTCAACTCTACTTTGACGGCGGCGCATACGGCGGCATCTATTCGTTCGAGGCGGCCAATGGTTCTCAGGACTGGTTCACGGGTCTGCCGCAATACGATTCATGGAGCCCGACCTGGCACAACGGACTGCTTCTGGCATACACCAACGAAATCGACGTCATTGCTCCGGGCACGGGCCTCGTGATCGGCACGATTGCAGATCCGAATTACGTCTGGAATGGCTATTCGCCGAATCAGGCGGCAGTAGCGATCGGCAATACAGCTTTCGTTACCAATGGTGGCCGGCTTGTCGCGGTTGATCTGCTCGGCAACAAGGTCGCATGGGGCGTTGCGATCAGCGCATCAGGCCAGGTCGCAACCGATGGCCAGCATCTCTTTGTCATTGCAGGCGGCGCGCTAACGGTGCGAGATCCGGGCAACGGCAACTTGGCGTGGTCATGGGTTCCGTCGCCCTCATCTAGCGTGACAAACAACATCATCGTGACGAAAAACCACGTCGTTGCTGGTGACGGCACGAACACATATCTGGTGGATCGCACGACGCACAAGACCGTCGCGACGTTGTCCGGCAGCGGGATGCTCGCTTACGGACAAGACACCCTGGTTATCGCCGATTCGACTGGCATGGTAACGGCCTACTACCTGCCGACCGATCAGATGTTTCATGATGGGTTTGATGATTAAACCGCAGAGGTAGGCGGCAATCATCGACGTCGCGTTTCGACGACGCCGCCCAACGCCAAAGTCTTGCTGTGGGCAAGCGATCTGGTCTTCAACCACAGTTTCGAGTGATCAGTTTGGCGGAAGCGGCTAGACCGCTTCCGCCCCGCCCCGCTTTTGGCTAATGTAGCGATCCCGCCGACAGGGTTCGCCGATCATGCGTTTGCGTAACGCCATTCTCGTCACCGCAGTGCTGAGCACCGCCGGCTGTTTCGGCGCCAACCCCAAGCACCCGATCAACCCGCCAAACGCGAGCATCCAGCAGCTCGATGTGCTGCCCGACGGCAAGTGGAAACTGCAGATCCGTCTCGAAAATTTTTCCGACAAGACGGTGCACTACGCCACGCTCAAGGCCGCGTTGCGGGTGGGCAGTGAGCCCGCCGGCGATATCGCGCTGAATCCGGACATGGATATACCCGGTGAAAACGCGGACGTCGTTGAAACCACCATCGTGCCGGGCAACGATGCGCGCAAGGCCTTTGCCGCCGACATCAAGGAACCGGGCGGCGCTGCGTACGAGTTGAAAGGCACGATCAATATTCCGGCCGCCGGCAAGGACTACAAGTTCGAACACAAGAGCCGACTGTCGCCGGTGCCCGGTATCGCGAACGAATACCGCTGACCACAGGCGCGCTGCCACGCGCCTCCACGCAGGACATTCACTCATGGCGAACTACAAGGCCCCGCTCGCGGACATGCGTTTCGTCATGTTCGACGTGCTCAAGCTCGATCGGCAGTACACGCGTATCGATGGCGGCGCGAATGCGACGCGCGATGTGGTCGATGCGATTCTCGACGAGGCGGCGAAATTCTCCGAAACGGTGCTCGCCCCGTTGAATGCCCCCGGCGACGAACAAGGTTGCACGTTCGACAAGGCGACCGCGATGGTCACCACGCCGAACGGTTTTAAGGAAGCGTACGCAAAATACGTCGAAGGCGGCTGGAGCGGCCTGACCGCGCCGGAAATCTACGGCGGCCAGCACCTGCCCGATTCGATCGGCGCGCCGCTCAAGGAGATGCTCGATTCGGCGAACCTGTCATGGGGCAACTTCCCGCTGCTCTCGCACGGCGCGACCGAAGCGCTGCGCCTGCACGGCGAGGAATGGCAGCGCGTCGCCTTCCTCAAGCCGATCGTCGAAGGCCGCTGGACCGGCACGATGTGCCTGACCGAACCGCACTGCGGCTCGGACCTCGGCCTGCTGCGCACGCGTGCCGAGCCGCAGGCCGACGGCACGTACAGGATCACCGGCACGAAGATCTTCATCACCGCCGGCGAGCACGACCTGACCGAAAACATCGTGCACCTCGTGCTGGCACGTCTGCCGGACGCACCCGCCGGCGTCAAAGGCATCTCGCTGTTCATCGTGCCGAAGTATAAAGTTGACAAAAGTGGAAAAATGGACGCGCGCAACGGCGTGACCTGCGGCGCGATCGAGCACAAGATGGGGATCAAGGCTTCGGTCACCTGCGTGATGAACTTCGACGGGGCCGACGGTTACCTGATCGGCGCGCCGAACAAGGGCCTCAACGCGATGTTCACGATGATGAACACCGCGCGGCTCGCCGTCGGCATCCAGGGCCTGGGCCTGATCGAGCGCGCCTACCAAAGCTCGCTTGCGTACGCGCGCGAGCGCCTGCAAGGCCGTGCGTTGTCCGGGCCGAAGTATCCCGACAAACCCGCCGATCCGCTGATCGTGCATCCGGACATCCGCCGCATGCTGCTGACGCAGAAGGCGTTTGCCGAAGGTGGCCGCGTGCTCTCTTACTACGCGGCGAGCCTGGTCGATCTGGTCGAGCGCGCGGCCGACGCGGATGAACGCAAGCGCGCCGAGGAACTGCTCTCGTTCATCATCCCGATCACCAAGGCGCTGCTCACCGAAACCGCGAACGAGTGCACCTACCACGCGGTGCAGATCCTCGGCGGCCACGGCTACATCCACGAATCGGGACTCGAGCAATTTGCCCGCGACGCGCGCATCACCACGATCTACGAAGGCACCACCGGCATCCAGGCCCTGGATCTGCTCGGCCGCAAGATCATGCAGACGCAGGGCGTGGGCCTCAAACATTTCCTCGAGGAGATCGGCGCATTCTGCCAGGACAATATCGGCAACCAGGCGATCCAGGAATTCGTCGCGCCGCTCGCTACGGCGGCGAAGCAGTGGGCCGACCTCACCCAGCAGATCGCCAAGCGCATCCAGGCGGATGCCGATGAAGTCGGCGTC
>Ga0105239_10009852_pt1 | contig 10733 bp, 8 predicted proteins | sample KBSC44metaG_FD_92761 | JGI IMG/M metagenome (GOLD analysis project Ga0105239, IMG submission 92761) | Corn rhizosphere microbial communities from Kellogg Biological Station, Michigan, USA - KBS C4-4 metaG | ecosystem: Host-associated > Plants > Roots > Rhizosphere > Soil | place: Michigan, USA...
GCCGATCAGCACGGTCGCCCCGCGCCCATGCGCAAGCACGCGGCCGGCGGCGCGCCCGAGCTTGACCATGAAATCAGCGGTGATCGGCGGTTCGCCCGCGCGGCCGCGGATGCCGTCGGTGCCGAAGTAGCGCTTTTGCATTTGGGAAATGTATACGCCCGGCTACATCGTATACGTCGGGCGTTCGGACGCAAGAATGCCGGCCAGGATCGACTCGATTTTCGTGCGCGCGGCCTCGCCGTCAGCGGAATCGTTGAACTGCACGCCGATACCGGCGGCACGATTGCCCTGCGCGCCGGCCGGGGTGATCCAGACGACCTTTCCGGGTACAGGCAGGCGGTCCTTTTCGTCCATCAGCGTAAGCAGGATGAACACTTCGTCACCGACGCTGTAACGCTTGGCGGTCGGCACGAACAGCCCGCCACCGCGCACGAACGGCATGTAGGCGTTGTACAGCGCCGTCTTGTCCTTGATCGTCAGCGGCAGGATGCCCTGCCGCGGCATGCCGATGTTGGGTGCTGCCATGGTTCATCGCTCCCCGAATGGCGTCATTTATACCGCAATTGGCGACCGCGATCACTCGTGGCCGCCGCGATACTTCCTCTCGCCCGCGGTGACACGCGTCTTCAACCGGTTCTGCGCCGTCGGCAGCGGACACGTCGCGAACGGCGTGAACGCGCACGGCGGGTTGTACGCCTTGTTGAAATCGATGACGATCCGGCCGTCTTTCGGCGGTTCGCTGTAGACGAAGCGCGCGGCACCGTAGGTTTCCTTGCCGCTGGTCTTGTCGGCAAAGACCAGGAAATATTCCTTGTCGCCAGGCGTTTCAATCACGGGCTCGACACGGAACGTCTGTCCACCGTGCTCGAACACCGCCGCACCCGGCACGATGACCTTGTCCATCTGGCCGACGATATTTGCCTCCTCGACTTCGTGCGGCGGGTCGTAGGCCTCCCATTTCGCCTCGATGCGCCAGCTCGGATCGATGTCGAAGTAATCGATGCCGACGAAGTTCTTGCGCGTGGGCGCGTCGGAATCCTTGATGCGCAGCGCGTATTTGTCCTCGCGCTTGATCACGTAGAAGCTCGTTGTGCCGAACGCGACGAGCGTGGGCTTCTCGTGGGTGTCGTCGAGCAGTTCGCCTTCGAGTTTCGCCGCACCGTCGATGGTTGCCCCGGATTTCGCGTCGAGCGCGATGCTTGCCTTGGCGCCGCTCAGCAGGATCGTGCCGAGATGCGCCGGCGCCGAGGCGATGACGATGTCGTTGTCCTGCGCCGAACCGAGCGTGTTGCGGCCTTCCTTGAGCCAGTCCAGTCCGACCAGGCTCAGCCAGCCGCTCGGCCTGGTCAGGCGCTCCACGCGCTGCTCCCGCCATTTCTGGATGTCCTGAACATAGGCGCTGTCAGCCCCGGCCACCGCTGCGCCAGCAGCAAGGATGACGGCAGCCAGTCCAAATCCATGATGCAACATTGTCCACTCCTGTATACGTATACTAACGACCGCGCAGAAACAGCTTGTCGAGTTCCGCCACCGACATCTGCACCCAGGTCGGCCGGCCATGATTGCACTGCCCGGAGCGCTCGGTCACCTCCATCTCGCGCAGAAGTGCGTTCATTTCAGGCAAAGTCAAGCGGCGGTGGGCGCGCACCGAACCATGGCATGCCATGGTCGATAGCACTTCGTTCTGCATTTCCTCGAGCCGGCGCGTGTTGCCGTGCGTGACCAGATCGCCGAGCACATCGCGTACCAGCTTGCCGACGTCGGCGCCGTCGAGCAGGCCCGGGTAGCGTTTGACCGTCACGCTCTGCGGACCGCTGCGCACGATTTCGAAACCGAGCGCGTCGAGATTTTCCGCGTGCTCCTCCGCGACCGCGGCTTCGCGTTCGCTCACCGCCAGTGACAGCGGCACCAGCAGCAACTGCGTGCGAATGCCAGCGCAGGCGCGCGCCTGCTTCAGCTTTTCATAGGTTATGCGCTCGTGCGCCGCATGCATATCGATGAGCACGAGTCCGTGCGCGTTCTCCGCGAGCACGTAGATACCGGCCAGTTGCGCGAGCGCGTAGCCGAGCGGCGGAACTTCGCCGTTGGCCGCGACAGTCCCAAGCGGGATCGACGACGGCTCTGCCGCACCGAGCAGCGCGGCGTAGTCGGCCAGCGGTTCGCGCACGGCGAGGCCGAGGCCCTGCTGATTGCGCCAGATCGCGCCAGGCCCCGACGCGGCCGCGGATTGCGCGAGCGGTTGCGACACGATTTCGCCGGCGCGGGTCCGGGCAAGCGCCTCGTTCAATGTGCGGTACAGAAAGTCGTGCACCAGCCGGCTTTCGCGAAAGCGCACTTCCGTCTTCGCCGGATGCACGTTGACGTCGACCAGTTCCGGCGGCAACTGGAGAAACAGCACGAACGCCGGATGGCGGCCGTGGAACAACACGTCGGCGTAAGCCTGGCGCACGGCGTGCGTGACGACGCGATCGCGCACGAGACGTTCATTGACGTAGAAGAATTGCTGATCGGGCTGACTGCGCGAGGCGGTCGGCAGACCGACCCAACCGTGCAGGCGCAGGCCGGCGCCGGCATGATCGATGCGCAGGCTCTGCGCCGCAAATTCCTCGCCGAGAATCTCGCCGACGCGCGCGACCAGCGCCGCCTCATCCTGCGCGGGCCGCAACAACCGCACCGGCTTGCCGTTGTGGGTGAGACGGAAATCCACCTGCGGCTGCGCCAGCGCGATCGCCTTGACGAGTTCGTCGATGTGGCCGAACTCGGTGCGCTCGGCGCGCAGGAACTTGCGCCGCGCCGGCACGTTGTGAAACAGGTCGCGCACCTCGATCGTCGAGCCCTGCGGATGCTGCGCGGGCCTGGCTGCCTCGAACTTGCCACCTTCGCGCGCAACGCGCCAGCCCGCGTCCGCGTCTGCCGCTCGCGAAGTCAGCGCAAAGCGCGATACGGACGCAATCGATGCCAGCGCCTCGCCTCTGAAGCCCAGCGTGTGCACGTGTTCGAGATCATCCAGCGTCGCAATCTTGCTGGTCGCATGCGCGGCAAGTGCCAGCGGCAATTCGTCCGCCGCGATGCCGCTGCCGTCGTCGCGCACGCGGATCAGGCGCGCGCCGCCGTCCTCGATGTCGATCGCGATTAGCCGCGCCCCGGCGTCAAGGCTGTTCTCGACGAGTTCCTTCACCACCGACGCCGGCCGTTCTACGACCTCGCCGGCGGCGATCTGATTGACGAGTTCCGGTGGCAGCTGCTGGATGCGCGGCATGGTCCGCGCATGATAACCAATCGTCCCCGATCCGTTCGGATCGCACTGTGCGAACCGAACGGATCGTCGCGGCGATTACGGCTGGAACGTCAGCATCGTTCCCGCAGCCGGCGCAGCCGCGCCATTGCCGACGTACAGCGGATGATAGTTGCCGGTCAGCCACAGCGGCAGCTGATCGATAAAATGCGGATCGCCTATCACCGCGCTGTTGCCGCCCGGAATCACTTCCACCGCCGTGATCGGCGTGTCCATCTGGCCGATGAAGCGGCGTCCCGGCGCGGTTTCGCCGCTGAACATGAAGTCGTTGACGCCGCTGACGCGCAGCGCGTGGCCACCCGGATTCACCGTTTCATAGGCGCTGTCGCGGGCCAGACCCGGCAGGCCGGTGCCGAGATCGTGGAAAGGATAAGGATTGTCGCCGGGAATGCTGAATTTCGGCCCGAGCGGATGCGCGAACACCACGCGGTGCAGCGCGCCCCAGTGGTACGTCGACTGATCCGCGGAATGGCCGAACGCCGGCGCGAACGCATCGCCTGCCAGCTGATCGAGCCCGTCCTTCAGGCTCTTGAGCAGGACGAAATCACGCGCTGCGACGGCATCCGGCGCGTCGGGCACCGTGAAGAAATTGATCCCCGAAGCGCCATGGCCGCCGAGCACCGGATACGCATCGAGCAGGAACTTGAGCGAGCGATAGGCGACGTCGTCGTTCGGCAGGTAGTCGCCGAGTCCGTACGCGGTCAGCGTCGCATCGACGACGTTCTTGATCGCGTTGTTGCGGAACATGAAGAACTCGGTCGCCGCCACGCTGTGGTCGAGTTGATCGGCCGTCGGCGTCTTCGGCGCGAACGGGATGTCGCCGGCGTCGAAGCCCTGCGCGAGGCCGGTCGGAGTCGACAGGTCCCACGCCGCCAGGCGCGCTATCGCTTCGCTGACCTGCGGGTCGGCCGCCAGTCCCGCGAGCGGCGCCCATGCGCCGCTGGCTGTTGCGTCCTGGTAGGCGCCGAGCAGATACGGCAAGACCAGCTCGGCATCGAGCGCCTGCGTATTGAGCTGCACGTGCTGGATGTCCGCCATCGTCAGCTTGTTCCCGGAGGCAACCATCGACGAGAGCATGCGATCGATGCGTCCCATGCGATAGGCGTCATAGGCGTAGTTGAGGTAGTAGATGCCGCCGTTCGGCCGCGCCTGGTTGAACGGATTGTTGTCGAGCGTGACCCCGATCGGATCATTGTTCGCGTTTGCCAGATAGCCGCTGCCGGGATTGATCGCGTGCGGCATTTCCGATGCCGGCATGATCTCGAACGGAACGGCCTGGTTCGGCTGCGGGTTCTGCACCGGCAGCCAGTCGTTGTGTGCGCTGGCCGGATTGCCGTTGGCATCGACGACGACGTTCGCGCCGTTGCGGATGAAGAATGGCGGTGTGCCGATGTAACCGCCGGTGTTCTGCAAATCGTCGCGGATCGGATTCTCCGCGCTCGTGAAATAGGCGATGTTGCCGGCGGTGTCGGCGTACATGAAATTCTGCGAGCCGACATCGAAGAACGTCAGCGCGTTCTGGAAGTCGGTGATGTTCTGCGCGCGATTGATCTGCTTGAACGCCTTCAATTCGAACGTCGCGCCCCAGCCGGTGTAGGCGATCGACAGACCGCACGCATACTGCGGCGGAATGCTGGTCTGCCCGGTCAATGCACAGCTGCCCGGCGTGCCGATCTGCACGACCGGTCCGTTGTTGCGGCGTGGAATCGTGACCGTCACGGCGCCGTTCGTGTAACCGATCGAATTCACGCGCACGATCTGGTCAGTGGCTCCCTGCACCATCGCATTGACGTAGTAGCTCTGGAATGTCCAGTCCACCGGCTCGGCGACGCCATCGTGCACGATCGCGGTCGGCAGGCCGTAATTGTTGACGAGGAACGTCTCGAGGAACGTGTCGGTGACGTCCATCGGATTGACCGTGCTGCCCCAGCACAGGTTCGTGTTGCAACCCTGGATGATGCCGGGCGTGCCGGGCACGCTGACGCCGGTGGCATTGAGGCCGTCGGCGGAGATCACGTGCATTTCCATGAAGATCGGTGGCAGCGCCAGCGTCAGATGCGGATCGTTTGCGATCAGCGGCTTGCCGGATGCGCTGAACTGTCCGCTCACGGCGAATTCGTTGCTGCCGCCGCGGCCGAGCCGCGGTCGCAGCGTCGGCGCGATGAACGGATTGCCGGCGATCTCGTCGCGATACTGCCGCGCCAGGGCCAGCGCCTGCGGATCGATCGTGATTTTCCCGCTCGGTGCGCCGCCCGCCAGCGCCTGCGCGCGCAGCGCGCCCGATGCCGAATCAGTCGGCGTGAAGGTGCTCAGCGTGATGCGGTCGTCGGGAGGCGCAATGCGATGCGTGTCGACGAAGAACAGCTTGAGCGGATCGACCTGCGCAGCGGCAGCGGCCTGGCTGTACGCGCCGAAGTCGATCGTGTTCTGGATGTCGAGGTCGAACGAGAGCTGGAACGCGAGCCCCTTGCCGACCGTGATCGAATCCACCGGCGACCACGGTTGCGCATGCGTGATCTGCAACGCGCCATATTCCACCGGCAGCTGCTGGGTCTGCAGCCAGAAATTCACGCCTTCCGCATACGAATTGAGCCAGCCCTTGGTGTCGTCGTCGAGCGCCTGCCACGTCGCCCATGCGGCGCGGCGCAGGCCGAGCGTGCGCGTCTGCACATCGCTGGCCAGCGCCGCCTGTCCGACCAGCTCGGCGAGCGAGCCGCTCGCCGCGCGGCGGTCAAAATCCATCTCGAAGAAACGCGCCCGCGCTTGCGCATAACCCTGCAGGAATGCGACGTCGTTGCCGTTCGCGGCCTGGATCGTCGGCATGCCCAATGCGTCGTAGGTGATCGTGCCCGGCGCGGTCATGCCCGGAGCGGTGATCGTGTCGGCGGTCGCCTGCAAGGTTATACAAATAGAAAAAGCAAGAATTGCACGGCGCAGACCGCCGTGGCGTGACATCGCGGACATGTTCCCCTCCCTTCGCAGAATGTCGAAGAATTAAACAAACGGACGTTTGAAGGATTATGCGCCCGCCGCGCGACAATTCGCTTGCGGCGGTGCACCACGAGCTAGGGACTGCTTTTGCCACGCCATAGCGCCGCGCCGAGCAGCAGCCATCCGGCCATCAAGGCCACGCCGCCGAATGGCGTCACCACGCCGACCCACGGCGGCGCGCCCAGCGCCAGCCCGTAAAGACTGCCGCAGAACAGCAAGCTGCCCGCAATGAAGGCGTTTGCGCTTGCGCGCCAGACGGGCGACGCGGGCGTGGGAATCAAGCCCGCCAGCGCAGCCAATGCCAGTGCATGCCAGAACTGGTATTCGACCGCCGTGTGCCAGATGCGCAAAGCCGCCTCGTCGAGGCGGCTTTGCAGAGCGTGCGCGCCGAACGCACCGAGCGCGACGGCGCTGGCCCCGAGCGCGGCAGCGCAGATGCCGACCGCCCGGCGCATGGCTGCTATTTCTTCCTTGGCGCCGGTTTCTTCGCGTCTTCGGGCTTCTTCTGCTCGAGCGGCTTGAGCATGTCGTCCATCGATTTGCTCATGTCGGTGAATTTGTAGCTCGGAATCGCGAACGTCCAGCCGCTGAAAGTCTTGTTCAGCGTCTCGATTTCCTTGTTGAGCGCGTCGAGCTTGTCGGCGCGATCCTTCGCCGCGTCGCTGACAGCCAGCGGTTTCGGCACTTCCGATGCGGCCTTGGCGTTCGCTTCCGCGTCCTTGCCGGTCGTCGATTTTTCGTCCGCCACCTTCTTGTTCGCGGCCACGACGGCCGCTTCATAGTCCGTCTTCGCCCTGGCCTGCTCCGAATCGATGTCGGCATTCGCGGCCGCGGTGTCGAGATGCGCGGCAAATTGCGCGTAGTCCTTGCCATCCTTGTCCCACGCGGTGACATCGACGACGAGGCCGTCGAATGCGGCATATTGCGCTTTGTGTACTTTTTCCGGCGGCGCCATGTCCTTGGCCGGAGCCGCATCGTCGGCGCGCAGGTTGGCGAGCACGGAACCCAGACCGTTGGCGACGAATTCGGAACTTGCCTCGCGACCGGCCGGGACGTCGGCGACTTTGAAGTTCGCGTCGCCGCGTTGCTGCTTCGCAGCTTTCAGCACTTTGCCGTCGGGGCTCGTCAATGTGACCGATTGCAGGCGTGCCGCCGCGATGTCGGTGAGATCGCGTCTTTCCCAATCAGCGGTGTTCTTGGCGACGGTCAGATTGCCGCTCGCAAGCCAGCTCTGCGGATCGTCCGCGCGACGCACGAATGTGCCGCCGCCGCCGCCGCCGTTGAAATTGCCGACGATCAGCTTCACCGGTTTTTCGAGGCCGGCGAGTTCGACCTGCACGCCCTTGGCATCCTTGTCCTTGATGTCGTCAACGCCAAGTTCGGCATAGCGCTTGTCGTTGGCGGTCTTCTGCTCGATCAGCGTGGCCTGGTCGAGCTTGAGAATGAACTCGCGGATCTTCGCCACGTCCGCCGGATAGTTCGCCTTCTCGGCCACTGTCCAGCCATCCGCGCCGCGCTTGAGCGTGGCCAGCACCTTGTTGTCGGCGCCGGTCAGCGTGATCGCGCCGACATCGTTGACATGGCCCTGCAGCTCGGGCAACAGGCGCTGCGCCTGCGCGGCGGTGTCGCTCTGCGGCTTCTTCGACGAGTTGATGAGTACGGCCGCGAGCAGGGCGACGATCGCGGCGCCAATCAGTGCGTAAAGAGTCTTCGCATTCATTGCAATTCCCTCAAGCGAAGCGCTTGCGCTTCCACAGCGCAAAAATCAGCGCGGCAATCGTGATCAGGATCGGCATCAGGCCGATGTTGAGGAACTTCAGGCGCGCGCCGAGCGCGTCGATGTTCTCGTCCAGACTGTGGCGCACCTGGCGCAGCTGCTTGCGGATCAGGACTTTCTGGTCGCTGAATTTCGTCAGTTCCGCCTGCTGCTCGGGCGAGAGGATCATCTCGCTGCCCTTGCTCTTGCCGCTCTGCAGTTCGGTGAGCTTGCGCTCGGTATCGTTGAGCTGCTGCTGCAATTCGTGTTCCTTGTCGCGGAAGCTTTCCTCGGCGCTGCGCTTCATGTCCTCGACCACGGTGAACGGCCGCTGCGCGGTGGCACGGCCGCGGATCGAGATCAGGTCCGACGACCCGGTGAGGTTGTCGACGGAATTGATGAAGAAGTCGCCGTTGTTGGCGAAAGCGTTCATCAACTTCTGGCCGAAGAACGGCTGCACCTGCACCCACAGCCGGTCGGTGAGGATGTCCGTATCGGCGACGAGCACGATCACGTTGTCGGCCTTGGTTTCGGCCAGGTGCTCGGCGTCCTTGCGCTCCGGGAACGCGCTGGCGAACTTGCCTTCGAGGCGCCCGGCGATCACGTAATGTTCCTTGGTCGGCGTGTAACCGGCGAGCAGCTGGCTCGGATCGGGCAGGAACTTGACGCGCTCGGTCGGTACCGTCATCGCGTCGTCGCTGGTCTGGATCAGCGGCGTGAGTTTCGCCTTCGCCTCCTTGGCGAGCGCAAAATAACCGGCGCTGGAAATATTGATCGTGTCCAGATTCGCCGTCGTCACGTCGCCGGAATTCAGATCCGCCTTGCGGAAACCGAGGATCGCCGGATCGGAGACCGGCGGAGCGCCCTGCTGCACGCTGATCTGCAGCGCATGTTTGCGGTCGAGCACGATCTTGTGCGGGTCGTACTCGACGCCCCAGGCCTTGAACAACTGCGGCAGGTCGGAAGATTTGTCCGCCATCATTGCCGCCTGCGGATTTTGCGGATCGGCGCCGGACTCGTCGCTCTCGGCTTCCGGATCGACGAACACGAGCAGGTGCCCGCCGCGCATGACGAACTGGTCGATCGCGTACAGCGCGTCGTCGCTGAACTTCTTCGGATGCACCAGCGCGAGCACGTCGATGTCCTTGTCGATCGACTTGATCGACGCGGCATTGAGCGTGCGCACGTCGAACAGCTGCGTCAGTTGCTGGTCGACCGCCCACGCATCCTTCATCGAGCGCGTCTGCGGATCGAAACTCTGCGCCATCTGCAGGCTCGAAACGAGGCCAACCACCGGCTTCTTCGGCACTGCCAGTTCGTGGATCAGCTTGGCGACGTCGTATTCGAGGAACGCTTCCTTGTTCGGCTGCAGGAACGGAATCACCGACTTGCCGTTGGTCGAGTTCGTGCCGGCCAGGCCGAGGAACAGCTTCTCGCCGTTCTGCCCCGCCGGCACCGCCTGCAGGCCGTAGCCGGTCGCGCGATCCTCGTCTTCCGAGTACGGCTGCGGATCGATGACTTCGAGCTTGAGTTTGCCGCCGGCGCGTGCGGCCATTTCCTCGAGCAGCTCGCGCACGCGCTGTGCATACACGCGCAACTGCGGCAGGTCCTGCGAACCCTTGTCCGAATAGAACAGGTAAAGGTGGATCGGCTCGTCGATGCCCGAAAGAATATTTTTTGTACCTTGCGACAAGGTATACAAATGGCTGCTGGTCAGGTCCAGGCGCGCGCCGCGGAACAGCGTATTGCTGATCAGGATCACGGCCACGAACAGCACGCCGAGCACGGCCAGTGCGCCGCCGGTAAGAAGTTTGCGGTTTCCGGTCATGGTTCAGTCTGCCTTCTTCAGGTCGATCACGACCGCGCTGGCGTACAGCCAGAACGCGATCGTCAGCAGGAAATAGATGAGATCGCGCAAGTCGATGACGCCCTTGCTGATCGCGGTGAAGTGGGTCATGAAGCTCAGGCCCGAGATCGCGTCGACCAAGCCTTGCGGCGCCCAGGCGCTGAAGAAGTTCAACACGAGCGGAAAGCCGGCGAGCAGGAACAGGAAGCACACGACCGCAGTAAGGATGAAAGCGATGACCTGATTGCGCGTGCAGGCCGACAGGCACGAACCAATCGCGAGAAACGCGCCGGCCATGAGGAAACTGCCGATGTAGCTCGCCAGGATCACGCCGTTGTCGGGCGCACCCAGATAGTTCACCGTGATCCAGATCGGGAACGTCAGCACGAGCGCGATGCCGATGAACGCCCAGGCGGCGAGGAACTTGCCGACCACCGCCTGCCACATCGTGAGCGGCAGCGTCATCAGCAGTTCGATCGTGCCGCTCTTGCGTTCCTCCGACCACAGGCGCATGCCGACGGCCGGCACCAGGAACAGATACAGCCACGGATGGAAGTCGAAGAACGGCAGCAGGTCGGCCTGGCCGCGCTCGTAGAAATTGCCGATGTAGAACGTGAACGTGCCCGCGAGCACGAGAAAGATCACGATGAACACATAGGCGACCGGCGTGGCGAAATAGCTGGCCAGTTCGCGCTTGAACACGGTCAGAATCGGACCCTTCATACCCGTGCCTCCACCGCTTCACCTTGCGTAATCGTGCGAAACACCTCGTCCATGCGTCCGCTCTCGAGTTGCAGTTCGCTGACCGGGATGCCCTGTGCCTTGAGCAGGTCGCTGATCGGTCC
>Ga0105239_10009855_pt1 | contig 10732 bp, 6 predicted proteins | sample KBSC44metaG_FD_92761 | JGI IMG/M metagenome (GOLD analysis project Ga0105239, IMG submission 92761) | Corn rhizosphere microbial communities from Kellogg Biological Station, Michigan, USA - KBS C4-4 metaG | ecosystem: Host-associated > Plants > Roots > Rhizosphere > Soil | place: Michigan, USA...
CCTTTTTCACCGTGCTGATCCGGTGGGCGATCAGGAACGTCGTGCGGTCGCGCATGACGTGGCGCATACCGCGTCGGATGAGTTCCTCGGTCTCGGGGTCGATGGCGGCGGTGGCGTCGTCCAGCACCAGGATACGGGGGTCGGAGAGGATCGCGCGGGCGATGGAGAGCCGCTGTTTCTGCCCGCCCGACAGGCTGGCCCCGCGCTCGCTGAGGATCGTCTCGTATCCCTTGGGCAAGGCCTCGACGAACTCGTGCGCCTGGGCGAGGCGCGCCGCAGCCTCCACCGCGCCGCCGACCACGTGCGGTTTGCCGTAGGCGACGTTCGCTTGAACGGTGTCGGAGAAAAGGTGCGTCTCCTGGAAGACGTAGGTGACCTGAGCGCGAAGCCGGTCGAGCGACATCTCGCGGACGTCCGTGCCGTCGATGAGGATGCGGCCGTGCTGCGGGTCGTAGAAACGGGCGATCAGGCTGACGAGCGTGGTTTTGCCCGATCCGGTCGGTCCGACGATGGCGGCGATCTTGCCGCCGGGCAAGTCGAAGCTGACGTCGCGGAGGACGGGCTTGGCGGGGTCGTAGCCGAAGGTGACGTGCTCGAATCGCACGGTCCCCGGCCCCGGCGCCGCCGCGGGTGCGGCGGGCGCCGCCACACGGTCGACCGATGACGTCGATTTCGCGTCGAGCACCTCGTAAAGCCGGCGCGACGAGACGATCGCGTTCTGGTACTGCTCACTGATCACCGCGACCTGTTGCAATCGTTGGAGGATCGCGCCCATCGCGGTCCCCAGCACCAGGAACGCCCCGACGTCCATCGTGTGCCCGAGCAGCCGGTAACCGGTGATGATGAAGATCCCCCCCAGCAGGTAAAGCGACAGGTGCGACGCCGTCGCGATCGTACGGATGACCGGTGTAAACGCGGCGTAAAGCCGAATCCGCGCCCGCACCTTCTCAAAATAGGTGTCGCAGGCCGCGTTGTATTTTTCAATCTCCAAGTCCTTCTTCGCAAACGCCTTGACGACATGGACGCCGGCGATGTTTTCTGTAAGAAGACCGACGTTGCGGTCTTCGGCTTCCATGACGGCCTTGCCGGCCGGTTGCACCTTGCCGCCGAAGCGCAGGATGTACCAGGTCCAGAAGGGGAGTGGCATCGCCGCCACCAGGGCAAGCCAGGGGTTGATCGTGAAGATCAGGATGATGTACCCGCCGACGATGAGGCCGATCTCCAGCGTCACCAGCAGGGCGGTCTGGATGAAGGCGCGGACGTTTTGCAGGTCGGTCAGGGCGCGGTTGATGAGCTGGCCCGTCGAAACCTTGTCGTGGAAGGAGAAGCCCACCCGTTGGATCTTGTCGTAGACGGCTTCGCGGATGTAGTAGACCATCGTCATCGACAGCCGGGTGTTCTCGGTCTCACGGAAGAAGCGGAGGATGGTGTTGACCAAGGCAAGGCCGGTAAGGAGCAGCATCGCGTGACGAAGCTTCGTGGCATCGGGGTCGCCGCCGGCGATCCACGCCCAGAACCCTTGGCCGGTCGCATCTCCCTTGAAGTGGATGAGCTTGATGAGGTTAACGGCCTGCCCCATCTCGCGGGTGATCAGGATGTCGATGCTGATCCATACGATCAGGAGGGCGGAGGCGACGACGGCCATCCATTTGACCGGCCGGAGGAAGGAAAACATCCACCAGAGGAGCTGGAAGTTTGACTTCTCGTCCGTCGTTAATGTCGGCCCGATCAGAGTTTGCGCTTCGCCTGGCGCGGGTTCTCCGTCCTTCGCCCCGGAAGTAGCGGATGGCGATTTGGGGGAGACGGCTGCGGATGAGACGGACGGCGTTGCGGACACGGGACGTATCTTAGCGACTGCGCTTAAAGTGTCGTCACCCACGGTCGGGGAAGACGAGGGAATCGGCGCGATTTGACGGAAAAGAGATCCGACTCGGCAGCGAGAAGTGGAGCTGCTCGGATTTGAACCGAGATACCGACTGTGCAAGAGTCGGGTCCTGCCGGTTAGACGACAGCCCCGTTGGATAGAGCCCGATGCCGGGATCGAACCGGCGATTCAACCTTGGCATGGTCGCGTGATGCCGCTTCACCAATCAGGCGTCTCGCGGGGATGAACGATCAGAGGGGGCGAAACCTGACAGAAGAATCTCGGGCGGACCGTCCGATAACTAAGGCATGGGTTTCGCCACCTGCTGTTCTACTTTTGCTTCCCTATCTCGCGCGGCGGCGAAGTACGCCGGGGCGATCGCGCGTCGGGCGGGGGCGGGGTCGGTTCATCCGGACTGGGCGGCGCGGGCGTCGCTGTGCGAGCGGTGCCCGATGCGGGTGCTGGTGGGAAACGTCTCATATTGTGGGCAGCCGTTGCAGCGGAAACCCGTTCGCGACGTCGCCGAAGAGGGGTGCGGGTGCCCGACGCGGGATAAGGCGAAGTCGCGCGATGAGCACTGCCCGCTGACGGCCGCTCATCGCGCCGCAACCACCTCTGCGCGATGCGACTGCAAGTGGTGCTCATAACCGTGGTGTGATCGGCGTCACAGCGGGGGATGGGGATCACATTGGCTTTTTTCCGATTTTGGCGCAGTCTGAATGGGTCGTGGTATAACGTCGGTCTTTCGCCCACAAATCGGGTTTCACTTTTCACGTCGAGGGAACTTTCATGCGTCGATCGATTCGCGCGGGTCTGAGCGTTCTGGCGGTTGCCGCCGGGCTGGTCACGTTGCCTTCAGTGGGGGCGCCGCCCGCGGCCGCGCCGGCGATTGCGCCCAAGGCGGACGCCACACCGGCGCGGCAGGCGCTGGTGATGCCGCCGGGGTACGAAAAGGTCACGGTCGCGGGGCACACCGCGCTGGCCGAGCCGAACGACGTCGCGTGGGTCAAGCAGGCGCTGACCGACACCAAGCCGCCGCCCAAGATGGGGGTCTCGCCGGCGGACATGATTCAGACGCTGGTCGATAAGCGGGCGGCGCTCACCAAGCAGATGGTGACGGACTTGGCATTGGCGGACGACAAGGCGGTGAACGAGTTTCTCGACACCAAGGTCATCGCGACGCTGAAGAAGCTGGACGAGACGCGGCCACCGGTGTTTTACCTGATTACGACGCAGGAGAAGCTGCGCGACCTGACCAAGACCGGCTGGGGCGAGCCGCGGTATCACTACAACGGGGTGGCGAACTCGGCGGCGTTCGACACAGCGTTCCGTTCTCGATCGACAAGCCGATGGACGACACGGTGCTGCCGGCGTTTTACAACGAGAAGGACGCGGCGGACGTGCGGGCGAAGAACCTGGCGGCGGGGTTGCAGAACTTTGACGCGAACCTGGCGGCCAACGCCATCCGGCAGGCGAACCCGACGGTCTTCAACCTGTTCGTGCAGTTCATCCAGGAAAAGCAGATGGACCCGCTGAAGCTCAAGCGGGACCAGTCGTGGCTGTCGATGGGCGTGTCGAACTTCCTGGCGGCGAAGTACACCAGCGTGGTGACGGGCGTGGAGAAGAACCGGATGCTGGCGGAACTGACCAGCGAACCGAATTTGTTCCCGGTGAGCGCGCGGTCGATCGACCTGGTCAAGCCGGTGGACGAGGCGTCGATGAAGGCGCAACTCGTCCCCTACTACACGGTTTCGATGCAGCGTAAGGCGACGGCGGTGGTGGCGGTGTGGGTGGATCAGGCGGGCGAGGCGGGGATCCCGCGGACGCTGACCGCGCTGCGGGCCAAGATGCCCGCCGACGGGGCGGCGCTGGTGAAGACGATCCAGGAGGCGACGGGCGCGGACCTGTCGAAGTACCTGTCGGCGAACTGATCATATCCAGATGACAACAGAGGGGACGGCGGGCTCAACCCCCGCCGTTCTTTTTTTCCGCAGGACCTCGCAAGTCGCGGGCGGCGATTGCGGGTATAAACCGGCCATCGTCCGCCAACCACGGAGATCCCGATGTACCGTTCAGCCTTGACCCTGCTCGCGGCCGCCACCGTTGCCGCCATTGCCACCCCCGCACCCGCTCAGCCCGCGCCGCCGCCGTCGGCCGGCGCGCCGGTGATCGCTGCCCCGACGACCGCGCCGCGGGCGACGCTGGTGGTGCCTCCGGGGTTCGACAGGGTAACCGTCGGCGGGTACACGGCGCTGTGCGAGCCGAACGATCAGGCGTGGGTGAAACGGGCGCTGGCGGACGTGAAGCCTGCGACCCGGCCGACGACGATGCCGGCGGACGTGCTGCAGCGGATCGCGACCAACCGGGCGGCGGTGATCAAGCAGATCGTCACCGACTTCGCGCTGAGCGGCGACAAAGAACTCAACGCGTTCTTCGACGACATGCTGGTGCCGACGATGAAGAAGCTGGACACGGTCAAGCCGCCGGTCTTCTTCCTGGTCTGCACGCGCGACAGGCTGCGGGACATCACCAAGGCGGGGTGGGGCGAGCCGCGATACCACTACAACCGCGTCGCCAACGAGGCGAGCTACGACGACAACGTGATGCTGACGATCGACCGCCCGATGGACGACGCGGTGCTGCCCGCGCTTTACGTCGAGACCGATCCGCCCGAGACGCGGGCGAAGAACCTGTCGGCGGGTGTGCAGCAGCTCGACGCGCACCTTGCGCTGCAGTTGTCGCAGCAGTGCCAGCCGGCGGTGTTCAACATGCTGGCGGATCACATCGACAAGACGGTGTTCGTCCCGCTGAAGCTGCGGCGCGACCAGAAGTGGCTGGAACTGGGCGTGACGGGTTATTTCACCGCGGCGTACGCGGGTACGCTGACGCCGGCGCCGAAGGACCTGTGGCTGAAACAGATGACGTTCGACAGCCCGCGGTTTCCGGTCAGCGCCAAGCCGATCGACCTCGCGAGGCCTCTCGAAGAATCGGCGATGCGGGCGGTGGCGGTGCCGTATTACAACCAGGCGATGCGGCGCAAGGCGGTGGCGGTGGTGATGACGTGGGCGCAAAAGGGGGGCGACGCGTCAGTCACGAAGGTGCTGACGGCGGTGCGCGCCAAGCCGCCGGCGGACGGGCCGGCGCTGATCAAGTTGATCCAGGATACGGCGGGGGTGGATCTGTCGAAAGACGTGGCGCCGCAGTAGCTTGGTGCCACAGGTCGGCGTACTCGCAGACCTGTGTCTTTCCGGGATTGGAGCACAGGTCTCGGAGTACCGCGACCTGTGGCACCCGCGCAGTTTTCCCCCCCGGGTCGGTCAGTGGATCATTCGAAGTTCTTCGGGCGTCAGGGCGGCGGCGTGTCGGGCGACTTCGCGGACGATGGGATCTTCCTTGGGGTCGTTGGCGATGCGGTTCACCCAGAGGCCCGCGAAGCGCTGATCCGCGCCGCGGCCGTTCTCGCCGGCTTCGAAGCGGTAGCGCCCGAGCTTGAGGATGCCTTCGATGCGCCACATGCGTTCGCGGGAGTGTTTGACGATGTAGAAGACGTCGCCGGCGGTGCGGCCGACGATGCCCGGGTCGACGCTGCCGACGACGGCCCAGAGGGGGCGCAGGCGGTCCTTGTAGTAGGGTACGCAGGCGTCGGCGAACGCCTTGCCCGCCGGGCGGGACGGGTCGACGCGCGAGAGACCGGCGGCGGCGGTGGTCATGAGATCCCAGCCGGCGTCGAGCTCGGGCCATCGGACGCGTTCGTTGACGAGTTTGACGCCTAGGGAGAAGGCGGCCTCGTAATAACGGATCGAATCGGCCTTAAACTTGGCGGCCTGATCGGGGTGATTCTCGCGCTCGGCCTTTTCCATGTTGGCCTTGTTGGAGACGGCCAGCAGGTTGCACGCGGCGCCGACGCGAAAGAGGTTGTCGATCGGGGCGGGGGGCATGTCGTAATTAATCACGCTGGCGGGATTGGCGGCGAACAGGTTCATCCCCGAGAGTCTGGTCGCGTCGATCAGCGCCGCGACGCCGGGCAGGTCGGAGAGGCGTTCGGAGTCGAGCAGGCCGGTCTTGCTGCTGGGCTCGTACGCCTGGCGGTTGTCGGCGGCGGCCTTGATCGCCCGCTGGTAGAAGGGGGCGGCGTCGCCGGGCTGGGTCATGGTCGGCAGGACCGAGAGCGGGTCGGCGGGCAGCTTGATCGCGTCGAGCAGTTCCGGGTGGGTCGGCAGTTCGAGGGACACCTTTTGGCTGACGACGACGATCCCCTGCGAAGGGCGCGAGATCGTGTTGAGCTGGTTCAGCAGCGACACCGCCCAGAGCATCAACACCGCCAGCACACCGGCGATCCCCCAGCCTAATCGGTTTCCGAACATGCGTCGTGACCCTCCCGCGCGTAAGTGGGCGGGATTATAGGGGGATCGGACGACGGCCGCTACGTCGCTATGGCACGTCGACGCGGCGGCAGTCGGGGAGGGAATCGAGGAAGAGCTTGCCGTAGCGCTTGGTCGTCACGCGGCTGTCGAGCAGGACGATGATCCCCTTATCGGTCTTGGATCGGATGAGTCGGCCGACGCCTTGTTTGAGCTTGATGATGGCTTCGGGGACGGAGTAGTCCATGAACGGGTTGCCGCCGGCGCGCTTGATGGCGTCGAGGCGGGCTTCGACGACGGGTTCGTCGGGGACGGCGAACGGGAGCTTGACGATGATGACGTTGCGCAGCGCGTCGCCCTGGACGTCGATGCCTTGCCAGAAGGAGGCGGTGCCGAACAGCACGGCATTGGGCGTGGCGCGGAAGCGTTCGAGCAGGATGCGCGCCGGTGCGCCCTGGCCTTGCACGAGGAGCGGCAGCTTGAGCGCGTCGAGCGGGGCCTTCAGGCGGTTGGCGGCGTCGATCAGCATCTTGTAGGACGTGAAGAGCACGAACGCGCCGCCGGACGTGAGGTCGAGGTAGCGGTAAATCCGCTCGCAGGCGGCGGGGAGGAAGAGCGGATCGTTGGGGTCGGGCAGGTTGGACTCGAGGTAGAGCGTGGCCTGCTCGTCGTAGCGGAAGGGGGAGCCGAGCATGAGGGAGTCGGCGGTATCGGGGACGCCGAGGCGGGCGCGGATGTAGGCGAAGGCGGGGTTGGTAGAGGTGGCACGGGCGTCCCGCCCTTGGTTCGTCGGCACGTTAACGCCAGACACGGGTAGGATGTTCGTGCCACGACTGGCGTTCACGGGCGGGACGCCCGTGCCACCTCGGCCCCTCGTGTCACCTCGATTGCCCCCCGTGCACATCGTCGCGCTGCACATGACGACCGGGCCGACGCGCTCGAACAAATGCCGCCGCAGGCCGTCGGCGATGCAGACGGGGGCGGCATGGAGGGTGACGCGCTTGGGGGTGCGGTTGCTGACGTCCATCCAGTAGACGGCGTCGTCGATCTGCTGGGCCAAGACGGCTTCGAGTGACATCGCCAGGTTGTTGACCTTTTCGGCGGCGCTCGACAGTTCGCTGACCTCTTCCTCGTCCTGGGTGCCGGTCAGCATGGACCGGAGATGCTTGCTGAGATCCTTGAGGCCGGGGCTGATGTCGTTCTCGACGATGTGTTTCTCTTGGATGCGGCCGTTCGAGCGGCCGAAGGATTCCTGCCATTCGATGCAGCGTTGGAAGAAGTAGTCCAGGCGGCCGTGCAGTTCGACGATCGTCTGGATCGCGAGGTTGGCGCTCGAGCCGTGGCCGGAGAGCATCCCCTTACCCTTGTGCGGGTCGTACAGCGAGCGGAGCTGGTAGCGGACGCCCGACTCGCTGACCTTGAGTCCGAAGTGATCGCCGGCGACGCCTTCGACCGTGTGGGCTTCGTCGAGGACGACGGCGTCGTACTTCGGCAGGTACTGCACGCCCGCCATCCGCAGCGCCAGGTCGGAGAAAAAGAGGGCGTGGTTGACGATCAGGATCCGCCCGCCCTGCATGCGGCGTTTGGCCGCCTGCCAGAAGCAGCCCTTGTAGTGCGGGCATTTTTTCCCCAGGCAGTTGCCTTGTTCGGCGCAGACCTTGTCCCAGACGCCGGGCTCGGGGAGGTTGGGCAGGTCCGCGAGCGAGCCGTCGGTGGTCGATCCGGCCCACTCCTCGACCATCCAGAGCGATTCGCGCTGGCGGTCGGATTCGAAGAGCGCGTCCTGCCGCCGGCGGGTTTGTTCGAGGCGGCGCTTGCAGAGGTAATTGTTCCGCCCTTTCACTAACACCGCGACGAACTCGTCGGGGTAGACGCTCTGCAACAGTGGGATGTCCTTGTCGATGAGCTGTTCCTGGAGCGAAATCGTGTGCGTCGAGATGACGACGCGCTTCTTGTTCTTCACCGCCCAGTCGATCACGGGCAGGAGGTAGGCGAACGATTTGCCGACGCCGGTGCCGGCCTCGACCATCAACGGGCGGCCGTTATCCAGTGCCCCGCGGACCGCCGACGCCATCTCGAGTTGCTGCGGGCGGAATTCGTAGCGCTCCCCCAATCGCCGGGCGATCGCCCCTTCGGGACCGAGAATACTCTCCAATGCAACGCTCATTTTGGACTTTGTAAGGGTAACCGGGAATGGAAATCAGGTACAGAGACGGCATTGTCTGGAGTCCGCCCGAACGATGGTCGATCACTCCCGATAAGGACAACTTTTGGACATATGGTCGACCCCGCGCCCCCGACGCACGCTCAACCTGCCCTCGCCCCGCGCCGCTCGCGCCTGCGGCGGAAGTATCTCGTCATTGCGATTTGCAGCGGCGCGGTCGTCTTCACGGCCAGCGATTACCTTGCGGCGATCTTCCTCGCCCGTGATCCCTACACCCTGAATCTTCGCCTGCCGGTTTCGCTGGTGGCTCTGGTTGTCCTGGTCGGCTTGCTGATTATCGGCGGCGCGATCGTCCACTTCGTCCGGCAATGGCGCCGCCCGCTCGAACGCGTCAGGGTCACCCTCGAACAATCGCTGGCGGACGAGCTGCCGGTGGACGAGATCGAACGGCTGGATTTCGGGGCGTTGTCGCCGCTGTGTCCGGTGTTGCACGACTTATTACGCGACCGACGCCGACAGCGCGCGACGATCGAAGGGTTCGAGCGCGAGGTCGGCCAGCGCGTGGCCCAGCGGACCGACGCGCTGGAGCGCGTGGTCGGCCGGCTCCGGACTCAGGCGACGCGCGACGCGCTCAGCGGCCTGTACAACCGCCGGATGCTCGACGAATGTCTCGACGAGCTCCTCGACCGGTGCCGGCAGGACAACACGCCGCTCGGCATCGCGATGGTCGACATTGACGACTTCAAACTGCTCAACGACACGCTCGGGCATCCGGCGGGGGACAGTCTGCTCAAGGCGGTCGGGCAGCTCATCCGCTCCAGCATCCGCCCGCAGGACCTGGCCTTCCGATTCGGTGGGGATGAGTTCGTGATCGTCCTGCCCAATTCCAATCGCGTTCAGTCGGAGGTCCTGCTCCGCCGGCTGACCGAGTTGGTCGACGCGCTGGTCAAGCCGCTGACCGTCGCGAGGCGGCCGCGACTGTCGTTCGGAATTGCCGAACTGGCGGAGCTGACCGACGGCGCCACTGGAGTCGCGCTGGTCGCCGAAGCCGACCGGCGGCTTTATGCGGCGAAGTTCGCGAGGAAGTCCAAACCGCGAGCGGCGTGAGCGGGCCTGATGCGATGGAATTACCCGGAGTTCTGAACCGTCAGCCGCTTTCGCAAATCTGCCTTGGCGGTCTTTAACTCGGCGTGCTCGGGGGCCTCTTTGTAATGGGGGTCGAGGGGGTAGCAGCCGCTGATGATGCCGTTCCTCGGCGCGGTCGTGCAGTCGCTGAAGGTTCGGCAGAGTTTCTTGGCGTTGAAGGGGCGGCCTTCGAGGGTGTCGGCGGGCATGTCCCAGTAGCTGAGGACGAGGCGGCCGATGCCGATACTGTCGGCCCAGCCTTGGCGGACGACGGCCTGGGCGACGTGGGGGAGGTACTCCTGGAGGTAGGTGTAGCCGGTGCCGACGAGGATGGAGTCGGGACAGGCGGATTTGAGCTGGCGGACGGCTCGGATCTGCCGCGCGACGCCGATCAGCGGATCTTCGGGCGGCTGGTAGCCGTCGCTGGGGGGGAAGATCGCCGGGCGCTGGTAATGGGGGTTGTAGTAGGGCGAGCAGCAGCTCACGTTGACCATGCGCGCGCCGAGCCGGGCGAGCATCCGGATGAACCGGATCGGCTCGGCCAGGTCCATCTCGAGCGGATTGTTGGGATTACAACCAAAGCCATAGTAGTAAGGAATGTGTTTGGCGTATTCCTCGGGAATGCCGGGGCCGAGTTTGCCGCCCTTTGACAAAGTCGGGTCGGGTTTGAAGGGAGGGTGGTCGAAGGCCGAGAGGCGGACGCCGATCATGAGGCCGGGGACTTCTGCCCGGATGCGGCCGATGATTTCGCGGGCGAAGCGGGTGCGGCCGTCGAAGTCGCCACCAAACTTGCCCTTGCGCGTGAAGGCGGAGAGGAACTCGTGGCCGAGGTAGCCGTGGCAGTGCTTGACGTCCACGAAGTGGAAGCCGGCGCGGTGGGCGATCCGGGCGGCGCGGACGTAGCTGTCGATGAGGCGCTCGACGTCGTCATCGGTGAGGAGGACCGAGTCGTCGTGGGCCGCGATGCCGAACTTCGGGTCGAGGATCGGATGGTGGTAGGCGATGCGGGGGGCGAGCTTCTTCTTGTCATAGGGGCGGCAGAAGCGGCCGGAGTGGGTGAGCTGGAGACCGACGAGGAGATCGTCGGACCCACCGAAGCGAGTCCGGTGGGCGGTCTGAAGCGTGTCGAGAAGGGCGCGTACTCCGTTTTCGGCGCGATCCGTGTCGTTGTCGATGACACCGATTTGCAGGGGGTTGGCGCGACTGTCTTCCTGGACG
>Ga0105239_10009856_pt1 | contig 10731 bp, 6 predicted proteins | sample KBSC44metaG_FD_92761 | JGI IMG/M metagenome (GOLD analysis project Ga0105239, IMG submission 92761) | Corn rhizosphere microbial communities from Kellogg Biological Station, Michigan, USA - KBS C4-4 metaG | ecosystem: Host-associated > Plants > Roots > Rhizosphere > Soil | place: Michigan, USA...
CCCTTTAAGTAAAGGGGGCAGTCCTGGCTAAAGTTTACCCAAAGTGCATGCTTATTGGAGTGGTCAGTAAACAGGCTGTCGTTGCAAATGGCCGATTGTTCCTTTGATTCCATATAAACACCCGAAATTTCAACATATTGCTGGTCGTAATCCTTAAGGTGACTGATCAGTTGGTTAAATTTTACTTTTTTAAAAGCAATGCCTGCATCGCAGTTGCTTTCATAGGCCATTTTGTGGTTATTGCACCCGGTAAACAACACAGGAATAACTCCGAATATAACCGCCCCGGCGAAAAGTATAATACTGGTGTGTTTCGCATAAGTAGATGCCATAACTCTACGTTTAATTATACTTTAAAGCCGGGTTAAAAAAGAATGTATGACCAGTTCGCCTGCCAATGGTTTAATTGAAAAATATTTTTTTTACAAATTGCGCATTCTATTTCGCATACGCTAAAAGTTTCTTTATTTGCGGTTAAACTTTACACTTAAATTAAAACAACCAATTTATATGAACAAGATACTCTTTTTTGCCTTGTTAATGACTTTTACAATTAGCGCCACGGCGCAGGACTGGCCTAATATTGCACGGTTCGACGATGCAAACCGAAAATTACAGCCTGTTACTGCCGGTAAAATACCGGTTGTTTATATGGGTGATTCCATTACCGAATTCTGGATGAATTACGACTCTACTTTTTTTGCTAATAATAATTATATCAACCGTGGCATAAGCGGGCAAACTACCGGGCAAATGCTGGTTCGCTTTCGGCAGGATGTAATAAACCTTAAACCCAAGGTTGTAGTGATACTTGCCGGTATAAACGATATCGCCCAAAATAACGGTCCTGAAAAACTGGAAGATATTTTTGGCAACATAGCTTCGATGGCTGAGCTTGCAAAGGCAAACAATATTAAAGTGGTGATATCGTCAGTGCTGCCGGCTAACAAATTGCCCTGGCGCCCTGCAATAACCCCAACCGAAAAGGTGATACAGCTTAATACCATGCTGAAGACATATGCAGATAAAAACCATATCGTTTACCTCGATTACTATTCAAAAATGGTCGACAGCGAAAAAGGGTTGCCTGTAAATTTGGCAAAAGATGGTATCCACCCAACCCTTGAAGGGTATAAAATGATGGAGCCACTGGCGGTGAAAGCTGTGGCAGAGGCGTTGAAGGCGAAGTAATTACATAAACCCACCGTCATTGCGAGGAACGAAGCAATCTCTGCACATGCAAATCAACGGAGCAAAAACCTTGTGGAGACGTATCAGCCGCATTTGGGTCACCATAAATATTGTGTACATTGAATGTCCTATGTAGAGGTTGCTTCGTTCCTCGCAATAACGAGGGCTTTATTTTTTTACTTTACCAACTGTTTTTCCAATCTCCTATGCATCGCCTGCCCCGACTTCCCCTTTTTTGATTTTTTTCGTTTACCCCACCAAATAATAAACCCGGTAACCGGCAAGCTCGCGCAAACCAGGCTTGCCAAAAATGCAATTATTTTGCCTGTGACGCCTAATATCTGTCCAACATGGATATCATAGTTCATGTTGTTCAACTTCATACCGGGGCTTTTTTTTGTATGCGGCAACACTTTCAATAATTTGCTGCTGTACTTATCAAAGGTATACACATCGCTTTGGTAAAAGTGCAGGGCTTTGGCGTAGGCCGTTATTCTAACGGTGCCCGCAACGGCATCATCAGCATAAATTAAAAACATTTGTGCCTGCGGCGATTTGTGTTGCGCTGTAATAAATGCGCGGTCAATCACCGGCTGATTTATGGTCAAGGTTTTTAATAATGAGTCTGATTTAACAACCCGTTTTTCGGCAGCATAGGTTTTACCCAAATTGGCAGTGGTATAAATGCCCTTGTGCATCCAATCGAAAGCTATGGATAAGCCGGTTATGGCTAAAATAATGGCAATACTGGTTGCATAAAAGCCCAGTACATTATGTAAATCGTAATTTACCCTGCGCCAGCGGCCGTTCCATTTTATATTGAAACTGCGCTTACGATCGCTTTTGCGTTTGGGCCACCACAGAATAATCCCGGTTATCATAATCGCAACAAATATTATTACCGAAATGCCAACCACCAATCGGCCTGTCTTTGGCGGTAATAGCAGGTAAAGATGAATGTATTCAACAACAATAAAAAAGTTACTCTGCGGGCTTTCGGTATGTGTAATTGCACCTGTGTATGGGTTCATAAAAACATCGGTGATACCATTTTTAGGATGGCTTACCAATACCGCTGCCGGCCTGTCTTTACCATAATAATAAATATAATTAGCGGTAGAGCCGGGATGGCCTTTTAATGCAGTTTGTTTTAATATCGATGGTGCGATGTAGGGTTTGTTTTGCACTTCAACCTTGCGGTAGCTATGGATGGCATCCTGTATTTCATCCTGGAAGCAGAATATGCAACCGGAAATGCTCACCACAAATACCACCAGCCCGGTTATAAAACCGAGCCAGCGGTGAATAAAAAGTATGGTCTTTTTAAGTGGAGTCATTTACTATAATTTGTAGGAAACGCTTAAAACAAACTGACGCAGTTTTTGAGGGTTAACGGTGGTGTACCCTGTGTAATAATGTTTGTCGGTTAAGTTGTTGGCGGTTAAACCGAGGCGGTATTTCGTCCTGTCTAAAAACACTGAGGCATTTAACAGCGTGTATGATGGCAATGAAAATGTACCCTGGCTTACGCTGTTCACTATTTTATTGTCGCTGGCGTAGTTGCCGCCCAGGCCAAAGCCTAAACCTTTGATGGAGTTTTGCGGCAAGCGATAGCTAACGTATAAATTGGCTAAGTAAGGTGAGCCCGCGGTGTTTGGCCTGCGACCAATAACATCAGCTTCGGCGTTGGTATACTTCGAATCGTTATAAGCAAAACCTGCTACAATGTTAACGCCAGTTACTGGGTTGGCAATTACTTCAGCTTCAAAACCTTTGCTGTTTTGGGTGCCATCCTGTATCGAGGCATACACCGGAGAATTCGGTACGGCGCGAAGTGAATTGGTTAAATTAATGCGGTAATAACTGATAGTACCATTTAGTTTGCCGTTAAGCAATGCAAGCTTCACGCCGCCTTCAATTTGGTTTGCATTTTGCAGTTTGGCAACGGTGGGTTGGTTATTTGCATTGGTGTAAATGCCGGGGTTAACAAAGCCGTTTTGATAGTTAACGAATAACGAAAGCGCTTCTTTAACCGGCTGATATATCAATCCAAATTTTGGCGAAAATGCAGTTTGATTAAACGGCTTGCTTTGCTGAACGTGATCGATGTTATAAGTTCCTTTGTTTTCATAGTGGTCCAAACGTACACCGGCCGAAGCGATCAGCTGTTCGGTGATATTAACCACGTCGGATACATAAGCGCTGTAAGTATCTTTTTTAAAAATATAGGGGTAAGTATTGGCGGCGGTCAAGGGGTTTGCTGCGTTGGTTGCATTAACCTTCTGCCGGTTAAATGCTCCGTAATCAAAGCCGGGGTCGTTAATAGGCGCTACGCCGTAAAAATTGCCATAATATACCTGGTTTGAATTTTCGTGCTGTAAATCAAGGCCGAATACAAAACGGTTACGGACTTTGCCGATGTTAAAATCGCCGTTAATGTTTTCTTGTATCTCGGTAGCATTTAGCTTGCTGTTACGGGTGGATTGGTCGTACCGCAGGATATAATTATTACTGCTTCCCGGAATAGCTGTAGCGCCAAAAGTTTCAGCTACGGCATCGGTAACCAGGTAGTAATACGGGTTAGGGCCATTTGAGAAACTGTTTGACGATGTAAACAGTGTTTGTGATGTAAATTGGTCGGATATTTTATAGGTAGCTTTTGCAAAATAGTTTGCGCTCCGCGAGAATTGGTTAATGTCATCGTTCGAATAAGCCTGGTTATAGTTTATTTTCAACTGATTGGCATTGGTAACACCCATATCAAGCGGCGATGAATAGAAGAAAAAGAAAGGCTTGGCCGAATTATGGCCGTAAAACAGCTCTGCCTGTGCGAGGAATGATAGCCTGCCGCTCGCTTTTACAGACAAGCCTGGCGCGACAGCAAAACTGCGTGTCATTCCGTAATTCTGAAAGCTGCCTTCGGTATTATAAGCGGAGTTAAGGCGGAAAAGCACGCTCTTACTAGTATTAAGGGGCGTATTTAAATCGAGCGTGGTGCGGCTAAGGTCGAAGTTGCCAACGGTTTGACCGATTTCTACGCCCAGGGTGTCATAAGGCTTTTTGGTCACCCTGTTTATTGCGCCACCAAATGAAGTTAAACTGCTGCCAAATAAGGTGGCGGAGGGCCCCTTAATAACTTCTATCTTGTCAATATTCACCGCATCAATGGTGCTGGTAACCAAACCTGCAACACCATCACGTAACAACACTTGCGTCGGGAACCCCCTCAAGCTAAAGTAGCCACCGCCGTCGCCGGCCCTGCCGGTAGCGTCCCACATTTTTTGGATACCCGGAGCGTTTCTAAGCGCCTCGTCAACAGTAAATACCTGCTGTTCCGTAAGTAATTCGTTAGTTATAGTTGCATAGCTTTGTGAATTTTCAAGATTGCTTAATGGTATTTTACCAACATCGGTGCTTATAACCCGGGTAAAGCGATTGGCCCGGCTGGCAATAATATTCACTTCACTTAGCTGCGCCATGCTGGCATTAACGGTAATTGGCGGCACCCGGGTGGTTTGGCCGGGGATAATAGTTACCGGAACTTCCACCGTTTGTACGCCAACGTACGATATAATAAGAGTATATGAACCTGCCGGAGCCCCAAAACTAAATTCACCATTCTTGTTGGTTGCCGAGCCAAATGTGGTATGCATCAGGCCGATGGTGGTGTTTTCGGCTGCTTCTTTATTCGCAGTAACAACTTTGCCGCTAACGGTTCCGTAGGACTGCTGCGCATAAATATTTCCAGCGGATAAGAGGGTTATAAGAATTAAAAACAGGGTGGAAATTCGTAAAGTTAGAGGTTGAGTTTGTTTCATTTGTTTTTATTTAGACTAATTATAAATAATGTCGCAAATGTATAACCCGAAACTTTAACGTCAAAGCATTTCGATGAATTTATTTAGAATTATTCTTAATAAGATAGGTGAGCATGGAGTTGCTAATGATAAGCTATTGATTAACAATAAATTATTCCGTTCACTTAGGAGCTTCAAAAGTTCAGGTCAACCCAGATACAGTGTATGTTACTGTAGGGGCGTTGCATAGGCCCTGGAAATATAAGGTCACCACCATATAACTTGTCGGTGGGCGAGGGCGTATGCAATACGCCCCTACAATAAAAATGTTAACAATCTCCCCTGGTTACGTATTGTGGGTCAACTAATCTCCAGCCTCTAATTTCTAACCTCTATTTCACCACCGGCAAAATTATCTTCGACTGATTTTGATAGATGTTAATGGTTTCCTTTACAAAATCCTCATCCTTTGCATGGTAGATATCAATAAGCTGCTGCGGATTACGGTCAACCAGCGGGAACCAGCTGCTTTGTACCTGCACCATAATGCGGTGCCCTTTTTTAAAGGTGTGGGCAACATCGGGCAGGGTGTATTTTACCTGGGTAGGTTTATTTGGTATAAATGCTTCCGGGGCTGAATAACTATTGCGGTACCTGCCGCGCATAATTTCGGCGCGTACCAGCATCTGGTAGCCACCCATTGGTACACGGTTAGGGGCATCCGCTTCGGCATAAATATCAACGTCATCATGGCCTGCGTTGTCGGGGAAAACATCAATCAGCTTTACCACAAAATCGGCATCGGTGTTGCTGATGCTCACCATCAGGTCGGCCACTACTGGACCGCCAAGGGTAATATCTTTATCCAGTAAAGGCGTTTCGTAAACCAGCACATCCGGACGACGGGCGGCGAAGCGCTGGTCGTCTGTCATGTAATTACGGCTGCGGTTAAAATGTACGTCTTCGGTGTATGGCACAGGTTTGGAGGGATCACTCACATAGCTGTCGAATGCGGGCGAAAAAGTGCTGATTACGTCAAAAGATAGCTTTCCTTTTTGCTCCAGGTACAAATTGGTAGGTGTGGCGTCAACGGGTGGCCATTGCTTTAAATGGTGCCATTTATTCTCGCCGGTGAAAAATACGGTTGCTTTACTAATGCTATCGACCGCGCCTTTACCGCGCAGGTAATATTCAAAAAACGGGATCTCTATATTATCAGCGTAGTATTTGCTGGTGTTGCTGTCCCATTGCACGTTGCCCAGGTGGGTGCCGTCATTATTTCGCCATTGCTCATGGTACCATGGGCCCATCACCAGGCGGTTATTTGTTTGCGGACTTTGCTTATCGATAGCCTGGTAAGTGTTCCAGGCGCCAAAACAATCCTCAGCATCAAAAATACCGCCCACCACCAGCATCGCAGGTTTCACATTTTTAATGCCGACACGTGCATTGCGCGACATCCAGAAATCATCCCGATTGGGGTGCGCCATAATCTGGTTCCAAAATTCAAGACTGTCCCCGGTTAGCTTTGTCAAATTAGATATTGCGCCGGTTTTAAGGTAAAAAGAGTAGTTGTCAAAATCGGGGTAGTCAAAAGTTTTTGCAGCGACAGTAGTTGGCTTCGGGTGAGGCGCGCCAAATCCAAACCCCGAGTAAAATGCAAAAGCATCCATTTGGAAGAACGCGCCATTGTGGTGAAAGTCATCGCCCACAAACCAATCGGTAACCGGCGCTTCAGGGCTAACTGCTTTTAAAGCCGGGTGCCCGCTCAACGATGCCATGGTTGAATAAAAGCCTGGGTACGAAATCCCGAACACACCCACGTTGCCATTGTTGTTCTCCAGGTTTTTCACCATCCAGTCGATAGTATCATAGGTATCGCTGGCCTCGTCAATATCCTTGTTGGTTTTCTTGTTAAAGTTAAAAGGCCGCACATCCATAAAATGGCCCTCGCTCATCCAGCGGCCGCGCACATCGGCAATCACCATGATATAGCCTTTTTTACAGTATTCAACCAGGTGGTTAACCCAAAACGGGCGGTACTTGTCTTTACCATATGGCGCACAAGAGTAGGGGGTGCGCTCCATCAATATCGGGTGCTTTTCTGTATTATCCTTGGGCAGGTAGGCTGATATAAACAGCTTAACGCCATCGCGCATAGGGATGCTCACTTCTTTTTTGGTGTAATTATTCACAAACCAAACCGAATCGGCATTTTGAGCAAAGCTGATTGCAGGAATAAGCAGGGCTAACAGGATGTAAAGTTTTTTCATTACAATAATTATTTAGGTTGTTGTTTTTATCATACAGTTATACCCCTCATGTCATTGCGAGCCAGGAACGAGTGTGGCAACCGCGAACTTTACAGAGCAGATTTGCATAATTCGCGGTTGCTTCGTTCCTCGCAATGACAAAATGGTTAATTATCATTTTAAAACCGGCAAGATAATCTTCGATTCATCATGATAAATATTAATCGTCTCCCTAACAAAATCCGAATCCTTTGCCTGGTAAATATCTACAAACTGCTGCGGGTTACGGTCGGCAAGGGGGAACCAGCTGCTTTGAACCTGCACCATTATGCGGTGGCCTTTCTTAAAGGTATGCGCTACATCGGGTAGGGTGAATTTTACCTGTGTTGGCTTGCCTGGAACAAAAGCGTCAGGCTTTTCAAAGCTGTTGCGGTAACGACCACGCATGATATCGCCCCGAACCAGCATCTGGTAACCGCCCATTGGGTAGCGGGTTACCGGGTTACGCGGCGCTTTTTCGGGGAGGACATCAATCAGCTTCACTACAAAATCAGCATCGGTTTTTGATATGCTAACCAGCAGATCGGCCACCAGCGGACCGGCGAGTGTAATATCTTCTTTCAGGGTATCAGTGCTAAAAGTAAGCACGTCGGTACGACGGGCGGCAAAGCGTTGATCGTCGGTCATGTACTCGCGGGTACGGTTAAAGTGTATTTGGTCGGCATACGGCACCGGTTTTGCCGGGTCGCTGATGTAGGTATCAAATGACTGCCCCTTTGCCGATTTGGTAAATGATAATTTGCCATTTTCTTCCAGGTAGATCGGCGTTGGCTTGGCATCCTCTGGCGGCCATTCTTTAAACTTGCGCCATTTGTTTTCGCCAGAGAAAAATATCGTGGCTTTGCTGATGCTTTCCAGCGAGCCTTTGCCCTTCAGGTAATAATTAAACCAGGGTACTTCTATATTAGTCTGAAACCACTCCGCTGTGTTGCTGTCAAACCGCACATTGCCCAGTCGTGTGCCGTCCTTACTGGCCCATTGGCCATGGTACCATGGGCCCATCACCAGTTTACTGGTAGTTTCGGGGCTTTTTTTAAGCAGCGCCTGGTAGGTATTCCATGCGCCGTAGCCGTCTTCAGCGTCGAACAAACCACCGACAACCAGCATGGCCGGTTTTACATTTTTAAAGCCTGAACGGGCATCGCGTGCTTTCCACCAGGCATCGAGGTTGGGGTGTTTCATCATGTTGTCCCAAAATTCCAGGCTGTCGCCGGTTACTTTGGTAAAGTGTGGTAAGGCACCCATTTTCAAGTACCACGCGTAGTTATCAGCACCGCTGATGTCAAAAGTCTTGGCCGGTTTGGTGGTAGGAGCGGGCCGTGGCTGGCTAAAGCCATAACCCACATGAAAGTCAAAGGCATCCATCAAAAATAACACACCGTTATGGTGATCGTCATCACCAAAAAAGCGGTCGGTCACCGGCGCCTGCGGACTAACGGCCTTCAATGCCGGATGCCCGCTCAAAGCAGCTTCCGTAGCATAAAAACCGGGGAACGAAATGCCGGTAACACCAACATTGCCGTTGTTATCTTCAATGTTTTTTACCATCCAGTCGATACTGTCGTAGGTATCGCTGGCTTCGTCAATATCTTTATTGGTTTTTTTGTTGGGATTGAAAGGCCTCACTACTTCAAATTTCCCTTCGCTCATCCAGCGGCCGCGGATGTCCTGGATAACTAAAATATAGCCTTCCTTAACATACTGCATCATATAGCTGCGCCAGTATTGGCGGTAAGCTGTGCCATAGGGAGCGCATGAGTAGGGGGTGCGTGTAATTAATATCGGATGCTTTTCGGATTGATATTTAGGCTGGTAGATGGATGTAAATAGTTTTACCCCGTCGCGCATCGGGATGCTGACTTCCTTTTTGATATAGTTATTTACAAACCAAACCGAATCGGCATTTTGGGCGAGGGTAATAAAGGGCAAAAATAAAAATAGCAGAACGTATAGTTTCTTCATGATAGTCAGTTAACAGGTCAGCACGTAAATATGCTGATTATTCGGGAGAAAAAAAAGATGTGCGGCTACGTTGATGTGCAGATTAGGAAATTATTTGAAGATCAGCCGGCATCTTCAAATCATCAAATGCAGGAATCGGTTTAATCATCTTCTAATCGGTGAAATCCCAATAAAAAAGCCGGTGAACATTTGCTTGCCGGCTACTAAACTCCATCCTTCATATTAACTATCTAAACTAAATCTAAAGCCCTGTTAACTTATCGGTGATTGGCTATATAAAAATTATTTTTATATTAGTTCCAATAAAAGGCTCCCGGCCTCGCGCCAGGAGTCTTTTTGATTTGATAAATTATTGATGAGCAGGGCGCTCAATGAGTGTACTTATACGGTAACAATTTTTTGAAAGTTTCAGTTTTTTTAATTTTTTTTTAAATAACTGATTTGGGGCAAAAAATCCTGTTGCGTTGAGCTATAACATTGAATTTGGAAAATCATCCCGTCGACATGGTCCGGGGCCTCACGTGATAATCACCTGCTGTCAAGATCTCCAGGCGGATTTATCCGCCCGGAGATTCTTTTATAATTCATTAACAATCATCCTATTTCCCAAAAACATAGAATAACGATAGGCTCAGTCCGTTGTTTATAAGATCGAAACTAACGGAATTACTGGTCGATTTGTCGACATTTGTGTCATTGATGCTTTTGTTATTACCGTGCTGAAAGTTGAGATTTGCAAGCAAGGCCGAAACGCCCAGGTGTTTTGAGGGGTAATAAACTGCCTCAAGCCGTGCACCAACCAGGTAAGCATGCCCCGAACTGCTGGTGTTGTAATTATTAGTGGCGGGGATATACTGATAGCCCTGGTTAGCCCATATGTAGCCAATCTCGGGCCCTGTGCGGATACCTATTTTATTGGCGTACAGGAAATATTTACGCAGATATATCAACGCATCGTAACTATTGTTGTGGCTTTTGTTCGTTCCCGCAACATTAGGATACGTTGTACTGTTGGTATAAGAGCTAAGGGTAAAAGTGGCGCCAAGGTCCAGCTTGTCAGCAATAAAATAGCTGTAGAGCGGCCCCAGGGTAACGTTGGTACTTTTATAGTTACCTGCGCCGGGAAAATTTGTGTTGTTGAATGAATTATCGGAATTCTGGGTGTACTGCAACCCCATATTTAATCCCAATGTTTGGTTACCCTTTTCAGTTTGAGCACAAGACAGCTGGTAAGCGCACAACAGCGCAGCGAATAGAATCAAAAATTTGTTCATGGTTTTGTTGTTTAAGTATGCCGGATTAACGCGGTTAAACAACTAATATTTTAGTTCACAAAGTAAAAAGAAGGCTTTTTTTTATAAATTTTTGATAAGATAATATCTGGGGAAGAGGTGCGTTTTATATGCCTTTGTTTGTTAAATCCGGGTTTATTGACCGATGGTTATTATCACTTGGTTATTCTGCGTTAA
>Ga0105239_10009857_pt1 | contig 10730 bp, 11 predicted proteins | sample KBSC44metaG_FD_92761 | JGI IMG/M metagenome (GOLD analysis project Ga0105239, IMG submission 92761) | Corn rhizosphere microbial communities from Kellogg Biological Station, Michigan, USA - KBS C4-4 metaG | ecosystem: Host-associated > Plants > Roots > Rhizosphere > Soil | place: Michigan, USA...
CATCCGGCGCTGACGGAGTCATCCTGGACCTCGAGGATGCGGTGGCCCCGCCCGACAAGGAAGCGGCGCGGTTACACGTAGCGCACTGGTTGGCAAGCGGCTCGCCGACCGTCGTGCGCATCAACGGGGTTGGCACACCGTGGTTCACCGCGGATGTGGCGGCGCTGCGCGGCTCGTCCTGCACCGTAATGCTGCCGAAGGCGTCGGCCGCCGGAGTAGCGGCCGTCATCGAGGCCCTCGGCGAGCAGACCCGCGTCCTAGCCCTCGTCGAGACGGCAGCAGGCATCGTGCAGGCATCGTCGATCTGCGCTTTGCCCCAGGTGATCCGACTTGCGTTCGGCAGCATCGACTTCAGCACCGAAGTCGGGATGGCGGCCGACGACCGCGAAGCTCTCCTGCATGCGCGGTCGGCCCTGGTCCTGGCGTCGGTTGCGGCAGGCATCGCACCGCCCCTGGATGGCGTGACGACCGACCTGACCAGCGGCGAGCCCGCACGGTCTGACGCCGCGTACGCATCGCGCCTCGGTTTCACCGGCAAGTTGTGCATCCATCCAGTCCAGATCGCACCGGTCACTTCTGCGTTGCAGCCGAGCGACGCGCAACTCCGCTGGGCGCGATCCGTTCTCGAGGGCGCTGCACGCGGAGCCTCCAAGGTGGACGGCCACATGGTCGACGCGCCAGTGCTGGATCGGGCACGTCGCCTACTCGACCGGCAAGAACCCGCCGACCCCCATAACCCATGACACGACGAAGGATTGAGCACATGAGAGAGTCATTGCCGCGCATCACGCTGGGTGTCGTAGTCCTAGCCACGGCAGTCGTGTTGGCGAATGCACCGACTGCTCGTGCGGACAACCACCGACTCAACAACGGTGTCGCCCAGAACGTCTACACGATTCAGCACCAAGCCGGCTGTACCACGGACTTGAAGATGAACCCGCAGCTGCAGCTGGCAGCGCAGTGGCACACCCTTGACGTACTCAACGACCGGAGTCTCGACGGTGATGTCGGGTCCGACGGCTCCACACCACAGGACCGAGCAAGTGCAGCGGGATTCCATGGGAAGGTGGCCGAGACCGTCGCGATCAATCCCGCGTTGGCAATCAGCGGTGTCGAACTGATCAACCAGTGGTACTACAACCCCGCGTACATGGCGATCATGCAGGACTGCGCAAACAGCGTGATCGGCGTGTGGTCAGAGAGTTCGCTCGATCGGACTGTTGTCGTCGCAGTCTACGGTCAACCCGCATGAGGCTGGGCCTAGTCGTCAAGCGCCAGAGGCGATGTCGCGTCCGATGATCTCCTTCATGATCTCGGTCGTGCCACCGTAGATCGTCTGGATCCGGGTGTCGACGAACGCGCGTGCCACCGGGTACTCCATCATGTAGCCGTAACCGCCGTGCAGTTGTAGGCAACGATCCACCACCCGCTTCTGCATCTCGCTGACGTACCACTTGCCCTTGGCTGCATCGACCGCCGTCAGTCCCCCGGCGTTGTAGGCCAGAACGGACTTGTCGACGTACGCCTCGGCAATGTCGATCTCGGTGGCCATTTCGGCCAACTCGAAGCGGACGTGCTGATTTGCGGTCAGGGGCTTTCCGAACGCGGTTCGGTCCCGACAGTACTGACACGTGAGCTCGAAAATGGCTCTGGTGGTTGCCATTGCCTTGGCCGAGACTCCCAGCCGCTCGCGCGGAAGGTGACTCATCAGGTAGGGGAGCCCACGTGCCTCTTCGCCGAGGAGATTGGCCGCGGGCACGATGGCGTCGTTGAAGAACAGTTCGGAGGTGTCCTGTCCGGGTAGGCCGATCTTCTCCAGCTGTCGACCCCGCTCGAACCCAGGGGTGTCGCGCTCGACGACGAAGAGGCTGAAGCCGTTCGAGCCGCCATCGGGGCTGGTGCGGGCCGCCACCACAACGACGTCGCACATGATGCCGCTGGAGATGAACGTCTTCTGACCGTTGAGAACCCAGTGATCGCCGTCCTTGCGTGCCGTTGTCCGGATGCCCTTGAGGTCGCTGCCCGCGCCCGGTTCCGTCATGGCCAGCGCACCGATGAGTTCACCGGTGGCGAATCCGGGCAGCCAACGCTGCCGTTGCTCTTCGTTGGTGAGGTCGAGCAGGTAGTGCAGGACCAGGTCGTCCTGCAGGCTGATCGTCAACCCGAAGGACAACGCATTGATGCGCGCAATCTCCTCGCTGACCACCATCCGGTAGCGATAGTCCGGCTCGCCCGCGCCGCCGTATTGCTCACCGATCTGCAGGGCGTAGATGCCGGCCTTGGCGGCCCTGGCGAAGACCTCGCGGTCAATCCAGTGCTTCCGATCCCAATCGTCCTGATGCGGCTTGACTTCGCGGGACAGGAACTCGCGCACCGTTTCCCGATAGGCCTCGTGATCAGGTCCGTACAGGGTGCGTTTCACTACAGGCGCTCGATGATCGTGACGTTGGCCTGACCGCCGCCCTCGCACATGGTCTGCAGCCCGTACCGCCCACCCGTGCGCTCGAGCTCGTGCAACAGCGAGGTCATCAGCCGGGCGCCCGTGCAACCGATGGGATGCCCGAGCGCGATCGCGCCACCGTTGGGGTTGACCCGCTTGGGATCGGCGCCGAGTTCAGCCAGCCACGCGAGCACGACCGGGGCAAATGCCTCGTTGATCTCGACGGCGTCGATATCGTCGATCGACAAGCCGGTCCGCTTGAGGGCGTGCTGGGTCGCGGGGATCGGAGCCGACAGCATCATCACCGGGTCGGCGCCGCGAACCGACATGTGATGAATCCGCGCCCTAGGGGTGAGCCCGAATCGATCGACGGCGTCCTGCGAGGCGATTAGAAGGGCAGCGGCGCCATCCGAGATCTGACTGGCGACGGCGGCGGTGAGCACCCCGCCTTCGGTGAGGGTGGCGAGGGTTGCCATCTTCTCCATCGAGGTGTTGGCGCGCGGCCCTTCGTCGACGGAGACGCCGGCGTAGGGCGATATCTCGCGTTCGAAGTATCCGCCTGCGATGGCGGCGAGCGCGCGCTGGTGGCTCGCCAAGGCGAAGCGCTCGTTGTCCTCACGACTCAGGTTCCATTGGCTGGCGATCATTTCGGCACCACGGAACTGCGAGATCTCCTGGTCGCCGAAGCGTTCCTGCCAGCCGCGGCACCCGGTCCACGGATCTGTGCTCCCGAACGGCTCGCCTGCGGCGAAGGCGCTCAGGATGGGAAACTGGCTCATCTTCTGAACCCCGCCGGCCACGATGAGGTCCGAAGTGCCGCTCATGACGGCTTGGGCGGCGAAGTGCACGGCCTGCTGGGCAGATCCGCACTGTCGGTCGATCGTGACGCCGGGCACTGACTCGGGTAGCCCCGCTGCCAGCGCAGCGGTGCGCGCGATGTCGCCGGCTTGGGAGCCGATGTTGTCGAGGCAACCGAGGATGACGTCGTCGATGGCGGCGGGATCGACGTCGTGCCGGCCAACGACGGTTCTGATGACGTGGGCCGCCATGTCGGCCGGGTGTTCTGCGGCGAATCCGCCGTTTCTCTTGCCGACTGCGGTCCGGACGGCGTCAACGATGAAGGCTTCAGGCATGCAATTAATCTAACATAGATTTGAAAATGTCCACAGAGCGTCCGTAGTCGGCTCAGTGGACCGGGGGAGACGCGTCGACGTCGACGGTCGAGAGCGCGCTCCGAATGAGTCTCTGTGCGGCGGAAACGATCCCATCCAACGGCGTGCGACCTGGGTCCCACCATTCAGCCGCCCAGTTGAGTGCTCCCATGACCAACATCTGAGAGATTCGAGGATCGACGTCCGTGCGCAACGATCCCGTGCGGGCGGCATCATCGAAGAGTTGCCGCCAGATCGCCCCGTAGCTGTCGCCCTCTTGGTCGGCGCGGATCCGCAGACGCTCCGGAATCTGACCGTGGTTGCGGATCGAAGCCGTTGTGTAATCCGAGATTTCCAGCTCGTGGCGCAGATGCGTCTCGGCCGCCACCAGGATTCGATCAATGGCATTGGTGTCGTGCGGCAGCGCAGCCAGGGTTGACTTGAGATTCTCGCGCATATCGGCCAAGCCGCAGGCCATCACCTCTTCGATGAGGTCGTCGCGAGAGGCGAAGTAGTAGTAGATCGCCGGAGTCTGAATGTCAGCGCGCTCAGCGACGTCCGAGAGTCGGGTGCCCGCATACCCTTGCCGACTCAGTACGTAGGCGGCTGCATCGAGTATTCGAGCTCGGGTGCGGGCGTACTTCGTCCCGTTCTCTGGAGGCTGCTTGACCTGTTCGAGTGGCGCCACCTGGCTGCTCTTGGTGGTCATTGCTCAGGCGCGCGATACGAGGACGGGTCGGTAGTTCATGGCATCGTGTACCCGCCGCTGACCGAGATCAGCTGTCCGGTCACCTGGCGGGCGGCAAGGGGCGAGGCAAACCAGAGTACGGAACGGCCGACGTCGTCCGCGGTGGTGAGCCTGCGCATCGGTGTGTCCTTGAGCATGAAGTCGATTTGCTTCTGATTGAAGACTTCGTCCTCGCCAACTGCCCAAAGGCTAGATGCACCAACGGCATCGGGACCATCGGGTATGACGAGTCCCGGGCAGACGACGTTCGACCGAATGCCGTGGCGGCCGTGTTCCTTCGCGGTCGTTCGAGCCAGCGCGACCATCGCGGCCTTCGAAGCGCCGTAGACGCCCTGGCGGATCTGTCCGAAGGCCGCGTCGCTGGCGATGTAGACGATGGATCCGCCGCCGGCATCCTTCATCGGACCGAGTGCAGACTGGGTGGCCGCGACAGCCGAGAAGAAGTTGATCTCGATGGTGCGCTGCCACTTGGCGCGGTCCGTGTCGGTGGCGATGAAGCCGGGCACCGACCACCCCGCGTTGTTCACCAAGACGTCGATTCCGCCCCACTCTTTCACCGCCCGGCCGATGGCGAGGTCCGCACCCTCGGGGGTGGTGAGGTCGGCAATCGCGAGCTCTACTGCCGCAGCGCCACGTTCGAGTGCCTCGGCGCGCACCTTCTCGGCCTGGGGCTCGTCGATGTCGCTGATGACGATCCGGGCGCCCTCGCCTGCAAACTGGTGCACGATTCCGCGCCCGATGTTGGAGGCGCCTCCTGTGACGACGACACGGGCGTTGGTCAGTCCCAGGTCCATTGGTCTTTCCTCTCGTGACGCCGATGGTGATCGAGTGGTCAGCAATCCAAGAAGTTTAACTCAAATTAGAAAGATCCGACATCACGTGCTGGCAATCCGCTGGGGGTGGTTCACCTTGACAGTCCGGGGCGAATTATTTTAATGTGAATTAGATAATGATCGGCGGCGTTCGGCCGCAGTGGTCACCTTCAGGCTGGCCAAGATCGCATGCGAGGAGGTCACATGAAGGTCATCGTCGACTACGCCAGGTGCACGGGATTGGGTATCTGCGAGTCAATGGCGCCCGACATCTTCGAGGTAAACGACGACGGTGCACTCGTCCTGCTCAAGGAAGACATCACCGACGAGGAACTGCAGTCCGTCGAGGAGGCCGTCGCGGGTTGCCCGACCGAGGCCCTTCGAATCGAGCGTTAGATGCAACACCGCGGCGGGAGACGTCGGTGAGCGTCGAGCGGTTGGTGGTGGTCGGTGGCTCGCTTGCAGGTCTACGGGCCGTCGAGGCTGCCCGCAAGGCCGGCTTTGGCGGCACCATCACCCTGGTTGGCGCCGAGCGGCACCTGCCATACGACCGACCGCCGCTGTCCAAGGAGTTCCTCGACGCCACCGGCCCTGATGTGCAGGCTCCGATTCCCTTCTTCCGCGACGACGACGTCTTCGCCGACGAACTCAACGTCGACATGGTCCTCGGCGCTCCTGCAACGGGCCTGGACGTCGAGCGCAAGATCGTCTTCGTCGGCGACCGGGAGATCGGCTACGACGCCCTGGTGATCGCGACCGGGTCGCAGCTTCGCACGCTCGCAGGTTCCGAACACCTCAACGGCGTCCATGGCCTTCGCACGCTCGATGATGCGCTCGTCATCCGTGCGGCATTGGATGCTGGCGCTCGAATCGTGGTGATCGGCGCCGGGTTCATCGGCTCGGAAATCGCTGCCAGCGCCAAGAAACGTGGTCTATCCGTCACGGTCGTGGAGGCCCTGCCGACGCCGCTGGTGCGGGCCACGGGCACCGACATGGGCGCCGCCATCGCGTCGCTGCATCAACGCAACGGTACGACGCTGTTGTGCGGAACGGGAGTCCAGGCCGTCGAGGGTGACGGTCACGTGCAACGCGTCGTCTTGACCGACGGCACGGCCATCGATGCCGACCTCGTGGTGGTCGGGATCGGGGTGTCTCCATGTACGGACTGGCTAGAGGGGTCTGGTCTGACCCTGGACAACGGCGTCGTCTGCGACGAGACCCTGTGGACGGGGTTCCCAGGGGTCTACGCGGCTGGTGACGTCGCGAATTGGATGAACCCGATGTTCGGGGTGCGACAACGCATGGAGAACTGGACGGCCGCCGCCGAACAGGGTGCAGTGGCTGCGCGCAACGCGCTAGACCCGGAGAATGCAAAGCCGTACGAGACGGTGCCCTATTTTTGGTCGGATTGGTATGGCGCCAGAATCCAGTTCGTCGGAGTGCCCGAGTGCGACGAGGTGTTCTTGGTAGACGGAGACGTCGACAACGATGACCGGTGGACGGCGCTCTACAGGCAAGGTGAACGTCTCGTCGGTGCGCTCACGGTCAATGGCCAGACCGTGATCATGAAGTACCGCAGAATGATTGCGCAGAAGACCTCTTGGGACGAAGCCCTGGAATTCGCCGAGAAGCGAAGGGCGACTGCGGGGGCCAGGGCAGCGGCGGTGCAATGATGGGTCAGACGCCGCCGCGCGCGACGAGTTGGCTGGCGATCACGTTTCGCTGAATCTCGTTGGTGCCCTCGCCGACGATCATCAAGGGCGCGTCGCGGAAGTAGCGCTCGACGTCGTATTCGGTGGAGTAGCCGTAGCCGCCGTGGATGCGTACCGCGTCCAGCGCAATCTCCATGGCCGCCTCCGAGGCGAACAACTTGGCCATGCCTGCCTCCATGTCGCAGCGCTGCCCGCTGTCGTACCGTTCCGCCGCGTAACGGGTGAGCTGCCGGGCGGCAGTGAGCTTGGTGGCCATTTCGGCTAGGTAGTGTCCGATGGCTTGGTGCCTCCAAATCGGCTGCCCGAAGCTCTCCCGAGTCTGCGCGTACGCCAAGGCGTCCTCCATCGCAGCCGTCGCCACGCCGAGCGCTCTCGCCGCTACCTGAATACGGCCCGTCTCAAGACCTTTCATCATCTGGGCGAAGCCGCGGCCAGGGGTGCCCCCGAGGATCGACGAGGCAGGCACGCGGCAATCGTCGAATGCCAATTCGCAACTCTCCACACCCTTGTATCCGAGCTTGGGCAGATCGCGGGATACCGACAGACCCGCGGTGCCCTGCTCGAGAAGGAGCACCGAGATGCCCTCGTGTCTTGGGCTAGCATCGGGATCCGTCTTGCAGAGCAAGGCAATGAGACCCGATCGGCGGGCGTTGCTGATCCAGGTCTTGGCGCCGTTGATCACCAGCTCGTTGCCGTCGCCGCGCGCGACCGTGGTGATGGCCTGCAGGTCGGAACCACCGCCGGGTTCGGTCAGCGCCATCGTTGCCCGTAGTTCGCCGGTGGCCATGGCCGGCAGGTAGGCCTGCTTTTGTTCCTCGGTGCCGAACAGGCCGATGAGCTTGGCAACCACGGTATGCCCGCCCATGGCGCCTGCCAGGCTCATCCACCCGCGAGCCAGTTCCTGGGTGACGTCGACGTAGCACGGCATCGACACCGGTGTGCCGCCGTACTCCTCCGGAACCGCCAGCCCGTAGATGCCGATGCGCTTCATCTGTTCGATCCACGCCTCCGGATAGGCGTTGGCGTGCTCGACCTCTCGGACGGACGGCTTGACGTCCCGGTCGATGAACTCGCGGACGGTCTTGACCAGCATGGATTCCTCGACGCCCAATGCTGTTGTCATGTCGCCCCTTCCGGCGTTTCGTCGCCACTTCGCGTGGTCGACGGCGAGCGGTTCTGGGGCAGGCGCGACACGGGGCGCGCCCGCGTCGATCACATTCCCTCTCTAGTTTTTAACACAGATTAAACTAGCGATCAATGTGGAACCGCGCTGCGGGATTCAGTGGAGACGAATCGAGTGGGGGTCGAGCAGAAGCGGGTCTTGCGCGGTCCGGGGCTACTTCTTGCGTCGGCCGGCTGCCGGCGAGAGGCCATGGCGAACCAACGATTGTGCGTTGGCGACCACCGCGTCGACGGAACCGCGGCGAGAGTCCCACCATTCGACCGTCCAGTTGAGTGCTCCAAGGACGAGCATCTGGGCGATGTACAGATCGAGGTCGGCGCGCAGGCCGCCTTCACGTGCGAGCGCGTTGATCAGTCCTCGCCATATCTCGCCGTAGCGTTCCTCTTCGCGGATCTGGCGTTTGCGGATGGCGTCGGGAACCTGACCTGCGTTGCGTATCGATGCCGTCGTGTAGTCCGAGATTTCGAGTGCATGCCGAAGGTGCGCCTCGACGGCGGCCATCAGACGATCGAGAGCGGGCGTGCCAACGGGCAGTGAGTCGAGGACCACGGCCATGTGCTCGCGCATGTCCGCGATACCCGCCCACATCACCTCTTCGATGAGGTCTTCACGGGAGGGGAAGTAGTAGTAGATCGCGGGCGCCTGGATTTCTGCCTCGGCAGCCACGTCGGTCAACCTCAGACCGCCGTAGCCCTTCGCGCTGAGGACGTAGGCGGCAGCGTCCAGTATCCGTCGCCGCGTCAGCGCCGACTTGGAGTCCGGCTCGCCATCACCTTCGCCGTCGGGCATGGCGGCGGCGGAACTGCTGGTGTGCTTTGCCCGCGCCATGTGTGGATATTACCCAGGGAATGTCCAAGCAGCCCGCAGGCGCCCGGGTCCGTGCTTCGGCAGATTGGTCGATCCCAACCACGCGCGATACGTTCCTCCATTTTCTATTTTGACTTAAACTATCCGCTGAGGCCGGGGGTCGGATGGTTGTCCTGGCTGTGAGTGAGCGACCGAGTCGGGTAGGCAGGGTGATCGGATGAACCAGAGAATCGGTCTTGGGCAGCTCCGTAACAGCGCCGCGTACTACCTCGACCGCGTCGCGGAGGGCGAATCATTCGACGTAGTCCGGCGTGGCCGGATGGTTGCGAAGATCGTGCCGCTCGACGATGTGACACCGGGTGACACCGACTGCCAAGTGGTCGAGGCGGATAGCCCATAGCGGTTGGCGACGATGCAGAGTTGGTCGCAAGTACGCCCAAATCCGTTCGCAGGCAGCAGGTTGCAGAGTCGCGGTCGTGACGTTTGGGGCCGCGGTCGGCACGACCGCTCACCTCGATCTGTAGCCACCGCAGTCAGGTCTGTTGACGAGGCCGTTAAAAATTATTGATCAATCTGGAGCACGTGCCACCAATACTGCTGCAACAAGCGGCACTTGCCATCTCTGTTGTTTTTTAGTTTACTTTCGAATCGAGGGTGAGGCAGGTCACTGATCGCCCGTCGTGTGATTGACGCCATCGGAGAGGAACTCGGGTCGGTTGATGCCAATTTCCGTAGGTTCGGGACACGTCGTTCGACTTCTTCGTGACCAACGAGCGCGGATGGTTCCGTAGGTGGAGACCACTGACCTCGTCGCCAAGCCCTTTCGCGGCCTCGGGGGCTTCTTCGCGATGGCGTTGGACACGTTCGTGTGCATGTTCCGGCGGCCGTTCGCGTGGCGTGAGTACTTGTTGCAGACGTGGTTCGTGGCGCGGGTGTCGTTGGTGCCGACGTTGATGTTGTCGATCCCGTTCACAGTGCTGACCGTGTTCACGTTCAACGTGCTGCTCGTCGAGTTCGGGGCAGCCGACTTCTCCGGGACGGGCGCATCGCTTGGCACTGTCAATCAGACGGGTCCGATCGTGACGGTCTTGGTGGTCGCAGGCGCTGGCGCCACGTCGATGTGTGCCGATCTGGGCGCTCGCACGATTCGCGAAGAGCTCGACGCACTACGGGTGATGGGGATCAATCCGATCCAGTCGCTGGTGGTGCCGCGGGTGCTCGCGGCGACGACCGTTGCGCTGCTTCTGTCGTCGCTGGTGATCCTGGTCGGGTTGGCCGGTGGGTTCTTCTTCTCGGTGTACTTCCAGCACGTGACCCCCGGTGCGTTCGTCGCGGGGATGACCCTCATCACGGGGTTGACCGACGTCGTGGTGGCCTTGATCAAGGCGACCCTGTTCGGACTGACGGCCGGGTTGATCGCCTGTTATATGGGCGTCTCGGTGGGCGGTGGGCCTGCCGGGGTGGGTAACGCAGTCAACGAGACCGTGGTGTTTTCCTTCGTCGCGTTGTTCGTGATCAACGTCATCGTGACCGCCGTTGGCTTTCAGGTGACTCCGTGAGTGCCGGATCGCTGGTGGCGCTGCGGGTTCCGCGTACTGCCAGGGCGGCAAGAGGTTTCGTCGACGCCGTCGACCGGATCGGCGGGCAGGCCCTGTTCTACGCCAAGACGGTGGTGTCGATCGGCGACGCGGTCACCCGGTATACCTCCGAGCTGATCCGGCTGGTCGCCCAGATGAGCCTGGGTACGGGTGCACTGGTGATGATCGGTGGCACCACCGCGATCGTGGGTTTCCTGACACTGTCGACCGGTGCCCTGGTGGCGGTGCAGGGGTACAACCAGTTCTCCCAGGTGGGTGTTGAGGCGCTGATCGGATTCG
>Ga0105239_10009859_pt1 | contig 10730 bp, 7 predicted proteins | sample KBSC44metaG_FD_92761 | JGI IMG/M metagenome (GOLD analysis project Ga0105239, IMG submission 92761) | Corn rhizosphere microbial communities from Kellogg Biological Station, Michigan, USA - KBS C4-4 metaG | ecosystem: Host-associated > Plants > Roots > Rhizosphere > Soil | place: Michigan, USA...
GTAGGTAGGTAGGTAGGTAGGTAGGTAGGTAGTAAACTGGGAAGTACGGAGTACAGAGAGATAATTAAAGAGTAAGCACGGCGTACGGAGTACCTGGAAGGAAGTGTAAGTACTCCGTACATAGTGTGCCTTGGGAGACCTGGAGACCTAGACCTGGAGACCTGGATACATACCTAACTAGAGAGAGCCCTGGATAGGGTAATTGATAAGTCATGGGCGATACTGAATAATATCGGATAGGAAGGGATCGTTTTAGAACTCATTCTTTCATTCCTTCGGAAGCAAAGTAACCAAGTAGTAGTAGTAGTAGTAGTACTAGGCCCTAGTCTTGATAGCCATGCACAACAACAACAACAACAGCATGTCGGGCAAAGATGGTTATACAAGTACTGTCTTAAACAAACTGTAGACACGTACTACTATATCTGTACTTCTTTCTGCCTTGTCCCCTACTTGATCATCATGAATCAGACATCACCGCGAGGCGAGGATCAAAAAGCCCCAATTTCAGACAACTGGCTCGTGGCTGTAAACGAGCGGTCCATCATGGTCATGGCGGCGCCTCTCCCATCTCCGGCACCGCTCGCCATGCCCAACTCCCTGGCCTTCTTCGCGAACGCGCGGAAGTCGATCCTGGGACCAGCGCTGACGACGTTCCCACGGCCGTCGTCCTGGCGCGCCGAAGGCACGTTCTCGCCGCTGACGATGCAGAGGACCGTCATGCCGCGCCGGTATTTCAGGCCGTTCAGCAGCTTCGGCGTGATGAGGAAGTACTGGCTGCCGCCGTCTTCGGCCGCGATGTCGACCATTCGGCCGTGCACCATCCGCTCGTTGCGCGGGTCCATGCCCTGGTTGATCTCGTCGACGACGCGGAATGGCGCCTGGCTTAGGCTTTGCAGTGCCATGAGGTAGAAGATGGTGCTGACGGCTCGTTCACCGCCGGATTGACGATGGCTGTCGAGCAAGCTGAGCGGTTCCTGTTCGCGGAACTTGACGCTGATGTGGATGGCCCAGTTCGCGAAATCCAGCCCGTTGCTCATCCCGCCATTGTCTTCTGTGCAATCAGCTGGATCGTCGGATGACGCCTTGAACACCGTCACCTGGCCCGCGCAGCCAATGCGGTTGAAGGAGTCAGAGAACGCGGTGCTGATTTGCTCCACATAACCCTCCAGCATTGGCTCCCATCTGTCTCGAATTTCTTTGATGGCGTTGGTGAAATCTGCTTGCTGTCGCTCAGCCTCCTGAACCTTGGTTCTGAGCTTGTCGATAATTTTGGCTCGGTCCTCGAATTCTTTGATGATACTGGCGTTTCCACCTTCGGTCAATGCCAGCTGAGCATTCTGCGAGTCAATCTCGGCGTCGAGGTTCTCTTCGGTCTGTAGAGCGCCCACTTGCTCCATAATCTTGGCCAGTCCATCGTCATCTTCCTGTTCCTCTAGTCGTTGAGCTTCGACTTTCAATTCGTATACTTCTTTTAGGATCTGTTCAGCGAGTCGCTTTTCTTGCGCACAAACACGTTTTGCCTCGGCAAGTTCCACTCCATTTTCTTGTATGGTCCGAATGATGTGCTCGTTCTGTGATCCCAAGCCTTCAACATCAGATGCAGCCTCGATGTTAATGATCTGGGCTTCAAGAGAACTTGCCATTGCAGCTTTCAGAGTTCCTGTCGCGGTTGCATAGTTTACTATGACTTGAGCCTTCTCCAAGAGCACTTGGTCCTTTTGTGCCCGAAGAGTATTGACTCGGCCACGAAACCCTTCGATCTGACCTCGTAAGCCTTCAAGCTTGGCCTCGGTGTCCTGTATCTTCTGGTCAAGCCCTAGCCATACTTTTCTGGCATTCTGCTTCGCATCTCTCTGCCGCTCCAGTTCTTTACGCTCCGCCTCTACTCGTTCATGGTCTTCTCTCTTTTCCTTTGCCTCGTTTTTGACGTTCAAACATTCACTTGCGATAATCTCGAGGTCGCCCTTCTTTTCAGCGATTGAACGCTCGAGAGCTGCCTTTCTTCCCATATCCACGGGCTGATCAGCCCATCTCTGGGCAGGGCGAACGTCTCGGACTCGTGCAGTATTGCCTGCTGACCCGTATTCGGCTCGTCTTATAAATTGGTAACTTTTGCGGCCAGCAACATAGCCCTGAACGCTAGTATTGGCGAGATCATCATGCTGCTGTTGACTGAGCTCCTTGGAAGCAATAGCAGATCGATGTAGGGACTTTTCACTGCACAGCATCGCAAGCACAGTTGGAGGGCCAATTAAATGATCAATCGCCCAGCTGTCGAGACCAAAGTTGCCCATCTCTTCTTGAGAGAGTGGTGGGCGAAATTGCGAGAGATCACTAAGAGAACACGTTCGTAGACTGACGTCGTGAAGCTTTTTCTCCTTGAGTAGTTTCTGCTGGAGTTTGAGAAAGTCTTCGCGGTTTTGAGCCGTGATGATCTTGAAATCATTTTCCTGCAAGAGTGACTCAATGGCATCGGCCATTTTGGGATCTTTGAGTGAGCATTCCAAGATTGGGGGTCCATAAACCTTGTCCTTAAACTGATCTCGGTTGTCTTGAATCCACTTCCAGGCTTGCAAGGTATCGCGGGAGAGACTATTCAACTTGTTCTCTTGTTGCCCTGCCTGTGTTTCCAGACCGTCGAGGCTTCTTTTCAGGACTTCAAGATTGGCACGTCTTTCCCTCCCTTGCTCCTGCAGATTCTCGAAACGCAACTTCAAATCCGCATGACCATCATTGAACGCTTTTTCTTTGTCGCGCAGGTTTTGTATTTCATTCGAGAGGGCCTGGGTATCAAAATCTTCGGGTGGCTCAGCCCTCCTTCTTTTGAGCTCTGTCAGCTTGAACTCATTCGACCTGATCTCGTTCCTAGTTTTAGGGATGCTTTTCTTTTCAGCTTCAACCTTGTTGTCGAGATCGTTTATTTTGTCTTGCTTCTCTTCGATCTCTTTGATTAATCGGTCGCATTCACCCTCACTATCCTTCAAAGTTCTTGCACGACGAAGGAGTACTTGTTTCGCCCGTTCACTGTACCGCTGCTTGGACTCCAGCCTCTTCAAGGTTGGGGCTGATGCGTCCTTGAGCCGTTCCAATTGGCGGGTAAGTGGTTGAATCTTATGCCTAGCCTCCCGCCACTTGGTCTTCGCATTAGAATACTTTGCAATGGGTCGGCACTTTTCGAACCAGGCCAGTCTTTTCTGGATTAACGCCCGCTCCCTCATTCGATCGACTTCGGTCCGTTGCATCTCTTGACGGTTTTGGAGATTGATGAGCTGTTCTTGGTGGCCCTTGTTCTCATTGATGTATTCAGTTTGTGAGCTTCGTAGCTTTTTCAGATCCTCGTGCATTTTGGTCATCTCAGCGCCTGCGACCGCCCGCTGGGTGCTGGCCAACAGTTCAACCGGACTCATCTGAGCAAATTCCACCACTTTGTCCTGGGGAAGAAATTGACACAAGTTGTCGATTTGGATGTTCAAAGAATTTGCCATAGCCTGAACCATTTTCGCAGAAGAACCCTTGTCGTTCAACGTAAACACGGATTTATTGCCCTCCTTCTTTATAGTTCTGACCACGACGGGATTTCTTCTTGTTCGAGGTGGTCCGTGAAGTTCAATCTCGATGGTTGCTTCGCGGCAGCCATGTTTGACGAATTCGCTGGGATCCTTGGCTCTTCCAAGATACTGTTACAAGTCAGAACAAGTCCACACCTCATTGTTGAAGTACATACCGAAGGGGGCCAGCCGAGGCCAAGGCATATGGCGCAGACCAGTGTGCTCTTCCCCGTCCCATTAGGGCCAATGACCATGTTTAGATTTGGGCCGGGGAAGAATTCGGCGGAGGTGTAAGTAACGAAATTTGTCAATTTCACTCGAACAATTGCGCCGGGCTGATATTTTGGTCCATGTTGTACACGGCCCTGGACAGCGGCGCTCAAATTAGGCCCTTGCGAAGGATTGAATGATACTGAAGCAGAGTTTGCGTCGGTTGAAGCAACATCGGCAGCATTCTGGGGGGCGGCTGAACGGCGCATCCTCTTGCTGTCATTTGGAGCGGTGGATGATGGTGTGTTTGGTCTGGATTCGTCGTCATCATCACCAGAGTCCCGCGCTCTCGACCGACGACCGGTCATTGGAGGCATGGTGCCGTTTACTCGGTGTCTTGCGGTTGTGCAGATTTGCCCCGATTATGGTCGGATTAATTTAGAAACGCGCAGGCAGCGACGACGTGACTTGACGTGAAGCGGGGGAAGAAACGCGCCTCGTCACGTGATCGTGCACGACTTGGTTTAATTGAAAAGTTTGAACGGGACCTCCTCCATCTTCAGAAAGTCAGTTGGAACAGCAACTACCTAGCTGGGTAGGAATTAGGTACCAAGCGAAGGCTCTAATAGACCATGAATTAAGTTTTTAATGATCAATTATGATTTTAACATCGAGTACAATTCGATCTCATTACGCTTAAAATTACTCAGCGCGCATATTATTTAACATTCGCACGCCCGAACCAAACTACGCTGGGAGGAATATATTTCCATCCACGTGCCATATACTAATTGCAGAAAGGGTATCTCTGAGTGCCATATTCACAATTGTGTCGCAATTGTCGCTTTGGTAGCGGTCAGAAGGTTTACTTAAAAGTAATTCCCGCGAGGAACCTGATCAAAATGGTGGTCAGTATGGGGCGGAACAAGACAAGGGGAGGAATCACTCACAGCCAAAAAGATGGCGGTTATGATGGCCCCGATAACAAAGGCGGTGATGAGAGCTTGGAGGAAAATGGTGTCTTGGATTTGACGAAGAGCGGGTTCTTTAATCCAAACTTCACGGTCAAAGATTTTGCGGATGATATTGCGCTTCTCATATTGGGCGACCCAGGGTTCATCTTCATAGCTGTTGCCAGATCCCAAGGTATCGAATGAACCTTTGCCCAGCGCATACTCGGAAGCGGTTGATTCAGAATCCTGGAACAACTCCCAAGGGCGCAGATGACGATGATGCATGCCATGCAAGACCTGTGCTGTCAGCGAAAACCCCTCAGAGGGTCCGTTTTGGACTTACCACACACATGCCCTTCCAAGCGGCAAAGAGGGTGGAGATACCGATGAAGAGACCAAGGAAAGCGAGAGCTCTCCATCCACGGTTTGCAGAGCTCAGGGTGATGACGATGCCATAGACAATACCGGCCACGATTCCGGCGACACCAAGGCCGCGAGCAAATGCTTGTCTCGGTGGGTTGCCGTTGCAGATAGTCCAGCGAATGAAATTGGGATGGGCTTGGTGGCGGAGGGTCCATTCCACCGTGGCAACAACCTCACGGAAGGCAGAAGGATGAGTGGTGACAGAAAGTGCTTTCAGGAGGACAGCCTTCTCCTTGGCGGATAGGTTGAGCAAGCGGGCTCCGCCATCGGCAATGTAGATGGCGATGATGCGAGAGATCTCTTTACGGAAAGGCTGGATGGTGACTTGAACCCCGGGTTAGCTGAGAAATGAAGCGGAAGGGGATTAGGCAAGCATACATGGTTGCAGGGCACCAGCTTCGTCAAAAGCGGTCTGAGCCTTCTTTCCATGGGAAGCATGTCCGGTATGCATGGTGGAAGCATCCTCACTCCAGCCAGCTGTGGATGGAGCAACACTATCACGATCGGTGGCAGAAGCGGATGGGGTGCGCGGCGGAGTGTTGAATGGGTTTGGGACGGCTTCTGGCATGACAGACCTGGCCTGAGGGTCGAAATCGGTGCCTTTCAGGGCAGCAGCGGCTTCGGGAGCCATCTTCTTAGGAAGCTTCTCCTTCTCTCCATTGGTTTTCTCTGCTAGGGCTTGCTCTGGAGTCCATTCTTTGGCCAGGACCTGCTCACTTTCTGGAAGCTCGGAAAAGCGCTTGCAGTAGTCACGGTACCAGAGGTAGAATTGGAGATTCTCGGCATCATATTCGATATAGCGGAGAAAATCCATGAACTCACGCACGCTGACGGGCTGGGATCGAAGATTAGAGGATTGTCCTGGCGGGGGTCTCGCTGAGGGACAACTTACTGGGCAGGTGCCGCCGCTGATGATTCTATCAAAAGAAAGAGCATCGGGGATTCCATATGGTGAGCTGGAGCCGGAGGTGACCCATTCAGCCTGGCCACCTTTCTCGGAGTCGAGCGACTGACGGGACGAGGTCACATAGACAGGACGGCGATAGGTGAGGGAAACAGCCATTTTGGCAGGTGGTTGATGTTAAGCAGGGAAGACAAGACGTAGGGTTTCTGCTGTCAAGTGAAGATTCCAATCGGCACGTGGGAAGGGAGGGATAGAGAAAACCAGTGGGACGTGCGAAGTATTTGGGCTGGACAGAGAACAAAGGCCACGAGGGTCTGCGAAACACGGGGAGGGGAACAAGAGGAGTTTATGTTTTCACGTTGACGCGTTCTATGAGTACCTAGGTAGAGACCACATGCCTGTACTCCGTGCAGACCAAATAAGAGTCGGTGTTGGCCAAGGCGTGGCGTTCAAGAATAGAACCTTGTCAAGAATCAGGGCTCAGTCGTGTTGGCAAGCGGACAAAAGAAACGTCAGGAGAGGGTACGACTCCTTGAAGGTACTAACGGTGGATGTGGATGTGGATGTGGATAGGGATGTGGATATGCAATGCAGTGTGCCTGTCAAGACACCGCAAGTGACGGCTTAGAAAGGACTCTCACGGGTCAGAATGAGGAGGGGATGTGGTTGAGGCAGCAAGGTTGAAGGGCAGGGTCCCCTGATGGATACCCTTGCTGCACGGGACAAGGGAGAAATCGTCCATGGACCATGGGATCCTCTGAATTGTCACTGGATGGAAGGCGAATTGGACTAAGGAGAATTCAAGCAACGTCAAAGGCTGCAAAGTCCGGATGAGCTTTGATGAGGTCGAAAGTGGGCGTTGAGCCTGAGAACCTTGGAACTTGGGACGAGCAGGTCGATGACCGACGAGGTTCAGAGTAGAGAGAGTCCGGACGCCACCAAAGTACGGAGTACGCAGGACTGCCTTACAATAACGAAGAGTAATTACTCAACTTACTCAGTCATCCTCATCCCGATCGTCGTGATTCTGTGCCAAGTTGCCAACATCGAGCTTCAGCTCCACTGCGTCATTCCTCGTATCTCGACCCGTCTTGGTGCCAACTCTATTCGATCCGATCCAGTAGCTCGACTTGTTCTGCCGCTCCCCCCTCCCAAGTCCGTCCTCAGACTTTGACTCCAGACGATGATCGCTGCAGGCAAGTCTTAGTCGCGACTCTGGCTTGCATTGGCAGAGATCCCAAGGTAGGGAAGTAGTTAGCGCTCTGTCGTATTCCAGTTCTGGGCTGTAGATCGGTATACATGAAATAGATCTTCAGCCCTGCCGCTGCCAGCGCAGCAGTCGGTGTTCTGGCAACCTGCGCGGAGGTCTATAACTACGCTTAGGGGACCAACAAGTCAGCCTCCTTATTCATGCCATGCATGCCCTGTGGTCCTGCCGCACGCGTGGGTCTGAGCTGTGGTACTGGTAGAGTGAGCACAGGCTGCGCTCTGTTCCCTCTCCCCCATCTCCTTTCAAATTTGTGGCTGGCGAGGTAACAGGGCATGGCCAACCCCAGACTCCCAAGTGCCTGTACCTCCCTTGCATTGACAAGGCGACTGCTAAGAAATTGACTGGTGAGGGGCGACTAGGATGAGCGATTTCTGGTACATGACTGCTCTCTACAAGTCGCAGCTTATCCTGTGGCTGGATGGCTAAAATGCAGTTCAAGGGCGTCGTGCCCTTGTCGTCATGGTTTGGTAGCTCCCAGCGTGCCAACAAACTAGTGCACGCTTTAGCCAGGAACTGAACAGATACGCGAATCGCCGGGGAGTCAGGCTAGCTTAATCAGAGATTTCCGAGCCTTCAGCCAATCGTCCCAGGCGGACACTAGGCACCATCTCCCAAAACTGGGGGGGAGCAGGGGGGCCAGGGGGGGCACCATCGGCACTCATCGTCCCACCAATTCAAGCACCACTTACGAGTGGCCATGTGTGTATTAACCTATTACGGAGGACGGATGGCCGTGTTCATCGGTACCGTCCTCTGGAGATTCACCTGGTCCACCACCACCACCACCACCACCACCCCCCCGGATAACCCAGGGACATGTAGCCTGTAAGCTGGAGCAATTAGGCATCGGTACCACTATCAATACCGCCTAACAGCATGCCTAGGTGAGTCTTGCACAGGGGTGATCAGGAACCTTGGAAACTGCCGCCACCCGGGCCATCAAATAGTCTTTACCATCCTGTCCACAAATTCCACTTGCAACTGTCACGTTTTGATCAGCAACGTTAATCCTCCATTCAGACTCGCCGTTGAACGCTTTCTTGAGCTCTCGTTCCTCCAGCCCGCAACTTGACCGTGGACACGGCCCTACCAAGAACTTGCATCATTGACATCTGTCAGAAAATGACTGCTGCATCCCTCACTTCCCCGGCTTCTGTCGTGCGTTAGCCACCTCGATAGCCCGAAGTGCCCATCTCGAATCCCACGGGGCACCTTTCTATCACCCTAACATCACATCACATCTTCCGAAGTCCACGACTAGCCTGCGGATAGAATGGATGTTTATGTTCGCATAACGTCTTGGCCGCAGATGCGTCGCTGGAGGTGCATCCATCGTCCTCAGCGTTTGAGCCTCACCACACCGACTTCTACCTAGCACCATGCAGCCCCTGGCCTGCGAGTTGAAAAGATTGGGTCGACAACACGAGTACCTTGCACTGTACGTAAATAAAACCGCCTCCAGAGAAAGTCATGGCCGAACTCGCAACCGAATTTGATGCGCGCACAGGCTGAGTGCACCCACCTCCACCCCTAGCAGCCAGCGATGTGGATCCACTCCTGGCTGTTCTCTGTGAGATCCTAGTGCCAAACGATCTCGGTGCATCTGCATGCCCCCTTGCAGCTTAATAACTAACTATTATCAACGAAATAGGCAGTCCGCCAGGAACAGGCGTTCTCCCCTCAAGCCCAACACGTGTGATAATTGGTTTTGTCGCAATCGGCTTTCCAAATATCACACTTCCAACCCTCAATCCAAATCTTAATCTTTTTTTCCCCCACCAAACCTCAACTTTTCGGTCTCACCTTCAATTAATATGGCCATTGGCCCTTTCGAGATTGGTGGCGCACTCACAAGATGGCGGGATCTCGGTGGTTCAGGGGTTCACCCCGGACAGAATCCCTCCAAACCCTGCCTGACCATCCGGCCACGGAAGATTCATCCAACTGCAAACCTCAACCTCCAGGCGTGGAAGTCGTAGGCTCACGGTTGAGTCGCGCGACTTCACCAGCGAATAACCTGGTCATGGACCCATGCAACGTGCTCCATTTTCGCCAAAATCTTCCCTCTTCAGGTCGTCAACTACGCTAATTAACTATGACATGTCTAGTTCATCTACTGACAGATAGCCAGTACGGAGTACTCGCGCGAGTACGAGATTTTCCTCCCAACTTTTGAAACCCGAGACAGATCAACTGTGCATGCTTGGTCCAGTGCATGATCACCTTCGCATCTACGCAGTACTCGTACTCGGCTACTTCCATGTCATTTTTGCTAGCCTAGTCCTTTTGGAGCGGCTGGCAGCTGCTGGACCAATCCGTATCACCAACTCTTGGTCCATTCATGCGTCTCATTTGGTCACCAAGTCCCAACCTGTCTAACCCTACAACCAAACCACCAAACTATTGAGTTGACTACCCTCTCAGTACAGAGTGTGAGCCCGCCCCCAAGAACCGCGCTCTGAGAGAATCACGAGGAAACTCGTCCCGGTGATTCAGCACTTCACCTGCAACTCTACTTGAAAGTCCCCCCTTAGCGTTCTGACATCTCCCGGAGACGAGGTCGCTCCTCCTTGCCTAGTCCCATCGACCCAATCCCAAGTTCCCGTCAGCTTCATCAGGCCGCATCGCCACTCGTCTCCCATAGGATACTCAAGAGAACTTGAAAAACTCCTTGAATCTGATCAAGCCAGACTTGACATCCCAATCGAGCCTTCTGAGAACCTTTTCGAGATACCGTGTACGAGGTAGAGAGGCCCCGTGTCGTTTCTCTCGCCCCTCATTGCCATCTTCTGCCCACAGGTGTGGCGTCTACAATTCTGAGCTATCAAAAGTATCGCAGGCCTAAATGTAGGAAGCTCAAGGTCCAAAACACCTGTGAACAGAGAATACTCCGTACGCCCGAGGTAGGAGGCATTGCGAGTCCCTCAACACTGAATCGTCGTGATCGTTAGTTGCCTCACCTCTCGCAGGTTCTGCCTATGAGAAAATATACCCCATGATGAAACACTGCGAACGCACCAGCAATGAGAAAGCTGGGGCGCAACACCCCGGATTTTCCTTTCAATCAAGAATCATGACGAAGCTGATCTCAACAATGGTGACAAAAACTGCGTGCACGGTGTGCTATTTTTGAGTGGTACCCTTTGTGTGTGCAGGTCTTGTTGCATTTCTAATCTCGTCGTGCGCACTGAGCTTCTCCTCCAATGATAGATACAAAGACATTGTTGCATTGTTTAGCAGATGGCCGATCAAAAGTACTTCAGTCAGGGGCCCCGTCCTCGCCGAGGGGCGGCAATATGCTGTTCCCACGTAGCAAAAGCCTTTCGACACACACACACACACACACACACACACACACACACACACACACACACACACACACACACACACACACACACACACACACACAAACACACAAA
>Ga0105239_10009860_pt1 | contig 10729 bp, 9 predicted proteins | sample KBSC44metaG_FD_92761 | JGI IMG/M metagenome (GOLD analysis project Ga0105239, IMG submission 92761) | Corn rhizosphere microbial communities from Kellogg Biological Station, Michigan, USA - KBS C4-4 metaG | ecosystem: Host-associated > Plants > Roots > Rhizosphere > Soil | place: Michigan, USA...
CGGCCAAGCCGACGGCCGCGTTCGACGCGCAGTGGGGACAATTCCTCGTCGACCCCGCCTACTTCACCAGACTGGTCTACGAAACCGCGTGAGACCGCGCGAAGCACGGGAATAACCGGCCGCTGCGGCGTTTCGTCCGGCTTCACAAAACTGCAATGAGCGATCCGCATAAGGCGTCGTCCGCTAACAGGAGACGTTTATGCGCGCGACCTTTCTCAGCACCGTCGCAACGATCATTCTCACCGCGAGCACCGCGCTGGCACAGAGCGAAGGCGAATTCCCTGCCAGGCTCGCCGGCCATGTGGTGATGCCGGCCGCGACCTTCATCGACGCGCCAACCGACGCACCCGCCGATCTCAAGACGTCAGGCAAATACACCACCGGCAAGCGCGTCGACGCGCTCGGCACCGTGATGGGCAAGTCGCTCGAGCGTTCGACCGGCATCTCGCTGCCGTTCAAGGGCCAGCCGCTGCAGGGCCATTCCGGCATCAAACATATGGCCGATGGCAGCTATTGGGTGATCACCGACAACGGCATGGGCGCGCGCGCCAATTCGATGGACTCGATGCTGTATCTGAATCGCTACAAGATGGACTGGGCGGGCGGCAAGATCGAGCGCCAGGAGACCGTGTTCCTGCATGATCCCGACAAAAAGGTGCCCTTCCGCATCGTCCACGAGGACACCGAGAAGCGCTATCTCACCGGCGCGGATTTCGACACCGAAGGTTTCCAGATCATCGGCGACACCTTCTGGATCGGCGACGAATTCGGTCCCTACATCCTGAAGGCTGACAAATCAGGCAAGATCCTCGCCGTGTTCGAGACCATCGCCGACGGCAAGCCGGTGCGCTCGCCCGACCATTGGGCGGTCGCGACCCCGGGTGCGCCGGGCGCGACCTACACCAATGTCAATTTGCGCCGCTCCAAGGGCTTTGAGGGCTTCGCCTCCTCGAAGGATGGCAGATTCCTCTACGGCCTGCTCGAGGGCCCGCTGTGGGATGCCGACAAGAAGGACTGGGAGCGCGTCGACGGCAAGGAAGCTTCCCGCATCCTCGAATTCGATGTCGCCGCCGAAAAATTCACCGGCCGCTACTGGCAATATGTGTTCGAGCAGAACGGCAACGCGATCGGCGACTTCAACATGATCGACCCGACGGCAGGCCTGGTCATCGAGCGTGACAATGGCGAAGGCACGGCGGACAAGGCCTGCCCGGCGGGCACGCGCGGCGAGACCTGTTTCCCCGATGTCGCCAAGTTCAAGCGCGTCTACAAGATCGAGCTCACCGACGCCAATGTCGGCAAGCCCGTGCGCAAGATCGGCTATATCGACCTCCTCAAGATCCAGGATCCCGACAAGAAGGCGCAAAAAGCCCTCAATGACGGCGTCTACACTTTCCCGTTCTTCACTATCGAGAACGTCGATCGCGTCGACGACACCCACATCATCGTCGGCAATGACAACAACCTGCCGTTCTCGTCGAGCCGCGATCCCAACAAGGCTGACGACGACGAGTTCATGCTGCTCGAGGTCGCTGATTTCCTGAAGGCGAAGTGAGGCCCGACTCTTTCTGCCCCCTCTCCCGCAAGCGGGAGGGGGGCCGCACCTCGTTCGTGACTGACGCCACTAGCCCGACGGCACGATCACCATGTTCTTGTCCTTCGGCCAGCGGACGCGCCAGGCGAAGTTTATGTCGCGGGCTTCACCGGGTTTGGCATCGAACGACCATTCCAGCACGCCGCGCTTGTCGCGGATATCCTTCGCCGTCGGCGGCGTCGTCGCGGGCAGCATCTCGACGACGATCTCATCGTTCTCGCTGACCGGCAGCTGATCCTCGATCGCGACGTGAATCGGGAAGTCGTGGCCGTTGCGGACGGTGGTCTTGAAGGCGCGCTCATCGGTCTTCGATGTCGTGACCAGGAGGCCCGCCGAACCTTCGTTGCGCTTGAGCACCGCGCGCTCGACCTTGACCTTGTCGTCGGCGCCGAAGCCGAGGCGCACGATGTCGTCCTTGGCCGACGCCGCGAGCTTGCCGCGGCCGACGAAGACGCCGTCTCGGTAGATGGCGACCTTGCCCGGCAGCAGCGTCGTGTCGTCGGTCTGCTTGAAGCTGGCTTCGAGAAAGGCGGTGGGGTCCTGCACCGGCGCAGCGCGCACGGCGAGATCGGCCGGCACACTCATCGAGGCGATGCGCAGGCTCTTGGCACCCTCGGCGGCACCAAGGCTGACGCGGCCGGGAATCTTGAAAGTGGCCTGGAAGTCGCCGATCTCCGCAACTGCTTGCTGTTCGTCGGCACGTTGGCGCGGCAGATCATATTGATCCTTGTCTTGTGCCGCCTCCACTTTGCGCAACATCGGTGCTGCCGCGGGCGCAGGCATCGCCATGTCCGAGACCGAGCCCAGCGCGCGTGGTTTCGGGATCTGCGGATATTGCGCCACCAGCGAGCCCAACTCCGGCGCACTGCCGCCGCGCGCGATGCGCACGGTGGAAACACCGAGCGTGACGTTCGACCAGTCCTCGCCGGTCGATTGCGTCACCTCAGCGCGGCGAACCAGTTCGAGCTGTGGCTTGCGATCTTTGCCGCCGGTGTCGAGCCGGGCGTCGTAGAGCGGCAGCCAGCGCGCATTGCGCACGGCGTAGGTAACCCGCAGCGTAGCCTTTGTCGCGGCGGCCGAGGCAACGTCAATCCGTACCTCGAGCTTGTTCGGCGGCTTGGCCGAGCGATCGCCTTCGAGCTGCGCGATCTGGCGATCGATCTCGCGCTGCTTTCGCGACGCGTCACGGATCGCGGTTTCGGCGGCCGCAACTTCCTCGGCCACGGCGGTGAAGGCCGCGCGCCATTCGGTGATCGGGCGCGCCTCGCCCTTCTCGCCAAGGCCGGCGGGAGACGCGTCGGCAAATCGCTGCGCGAATTTGCGCCGGGCGGCCGCCGCGTCGATCGCGCCTTGCAGATCGGCGCGCTCGTCCTTGAGCGCCTCGATGCGCTTGTCGAGTTCGGACAGATTGACCGGCGGTACCGCACGCGGCGGCCGCGCATCGATCGTTCCGATGGTCAGTTTGGCGCCGGCCTCGCCTTCCACACGTAAGGAGGACGGATCCAGCGAGAGCGGAAAATCCTTCGCGACCAGCGTGCTGTCTCCGGAGGCAAGGTCGATCGCGATCACCCGGGTGACGGTAGCACCGTCCGGATAGACGGTGACGGTGTCGATGGCCGATGTGGCGTCCACATCGGCGGCCCATGAGGGCGACGCGAGCGACGCGGTCACCAGGACCAGGCTCGTCGTCGCCAGACATCTTGCGATCGTGCGCATAAAGTTTCTCCCTGCCGATATCGCCGCGCCGCCAGTCGGACGCGCGAAAATATGCCATGCCATCGTTGTAAGACGCGGCAGGGAAGGAACCGGTTCGATTGGGGTTTCCGTTGGGCGCCGCCGCGGCGGCACCATGGCCGCGGAACGCATCACCATGCCGCGGCTAAAAGATGCTTAAGAGGCGAACCTCAGAACCGGCCTCTCAGACCTCACTCTCAGATTTGGCTTGGCGAACCCTGGCCGAAGATGCGGCGGAGCAGGTCAGTCACATTGCGGGCGCCGGCCTTCTTCAGGATGCTGGCGCGATAGCCCTCGACCGTGCGTGCGCTGAGATGCATGCGACGGGCGACCTCCTTGTTGGTGAGGCCAGCAGCAAGATGCGCGAGCACGTCTCCTTCCCGTGCAGTCAGCGGCTCGCAACCGGGCAGCCAACGTTGCCGGCTCGAATCGGGCTGGCCGGACTCGTCGATCGCGGCATCGATCCGGCCAACGACCTCGTGAGTGCGGAACGGCTTTTCGATGAAATCGCTCGCGCCACTCTTGATGGCGTCGACCGCCATGGCGATGCTGCCGTTCGCAGCGGTCACCAGAACCGGCGCCATGCAATTTTCCTCGCGCAGGCGCTTCAGCACATCGAGCGCCGAGCGATCGGACGGCATCTCCAGCAGCACGCAGGCCGGCATCCGCTCTTTCGCTTCCGACAGCAGCGATGCGCCGTCGGCGAAACAGATCACGTCATAGGCGCTCTGTTGAAGCGCCGTTGAAAGTTGCTCGCGAGAGGCGGCGTCAGTTTCAATGACGAACACCTCACCCTTGGAAAGCATGTTTCCCGGCATAATCCCGATCCAGCAATGTTTTGGGTCAAATGATACGCGACAGCCGGGGGCCTCATCGCGCCCCGCCAGTCATCAGCACGGGCATTCGCGCCGGTGCTTCTGTTGGTTCCTATGTAGGTTCCAAATTGTTCCGCGTTTGACGAAATGAGACAGAAACTTTACATTTCGGGACATCTGCTGGAATGGCTGGTATGACCGATCTCATCCGCAGTGCAGCCCTGACCCATTATCCGGACGTTGCCCGGTCAGTCGGGCTCGACCCGAAACAGATGATGCGGAAGGCGCGGCTGCCGCTGGCCGGCCTGGAGCAACCCGAGCTTCGAATCGCCGTCTCCGGCTTTCGCCACCTGCTTGAAATGTCGGCAGCGGAATCGGGTGCCCAAGATTTCGGCCTTCGGATGGCCGATCGCGGTGGCCTCACGAATCTCGGACCGGTCGCTCTCATCGTTCGCGAACAGCCGACCGTCGGAAAGGCGATCGAAGCGCTCGCCCGCTACATTCACATCCATCACGACGGCATGCGCCTGGATGTGAGGCGAAGCGGCAATACCGTCATGATTGCGCTGAACCTGCGCGGACGTCACCCAAGCGCGCACAACCAGTCGATCGACCTCGGCCTGGCGACCATCTACCGTGTTGTTCAAGCGCTTTGCGGCGGCCATTGGCACCCGGTCGAAATGCACTTCCGATATCCGGCGCCGCACAACCGCGAGCGCCACCAGGAGTTCTTCGGCTGTCCTCTCGTTTTCAATTCCGAGATCGATGCCGTGCTGCTATCGGCCCACGACATGGATCGACGGATTGCGAGCTCACATCCGTTGATGGCGAGTTATCTGCGCAAGCGCGTCGAGGAGATCGATACGCGTCCCGGAAGCTGGGACGAGAAGGTCGACGAAGTCGTTCGATCGCTGCTCCAAAGCGGCAATTGCACGGTCGAGCGCGTCGCCGAACATTTCTCCTGCACCCGACGCACCATCCACCGCCACCTCGCCGAATGCGGCACCAGCTTCTCGGCCATCCTCGACGCGCAGCGCGCTGATCTCGTGACGAAATTGATTGAGGATCATGATCGCCCGCTGGCCGCGATCGCAATCCAGCTCGGCTTCTCTGCACAGAGCGCGATGGCCCGCTGGTTTCGCAGCCGCTTCGGCTGCACTATCACGGACTGGCGCAAGGGCGTGCGGCCGCCGCAGAAGTCCGACGACGTCACATCGGCCTCCGCGGCCTGAGCCTCAGCGTGCCGGCGCCGGCACGCCCATGACGGCGAGCGCGCGACGGGAGTTGCCGGCCAGCAGCGGACCGAACGCGACGGCGAAGCCGAGGAACGCGACAATCCATCCGCAGGCGGCGATGTGCAGCAGCGCGTCGCTATGTGCGGGCAGCACGACAGCACCAACCCGCGCCAGCGCTGCGACGATGATGGCGACATAGATGGCCTGGGTCGCCCACGACGCCGTCAGCGCCTGTCCGGTATGGCCAAGGCTTGCGCGCGTCATCACCGCAAGCGTCATGACTCCCGCCGCACCGGTCATCCAGGCATGAATGCCCGCGCTTGGCGGCAAGAAGCCGAAGCCGGCCAAGGCGTTCAGGAGGAAGCCAAGCGGGACGAAGGCGTAGCCGACGTGAAGGATGACCAGCAGCCGCTCGCGCGTGGTGCGATCGCCGGCCCAGCGTGCAAGCCGCACCAGGTGCAGCAGGCCAACCAGCCCCATGACGGCACCGGCGATCGCGTTCAGCGGCGCCACGATCCACGCGATCAGCGCGAGCGCGCTCAATCCGATCACCACACCATCGAACCGTCCGAACGGCACCGGCACGCGACCGGGATTGAACTTGACCAGCCAGTTGCGGGTGAAGCTCGGGATGATGCGGCCGCCGATCAGCGAGATCAACAGCATCACCACGCCGATGCCCACGCGGATGCTGACATCGGCTGCGCCTTCGTAATGCGCTTCGAGATGGAAGGCGACATTGCCTGACAGCAGCACCAACACGAGCGCCACGACCGGCAGGTTGCGCCAATTGCCGCCAGCGAGGATCTCGCGCGTTGCGGCGGCAACGACCAGCGCCAGGAAGGCGGCATCGACAACAAGCGCGAACGCCCAGCCGATCTCGGCGGACAGCACCACCGCGGCGCGCCCAGCCAGCCAGACCACCAGCAACGCCGCCAGCGACGAGCCCTGGATCGGCAACCGCCCGGTCCAGTTCGGGATCGCCGTAAACAGGAACCCGGTGATGACGGCCGGCAGGAAGCCATAGAGCATCTCGTGCACATGCCAGTCCCGCGGTGCAAAGGCCGAGGTCACCGACAGCTCGCCATAGAACATCGGCAGCCAGACCAGGATCGACAGCCCGGCCTGGATCGCTGCGAGCAGGAAGAAGGGCCGAAAACTGTTCGCAAACAGCGGCCAGCCCTGAAAATTACGCGATCGGACGCCAGCCATGGGGCAACTCCTGTGAATTCGGACCTTTGTCTGGAAAAATACTGCCGCACCACCGGCGCGTTTTGCGCTATCGCAAACTGCCCGACGATTGCAGGTGCCATCACACTCCCTGATGCCAAGGAGGCGGAATGGCCAAGGTCGACACATCGCTGGTTGCGCATTTGCCGCTGTTTTCGGGCGTCAAGGCGGAGGACCTCGACGAGATCCTGCGCGAGGCACGCTCGGTGCGCTATCCCAAGAACACCGCCATTTTCGAGCAGGGCGCGGACGCGCAGTCCTTTTTCCTGCTGCTGCACGGCCATGTCCGCGCCGCCAAGACCACGCCGACCGGCGAACAGATCGTGGTGCGCTATGTCGCGCCTGGCGAAACCTTCGGGCTTGCGATGGCGATTAGCGCCGCACGATATCCTGCGACTGCGATGGCGGTTGACGACAGTGTCGCGCTGGTCTGGCCGAATGCCGCCTGGCCGCGCCTGATCGAACGATTCCCGGCGCTGGCCGCCAATACGATGCAGACTGTCGGTAAGCGTCTGCAGGAGAGCCACACGCGCATCCTGGAAATGTCGACCCAGCAGGTCGAGCAACGCGTCGCCCATGCGCTGCTGCGGCTCGCCAACCAATCCGGCAAGAAGCTCGATCATGGCATCGAGATCGACTTCCCGATCAGCCGCCAGGACATCGCGCAGATGACCGGCACCACGCTGCACACGGTGAGCCGCATCCTCAGCGGCTGGGAAAGCCAGGGCCTCGTCGAGAGCGGCAGGCAGCGCATCATCCTGCGTGATCCGCACCGGATCGTCGTGCTGGCCGAGCGGAGCCCGGATAGCGGCGCTGGGTAAAGATCGGGGTGAGGGCGCCTCCGCTTACGGCGAAAGCTCTCCCTCACCCAGGACTCCGCGCGTGCCCTGCGCGGACTCCAACTCCTCTCAAGCCGGCACGCAGTCGCTCAACGCCGTCAGGAATTTGTCGCGGTCGATACCGTGCTCGTGGCAGGCGTCGTCTACCGTGTGAAAGGTCGCGATCGGACAGCCGACACAGGCCATCTTGAAGGCGAGAAACACGCGGATCGTGTGCGGCGCGTTGCGCATGATGTCGTCGACCAGATCGTCAGATCGGAAAGGCATGGACAACTCCGTTCCGACATGAAGATAGCGGAGGCGGCCGGAGTTTCTTTGTTGAAACGCAAGCTGTCGCTAACTACACCGCACGGCTGTGCAGCTGCTTGCCCGGATCCAGGTGAGCGTCGAACGCGGCCGCGACGCTGCGGACCAGGAAACGCGAATCGTTTGCAACCGCAAGCCGATCGCCGTCCAATTTCACTACGCCGTCTGAGATCAACGGCTTCAGGCGCGACGCTGACTGCAGCATCGCCTCCGGCTCTGCGCCGTGGCGCGCGCAGATGTCGCCGAGGTCGGCGCCGAACTCGCACATGATCCGCTCGATGATATCGGCGCGCAGCCGGTCGTCGTCGGTGAGACCATAGCCCTTCGCGGTGGCGAGGTGGCCAGATGCGATGCTCTGCTGATAGGCGCCGATCTGAACCTCGTTCTGGACGTAGCCCTGCGGCAGATGCCCGATCGCGCTGGCGCCGAAGCCAAGCAGCACCTCGCCCTGATCGGTGGTGTAGCCCTGAAAATTGCGCCGCAACGTCCCTTGCGCGAACGCCACCGCCATGGCGTCGTCAGGACGCGCGAAATGATCGAGGCCGATCTGAACATAGCCGGCCTCCTTCAGCGCGTTGGCAATGGCACAAGCCTGGTCGTGGCGCGCAAGGCCGTCCGGCAGATGGTCTTCTTTGATCATGCGCTGATGCTTCTTGAAGTCTGGCACATGCGCATAGCCGAACACCGAGAAGCGGGCTGGCGCGAGCTCGAGCGAACGTCGCACCGTATTCAGGCAGGAGGCGACCGTCTGGTGCGGCAGGCCATAGATCAGATCGAAATTGATCCCCCTGATGCCGGCGCGATGGAGCATGTCGACGACGGAAGCCGTCTGGTCAAAGCTCTGCACGCGGTTGATCGCGCGCTGCACGACGGGATCAAAACTCTGCACGCCAAGGCTCGCGCGATTGACGCCGGAGAGCCGCATGGCCTCGACCATCTCTGATGTCAGTGTGCGCGGGTCGATCTCGACCGCTATCTCGGCCGAGGGCAGCACGAAGAAAGCCTGGCGCATCGCAGCCATCAAATCGGCGAGGGCCTCCGGCGCCATGATCGTCGGTGTACCGCCGCCAAAATGGATATGCTCGACCTTGATACGGCGGCCGATGGTGTCGGCGACCTCGGTGATCTCAGCGAGGAGAGTCCGCTGATAGGCCGCGATCAGCTCGTCACGGCGGGCGATCTGGGTATGGCAGCCGCAGTACCAGCACATCTCACGGCAAAACGGCACGTGCAGATAAAGTGACGCCCTGGCGCTCGAGGAAAGCTCGGACAGCCAGCGTGCGTAGGTGCCGGCGCCGACCGCCGGCGAAAAATGCGGCGCGGTCGGATAGCTCGTGTAGCGCGGCAATCTCTCTTCGCCGTAGCTCGCTGCGAGATCAGTCCTCATATCTTACCCATTCGTAAATTGATGCTGCTTGCGGCTCGCGGCAGCCCTTGACGGCACCAAGTTACCCACTTTCCGCCTGATGACCTTGCGCTTGCTCAAACTGCGGGCGCCGGATCGGGACCATTGTGATGTCCAACATCCCCCCTTGGAGATAGGCCATGGCGTCGTTTGCGCTCGATCTCATTCTTTGGCTTGCCAGTATTCGCGGCCATATCCCGCGCTTCGACGATTTCCGCCCTGCTCCCATCGCGCCTGCCGCCGGCGCCAATCATCTCATACAGATATTGACCATCGTAGCCGCCGTGCTCGCGGTGCTGTCGCTCGCGGTCTGGGCCACCGTGTGGATTGCCATCGAGCTTCTCTGATCGGCGCGCCCGGCGTCTCGCTTCGACAACTCCCTTAAGGATTTCACCGGAGGCGAATCCGGCAAAACCTTGTCGCAGCGCAAACAGTCTTGCCACAACAGGCGCACACTGCACCCGTCATCAAAACCATTTCAGATGAAGGATGCTTCCGATGTTCACCCGCAGAGCCGCATTGATCAGCGCCGCCGCGACCGCCCTGATGCTGGCAACCCCCGCTTTCGCCGCAGACGATCTCAAGCTGCCGCGGCAGAAGGTGGAGCTGGTCGCACCTCCCTTCGTGCATGCGCACGAGCAGGCAACCAAGCAGGGCCCCAAGATCCTGGAGTTCAAGCTCACCATCGAGGAGAAGAAGGTCGTCATCGACGAGAAGGGCACCACCTTCCAGGCCATGACGTTTAACGGCTCTATGCCGGGCCCGCTGATGGTCGCGCATGAGGGCGATTATGTCGAAGTGACGCTGGTGAACCCCGCGACCAACTCGATGCCGCACAATATCGACTTTCACTCCGCGACCGGTGCGCTGGGCGGCGGTGCGCTGACCCTGGTCAATCCCGGCGAGCAGGTCGTGCTGCGGTGGAAGGCGACACGGACCGGCGTGTTCGTCTATCACTGCGCACCGGGCGGTCCGATGATCCCCTGGCACGTCGTCTCCGGCATGAACGGCGCCGTGATGGTGCTGCCGCGCGACGGGCTGAACGATGGCAAGGGCCACGCACTGAAATACGACAAGGTCTACTATGTCGGCGAGCAGGACATGTACGTGCCGCGTGACGAGAAGGGCAATTTCAAATCCTACGACTCGCCGGGCGAAGCCTTCACCGACACCGAGGAGGTGATGAAGAAGCTGATCCCCTCCCACGTCGTGTTCAACGGCAAGGTCGGCGCCCTCACCGGCAAGAACGCGCTGACCGCCAATGTTGGCGAGAACGTGCTGATTGTGCATTCGCAGGCCAACCGCGACAGCCGCCCGCATCTGATCGGCGGTCATGGCGACTATGTCTGGGAAACCGGCAAATTCTCCAACGCTCCGGAGACCGGACTCGAGACCTGGTTCATCCGCGGCGGCTCCGCAGGAGCTGCGATGTACAAGTTCTTGCAACCCGGCATCTACGCCTATGTCACGCATAATCTGATCGAGGCCGCCGACCTCGGCGCCACCGCGCACTTCAAGGTCGAAGGCAAGTGGAACGACGATCTGATGACCCAGGTGAAGGCGCCCGCGGA
>Ga0105239_10009863_pt1 | contig 10729 bp, 10 predicted proteins | sample KBSC44metaG_FD_92761 | JGI IMG/M metagenome (GOLD analysis project Ga0105239, IMG submission 92761) | Corn rhizosphere microbial communities from Kellogg Biological Station, Michigan, USA - KBS C4-4 metaG | ecosystem: Host-associated > Plants > Roots > Rhizosphere > Soil | place: Michigan, USA...
CAGGTGCCATAGCGCTTCCTGTCCCGGCCTGGTTTTGTACGGTTTTTGAAACGTTGTTTGCCAGCTTGTTTTTTAGCTTACCTAAAATACCCTGCGCGTTAAGCGTGGCTGCTGCGGCAAGTAGAACTATGGTATATATTGCTTTTTTCATTGTTTTAGGTTTTTACGTTAAGTAAAATCGTAAGAAATACCGGGGCCGTTTACGTGTCATTTAGGCTGAGTATGTACCAACCCCAGCCGCATTTTAGTTTTATCAGGGTTGCTCCATCAGCCAGCCCGAGCAAAAATTATTGTTCGGCGTTTTTGATTGTATCAATACCCCGTTTGCAGCAATACACAGGTAGCCGCCTGTCATCATGTTACGAAACCTGGTAACGTACTGTTCATTTGTAGGCTCCATGGTCCATAAGCTTGCACGATCGTTGTAATTATCTGTAAAGGTTACATAACCGCGCTGATCAACCAGCAGATAATTCTCTTTCCACCTGTTTTTTATATTAACATAATGGCTGCCGGGCACATTCAGAACCTCCCATTGGGCGCTCCACCAATCAGCATCGATATTAGTTACCTGAGGCGGGCCTTGCTGGTTATTCAGGTACATGTTGCTGAAATTGTTTTTAAGCTTTACAAATACGTGCGCGTCGGCCGGAGGAGGTGGTGGCGGCATATAATTTTGGTCGCCCGCAACAGGAACCAGCTGAGGGCCACCTATTGATGCCGATGCAAGAGGTGTTAGCTGGCTTGCCAGGTACGTTACCCGCATATCGGGGAGTGTGTTTAAAGGAGTAATTAAAATAGCGCTGGTGCTTATAGTTTGGCCGGGTTTTATCCAGTAACCTATCTGCACAAATTGCTTAACCCTGTCAACTTTTTTGGTATCACAGTCGTTCACCATGGCCAGCACGTTGCAGGCTTCGGCGTTAATAATTGCTTCTTTTGATGTTAGCCTGGCACCGGTAGCATTCAAACAGTTAAACTGGGCCAACTGGTCGGATACGTTTTGCAATACATTCCAACCTTGTTTGTAGAGCATTATTTTGCCCTGGTTGGTGGTATTGCGAACGTAAAAGCTTACTGAGTAGCGGCTGAAATCGCCTTTATTGCTAACGGCCTTTACTTCGGTTGATTTGATGGTATAACCTAATTCAAGCCCGTCGATTGATGCCGGCTGCTTATCGGTTATCGAGAAGATGGCAGGCTGGGCTATTACGCCATAGCAAACCAGCAAACTCATGCTGAGCAGTAAAAATACTTTTTTCATTTTCGTTAGGGTTTTAAAACAGGCCGGTAAACTATTTGGCCGGCCTGTTGGTATTTTTCGCAGGTGTAGATTATTTTTCGGCTACGCTGCCCGATACAGAGCCGCTAACATCCGTAATAACCGTATTTTTAGGGTCGGTATTATCAAAGTTGGACCCTTTTATTGCAATTGCAGGCATGGTAACAGTTAACTTGCCCGATGAGCTCACCGCCACAGTAACAGATGTACCATCAAGGCCGGTAGTAGAGTATAGCCCTTGCTTGGCTACGTTTACTTTGTCGCTTACAATCATGCCACATTGGTTTCCACTGGCTGGTTTTGTAAGGTCGCCCACTACAGCATACGTGCCCGCTTTAGGTTTTCCCGATCCTGGAAAGAAAATTATTACTCCGGCTGTTGCACTTTTATCTGCCGATTGCCCCGACACGCCCAGCACATTGAAGGTTTGGCCACCAGTGGTACTTGTAGAATCCTGGGAAGCAATTTCTGTGTAGGTGTTTCCGTTAATTGTAAACTTATAGGTAGCAGTAGGCGTCGGGTCACTTTTGGTACTGCACGACCATATTAAAAATGACAGGGGCATCATTAATAAATAAATTACTTGTTTTTTCATTTGTAGTGCTTGTTTGTTTTTAATTGTTGTTATGTATGTTGTTTATTGTTTTACAAATTCAACCCGACGGTTATTGGCTTTACCTTCAAGGGTTAGGTTATCACTGATGGGTTTGGTATCGCCAAAGCCTTTAGTGGTAAGACGTGATCCATCAACACCCAGGCTTACCAGCTGTGTTTTTACAGCATCAGCGCGTTGTTGCGAAAGGGTTGCGTTGTGAGCTGCTCCGCCGGTATTGTCAGTATGACCGTCAACCTCAAATTTTAAATCTGGGTTATCCTTTAGTATGCCAACTATCATGTTAAGGGTGCCCATGCTCTCGGGCTTAATGGTGGCTTTGTCTATATCAAAGTTTATCCCGTGGGTAATTAATTTAGCATCGGTAAACTTTTTGCCCAGCATGTTCATGCCGCCACCGCTTGCAACGCGCATGTTTGTTAATATAATTGGATTATCGGCGCCTCCAATGCCTTCAATATCAATTGCATGTGGAGTACCTAGATTAGGCACCACCAATACACGATACTGGTCAACATAAACTTTTACCTGGTTCTTTTTAAAAGCAATAGCTACATGGTGCCATTTATTTACAAAATTCTCCCCACCTAAGGCAGCAGGATAATTACCTGATAGCTCAACGCCGGTCTCATTGGCGGCCTGTGCGTCATTGTTTCCTATAGTGATAACACCGAAGTTACCTGATGCAGCTGTTGCGTTGGCAGTGGTGTTATACAGGTAAATCTTTGGCGGATAGCCCCCATTGCTATAGGTATCAAATTCTATGGTCGATGGGTCGCCCAAGTATGATGCCGATTTAATCCGCGGACTAACGTGGGCGTAGTTGCCATCGGTTAATAAAAGCGCTTTGCGGCCGGCAATGGTGTTAATTACCCCCTGGCCTGCACCTAAATTCCAGTGCGACGGAAACTCGCCGTTATCGTCATCGGTAAAACTATCTTCAAAAATAATTTTGTCGCCAGGCACAAAGTCGTAGTTGTTATAGGCAGAAATCGGCCCCTGTTGGCTGCCTGCTCCCTGCATCGACTGATTGTTTTGCACAGCCTGAGTTGGCGGCGGCAGGGCTTGCGGAGCATTTGTTGCTGCGGCAGGAGCAGGTGTAGTTTTCTTCTTTTTAAACAAGCCTTTTATCGCACTCGAGGCTTTGCTCACACCATTATCAATGGCACTGGTTTCGGTGTTGTTTACTTCGCTCGTGCCAGCTTCTTTAGCCACTTCGCCTGGTTTTAGTATCTGAGCACTGCTAAGTTGGGTAAACGAACCCAGGGCGATTGTTGCAATTAAAATTTTAAAATTCTTCATGATATTATTTTTTTCGTTAGAGTGAACATTTTTTTAATACTTATTACAATCCAAAAGTATTTTGTTGACTGCCAACACCATACTCCCTAAAAAGGGAGTTTTTTCATAAAAAAATAAATCTCACTTTTACATTGTTGCTTATATATAATATATACTAATAAATGAAGTACATTTTACTGCTTGCGTTTTACCTAATCCTTTCGCCTTTTAAAAGCATGGCCCAGGATGATAATGCGAAAGAGCGTGCGAAGTATTTTATGGCTGTTAAAAATTCGATGGACGACAGCACCAAAATGATGAACCTGCTTGGCCTTGGATATAATGTATATGCGGGCAGCAAACCCGATTCGGCCATCTATTATTATGATAAGGCCTACGCTATTGCAAACCGGCTAAAAAACAAAACCGGCTTATTAAGATACTATGCATGCTATGGCGATATATTGAGTGCGAGGGCAAAAAATTTTGAAGCCATAACCATGGCGTTAAAAGCCGTTGCCCTGGCCGAAACTACCAACAATGACCATTTTAAAGGAGCTGTTTACAACAATATTGCGGGCTGTTATACCGATGCATCAGACATCGAAAAGGCTTATGCCTATTACCTTAAGGCCATAGCAGCTTACGAAAGGCTCGACGATAAAAAGCACCTGGCTGCGGTATATGCTAATGTGCTGGGTATATTTTCTTCCATTGGCCACTCTCCCGAGAAGGCTCTGCAATATGGTTTAAAATCAATTGAAGTGAGCCGGTCTGTTAAGGATCAGAACGTGCTGGCCGAGGCACTTTTAAACACCAGCACCGTTTACGTAAACCTGGGCAAACTGAACAAGGCCCTCGCTTTGCTAACAGAGGCTAAAGCGATAAGCGAAAAAAAGAACGATAAAACAGCCTTGCTGACCGAGTTGGTAGGCTTTAATAAAATTTTTGTGTTACAGGGACGCTATGACGATCTTAAAAAATATACCGACCAGATAGTAGCTTTGAGCAGGGAAACGGGTAACGACAGGACCATGGCCGATGCAGAATATTACCTCGGCCTACACGCTTTTAACAATAAAGATTACCCTGCAGCAGCCGGGCATTTAAAAAAATCGATATTGATATCGAAGCAAACCAAAGCTGTTCCTGTAGAAGAAGAAGCTTACAGTGCGCTTGGTGATGTGGAGTTGCTCATGGGCAATTTTGCGGCATATCATAACGACCGCGACCTGGAAGATTCGGTGCGCGCACGACTTCATGCCGACCAGATCTTGATAAACACGCAGGAATTGGAAACCAAATACAATGTGGCTAAAAAAGAGGTAGAAATAAGCAACCTTAATAAGGAAAAACAGATACAAGCGCTTACCCTGCAAACGCGCACCATTTACGTAGTGATTTTAACTTGTGCGGTAGCTGTTTTGATTGTTGTGGGGTGGCTTATCCGCAAAAACAGCATTCGTAAAGAAAAACTGCTGATAAATGAGCGCGAGCTAAAGGAACAGCAAATACAGATTTTAGAGAAAGAGAAAGAGTTGTTATCAACACAAGCACTGATGGAAGGGCAGGAGGCTGAACGGAGCCGCCTTGCGAAAGACCTTCACGACGGCTTGGGCGGCATATTAACGGGTACTAAATATTCTTTAAGCAGTATGAAACAAAACATGATAATTAGTGCAGACAACGCTGCGGCTTTCGAAAAAACGATGAACATGCTGGACCAGTCGATATCCGAGTTGAGGCGTGTGGCACATAATATGATGCCCGAAAGTTTGCTTAAATTAAGCCTTAATGATGCTATAGATGATTATTGCGATCAAATCACCAACAGCGGGGCGCTTAAAGTAACTTATCAGAGTTTTGATATCGACAAATTGACGGCAAACGAAGCCGTTAAAATTGCCGTGTACCGCATAGTGCAGGAACTGATAAACAATGTTGTAAAGCATGCCGGCGCCAAAACGGCAATAGTACAAATCACCCTGAAAGAGGCAATATTAGGTATCACCGTTGAAGATGATGGCAAAGGCTTCGATCTGGCCAACTTGTCGTTTGCCGAAGGGATGGGGTATAGAAATTTAAAAAGCCGCGTGGATTTTTTGAAGGGAAATATTGATGTAAAATCCGAAAGGGGCAAAGGTACTTCAGTGTTGATTCAATTACCGGTTTAGTTATGATAAAAATTATACAGGTCGAGGACCATAGTTTGGTAACAGAGGGCGTTAAGGCTTTCATTACTGCCGAGCCTGGTATGGAATGTTTGGCCACCTGCGTATCGGGCGAAAACCTGATGCAGGTGCTAAAAAGCCACCAGCCTGATGTAATATTAATGGATGTTAACCTGCCCGATACTACGGGGATAGAGCTTTGCAAACTGGTAAAAGATAAGTATCCAGGCGTATTTATAATAGCTTTGAGCATCAACAACCAGCCGGGCATCATCCGCAAAATGGTTGAAAACGGCGCTAGCGGCTATGTGCTTAAGGACGCCTCCCGCCAGGAAATAATTGAAGCTGTACAAGCAGTTGCCAAAGGCAAAACATTTTACAGCCGCTCCGTATCCGCCGCCCTCCGTCGTCCGGATGCGGTTGATTTACCCCCGCTTACCCGCCGCGAACGCGAAGTATTGGAATTGATAGCTGATGGTTTTACCAACCCCCAAATAGCCGAGTCGCTATTTGTTGATGTTACCACCATCGATTTCCACCGAAAGAATATGCTATCGAAATATAAGGTTAAGAATACCGCAGCGCTGATTAAGGTGGCGGTGAGTAATAATTTGATATAAACCCATCCAAATAAACAAACGGAGAATGTCGGAGACGTAGCTTACCCACGGCATGCAAAATCGTTTCGTTTATTTTTCTACCGATATTTGGCACCTACGGCGCCGGTCGCGAAAAAAAATTTCATAAAGTCATCTTTTCTAAAATCCCGTAGGGATTAAATATTGGTAGTAGCAGAAAATTACACCCAAAATGTGCGTGCCGTAGGTACGAAACCCCGCCATGCAAAGTTTGCGATGTAATATATCTACGGCATGGGAAATCGATCTCCCGCATTTTCTACCAATATTGTGTTCTGATGGTACCATATAATAAGCCCTCCAAAATAAATTCCAACCTTTATGTAGTTTTTTACCATTTGCATATACTAATTGTGTATTAACAATTGAATAAGTAAACAGCGATCATGCAGCATATTACTGAAGATAAATTTGTAGAAGACATCAACCAAAATATTGGGGTCATTCACAAGATATGCAATATCTACTTTGGTGATGCTGATAACCGGAAAGACGCCTGCCAGGAGATATTGTATCAACTCTGGCGTTCATACCCGGGTTTCAAGGGCGATGCTAAATTCTCAACCTGGATGTATAAAGTCGCTTTGAATACAGCTCTCACTTATTCAAAAAAAGGCAGCCGAGAAGTGCCGACCGATATGCAGACCGGCAATTGGGAACAGCTTGCTGCCGGTAATGAACAGCAGCCTCTTAATGAAAGAATGGCTTTATTGTATGCTGCTATCAACACCCTGTCGGTAACCGACAAGGCGATTACCCTACTATACCTGGAGGATAACAGCTACGATGAAATAGCCGAAATAACCGGCCTTACTAAAACCAATGTCAGCGTACGGTTAGTGCGTATTAAAAAAACTTTGAAGGAAAAACTTAAAAACATTATTTAAACAAACACATATTATGGAAACACTTGATGAAGCCAAAAACCTTTGGCAAAATACCAACCAGCAAACAAACCAGCCGTTATTAAACAAGGTTGAAGTAGAAAACATTATTAAGCTCAGGATAAAAAAGGAGAAGAAAAATGCCGCCGAATATTTTTGGTTGTCCTTTGCTTATCAAATAATGATTTACGCCTTCGCGTGCCATTTGATTATTAAGTATTGGGGCGATAACCTGGTAATGCTGTTAAGCGCTGCGGGCATTGTATTATACATACCGCTTACCGTAATTCTAATGCGGAAATTCAAGGCGATGTTTAATTCGCCTGCGCAACGGGCCGTCAATTTGCAAACCGATGTAAAAAATCAGTTTGCGTTGTTGAGCCAGTTCTTTAGCTTCAAAAAACGGTTCGATTTATTGTCCCTGCCGCTTACTTCTGTAATTTTAACAGGAGTACTATTTATGCTGTATGTGCCCGGTGGAGTTGAAACCCACCTGGTGGGAGCAGTAATCGCTTGCCTGGGGATGCTGTTAGTTTATGGCGTGGCGGCGTGGTTCGAAAACAAAAAACATTTTGTACACCCGCTTAACCGCCTTAGGTTCATTTTGGAGGATATCGGGCAGGTAAATTAACTTTCACTCGGTCGATCTTAACCTAACAATCCCCGCATCACTGACGTTGCCAAACCATGCGGGGATTATAGAAATCATATCAGACTGCCGCTGCCTCTACAAAACCCGGCTGCGGCAACTCTTTCCTTCTCGTCCAAAAATAAATGGCCGCTATTACTGCCACAACAGCCAGCACCACACCAAATTCATCAATATAATATTTCGTTTTACTGTTGTATACAGTCAACGGGGTAAAAACGCTTTGTATAAATAAATTGTGGCTGGCATGTAATATAGCGGCTGTCCACAAATTGCCGGATTTCAATCGGAACCAGGTAAATATAAAGCTGATGCTTATTACCATCACCCCGAAACAACTAAAACCGAACCATGCCGGCGTGCCGCTGTTATAATCAGCAAAAACCAATATCGGCACATGCCATAATGCCCAGACAAATCCTACAAAAAGCGATGTTTTGGTGTAGTTAGATATCTTGTAAACTTCGGGCACCAAAAATCCGCGCCAGCCAATTTCTTCACCCAGGCCGTGTGCAGTGCTGCCTACCATGCCTATTAAGCCGGTGAAAATAAAATACAGCGCCATTACCACACCGTCAGGCAAACCTGCCCAGCCGAACGAGGTCCCTATTTGCTTTACCATATCGGTATTGTAAAAGCCACCCCACCCCGCAACCCATAAAATCAAGTAAGCAATAAGTGAGTATATCAGCGGCACCAAATATGCCCAAAGCATATAGCGCGGGTTTTTCCAGCTCCAGCCTAAATCGGCGATGTTTCGCTTCATTATCCTGCAGGTTGCAAATGCTGAAAGCGCCGGCGCCCACATCAGTCCGGCTACATATAAGCCGAATCCGCTGCCGAGCTTCCCGGTATGGATTATCAAAAAATAATAAATTGAGCTTATGCACAACGTTATCAGCAAAAAAATAGCAATAGCTTTCCGGCTTTGGTTAACAGGCTGTTCCATGTAAAAAGGGTTTTGGGTTGATAATCAATATTACAATAAATGTAAATAAAATCAAATGATAAATATAACCCGGGCTGTCATTCGGACTGGTGGAAACAAAACTTATCGGGCAAAAAACCAGCATTTTTTTAAGTCCCAACGCTAATTATTTCAGCCTGATTTCGTATATTTGTACTATACGCATCTATCAGATAGCCAGCCCTTCTGCCATATTCTTTTGGCTGATTTTGCAGGGGCCGAATTCAACAAAAATTCACACGAATTATAATCCTGATTTTTTACCCGACAGATTTTTGGGGGAAATCGTTCTTTGAATTAACCGTTTTTTGCATAAAACCGGCTGAATTTCGCTCACTATGCCCTTTAGGATTAGTTTTTATACTAAATGACCAAAATGGTTTTTGCCCGTTTTCGGTTCGTTTTTCACATGCCCAAAACGCGTTTTGCCCGTTTTGCTTATATTTTTCACACCACCGAAATAGCTTTTGCCCGTTTTTAACCTATTTTTTCACACAGCCAAAACTCACTTTTTTCATAGAAACAGTTGATTTTGGCAACCATATACCGTAACTGCTGCTGTTTTTTGAGGAAGATGCTTATTTGGTCACCGCCTCATCAACCAGCTTCATCAGCTCAAAATAACGCTCATTACGGCCTGTATTTTTCAGATAAAACGTCATTAAAAACCCGCAATACCTTTTATCATTATTTACCCATGGGAAACTGCCAAACAAACCCGGACTGCTTACGATATTATTGCCCATTGTCCATTCGCCGTAGCCATAACCCAGACTTTTGGCTTCTGCGGGGCTATACGCAATTTTTACGCCGGGCGTAATGCGGTTAATTTGCATCTGCGCGATGGCTGCTTCGGATAATATTCTCTTGTTATTGAATAGGCCTTTGTTCGTTATCATCGCCAAAAAATTTAGATAATCTTCGGGTGTACTTAATGCGCCACCGGCGGGCAGGGCCACTTTCTTTCTGCCGAAGTCGGTGTTTTTCATACCCAGTGGTGCTGCTATCCTTTCGGCAAACAAGGTCTCAAATTTTTTACCGCTTATTTTCTCGATAATCGCACCGGCTATCTGTAAACCTGTATTGCTGTAATGAAACGTTTTACCGGGTTCGCCTTCCATCGGCATTTTTGCAATGGTGGCAATTACCTCGTCCATGCTGTTGGCATCGACCACGTCTTTTATGTTTTCTTTTAACTCTGGCGCCTGTATGCCGGTTAAGTGTGAAAGGCACTGACTGATAGTAATGCCGCCTTTGCCATGCTGCGATAACACGGGCAGGAATTTGCCAACGGTATCTGTGAGCTTTAATTTGCCTTCGTCAACAAAAGTCATCACCAGGGCTGCGCTATACCATTTGCTGCAACTCGCAATATTTAACCGGGTTGATAGCGTATAATCTTCCATATCGGCAGTTTTGCCTTGTTTGCGGGCAACGTACCGGGCTGCCATTTTCTGGCGCATGTTCATATCATTTGCCGAGTGGTTGTATACCAGCTTACCGTCTTTATAAATCACCAGTATGGAGCGGCCGCCCATCTCGCGGGTATTTTGGTCGAGCCAGGCATCGAGCTTTTGGAAATGGGTTTGGGCCGATGCTGTTTTTAATATTACTAAAAATAAAAAGAAGAAGCTTGTTTTAAATAGATTCATGATTAGCCTGCTTATTACAAACTAAACTTACTAAAAATCCCTTTTGGATACTTGAAAATTTGGTTAAGGCTGTAAATTACGCAGGTGAACTGCCGATATTATTACTTAAAGCACATTAAAGTTTACTGTATCAGCTTGCATAGCAGTAAATATCCCAAAGCCGTTTGTAATGTTGGCAGGAGTATTTACCAGGTTTTGCGAAGTGGCCCTGCCGGTATTGCTTTTCAGCAAGTCGATATATTCCTGGTTTACGCGTAATAATATCACCTTATAATGCCCGTAAAAAGGGATATCATTTGTCGTAACATAAAATACAGATTTTCGGTCGGTGTTTAGCTCAAAATCTGCTTTGGCATTGAACCTGCGACTGCCCAACGGGAAATTGGTGCCATCGGGATTTCTAAATACTAAAACGTGGTTTAACGAATCGGGGTTTGTCCAGGTAAAACGGTTTATGGTATCAGGAGCTGCATTAGGGCCTGATGGAGCTGTTGGACTTACCGATGCATATTGAGTGGCGAAATCCGCGGGCTTGACCGGCATAGTTGTTTTGGCGGTTACCATGCTGGCCTGGTAGGTAAATGTTAAAGTA
>Ga0105239_10009864_pt1 | contig 10728 bp, 16 predicted proteins | sample KBSC44metaG_FD_92761 | JGI IMG/M metagenome (GOLD analysis project Ga0105239, IMG submission 92761) | Corn rhizosphere microbial communities from Kellogg Biological Station, Michigan, USA - KBS C4-4 metaG | ecosystem: Host-associated > Plants > Roots > Rhizosphere > Soil | place: Michigan, USA...
GGAAAGTCCTTGTGTAGGTGGATCAGTCGCCGATGGCGATGTACCGGGGGCGTATCAACCAGCAAAGAAGAGACCGGCATCCAGATCGTGGTCAGCATGTCGACGCAGCGAAGAACCTTAACGCCAAGTGCATTACCTGCCCTCCGCCTTGGGCTTAAGCGGCGCCGTTGGGATGACGGAGGCAGTGCCATCCAGATAGTCTGTGACATAAAGGAATTCGCCACCGGCCCGAGCGCCATCGCTTCCGGATGCCCACCGACGTCAAGAGTACCGACAACTGAGTTGTCGGCGGTGTCAAGCGCCCAAATGGTTTGCTGATCGAAATCGAGTACATACGCCCACTTTCCGTCGGCACTGAGGCGCGTGGCGCGCGGCAAACACTCACGGACGTGCTCTTGACAACATTGGCCGCAATGTCGAGAACTGCTAGCGAGTGCAGATTGGTTATGTATGCGTATGCTTCGTCCGGGCTTACGGCGAGGTCGATCGGAGCATCATGGAACACCCCGTCGGGTGATGGCGCGTGTTTCAAGTTCAATGATCGAGATTGTTCTTGTTCAGTGGGTGGCATACAGGCGAGCGCCGTCCCAGCTCACCGTTACGGTGTCCGGCGCCAACTCCGCCGCAATCTTGTCTACGACGCTGTAGGTGCCCGTATCGATCACCGAGATCGAGTCACGCCAATCTAGATACGAAGAGCTCCGCCGAGCCGAGACGTATAGCCAGCTAGCGTCGGGACTTGCGCCAAGGCCGGTGGCGTGCCGCTCGACCGGCACGACAGCAACCGCTGCACCGTCGGCGCAGATGACCGAGATCCAGTTGCCTCGGGTATGGCCGACGATCCCGCTATGGGCCAACTAGATGTAGTTTCTGTCCGGGCTGACGACTTCAGCGGTACTCCGGTCCAGGGCAAAGGTTTTCACCGTGTTGTCGGCAGTGCTGATGATCGACGTGGAACCGTCGTAGCCCGTGACATAGACGCGCGTCCCGTCGGCGCTCACGACAATGTTCTTCGGGTGGGGACCGGCGCGAGAGGTCGCGACGATGTGGTGCAAACGGCTGATGACCTTGACCGAATCATCCACGATGACGTAGACGTACCGGCTTACCGCGACTTTGCCCGCCCGGCCCCCAAGCGAAATCGTCGCGACGACGGCCCGGCCGCTTGTCGCCCGTGGCCATCGACCTCGTCGACGATGGCATCAACCGTCCACAAGTGGGCGCATATTGGGCATTGCAGTGAAACGCGGGTGCCTGCATTCTTGAGGAGGTATTGCCAATGGGTTTGGCAATCGTTGTTTCGGCATTGTGAGCAGTCGCGGCCCCGGTTGCCGTTGGGGCAGGGCAGCCCGGCACGTCTTCTGCTGTCGGCGTCGGGGTCGATCGGCAAGTGGTTCACCGCTTCTCCCTATCGGGCTGCCACCGGGTTCGGGGCCACGGTCACCAATTCACCACGGTTACGCGTCTCCGCGACAAGATCACCAGTTCGCACGCACCGCTGTCTCGAGTCACCGTCACAGCATCACGGTGAACCGCTGTCACATGGCCCCAGAAGCCGCGCGGGCTAGCGTCGGAGACATGGACGCGCACGCCGTGAGCCGGCTGGTCATCCATCACCGCCACCGTGCTCATCAGGTCACGCGAATCCATGTTCTTAAGGATCGCGTTCCATGCCGGAAATTTCGTCCCCGCTGACGCCCATCAGCGGCTCAGGACAGCGGCTAGGCTGCCGTACCGGCTAACGGGCATCAGCTTGCTCACCCCGTATTTCCCGCGCCACAGGGGTGGCGCTCAGTGGCAATTCTATGCGCAGGGTGGTACCTGCCCCGACGGGGCTGTCGAGAAACATGCCGCCGCCCATTGCCTCGGCTCGGTCCTTGAGTCCGACCAGGCCGGTGCCGCGGTCGAAGCGGGCACCGCCGACGCCATCGTCGCTTACGGCGACGTGGAGGACGCCGCTGGCGGTGTCGGTTACGACCGTGACACTGACGATTGACGCTCGCGAATGCTTGGCCACATTAGCCAGCGCCTCGGCGACGACGTAGTAGGCGCTGGCCTCGAGATGCTGGGGTAGCGGCCCCGTCACGCGTAGGTCGAGGCGCACGGGACTCGGGCAGCGGCCGGCGAGCGCACGCAGCGCCGCGGCCAGGCCGCCCTTGGTAAGAATGGCCGGATGAATGCCGCGCGTGATCTCGCGCAGCTCGTCCAGCAGGTCGGTCGCAGACGTGACGCCGCGGTCAAGCTGCGCGCTGAGCTCAGTTAGCGCAGGAGGCACCGCCGCCCGCGCCATGCGCAGCTCCAGTACCAGCGAAACTAGCCGTTGCTGAGTGCCGTCATGCAGGTCCCGCTCGAAGCGTAGGCGCGCTTGGTCGCCTGCGGCAACGATTCGGGCGCGCGACGCCGTCAACTCCGCCTGTGCGTCGGCGTTCGCGATCGCGATCGCGACCAGCTCAGTGAAGTCGCTTAACCGGGCCTCGGTTTCCCAAGGCGGCGGTTCCTCGGCTGTGGACGCGACGACGAAGAGGCCCCATGGACGGCTCTTGACGGTGATCGGAGCCCCGACGGCGGTGTGGATACCCAGCTCCAAAGCCGCTGAGGCCGCGTCGGTTCCATCGCGGTCGGCTCGAGCAGGGCGACCGGTCTCACGCACCAGCGCGCTCACGCTGCCCGCGCGAGTCCGGCCGATGGGACCAATAGGCAGCGTCTCTCCGGTCGCACTCCACGCGGCGACGACTGTCACTGCGCCGTCGGCGTCATATCGCGCCACGTATGCGCGGTCGACAGAAAGCAGGCGGCCGACTTCTTCCGCGACACCAGCGAATACGGCGTTCGGCGGGGCCGCAGCGGCGACCTGCGTCGCCACCCGTCGCAAGGCCGCTTGTTCGTCGGCAACTCGCCGCAGCGCCTCGCGAGCCTCCGCGTTAGCAACCGCTGTCGCGAGCAGGTCGGTGAATTGCGCTGTGCGAAGCTCACTTCCGGCGGGCAACCGATCCCGATCGGTAGAGGCGATGACCAAGACGCCCCACAGCTGGCCCTCCACGGTGATCGGCGCGCCGACTCCGCGTCGGGTGCCCCAGCTCGAGAAGAACGCCGCCATCGAGCCTGGCGGGCCCTCGAATCGCTCCATGCGAGCGGGACGTTGCGTGTCAAGCACCCGCACGCCGACACCCGTGCCTGTGACGTCGAAACGTAATCCGATCGGGATTGCGATGCCGGGGATGCTCCAGCCGCCGACGAGAGTCGCCTCCCGGTCCGGCGCATAGCGGAACACGGCCGCCACATCGCCGCCAAAGAGCTGCCCCACCTCCGCGGCAACCGCGGAGAACGTCTCGGCTGGCGAGGCACCCTGCGCGACGAGCGTTGCAACGCGGCGCAGCGCGGACTGCTCCTCCTCGTTGCGCCGCCGCTCGGTGATGTCGCGCGCGACCGCGCAGGCGAACCCCTCCTCGGGCAGCGCACGGGCGGTCCACTGAAGCCACCGCACGGAGCCGTCAGAGCAGATGTAGCGGTTCTCGAACCCGATCAATTCGTTACCGCGCGTCTGTGAGGCGAACGCCTCCGCCGTGAGCTCTCGGTCATCGGGGTGAATAAACTCAGCGAAGGGACGCGACGTGAGCTCGGCGCTTGTGTAACCCAGCGCCTGCTCGAAAGCGGGATTGACACGCGTGAAGTAGCCGTCTAGATCGCCGATGCAGAGCAGGTCGAGCGACAGCTGGAAGAAGTCGCTGAGCTCCCGTTCTGCGCGCTGCCGCCGGCCCTCCAATTCGGCGAACGCCGCCATGTTGTCATTGAGGCCGGCCAGCAGCTGCGACCATGCCCCCTTTAAGGCGGCGACGTCTGCGCGATGTTCTAGCCGGTTGTGTCTCACGGCTGCGGTCATCTCCCGGATCTCTTTGGCCAGGCGCTCCACCGTGACGTGCAGGTTTCGGAACGCCGCTACCACATCGCCGATCTCGTCGCGACCGCGGTAATCGACGTGGACTGTCAGGTCTCCGCTGGAGAGGAGTTGGGCGGCTCGGGAGACCTCACGCAACGGGCTGGTGATCGATCGGCGCAGTGCCAGGGCAAGCCCCATTACGATGACAAGAACCGCAAGCAAGATACCGACATCGCGCAGGCTGCCCGTTCGCGCCGCGGCAAGGTCATTGGAGGCGGTCGTGGCCAGATTCCTCCTAGCCCCGCCCTGCAGGTCGCGCAGGGACGCGATCCGCGTGCTGGACGCGTCGAGCCATCCGGTAAGCGACGGTTCCCGCAATACGCCGGGTGCTCGGTTGGCGAGAGCATCGCGAACGGCGGTGACCGTAATGCCCGACGGGCTGAACTGCACGGCCTCGAGATCGGCAGCAAGTGGGCCGGTGGCGTTGTCACGGAAAACGTCGAGTTGCGCGGCCTCGAGGCCGCTCCACCGCGTGGCGCTGGACGCCGCGAGCCCGTCCGCGGGCTGTGAAGCGATCAGGGCCGCGACATCGGCCTGCTCTCGTGCGGCCGCCTCGATTGCCTCGACGATCGCCACGTAGGCCTGGGAGGCCCGCGCCGACGGTTGCGTGGGTGCGGTCGCGTCCAGCTGCCGTACTGTCCGGAGCAGGTCACGAATGATCGAACCGTATGCCTCGGCGCTCTCAGGCGCGGTGAGCGAGTTACTCGCCAGCTCGACGCGCACCGCGTTCAGCTGCCGCCGCGCCGCATCGATGCGACCGCCGACATCGACCGTTCCGACCCACGCGCGAGCCCGTCCGGTTCCTTCTATCAGCGTGGCGTCGACACTCGCCTGCGCGGCGCGCAGTCGGTGAAGGCTGGCGTTGTCTGGGCGCAGGACCATAAGTGCGGCCGCCGTACGCTCCTCGGCGAGCGCTGCGGCGACATCGGTGACGGCGAACGACTGCTCGGTCGCGTTCTGAAAGTCGCGGAGCGACAACGCGGTTTGCCAGTTGTCCGCCGACTCGGCGATCGTGAAGCCGAGCAGGACACCGACCGGCAGAAGCACCAGCAGCATCAACTTCGCGCCGACGCTTAGCCGCCCGAGCAGCGGCCTCCTCGCGCGGGGTGCGGCGCCATCCACCCCCGCCTCGTCAGCAGGGCGGCGGGTAGTACCCATGCTCACCAAGGTCACCTTCGATGCGTCGCGCGGCGGCGTCAAGCGAGGCATTCAACGGGCCCTGACCGGACAACGACTGGTTGAACATGCCGCGAATGCGGCGCTCGGCGCTGGTGCTGGTCGGCGTTCTGCCGGTGGCCTGCCGGCCACAAGCGGCGGCAACCGCGCCGAGGGAGCGTGCACCCGCGGCGGAGGCGGCCAAGCTGATCCGCCGCGGTTCACGCGGACATGGCGCGGCCGTACAGGCGCGCACGGGCGGATCTCTACTCGGCAGCACCCGGCGTCGCCGCATGGCACACCTCCACAAACGTCCGACCGCACCCATACCGAGCTAACACCTAATCGGCGGTGTTTGAGCCGGAAAGGCGCACTACTCATCGGATCGAGACAGCGCCGGGACGCTCGAGATGTACCGGCGAGCGGGGCGAGCATCCGCAGTATTGGCGCGCCCGCCCGACTTGCCAGCCCACCTTCTCAGAGGTCGAGCTGTCGCGTAGCGGGCAGCAAGGCGGTGGGGTCGCACGGGTCGGTAGCGCACTGACGGCTGCCTACCTGTGCCCGGGCGCGTCATTTCACGCGCTTCGGCGAGGTGATGACCGGTGATCAACCGGCTCGGTTCGGGCTGCGCTCGGACGAGGCGAGCGAGATGACCGTGAGCGTGGGGTCCAAATGGTCGGCGACATATAAGAACTCTTCGTCAGCGCTCAGCGCCAGCGCTTCCGGATTCCTACCGAGGTCGACCGTGGTCATGATCGTCTTGTTGACGGGTCCCATACCCGGACACAGTGATGGCCGAAATCCGTAATGTAGGCCTGCTTTCCGTCGCTGCTGACATGAAGTTGGCGCGGCAGATCGCCGATTGGCAGACTTTCCGCAACATTCGTTGCGGTATCGATCAGCGCGACCGAGTGCAGATTGGTCACGTACAACTGACCACCATCGGGGCTGACCGCAACCTCGAGTGGGGCATCGTCCAGCCGGATAAGCGTGTGGCAGCGTGAAGCGAGTGCGATCGCCGAGATGGCATTCTCGTTGTAGTGGGTGGCGTACACCGCCGAACCGTCCGGGCTCACGATTATCGTGTCCGGCGAGAATTGCATGGCGATCACCTCGATGAGGGTGAAAGTGGCCGTGTCGATCACCGAAATCGACCCGTGGCCATGTTGGTAGGTGGACCTGGGTTTGGATGAGGCGACGTACAACCGGCCGCCGTCGGGGCTTAATGTGAGCGCGCTGGCGTAGCTGTGGACGGGTACCACCGTAGCCGTTGTGCCATCGTCGCTGATGACGGACTCCCAGCAGTTCCGGCCTTGATTGTGAACCAGGTATACGTAGTTGTCATGCGGGCTGATCGCCTCGGCCGTACTTGCCTGGCCCCCAACCGTTCTCACCGTATGGTCTACGGCGTTGATGATTGACATCGAACCGTCGTAGCCCGTGACATAGACCCGCGATCGTCGGCGGTCACCATTGTGCGCTTCGGGTCAACACCGACGGGATATTCGCGACGATGTGATGCGCGCGATCGATCACGCTGACCGAATTCGCCGTTGTCGCATATACGTGATCGCGCCGGGGCTGACGACGACGTCGCGTGCATGGCCGCCTAGAGGAATGGTGGCCACGACGTCAGGTTCGCGTCTACGCGCGTGTGTTGTGTCGACGTCCACATGTGGGCGCAGGTTGGGCATTGCAGTGAAACGCGGGTGCCTGCGGTCTTGAGGAGGTATTGCCAATGGATTTGGCAGTTGTGGTTGTTTTGGCATTGTGGGCAGCCGTGGCTGTGGTTGCAGTTGGGGCAGGGCAGCCAGGCGCGTCTGCTGTGGGCGACGGGGTCAATCGGCAAGTGGTTCACCGGTTCTCCCCATTGGGCTGATGGATGCGGTGAAGGTTGCGCTGGCGTGGTTGGCGGCGTGGCGTGGCCGAGACTCCGGCCGTTGCATGCTGAGATTGCGTTGCCCGATAGCGCTGTCGGCCATGTGAGTTGCGATCCATCGGCGCAACAATGGTGACCGATTCGGGTGCGGCGCATAGCCCATAACGTTCAGGATCGCTGCTCGCGGTGGCGATGTCGTCAACGCTAACGCCACTCAACTGTGCCGGTCAGCCGGTATCGACGCGGATACCAGCAGGGCGAGCTGTTTTCGTTCCGTGAATGGTTCGACGGCGATGCGCGCGTTGCTCGGAGTTGCGGTGGGCTAGAGGGCGGCCGGATGAATCCGGGCGCGGAGCTTGCCTGGAGACCCTCGCAGGCGTCGGTCGTCTCGGGCACGAGAAGCTGTTGGGCCCCGCCGTGTCGGCGGCGTTCCAGCCGCCGCCGCTCGCCCAACGAATTCCCCGGACCCCGGTCGCCGCGAGCGTTGACACGCCCAGAGCGACGACGTCAGCGTCAAGTGGCGGCTCCGGTGCATCTAGCACCCATCCTGGGTTACCTGCTGGCGCTGCAGGCGTAAATGGAGGTTAGCCGTGATGCAGGGCCGGGGCCAATCGGCGAGTATCTAAGTCGAGCAATGCCGGATAACGATAACCCGGGTCGGCCGGGCGTGCGCATCGGTGTGCCGCAACAGCAGGCGATGACGGGCAGAATGATGCGGCTAAGCGATCCAGTGCGAACTCGCACCGGGAGCCGAAGGTGCCAAGCGTTCCTAACATATGCAGCTAGCCGGTATGGGCATGACCGTTCTCGTGAGCGAAACTGGAGTGATGGCGTCTGGAGAACAGGAGTTGCGCTGCCTAATCGTCGATGACAACCCCGCGTTTATTGAAGTGGCCACGAGACTACTCGAGCGTGGCAGCGGTATCTCGATCATTGGTGCCGCGTCGACAATCGCCGAGGCAATCCAGCGTGTGGACGAATTGCGCCCGGATGTCACGCTGGTCGACGTCGATCTGGGCGGTGAAAGCGGGTTTACTCTCGCCAGGGAGCTGCACCGCCCCAACTCCTATACACGTCCCAAGATCATCCTGATCTCGGCGCACTCCGAACGAGACTTCGCCAACCCGATCGCGGCGAGTCCCGCCTTAGGGTTCATACCGAAAGCGGACCTGTCGCCGGAGGCCATCTACGACCTGTTCGCCCGCGCCTAGGGGGTCGCGGGTCGATTTGTCAAGGGACACCGTTTAATTCAGAAGTGTGCTCGCGAGCGCTAAGGAATGCGATCACCGCGCGGACCCGGCGGTGGTCGTCGTCGGCTTCGGGCAGGTTGAGTTTGTTGAGAATGTTGCGCACATGCTTCTCGACGGTGCCTTCGGCCACCCACAGTTGCCGTCCGATGCCCACATTGGAACGCCCCTCCGCCATCAACGCGAGCACCTCGCGTTCGCGTGTGCTCAGCACGGCTAGCGGATCTTGACGGCGTCGAGACACCAACTCGTTGACGAGGGCGGGGTCGACGACCGAGCCCCCTCGCGCGATGCGCTCAAGGCTGTCGACAAAGTCGGCCACGTCGATGACCCGGTCCTTGAGCAGGTAGCCGATTTTGCGGCCGCTTGCTAAGAGCTTCATCGCATGCTCCACATGGACGTGCGCCGAGAGCACCAAGATGCCGGTGTCGGGCCATTCGGCGCGGATCTGACGCGCGGCTTCAAGCCCCTCGGTGGTATTGGTCGGCGGCATCCGAATATCGACGATGACCAACTCAGGCGACTTATCACGGACCAGCGCCATTAGGTCTGCGGCATTGCCGACCAGGCCCACGATCTCGAACCCCGAGCGCTCGAGCAGAATCGCCAGTCCTTCACGCAGCAAAGTATCGTCGTCGGCAACCGCGACCCGCAATGGCGTCGCCCTGGGACTGCCGGTCTCAGTCCCGCCAGGTTTGCCTTTTGTTGGGTCCATCATGTAAATATCTCAGCACGCGAGACACTGCGAAAGTGTCGATTGGACTAATTGCAGGTGGCAGGGATGCGCCTATGAAGCTGGCGGGTAGCGCCAGCCAGCGGGCGAAAGCAGCCCGACAATGCTGCCAGCCCGCGGAAGCCTGAGGCAAGCCAGCGATCTCTCGAAGCTCGTGTCGCACTGCCTGTTGGGCTGAGCTCGTCGCTGATGCGCTCAGAATTTCGGAGAAACTTGTCCCGAAGCTGTAAGCGCAACTGGCAGTTCCCCGTCTATGGCACAGCCTCGATCCGGCTCACCGCCGCCCGCAGCTGTCCGGTGTTGGGCTGGGTTTGCGTCGCTGCCGCGGTCCCGACCTCTCGTCGTACGCAGCCTCACTGCCCTCGCCTTCGCCAAGGGCTAACAAGCAACACCGTCTGTGTCATGACCGTTTTAGCCGCCCTCCCATGACTTTCGGACGCCCCGGCCTCTGTGACCGGGCGGACGCCCACAAGGTCACTGGCCGGTCCGCCGGGGATGGTACCCGAAGGTGGTAACGACACATTCTCCAGAAGCTAGGCCTGTAGTCGAGCGCCTCGATCGGATGCGCCCCGTAGCCGCCGCCGGCTGGCAGCTCGACGTCGATGCCGGCGCGCAGCGCCCAGCCGACCGCGTGGACGGCATCGAGTGCGGCCTTAAGTGGATCGAGGAGGTGCGGCACCGAGTTGTCGTCTGACACTCACGCCGGAAAAGCGAGTTCTCCTAAGAATCGGTCAGTATCGCGCGTGATGCAGCGACGGGGATATCGTCGACGGGCGAATGGAAGTCAATCACCGACTGCAGTTCGCCGTCGCCGACCGCGGCTTCGAACGGCGGGGCGTACAGGTCGTGAAGCTTGTGCGAACCCAGATGGGTTGTGGCGGTTTTGAGGCCGCCCTCAGATGCTGAATACCCCACGAAGTGCTTACTGGTGGCGGCCACGCCGGTGGTCGCGTCGTCGATCGCAGTCCGCGGACGTAGGCTGGGCGCAACGACAACAGGTACGGGTCTTTGCTGTAGGTTTCGTGGACGCGGCCCCGGCGGGGCCTCGCTGGCGACATCGAGAACCGGTGCGAGCGCCTGATGCACCCCGGCCGCGCATGTCAGTGGTCGGATCGGCTCGGCCATCAGCGGCGCCGGGCCCCACATTGCCGCGAGCCCGATAGGTGTTGGGAAGATTGGAAAGTCGCGCGAACGAACCCGTTGGCGGCCCCACCGTGACATATCGTCGGAATCCCAGCCGGGTGTGGGTGACAAGACGACGTTGCAGGGCGTTGGTGGCGGGGCGAGACCTCGACGATCGGAGATGGTCCACTCAGTCGCCAAAGTGGCAGTCGTAATGCCATGATTCGAGCCGCAACTGCAAAACGTGAGTGCCGGCAGCGGTCGCCAAAGCGACCAGGAACAACAACGCCAGGGTAAGCATCGTTAGGCTCGTAATGATGTTGTCGATCCATCGCACTACCGCGAATCTTCCTGTCTGCATTGCGCGGATGACCTACACGGCTCCCGAATCGGCGTCGAAGTCACAACGCACAAGCCGCTTGATCTGCGAATTCCGTTGTTGCACCGTATCTAGGCATACCAGCGAACCAACACGAGCCGCTGCGCTGCCTTTGCCCAACACACGACCGCGCTGTAATGCGCGACGTTGGTCGAGCGCAGCGTCGACGCGGCGGGAGTGTTCGGGACTCATCGTGGACAGAAGAGATCATCCATGAAAGATGGCGTAAACCCATTGCGGCCCAGCCATATTGAGTGCACTGGCCCCTGCGATAGA
>Ga0105239_10009866_pt1 | contig 10728 bp, 10 predicted proteins | sample KBSC44metaG_FD_92761 | JGI IMG/M metagenome (GOLD analysis project Ga0105239, IMG submission 92761) | Corn rhizosphere microbial communities from Kellogg Biological Station, Michigan, USA - KBS C4-4 metaG | ecosystem: Host-associated > Plants > Roots > Rhizosphere > Soil | place: Michigan, USA...
CAGCCGCATCCCCAGGCGCCGGCCCACTGCGGATTTTCCGGCGCCGGGCAAGCCGACGAGTGCGACCGCCACGCGGTGGCTGCTACGCCCGCGCGTCAGCGCGCGGCGTTGCGGTCGGTAATCATCTTCGGGGTGATAAAGACGAGCATTTCAGTCTTGTTGGCAACGCGTTCGCGCTTGCGGAACAGTGCCCCCAGGTAGGGCACTTCACCCAGCACCGGCACGCGCGATTCGTCATTGGTTTCGGTGAGTTCGAAGATACCACCGATGACGACCGTGCCGCCGTTCTCGACCAGCACTTCGGTCTGCACGTGCTTGGTGTTGATGGCCGGGCCGGCGGAAGTGTTGACGCCGCGCGCATCCTTGCTCACGTCCAGGGTCAGGATGATGTTGCCCTCGGGCGTGATCTGCGGCGTCACTTCCAGCTTCAGCACGGCCTTGCGGAACGAAATGGAGGTCGCGCCGCTCGACGTGGCCTGCTGGTAGGGAATTTCCTCACCCTGCTCGATCAGCGCCTTGGTCTGGTCGGCCGTGATGACGCGGGGGCTGGAAACCAGCTTGCCCTTGCCATCGGCTTCGAGCGCGGAGATTTCGAGGTTCAGCATGCGCGAGAAGCTCGAATTGAAGAGCGAGAACGCGAAGGAACCGGCCGAGTTGCCCGTGCCGCCCGCATCGCCTGCAGGCAGGTTGATGAAGTTGCTGCTGGTCGGCGAGCCGAAAGTGACGGTCGGGCTCGTGGTGGTCGAGCTCAGCGTCGTGGTGCCGCCGGTCGTCGTGGACGAAGAGGTGGTTCCCCCGCCGGTCACCGAGGGCCAGGTACCGAACGAGTTGTTGCGGTTGATCACGCCGCCGCCCAGCTTGACGCCCAGCGACTTGCCGAAGGTGTCGGAAGCTTCGACGATCCGGGCTTCGATCAGCACCTGGCGCACCGGGATGTCCAGCTTCTGGATGAGGTCGGCGATCTGCGCGAGCCGCGACGGGATGTCCGACACGAACAACTGGTTCGTGCGGGATTCCGCGATCACGCTGCCACGGGGGCTCAGGATACGGGTGGTGGTACCACCACCGCCCCCGCCACCGCCGGAGGCGCCCGTGCCGGTCAGGCCTTGCGCAATGGCAATGGCCTTGGTGTAGTTGAGCTGGAACGACTGGGTCCGCAGCGGCTCCAGGTTCTCGATCGTGGCCTTGGCCTCGAATTCGAGCTTTTCCTTGGCGTTGATCTCATCCTTGGGCGCGATCCACAGCACGCTGCCGTTCTTGCGCATGCCCAGGTTCTTGGCCTGCATGATGATGTCGAGCGCCTGGTCCCAGGGCACGTCCTTCAGGCGCAGCGTCAGGGCGCCGGTCACCGAGTCGGAGGTCACGATGTTGAAGTTCGTGAAGTCGGCGATCACCTGCAGCAGCGAACGGATCTCGATGTTCTGGAAGTTCAGCGAGAGCTTCTCGCCGTTGTAGCCGACGCCCTGGGTCAGCTTGGTCGGATCGACCTTGCGGGCCCGCATCTCGACCACGAACTGGTTTTCGCTCTGGTAGGCGCTGTGCTCCCAGTCGCCCTTGGCCTCGATGGTCATGCGCACGCGGTCGCCGGCCTGCTGCGAGGTGATCAGCTGCACCGGGGTACCGAAGTCCGCCACGTCGAGGCGGCGGCGCAGGCCTTCGGGCAAGGTCGACTTGGTGAACTCCACGACGAGGTTCTTGCCCTGCTGCTTGACGTCGACGCCGACCTGGTTGTTCGGCAGATCGACGATCACGCGGCCGGTGTTGTCGGAGCCGAGGCGGAAGTCGACATCGCGCAGCGGCAGGGTGTCGCGGTTGCGGTTCTCGGCGAAGGTGGTGGCGGCGGACACGGCAAGCGCCGTACCGGCCACGGGCTCGAGCACGACCAGCAGCGACTTGCCCTGGATTTCGGCCTTGTAGGCGGTTGCCTGTTTCAGGTTCAGCACCACGCGGCTGCGGTCGCCGGCCTGGACCACATTGACCGAGCGCAGGTTGCCCTGGTTCACTTCGATGGCGGAGCGTCCGATGGCGTTCGTGACGCCCGGGAAATCAAGCGCGATGCGTGCAGGCGTCTGAACGGCGAATCCAGCCGGAACCGCGGCGAGCGGCTGCGCGAGATCGATGCGGATCACTTCCGCGCCGGATTGCGTCGAGCTGGTGACGGATTCGATCGCGTTCTGCGCATGGGCCACGGCCCAGGCGCCCAAGGTCAGCAGACCCAGCCCGGCAGCGCGCAGCCACTGTGCCATCGTTGATTTTTTCTGGTTCATTTCGCACTCTCTTGCAACTGCAGCGTGGCTACGCGTTCGATCCATTCACCGGCGGCGTCCTGCACGATTTCGCGCAAGGCCACTTCGGTTTCGTTGATACGGGTGATGCGCCCGTAGTTGAGCCCCAGGTATTCGCCGACGCGCACCTTGTAGAGCAGCTTGTCGACACGCACCAGCGCCACCGGCTGGCCGTTGCGGTTCATGCTGCCGACCATCGCCATGGCGTCGAGCGGGAAGGCTTCGAGCGCTTCCTTGCGGCGCGCCAGCTCGGGCGCGATCAGCTCCGAGGTGCTCGGCTGGTTCGATTCGCGGCGCAGCGCCTGCGTGAGCTTCAGCATGTTGAACGGCTCGAACGAGGATGCTTCGGTGTAGGTCTGCGGCGTGAACTTCTTGGGCTCCGTGATGCGGGGCACCGAGGGCTTCACCTGGGCGCGCTGCTCGGCCATCCAGCGCTGCAGGTCTTCCTGGTCGGAATCGCAGGCGCTTAGGCCCGCGGCGACCAGCATGACCCCTATGACTTTGGTGGCGACTTTCATTTCTTCGCCTTCGGTGCTGCAGCGCGCTTCTGGGCAGCCCGCTCGTCATCGTCGAGATAACGGAAGGTGCGCGCCGTGGCGTCCATCGTCAGCGTGTCCTTGTCCTTCAGCGGGGTGATCGTCACGCCGTTGAGCGTCACGATGCGCGAGAGGCCGGCGACGTCGGCCACGAAGGCGCCCATGTCGTGGTACTTGCCGGTGACGCGGACAGCGATCGGCAATTCGGCGTAGTAGTCCTTGACCACCACCTGGCCGGGCCGGAACAGTTCGAACTGCAGGCTGCGGCCAAGTCCGGCCTGGTTGATGTCCGAGAGCAGCGCATCCATTTCCGCCTTGCTGGGCAGCTGCTTCTCGAGCAGGGTCACGTACTGCTGCACCTGCTCGCGCTGCTTCTTCAGCAGGTCGAGGTTGGCGGCCTGCGCGACCTTCTTCTGATAGTCGGCCTTGAGCGTGACTTCCTTGTTGCGCTCGGCTTCGAGTTCGTCGTTCGAATTGGTCAGCCAGACGAACCACAGGGCCACCAGCACCAGTGCGGTCACCGCCAGGCACAGCGCATAGCGCGGTATGGCCGGCCACACGGAGGGGTCGTTCGGATTGAGCCCGCGGAACTGCTCGCTGAAACGCTGCAATGCAGCGCCGACATCCACTTTGGGTAAGGATCGTTTGCTTGCCATGATCGGTTACCCCTTGGATTGCGCCGCGGCGGGCGTCAACGCCTTGTCGGCGGCTTCCTTCTGGGCGTCGGTGGGCCGCTTCAGGCCGATGCGCATCGTGAAGTTGGCGACGCGTCGCTGGTCACGCTGGCTCAGGTTGACGTTCGCCGAAGTGATTTCGACCAGTTCCGGCTTCACGAGCCAGGGGCTGTTGTTGCCCAGGTTGCGCAGCAGCTCGGACACCCGCTCGTTCGACTGCGCCATGCCTTGCAGCGTGACGGTCTGGTTGTCCTGCTTCATGCTGGTCAGGTAGACGCCGTCGGGCAGCTGCCGCACCAGTTCGTTGAAAAGGTGCACCGGAAGATTCCGGTCGCCCTGAAGGTCTTCGACCGCCTGCTGGCGCGCGCGCAGGGCCGCGATTTCTTCCTGCAATGTCGAGATCTCCTTGATCTCGACTTCGAGCTTCTTGATCTCCGCCTGGAGAAAGCTGTTCTTCGATTGCTGGGCGGAAATCTGGGCTTCGTACCAGAGGTATCCCAGCACGGAGATCAGTACACCCAGGAGAGCCGCGGCGCCCAGGGTTCCATAGAACGCCTCGCGCCGCCGCTTTCGAGCGGCTTCGCGGTGCGGGAGCAGATTGATCAGGATCACTGCAGAAATCTCCGCATGGCCAGCCCGCACGAGGTGAGGTAGGAAGGTGCTTCGCGCCGCACCTTCTTCTCCCGGATGTTCGGGCCGAAGTCCATGCCGTCGAAGGGATTCACCAGGGAACAGGCGAACGAGGTCTGGCGCGTCACCGCGTTGGTCAGCCCGGGCAGCGACGAGGAGCCGCCCGCCAGCAACACATAGTCCACGCGGTTGTGCGGCGTGCTGGTGAAGAAGAACTGCAGCGCACGCGCGATTTCCTGCGCGATGCTTTCCACGAAGGGCTTGAGCACGCCGGAGCCGTAGTCGTCGGGCAGGTCGCCGCTGCGCTTCTTCGCCTCGGCCTCTTCCGCGGAAAAACCGTACTGCCGGACGATCAGCTGGGTCAGCTGGGCGCCGCCGAATGCCTGGTCGCGGTCGTACAGCACTTCCTGGTTGCGCAGCACCTGCATGCTGGTGGTGAAAGCGCCCACTTCGAAAAGCGCGACGACGGCGTCGACGCCCTTGCCGGGCAATTGCTCGATCAGCCGTGCCGTGGCGAGGCGCGATGCGTAAGACTCGACGTCGAGGATCATGGCCTTGAGCCCGGCCGCTTCGGCCAGGCCCTCGCGGTCCTGCACTTTTTCCTTGCGCGAGGCGGCGATCAGCACTTCCACGTCGCCGGCCGAAGTCGCGCTCGGACCGGTCACGCAGAAGTCGAGGCTCACCTCATCCAGGGAGAACGGGATGTACTGATTGGCTTCCGACTCGACCTGAATCTCGAGCTCCTGCTCGCTCATGCCGCCGGGAAGAATGATCTTCTTGGTGATCACCGCGGAAGGGGGCAAGGCGAGCGCGACGTTGCGCGTGCGCGTGCCGCTCTTGCGGACGACGCGGCGCACGGCTTCGGCCACTTCGTCGAATTTCTCGACGTTGCCGTCGGTGATCCAGCCACGCTCCAGGGGCTCGATGGCACAGCGTTCCAGGACCAGCTTGCCGCTGGCCTCACGGCCGAGCTCGACCAGCTTGACGCTGGACGAACTGACGTCCAACCCCAGCAGGGGAGCGTTCTGACGACGAAACAATGATCCAAGAGAAGCCAAGTGAGGTCCCTTTTCCCCTGTATTTGTAACCAATGGAAAAACTTGCGTTCGGTTGCATGCTAGCAGCAGGCGTAGCGGCAACCAAGCGACGCCAGGGGGCAAAGTTCCGGAGCGTTGTCAAAAGCTGACGGCAAAGCCGCATTCTGTAACTTTTGAATTAGCGCGTCGCGAGGGTAACAAAGATCGGATGGTTCGAAGGGAGCGGCTTTTTATAATGTCGGGTGACTCCCCGGCCCTCCATGCAAGAAAAAACTTCAAGCCCCACAGGGCCAGCCAAGACCCCTCCCCCCAAACGCCCAGCCTGGCTGAGATGGCTGCTGCGCCTGTTCTTCTGGGGATTCGGCATTGCCGCGGCCGGCGTGCTGTCGGTCCTGTGCGTGGTGGCGGTGGCCCTGGCGGTCGCGTATCCCAACCTGCCGGACATCAGCGAGCTGTCCGACTATCGGCCCAAGCTGCCGCTGCGGGTGTTCTCGGCGGAAGGCACGCTGATCGGGGAATTCGGGGAAGAGCGCCGCAACCTGACGCCCATCTCCGCCATCCCCAAGGTCGTGAAGGACGCCGTGCTCGCCGCCGAAGACTCGCGCTTCTATGACCACGGCGGCGTCGACTACAAGGGCATGGTCCGCGCCGGCCTCGCCAACCTGAACCGGGTGAAGAGCCAGGGCGCATCGACCATCACCATGCAGGTCGCGCGCAACGTCTACCTGAGCTCCGAAAAGACGCTGACCCGCAAGGTCTACGAAGTGCTCCTGACCTTCAAGCTGGAGCACCTGCTGACCAAGGACCAGATCTTCGAGATCTACCTGAACCAGATCTACCTCGGCAACCGCGCCTACGGCTTTGCCGCCGCGTCCGAAGCGTATTTCGGCAAGCCCCTGCAGGAACTCACGATCGCCCAGGCCGCCATGCTGGCCGGCCTGCCGAAGGCGCCTGGCGCGAACAACCCGGTGAACAACCCGCAGCGCGCGCGCGGCCGGCAGTTCTACGTGATCGACCGCATGCAGGAAGCCGGCTTCATCACCGCCGAGCAGGCGGCCGAGGCCAAGAAGGAAGAGCTGCACCTGCGCGACGCCGCCGACCCGAACCGCCTGCATGCCGAATACGTGGCCGAGACGGTGCGCCAGCTGATGTACGCGCAATACGGCGACAGCACCTACACGCGCGGCCTCAAGGTCTACACCTCGCTGGTGGCGGCCGACCAGGCAGCCGCCTACAAGGCGCTGCGCAAGGGCATCATGGATTACGAGCGCCGCCAGATCTATCGCGGACCCGAGAAGTTCGTCGACCTGCCCGCCGACGCCAAGGACCTCGACGAAGCGGTGGACGACGCGCTCAGCGACCATCCCGACAACGGCGACGTGATGGCCGCCGTGGTGCTCAAGGCCACGCCCAAGCAGATCGACGCGGTGCGCGCCAACGGCGACGCTGTGCAGATCACCGGCGAAGGGCTCAAGCCCGCGCAGTCCGGCCTCTCCGACAAGGCGCCGCCCAACATCAAGATCCGTCGCGGCGCGGTCATCCGCGTGGTGAAGACGCCGAAGAACACCTGGGAAATCACCCAGCTGCCCGAAGTGGAAGGCGCCTTCGTCGCCATGGATCCGCGCGACGGCGCCATCAAGGCGCTGGTCGGCGGCTTCGATTTCGGCAAGAACAAGTTCAACCACGTGACCCAGGCCTGGCGCCAGCCGGGTTCGAGCTTCAAGCCGTTCATCTACTCGGCGGCGCTCGAAAAGGGCTTCACCCCCGCCACCGTCATCAACGACGGCCCGCTGTTCTTCGACGCGGGCACCACCGGCGGCCAGCCCTGGGAGCCCAAGAACTACGGCGGCGGCTACGACGGCCCGATGTCGATGCGCACCGCGCTCATGAAGTCGAAGAACCTCGTGTCGATCCGCATCCTGCAGTCCATCGGCACGCGCTACGCCCAGGAGTGGATCACCAACTTCGGCTTCGACAAGGACAAGCACCCCGCCTACCTGCCGATGGCGCTGGGCGCGGGCTCGGTCACGCCGATGCAGATGGCGGTGGGCTACTCGGTGTTCGCCAACGGCGGCTACCGCGTCAACCCCTACCTCGTGACCCGCATCACCGACCACAAGGACAAGGTGCTGGTCGACAAGCAGCCGCCGCTGCTCAACGAGTCGCTGCGCGCCATTCCACAGCGCAATGCATTCATCATGGACACGCTGCTGCAGTCGGTGGCGCGCGCCGGCACCGCCGCCAAGGCGCAGGCCATGCTCAAGCGGCCCGACCTCTACGGCAAGACCGGCACCACCAACGACTCCCTCGACGCCTGGTTCGCCGGCTTCCAGCCGACCATGACCGCCATCTCGTGGATCGGCTACGACACGCCCCGCAACCTGGGCGACCGCGAAACCGGCGGCGGCCTGAGCCTGCCGATCTGGATCAACTACATGGAAACCGCCATCAAGGGCGTGCCGGTGACCGACATCGCGACGGCACCGCCCTCCGGCATCGTGAACGTGGGTGGCGAGTGGTACTACGACGACTACGCACCGGGACGTGGCGTGGCATCGCTCGGCGTGGAAGCCGCGCCCGTGGCACCGGTCGAAGCCCTGACCGGCGCGCCGGTCAGCCCGCCGGCCCCGCCCGAGGAACGCAGCCGCATCCTCGATCTCTTCAGGAACTGACGCGGCGGCGGATCAGGCAGCCGCGAATTCCAGCGGCTGCCCGGCCTGCAAGGTCGCTTCGCGCGAGAGATTGGCGAAGAGTTCTTCGCCGGTCTTGGTGTCGACCCAGGCCTTGCCGTCGTGCCGGTAGTGATAGCCGCCCGAACGCGCGGCCAACCAGATTTCCTGCAGGGGCTTCTGCAGATTCACGATCAACTGGCTGCCGTTCTGGAATGAAATCGTGATCATCCCGCCAACCCTCTGGTTGTCGATGTCGGCATCGGTCGCGTCGTTGATGCGGTCGCAGCTCTCCTCGATGGCGGCGAGCGCGGCTTCGGCGCGGTCCATGTACTCAATGTCGGTCATTACAATTTCGCTATGTTGAACGTTCGCCAAATTCTAGTGAGCACCCGCGTCCGCGCTGCGCTCATGGTCTGCCTCGCCGCAGCCACCACCGGTCTGGCCGCTTGCGGCCAGAAGGGAGCCTTGTACCTCCCGACCGATCCCGCGGCGGCCCAGCGGGCGACGTTGCCCCAACTGCTGACGCCGGGCGGATCGGATTCCACATCGAGCGCGAACACCGCCCCCACGCCAGCCTCGCCGTCCACACCAGCCAGCGGCACCACCACGAACAACACCAACGACAGCAGCGGAACCCGCAAATGACCGGCAGCGTTTCTTCGTCCTCCCCCCTGCCCGGCCAACCCCACATCGCCGAGCGCGATGGCGCGCTGCACGTCGAAGGTGTCGCGCTCGACGCGCTGGCCCGCGAGCACGGCACCCCCCTCTTCGTCTACTCGAAGCAGTGGATGCTCGACGCCCTGGCCGCGTACCAGCGCGGCTTCGAGGGGCGCGATGCCCTCATCTGCTACGCCATGAAGGCCAACTCGTCGCTCGGCGTGCTGCGCGTGTTCGCCGAGGCGGGCTGCGGTTTCGACATCGTCTCCGGCGGCGAGCTGTCGCGCGTGCTGGCGGTCGGCGCCGATCCGAAGAAGATCATCTTCTCGGGCGTCGGCAAGACGCGCGCCGAGATGCGCCAGGCGCTCGCGGCCGGCATCGCCTGCTTCAACGTCGAGAGCGAGGCCGAACTCGACGTGCTCAACGAGGTTGCCGCCGCCGAAGGCCGGCGCGCGCCGATCAGCATCCGCATCAATCCGAACGTCGATCCGAAGACGCATCCGTACATTTCCACCGGCCTGAAGGGCAACAAGTTCGGCATCGCGCATGACCGCGCGGTGGAGGCTTACCGCCACGCCGAGAGGCTGCCGGGCCTGGAGGTGGTCGGCATCGACTGCCACATCGGCTCGCAGATCACCGAAGCCTCTCCGTACCTCGACGCCTGCGACCGCGTGCTGGACCTCGTGGAGGCCATCGAGGCGGCCGGCGTGCCGATCCATCACCTCGACTTCGGCGGCGGCCTGGGCATCGACTACAACGGCGAAGTGCCGCCCAAGGCCGATGCGCTCTGGCAGCAGCTGCTCGCCAAGCTCGACGCGCGCGGCTTCGGCAGGCGCAAGCTGGTCATCGAACCCGGCCGCTCGCTCGTCGGCAATGCGGGCGTGTGCGTGACCGAGGTGCTCTACACCAAGCCCGGCGAAGACAAGAACTTCTGCATCGTCGACGCGGCCATGAACGACCTGCCAAGGCCTGCGATGTACCAGGCTTTCCAGCGCATCTTGCCGGTGCGCGCCCGCGTCGGCGACGCACCGGTCTACGACGTGGTCGGCCCGGTCTGCGAAAGCGGCGACTGGATCGGCCGCGACCGCGCACTCAACGTGGTGGCTGGCGACATGCTCGCCGTGCTGTCGGCCGGCGCGTATTGCATGAGCATGTCCAGCAACTACAACACGCGCGGCCGTGCCGCCGAGGTGCTGGTGAGCGGCGCCACCGCCAAGCTGATCCGCCGCCGCGAGACGATGGAAGACCAGCTGCGCGCCGAGATCGACGGCTGATTGCCGGTGCTCAGCCGGTGCGCAGCGGCTTCTCGCTGCCGCGCACCGCCACCGCGGGAGGCTTCGCCTTGCGCTTGCTCGCGAAATTCCACACCCGCCACGCGAGCAGCGCGGCAATGATCGCGGCATAGACGAACACTTCCGCGAAGTTGTTCTTGCCCGCGCGCATCCAGAAGAAGTGCAGCAGCCCGAGCCCCGAGATCACGTAGACCAGCTTGTGCAGCATCTGCCAGCGCTTCGCGCCCATTGCCTTGATGGCGCGGTTGAAAGAGGTGGCCGCCAGCGGCGTCAGCAGCACGAAGGCAGAGAAGCCCACCAAAATGAACGGCCGCTTCGCGATGTCCTTGGCGATGTCGCCCCACTCGAATCCCATGTCGAACCAGCTGTAGCACAGCAGGTGCAGCACCACGTAGAAGTACGAGAACAGGCCCAGCATGCGGCGCAGGCGTGCGAGTGCATTCCACTTGGTCATCACGCGCAGCGGCGTCACCGCCAGCACGATGCAGATGAAGCGCAGCGTCCAGTCGCCGGTGGCGCGGATCAGGAACTCGGCCGGGTTGGCACCGAGCCCGTCCGTGAAGGCGCCGTAGGCCAGCCGCGCGAACGGCAGCAGGCACAGCAGGAAGATGACCGGCTTGGTCGCCGGATGCATGAGCAGCTTGTTCATGGTCGGGCGCCGGTTGCCGGGGCGCGCTCAGTAGTTCTTCTTCAGGTCCATGCCCGCATACAGCTGGCCGACCTGGGCTTCGTAGCCGTTGAACATTTCGGTCTTGCGCCGCTTGGCGAACAAGCCGCCGCCGTCGCCGATGCGGCGCTCGGTCGCCTGGCTCCAGCGCGGATGGTCGACGTTCGGGTTCACGTTCGAGTAGAAGCCGTACTCGTTGGCCGCCGCCTTGTTCCACGCGGTGCTCGGCTCCTTCTCGACGAAGCGGATCTTGACGATCGACTTGGCCGACTTAAAGC
>Ga0105239_10009867_pt1 | contig 10727 bp, 7 predicted proteins | sample KBSC44metaG_FD_92761 | JGI IMG/M metagenome (GOLD analysis project Ga0105239, IMG submission 92761) | Corn rhizosphere microbial communities from Kellogg Biological Station, Michigan, USA - KBS C4-4 metaG | ecosystem: Host-associated > Plants > Roots > Rhizosphere > Soil | place: Michigan, USA...
GTGCCGAGCCGCTCGACGTCGTCCGCACCGACGACGCCGATGTCCGGGAGGCGGTCCTGGAAGGAGGCGCTGAACTGGAGCTCGCGCCACCCGCGCGCCGCTTCGCGTCCGATCGCCTCGAGCTCGTCGCGCGCAGCTCCGACCTGCCGTGCGTCGAGGTCGAGCGCGCTGCCGCCGACCGCGACAGCGCCGAAGAGGAAGCGGTGCCCCGAGAGACGGGCGTTGAGCCGACGGGCGCGCTCGGTGAGCGCTGCGAACAGGGTGTTCCCCGCCGCGAGACCGACGCCGGCGCAGACGGCCGCGATGTCGTTCAGGTGGCTCCAGACCCGCTCGAGCTCCAGCAGGAGCGTTCGTGCCCGTGCGAGCTCGGGCGACGCCTCGAGGCCGAGGCTCTCCTCGCAGGCGTGGGCGTAGGCGAGGCCGTTGGCCACGGCGCAGGCGGCGCAGGCGCGGCCCACGTAGCGCGCTCCCTCGGCGAGCGTGGCGCCCTCGGCCGCGCGCTCGAGCCCGCGGTGCTTGTAGAAGAGGCGTGCGTCGAGGTGGAGAATGCGGTCGCCGACGACGTGGAACCGGAAGTGGCCGGACTCGATCACGCCGGCGTGGATCGGGCCGACGGCGACCTGGTACGCATCGTCGCCTCGCACGGGCACCGTCCAGTGTGAGAGCACGAGGTCGTGATCGACGAGCGGGCGCATCGGCTCGTGCCCGTCGAAGCGGACGCCGTAGAGGTCGTGGGCCTCCCGTTCGTCCCAGCCCGCGGCAGGCACGAGGTCGACGATCGTCGGCGCGGAGCCTCCCTCGGTGCGAACCGACTCCAGCCGGACGTCGCCCCCGAGCGTGAGCAGTGCGGCGCGGACCACCGAGCCGCCGTCCGAAGCGTGCAGCCCCAGGAAGCGGTCGCCGTCCACGAGCGCGGACCGGACGGCCTCGCGGTAGCGGGCCGAGTCGTGGAGCGTCATCCGACCCCCCGGGCGAGCGCCTCGACGATGTCGGTGTCGGGCAGCCAGAACGCCGCGGCGGCGAGTGCGAGGAGGATCACGGTCGCTGCGCCGCCGAGCGCCACGACGGGTCGGAGCCCGGGCGCGACGGAGCGGTCGCGACGGTGTGGTCGGCCGCCGGTCGTCTCGACGAGCGCGTGCGCGAGCCCGACGAAGCCGAGTGCGAGCAGGACGGCGGTGCCCGCAGCAGCCCATTCCCGGCCCGCCTCGAACCCGCCTGCGATGACGAGGATCTCGCTGAGGAAGAGCGGCGAGGGGGGAAGCCCTGCGAGCGCCCCGAGCGAGATCCCCATCGTGGCGCCGAGGCCGGGCTGCGTCCGCGCGATCCCGGTCACGGCATGGCCCGCGGCGCGCGGCTCGTGGCCCAGGAGCGGCGTTGCGGCGTAGAAGCCGAGCGCCTTCGCGACCGCGTGCCCGACGATGTGCACCGCGACCCCGGCGAGCGCGAGCGGGGTCGCGAACCCGATGCCCAGCGCGATGACGCCCATGTGCTCGAGGCTCGAGTACGCGAGGAGGCGCTTCCAGGCAAGCGGACGCCAGAGGAACGGGATGGCGACCGCCAGCGAGACGAGGCCGAAGCCGATCAGCACGGAGCGCCCGGTGTTCTCGCCGATCGCGGGCTCGAGCGCCCGCTCGACGCGCCACGCGACGAGCAGCACCGAGGGCAGGAGCGCGGCCGAGAGGAGCGCGGACACCGGCGGCGGGGCCTCGGAGTGCGCGTCCGGAAGCCAGTTGTGGACGGGCGCCCAGCCGATCTTCGCCGCGAGGCCGACGACGATCAGGAGGAACCCGACGAGCGTCGCCTCGCCCTCGGGGACGTCCGCCGACAGCGAGCGCCACGAGAGCGCGTCGAGCGAGCTGCCTGGCGTCGCCGACGCGAGGAGGACGATGCCGAGGAGCGAGAAGCCGAGACCGAGCGAGGTGAGCAGGAGGTACTTCCATCCGGCCTCGAGCGCGCGTGGCTTGCCGCTGAAGCCGACGAGGATCGCCGACGCGGCCGTGGTCGCCTCGACGAGCAGCCACGCGGCGCCGAGGTTTCCCGCGAGCGGCACGGCGGTGAGCACAGCGACGAACGCGGCCAACGCGGCGTAGTACGCCCGCGTCCCGTGACGGTCGCCGAAGAGGCCCGACGCCGCAGTCTCCAGGTACGCAGGGGAGACGAGCGCGCTGGCCAGCCCGACGAGGCCGGTCACGCCGACCATCAGCCCCGCGGCGGCGTCGATCACGACCCAGCCGTTGACCTCGAGGCCGGCGGGGTCGGCGAGCGCGACGAGCGCGAGCGCGATGGCGACGCCGCCCGAGAGGACGAGGCCGGCGATCGCCGCAGGCTGGACCGCGCGCCGGGGCGCGACGGCTACGACGAGCGCCGTGAGCGCCGGGAGCGCCACGGCGGCGAGCGCGAGCGTCTCGCGGCTAGTCACGCAGGCTCTCCAGAACTGCGGTGTCGCCGGAGCCGAACTCGGCGAAGATCCGCTCGTGGAAGACGACGGCGACGAGCGCGATCAGCGTGAGGTCGAGCGCCACGCCGAGCTCGATCGCGAGCGATGCGCCACCGGGTAGCTCGATCGCACCGAGGACGAGGCCGTTCTCGACCATCACGATGCCGAGCAGCTGATGAAGCGTCGCGCGGCGCGTCGCGACGACGGCCGCGCCGAACGCGACCAGCGTGAGCATCGCCCGCTCGGCCTGCTCGGACTCGAGCCCGACAGGCGGCACGAGCCAGACGAACGCGAGCGCCAGGAGGATCGCGAGACCGGCCCTGGCGAAGGGCGCGACACCTGCTCGGACGGGCCGCGGCTCGCGGGTGCGGGCGACGATGGCGAGGAACAGCGCCGCGAGCGCGACCCCTCGGACGCCAAGCGCCGTCGCGGCCGCGACGTCGTCGGCGCCCTCCGCCTCGGCCGCGGCGACACCCGTGAGGAGCAGCGCCTGCGCCGTCACGAGCCCGACCGCCACGGAGCGGCGGCGCACCACGACGACGGCGAGGCCGAGGGCGACGAGGGCCCACGCGAGCGTGCCGCTCACGCGCCCTCCACGAGCCACGTGACGATGCCGAGCAGCGCGACGAGGGCTGCGATGCCGAGCAGCCGTGGCGCGAGCAGGATCCGCATCTTCGCCACGAGCGTCTCGGTGAGCGCGAGCGCGCCGCACAGCACGACCAGGAGGACGGGCAGGAGGCCGAGCTGGACACGGGGGTCTGTCGCATGCGGCAGGAAGACCTGTGCCGCGAGCACGAGGACGAGCCAGTGGCGGGCCGCGGCCGCCCACTGCAGCAGCGCCAGGTCCCGGCCCGCGTACTCGAGCAGGGGGCCCTCGTGGATCATCGTCAGCTCGAGGTGGGTGTCGGGGTTGTCCACGGGCTGTCGCCCCGTTTCGGCGACCACGACGAGCGCGAACGCCAGTGCGCCGAGGGCCAACGCCGGCTCGGACCAGGCCGCCGACCCCGCCGTCCCGGCGATCATCGCGACGAGGTCCGTTGTGCCGGAGACGAGCGCGGCCACTGCCAGCGCGAGCACGAGCGCGGCCTCGACGAAGACGGCGATCGTGAGGTCGCGGCTCGCTCCCATCAGCGCGAACCCGTTCGCGACCTCCCAGGACGACGCGGCGACCGCGAACCGGGCGAGCGCGAGCAGGCCGGCGAGCACGAGCGCGTCGCGACCGACGCCGAGGTCGGGCGCGTCGGACGCGACCGGGACGAGCAGCACGGCGACCGCAATGCTTCCCGCTGCGACCGAGGGTGCGAGCCGGTAGACGATCCCCGCGCCTTCGACGTCGACTGCGCTCTTGCCCCAGAGGCGCCGCAGCTCGCGGTACGGCTGAAGCGGCGTGGGGCCGCGCCGCCCCTGGAGCCGCGCCTTCCAGTGCTGCACGAGCCCGGGAAGCAGCGGTGCCAGCGCGATCCCTCCTAGGAGCTGGACGGCCGTCGCAGCGGCCGCGGTGCCGCTCATCCGAGCACCCCCAGCTTCGCTGCGGCGAGCACGACGAGCACGAGACCCAGCAGGTAGGCGACGTAGACGCCGAGCCGGCCGCCCTGCACGCGCCGCGCGTGGTGGGCCCCGTACATCGCAAGCGCCGTGACGGGACGGTAGAGCCGTTCCTCGAAGTGGTGCGGGACGCGGCCCTCGTAGGCGACCTCCGTGACGACGCCGCCCTCGGTCCGCACCGCGACCTCGCGCTCGGGCCGGAGGACGTCCTCGAGCACGAGGCGAAGCGGCTTCGTGAAACCGGCGCTCGTCCAGTCGAGCTGCCGCTCGACGAGTTGGCCGCACGCCCAGGTCGGTGCACGGGCCGCCACGCGCCGTCCCCTGACGAGCGCGAGCGCGCCGACGAGCGCCGCGAGGGCGAGCGCGACTCCGCCCGAGCGGAAGTCACCAGTGCCCGGAAGGTCGAGGCCGACCGTCGTCGGGGCCTCGGCCGACCACGGTGCGAGCCCGACGAGCGAGCCGAAGAGCAGCCCCGGCGCGAGGCCGAGCAGCACGCATCCGCCCGCGAGCGCGGCCACCCCCGCCCGCATCGCCCCGGGTGCCTCTTCGGCGTGCGCGACCGCGTCGCGGCGCGCAGGGCCGAGGAGCACGAGGCCGACGACCTTGACGAAGCAGAGGGCGGCGAGCGCCGCAGTCGCGGCCAGTGCGGCCAGCGCGATCGCGGCCGCCGTCCCGTCGGCAACGCCGCCGTACGCCGGAACGTGCAGGAGCGACTGCAGGGTCGTCCACTCCGAGGCGAACCCGTTGAGCGGCGGCAGCCCGGCAATCGCCACGGCGCCGACGAAGAAGGCGCCGCCCGTCCACGGCATCCGGCGGAGGAGCCCACCGAGACGGTCGAGCTCGAGCGAGCCCGCCGCCCGCTCGAACGACCCTGCGCCGAGAAAGAGGAGTGACTTGAACAGCGCGTGGTTGACGGTGTGCAGCAGTGCAGCGGCGAGCGCGAATGCCGCCCATGCGTCGGCGCCGCGGGCACGAAGCAGGAGGCAGGCACCGAGCCCGAGGACGATGATCCCGATGTTCTCGATCGAGTGGAACGCCAGCAGCCGCTTCAGCTCGTGCTGGAACAGCGCGTAGACCACCCCCGCGACCGACGAGAGCGCGCCGAGAGCCAGCACCAGCACGCCCAGCCACTCGGGCAGGACGCCGAGCCACTCGACGAGGACGCGGACGAGCCCGTAGATCGCGATCTTGATCATCACGCCGCTCATCAGCGCCGAGACGTGCGCCGGCGCGATCGGATGCGCGAGCGGAAGCCAGACGTGGAGCGGCATCACCCCCGCCTTGGCGCCCATCCCGACCAGGGCGGCCAGGGCGATCGCGATCTGCACCCCGGAGCCGGACGCGATCACGCTCGGGTCGCCGATCGCTCCCTCGCTCGCCAGCAGGAGGATGGCCACCCACGTCCCCGCACCCGCGAGGTGCGTCAGCGCGACGTAGAAGAAGACGCTGCGCCGGGCCGGCTCGTCCGCACGGGAGACGAGGATCACGGCCGCCGGCACGAGGGTCATTGCCTCCCAGGCGAGGAGGAACGTGAGCGGGTCGCGTGCGACCAGGACGAGCGCCTGGACGAGCACGAAAAGCCCCGTGAGCGCGCCGATCGTCCGCCCCTTCCCCGACGGCTCGAGGTAGCGCGTCGCGAAGACGAGCGCCGCGACGCCGACGGCGCCGAGGATCCCGAGGAAGAGGCCGGAGAGCGCGTCGACCCCCACGCGCGGGTCGAAGGCGCTCGTGAAGGCGAGCCCCGCTGTCTCGTCGGCGACGAGGGCCCAGAGCCCGCCGAAGGCGAGAAGCACGCAGCCCACCGCCTGCAGAGCGAGACCGGCGACGAACGTCCGGTGGAGGAGCGTCAGGAGACCACCGGCGCCGACCGCGGCAGCGCCGACCAGCACCGATCCCGCGACGCTCACGTGTCTGCGAGCTCGCGAAGCATCGACTGCTGGCTTTCGAGCTGCCGCGTGACGAGAGCGCGACCCGCCTCGAGAAGGTCGAAGACCTTCTCGTCCGCGGCACGGTAGAAGACGCTCGTCCCCTCGCGGCGCGCTTCGACGAGCCCGACGCGCCGCAGCGACGCGAGGTGCTGGGAGGTTGCCCCGGACTCGAGCCCGAGCTCGGCCTGGAGCGCGCCGACCGAGCGCTCGCCGTCGCGGAGCAGCTCGATGATCCGCACGCGGGCCGGATGTCCGAGCACGCGAAAGAGCCCTGCCTTGACCTCGTGGACGGGACGCACGCTGTGCGGCACGCGCACAGAGTACACATATCTCAATAGATCATGAGATATTGAGTCAACGAACCAAGGGTCGGTAGTTCTCCACAAGCTCCTTCGGCGAGAGCGCCGATTCGCCCCCGGGGCCGCCGCGCAGAATGAGAAGCGGCGAGGCACGGATTCGTCCGTGCAGGGCCAACGGTTCCACGGTCGGGGGCGCCGGGCGAGCTGCCTGACGACCGCGGAGGGAACGAGGACGTGAATCACAAGCTCGCAGCAGTGATTGCCACGGCCACGCTGGCGGCGACGGTGCCGGCGACCACGGCACTGGTGCTGCCGCGCGAGACAGCACCACCCCTGCCATGCGGTAGGCAGGCCCGGCTCGATCCGACGAAGCTCTCCGCGGTGCCGTCGCTGCAGTGGGCGACCGACGGCAGCGTCGAAGCGGTGCTCCCCTGCGGAGAGACGGTGTTCGTGGGTGGCGGCTTCGACGTCATCGGGCCGTACACGGGATCGTTCGCGTCCGTCTCTCCACGAACCGGCGTGGCGGACGTGGGCGCGACCGCGCTCCACAGGCCGGTGGACGCGATCGTGAGCGATGGGGATGGCGGTTGGGTGGTCGCGATGACGAGCGAGGGCGCCGCCGTCGGCGCCCGGCACTGTGCTCCCATCGTTCACCTGCGAGCGGATGGCTCCGTCGCGTGGCGGATCGCAGCATGCCCTCACGCCGTCCTCAATGCGCTCGCGCGAGCCGGCTCCGTCGTCTACGTCGGTGGGCAGTTCGAGACCGTCGCCGACCGCCCACGTAGCAACGCGGCAGCGGTCGACATCCGCACGGGGAAGCTCACCCGCTGGAATCCTCGCGTCGGGGGAACGCGTGTCTGGGACCGTGACGAGCCTGTGCCGCGCGAGGTGAACGCGATCGAAGCGCGCGACGGCCGTGTGTTCCTGGGCGGGTTCTTCAACCGGGTCGACGGCGTGCGCCGGGTCAACCTTGCCGTCGTCCACCCAGGGACCGGGGAGGTCCTCGAACCGGTGACGGACGTCGGTGACGGCTGGGACGACGTGCGCGATCTCGAGGTTGCGAATGGACGCCTCTATCTCGGCGGTCAATTCGCACGGGTCGGGCATGCGCAGCGAACGAACGCTGCGGCGATCGACGTCCGAACCGGTCGCGTCCTCGGTTGGGACCCCAGGCTGCGCGGCGGGCCGGTCGAGGCGGTGGCTGCACGCCCCGGCGCGATTCTCCTCGCCGGACGATTCACGGCGAGCAGAGGGCTCGGGCGCTCGGGCGTCATGGCGGCCTCGACCGGAAGCGGCGCGCCACTCCCCTGGGGGCCGCGGCTCACGGGGCGAACGCCGGATTGGCAGATCGAGGACGTCCTGGACGTCGAGGGGCGCGTTCTCGTGGTCGGTGGCTTCGCGTCGGTCGACCACCGCACGCAGCCGTACGCCGCGCTCATCGACGATCACGGCAAGCTCACGAACTGGAACGCAGGGCCTGCAGGACCTGTTCACGCGGCCGCGTACGACGGTCGTCGGATTGCTCTCGGAGGCAAGTTCGCCGGCGTTGGTGCCGTCCGACGCAGCAGCCTCGCCGCATTCGACGCCCGCACGGGTCGACTGCGCCCGTGGGCGCCCTCCGTCAACGGTTGGGTGGGCACGTTGGCGGTCGACGGCGAGCGTCTCTACGTCGGAGGCGCCTTTACCCGCGTGGGGACGAAGCGGAGGAACAACCTGGCAGCATTCGCTCGCCGGACGCTGCGCCTCGCACCGTGGCGGATCGACGTCGTGGGCCAGTCCGTCGACGCTCTCGAAGTCGCCGGATCGACGATCTTCGTGGGAGGCGATTTCGAGGCGGTCGGAGGGCAGCCTCGGCCCGCCGTCGCGGCGGTCGGTACGTCCGACGCACGCCTCCTCGACCTCACTCCGGAGCTCCAGCCCAAGGAGGGTTTCGTCAGGCCGATGGTGACGGGCATCCTGCATGCCGAAGGAACACTCTTCGTCCAGGGATTCATCGCGCCCTCCGGTGTCGTCGCCCTCGACGACAGAACAGGAGCCGAGCGCTGGGCCGCCGTGACGGACATGAGCGGCATCGATGCGTTCGCCCTCTCCGGCGGACGACTCGTCATCGTCGGCTTCTTCACGACGGTCTCGTCGGCCACCGCGGAAGCGCGACGAGACGGTGTCGCCGTTCTCGACGCAGATACCGGCGACCTGCTGCCGTGGGAGATCCATCCGAAGAGCGTCGTGGGGATCGACTACCTCGGGGTCCGGCCCGGCGTTGCCGCAACCGACCGATGGGTGATCGTCGGCGGTGACTTCACGTCCGTCGACGGCAAGCCCCGAAACGGCCTGGCGGCCGTGGCGGCGAGCAGCCCGCGGGTCGCCGCGTGGCATCCGCTCGTCGGAGGCGTCCCTCTGTCGCCCCTGCTGGGGCCGAGGCTGTACATCGATCCGAACAGCGACGCTTCGCTCGCTGCTTTCACGCGCCGGCAGCACTGAGCGCCGCTCACCGGTGCACCGACGGCCTCCGGCGTCCAGGAGCTGCCCACGGCCCCGGTGGTACGAGCAGCGACTCGGCGCGAAGGTATGCCAAGCCGACCAGCGGCAGGTCCGACAGCTTCTCGACGCAGACGTACCGTGGCCGCCATTCGGGGAAGAACTTTCGGTTGAAGGCGTAGAGCCGCTCGAGCTGGAAGACGCCGTCCGCAGCGAGGAGGACGCGCCGGGTGATGCGCCGCGTCCAGCCGACGGCGCGCTCGCGCGAGAGGAGATCCGTGAATGCGCAGAAGTTGAGGGAGACCTCCGTCGCCTCGTGCTCCCCGGCCCACGCGAGCGTCTCGGCGATCAGGAACTCGGTGAGGCCGTTCGGAGTCTGCGGCCGCCGTCGCATCGTGCTCAGCGACCAGCCGCCGCTGGCGGGCGTCGGCGCGAGATGGAGGAAGCCACCGACGCTGCCGCTTTCGTGCTGGGCGACTGCGAGCAGCGTTCCTGGTGCGTAGAGATCGTCGATCGACATCGAGAAGCCCCGTTCGGGCTGGTTGGCGCGCCATTGCTGCGACACGTCGTCGAGCACGCCGCGCTCGCGGTCGCCGACATCCTCTGCGGCGACGACGCGCAGGCTGTAGCCCGCCTTCGTCAACCGGGAGACCGATTGACGCACCTTCCGGATCGCCCGACCCTCGAGCGAGAACGTCGCTGGTCGAAGCACTGCTTCCTCTCCGAGCGGTATCGGGCGCAGCCCATGTCGCCGATAGCGGTCGAGCTGCTCCGACGATGCTGCGAGCACGGCGAGCCTCCATCCGTTGGCGCGCGCGACGCGGGCCATCTCCCCGAGCAGCGCGTCGAATTCCTGCTCCTCCCCCACGGGATCCCCGCTCACGAGCGCGCTGCCCGCGACGACCCGATACGCGAGGAACGCGCCCCCGCCTGGCGAGAACAGGTAGCTCTTGTCTTGGCGAAGCGCGAAGAACGAGAGGCTGTCACGGCCATGCGCATCGACGAGCGCCCGAACCGCTCGCCGCTCCGCGAGGGTTTGCGCGACCGGCAGCGAGAGCGGACGCAGCCAGAGGTACAACGCCGCGAGCCCGAGCACCAGGCCCACCGCCGTGACGAGGTCGGTGGCGCTGTCCGGAAGCCGGGTGCCGTCCAGCTCGACGGCGAGTGTGGCCGCAGCGGCGGCAGCCAGCGCGGCGCCGAGGCCCAACAGCGGGCGTGTCGTCGCGGGATCGCCCGGCACGTCGAAGCGCCGCCGGTAGCGGACGAGCGCGACGAGAAGGAGCAGTGAGACGGTCGCTTCCTCGACGTCCAGCCCCTTCGCGAGATGCGCCGCCGCCGACGCCACGACGAGCGCGACCGCGAGCTGCCACGCCCGTCGACGTCGACGGGCCAGGGACCGTGAGAGCCAGACGAGGACGATCCCGAACGCCAGCGCACCGACGCGTGCCGCGGCGGGCATGCCTGGGGGAAGCACGCCCCTGACGAGATCCGACCGGCTCGCGAGCTCCGGCGTGAGCGAGGAGACGACGCCGACCAGGCCGACCGACGCGGCGCCGACGGCGAGCAGCGATTCCGGTGTGGCGCTCATCCGGCGTCCACGGCGCACGCGAGGAGGGTACAAACCTCTCATGGCACGGGAGCTCCGCGTTCACCGCTGGGTCCCGGGTCTGCTCGCGCTGGTTGCCCTCGCCCTCGTCCCGTGGACCCTCTGGCTGACGATCTCTCTGCCGTCACGGCACGTGACCCAGCACTACGACGTCGCGTGGATCGGGTTCGATATCGCGTTGGCCGCCGCGTTCGCCGCGACGGCATGGTCGGCCCTCAGTCGACCGCGCTGGCTGGTCGCGCTCGCCGCGGCCACGGGCGCGATGCTCGTGTGCGACGCCTGGTTCGACATCGTCACCTCGTCCGGGGGCGCGGAACGGCTCGAGGCCGTCGCGGAGGCGGCGTTCGCCGAGTTGCCGCTCGCAGCGATCTGCGCGTACGTCGTCCTCGAAGCAGAGCGGGTCGAAGATTGGATGCGGCGGATCCGTCCATCGA
>Ga0105239_10009868_pt1 | contig 10727 bp, 7 predicted proteins | sample KBSC44metaG_FD_92761 | JGI IMG/M metagenome (GOLD analysis project Ga0105239, IMG submission 92761) | Corn rhizosphere microbial communities from Kellogg Biological Station, Michigan, USA - KBS C4-4 metaG | ecosystem: Host-associated > Plants > Roots > Rhizosphere > Soil | place: Michigan, USA...
AATACACCACTCTTTTTGCCTTTGGTGCAAAATGAGGGATTGCCCTTAAAATATCCTGTTCAGTATCACCAGTGGCACCTGCCGTTGGGGTACCGGATTTACCAAAAAGACTTTTACCAAATAATGATCCTACAGCAATTGCTCCTAGCCCCATTGCGGTTTTGGTTAAAAACTCGCGCCGTTCAAGCTTCTTATTTAGCTGCTCAAATTCCGGAGTATTGAGCCTAAACTCTTCATCGTGATGGTGATTTGACATAGTGTTTATCTTTTTGTAAGAGACGCATCAGAATTTAATATAGTGCTGGCAACAATAGTGTTGGCGGTCAATAAAGCAGCATCCAATTTTTTATCAATTTTATATTGGCCGGTATTTAGCCAACCCCTCTCCTTTTCGGGATACTTTTTAAATTTATCTACCTCAACCTGTTGAAGCATTAGCAGCAGATCCACTTCTTTTGGTAAAGGCCTTCTTCCTGTAAGTTTTCGATAAGTGTCGGTTATGGCCTTTCGCTTATCGTTTATCCTGGTCATTTGCTCGCCCAGCACCCTGGCGGCTTCAATAAAAGTTGGATCATTAAGGGTAACCAAGGCCTGCAGCGGGGTATTGGTTTTTTGCCGGCGCATGATGCAGTAACTGCGCGATGGCGCGTCAAACGTTGAAAGGGTTGGATTAGGTACCGATCTTTTTAAAATAACATATAAGCTGCGTCTGTAAACTGCATTCCCGGTATCAGGTGTGTAATGGGTGTTGTTTATCTCCCACATACCATCCGGTTGGTAAGGTTTTACGCTTTTACCACCGATCCGGGTATTTAACAGGCCACTTGCAAACAATGCATTATCCCGTATCATTTCCGCCGTCATCCGGTAAGCTGGCCCGTGCGACAGGAAACGATTCTCCGGGTCCTTTTCCAGCACCGCTGATGCGCGTGAGTCCTGCCTGTATGTAGCAGACATAACGATCATTTTGTTTATCGCCTTAACGTTCCAGCCCGACTCCATAAAAGTTACTGCCAGCCAATCCAATAACTCGGGATGCGATGGCATTTCGCCCTGGCTACCAAAATCTTCGGCAGTTTTCACAATGCCAACTCCAAAAAAGTTTTGCCAAAAACGGTTTACAGCTACTCTCGTAGCTAAAGGATTATCAGGATTTGTTACCCATTGTGCCAACCCATACCTGTTTTTAGGCAAATTTGTTGGGTATGGTAATAAAGCCTCGGGGGTATTGGGAAAAACTTGTTCGCCGCGCATGTCGTAATTCCCCCTTTTAAGCAGGAACGATTTCTTAGGTTTTGGCATTTCCTGCATTACCATTAATTCCTCAATATTCCCGGTTGAATCTGACAAAGTTGTTCGTAATGCTTTTAATTTTTCTGCTTCAGCTTTTAAATCAGGATCAACTGTTGCTAAATAATAGCTTTTTAAAACTTCTATTTCAACAGCTGACAGCGCGGGCCTTTCTTTAGCCGCAATTTGGTTCCAGCTTGCTTTTTGTGCCAGAATTTTAGCTTCAAATGGCGTTAACGTTCTGTTATAAACAGTAATATCATCTACTTTTCCATCCTTAAAACCACGCCCCCGCTCCCAGGCGCCAATTTGTAACCCGGGTTGTGTTCCGCCTGCAAACAGGATATCTTTGGTCAACTGATCCATGGTGGTCTCCATTTTCATTTCGGTCCCATCCTGGTATAATTTAAATCCTGCTGCTTTTGACGAGCCATCATAAGTTATGGTGAGCTGTATCCATTTCTCGCGCGGAACATCATCAACGCTTACTTTTGTTATGGCATTTGATGGCCCCGTATGGGCCATATTCAATTCAAGTTTATTATTTTTCAGGTACAAATGGTATCCCTTGAAATTGTACAGACGCTCGGCAGCGCCTTTATGAAGGATAATCCCTTCGGTAAGCTGTTTGGGAATACTCACCCAAATACCAATGCTAAATGGTTCCGATTTCCTGAAAACGCCCACAGGCTTCAAGTCAATCCATGAATCGCCGTTCAAAAGTAGCGCTTTGCCATCACCCCTATTTACAAACAATGGCGGGTCGCCGGCCTGACCGCCTTCGCGCTTCATAACACCAACATTTTTGCTATTGGTTGTGTTAATTAAATTATTATTAAAAGTATAATATGCCTGTAAACCATCGCCAGGTATTTTGCCGGTAATTAGCTTTTTATAGCTCCCGCTAGTTAGCCACTTTTCAAAAGCGGCGTCTGCTTTATATCCTGTTTCAACGAGGGCTTTCTGTTCGTTCGAAATATTGTGATTTATGAACTGCAATATCTTCTCCTTTTCTTTGGTTGGCAGCATCAGAGTAGGTGTGGGCAGTGCATCGTCAAACGAAATTTGCCCGGCCTCTTTTATATTATTAAAAAAGCTGAACAACTGGTAATAATTTTTTTGAGTAATCGGATCGAATTTGTGATCGTGGCATTTGGCACAACCTACAGACAAGCCCAGTACTGCATTACCAAAGGTATTGGTACGGTCCATTACATACTCTGTCTGAAATTCCTCTTCAACAATGCCACCCTCCATATTTTGCGGATGATTACGGTTAAATGCGGTAGCAATAATCATATCGCGGGTTGGGTGGGGCATCAGGTCGCCAGCGAGTTGCCATTGCAGGAATTTATCATAAGGAAAATTGCTGTTAAAGGCTTTTATTACCCAATCGCGATAGGGTGACATATCCCTTAACCTGTCAACGGTATAACCATGCGAATCGGCATAACGCGCAACATCAAGCCAGTCTACGGCCATCCTTTCGCCATAATGGGGGGAATTCAGCAAACGGTCAACCTGCTTTTCATAGGCATTTGCCGATTTGTCCTTTAAGAAAGCATCTATTTCACTTAGCGTTGGGGGAAGACCAGTCAGATCCAACGAAAGCCGCCGCAAAAGCAATTCCTTATCCGCCTGCCCCGAAGGATGAAGATTTTTCTGCTGAAGCTTTGCCAAAACAAAATTATCTATCGGGTTATTAATTGTCCAGCCTTTTTCATCAATATCAGGAACATCAGGTTTTACCGGTTTCACAAAGGCCCAGTGTGGCTTATAAACGGCGCCGTCCTTTATCCATTTTATCAAAATTGCTTTTTCAGTGGCCGTTAACGTATGATGTGATTCCGGGGAAGGCATCCTGTATTTAGGGTCGTCAGAGAGAATACGGTGAAAAAATTCGCTCCCCGCCAAATCTCCGGGGTTAATGGCTACCTTTCCTTTGTCTTCCGGTAGTTCTGCATAAGCAAACTTCGCAATATCCAACCGTAAACCGGCTTTTTGTTTGGCTTTATCAGGACCGTGGCATGCAAAACATTTGTCGGAAAGTATTGGCTTAACATCAGTATTATAATCCATTGATCCCGGCAGAGCGTCATATGCCTGTTTCACATCGGCTGGCAGGTCAACAGATGGTGAATGAAAATAAATAAAAACCACAACGGCCAAGCCGGCACATAGCAATATTAAAATGAGTCTTCTCATTAAAAGAATTCTTTTAAGATTATGATTTTACTTTCCCGATTCCTGGTTGGTTTATAAGTAGCCAATATACATTATATTCATATTTAATAAATAAGACTATCTATTTTATTGGGCTGACGGAGGCGGAACCCTGGTGCCCCATGCCTTATTCGGTTTGCTGCCCATGATAAATATCATTTTACCGCCTTTCATCAAGTCGTCCCGGTACAACCAGCAATTATTTAGTGGTTTACCGTTAAATTCCGCCGATTGTATGTACACATTTTCCTTTGAGTTATTTTTCGACTCGATAATTAATCGTTTATGATTACCTAACGCTATTGTAGCCTTGTCGAATATAGGACTGCTCAATTCAACAATAGGTTTTGCATCGGTAAAACCTTTCACATCAAATAAACCAAGCGCGGTCATAACATACCACGATCCTAATTGGCCCTGGTCTTCATCCTGCCCGTAACCATAGCCGTGGATAGGTTCAACTCCATAAAACTCATCGCAGATCAGCCTTGTCCATTTTTGGGTTAACCATGGCCTGCCGGAGAAATTAAACAACCAGCTAATATGCAAACTGGGCTCGTTTCCATGGTTGTAGATCGATTTTACGCCTGCAAAAGCATTGATTGTTTTACCACCGCCAAAACCATCTTTTTCGGATTTTTGAAAAATATCATCCAGGTTATTGTTAAAAAAATCTTTACCCTGGATCGCAATTAATGCCTTAGGATTTTGTGGTACATAAAAAGAGTACTGCATGGCATTGCCTTCCTGGTACCCTCTCCATGGTGCATTTGGATCAAACTTACCGATAAATGTGCCATCTGCTTTTTTGGGTTGTATCAATTTATTTGCCGGGTTATACAGATGCCGCCAGCCGTTTGAATATTTGATCAGTTTTTGATAATCTTGTTTCTTGCCTAATGTCTTAGCCATTTGGGCTGCCGCAAAGGCGCTAAAGCTATATTCCAGTGTGTGTGAAGCGGAAAAAGTAGCACCGGTAGAATCTGCTATATAACCTCCATCACCTTCTAAAAAAGGGACATAACCGTATTTGATAAAAGGTTTAACGTCCATTTTACCTGAGCCGGGCTTTCGGTCTTTCCATCCAAGCTCATTTAATTTAACTGCTTTGTATGCTAAATCCACATCGTAATCCCGTATTCCTGCCTGATAGGCGGCAGCAATAGTTAAACCCACAAAGTTGGTTCCCACACCCGATATATATTCACTGTTGGCAATACCATCGCCAAACCATCCCTTATCTTTATATACCTGTAGTTGCGTATGAACAAAATCCTCATAATTATCCGGGTAGGATAACGACCACAATTGCGTCAGGTTCCAAAAAGCACCCCAAATTGCATCCGTATTAATAAAATCGTGACCTGGTTTTCCATGTGCATTGGTTGGTAATTGACCAACAACCCCGCCATGTTTAGGGTAAGCTCCATTTACATCGCTTGCCACACCACGGCCTAAAAGCGCGTGAAAAAGCCCGGTATAAAATTTAACCTTATCTGTATCACGCTTTCCCTCAACATAAATTTTGCTTAATTCCCGTTGCCAGTTTTGCTGCGCTTTTGCCTTAGCCTGGTCAAATGAAACACCGTTTGCTTCAGTTTGCAAATTTAGTTTGGCATTGGCCGTTGAGGTGTAGGACAGTCCGACCTTGATTTCGATAGTTTCATTCTCGGTTGTTTTATAGTCCAGGAACAAACCCGCACCTTTCCCGTTAGCCGAGCCGGATGTCTGCGTTACTCCGTTGGCTGTAAACGAACCTACATTAACCGGTTTTTTACTGATCTCGCCATAGAAGTACATATTTACTTTGCCGTCAGGATCGTATATTTTAACATATTTGGGATAGGTATACACAAATCCCTCAAAGTGGGTATCATCCAGCATTTTGATCCCGGCATCAACAACAGGACCACTTTCGCCCTGAACATTTCCAATATCGAGTATAATATGCGAGTTGTTATTTTGTGGGAAAGTGTAGCGATGAAAACCAACCCGTTTTGTGGCAGTCAATTCGGCGATTATGTTATAATCATCCAATAAAACTTTATAATATCCCGGTTCGGCAATTTGGTTCTTACGGTCGAAGTGCGATCGGTACCCGCTGTTGGGCGTATCCAGGCCTCCAGGTTTTACTTTTAATTCGCCGGTAGTTGGCATGAAACTTACGCCGCCGACCTGCCATTCATGAAAGTGGGCGAAACCCTCTATGGAATTCTGACGGGTATCATAGCCCACCGCTTCCCAGCCCGACGGATTACCATAATGCGCGTTTGTTGACGGGGCCAATTTAGCCATACCGCCGGGTACTGCCGCCGGTGTATAAAAGAACCACCGGCTGTGGGCAGTACCAATATTAGGATCAACATATTTTAGCGCATTTTGCCCCCTCACCACACGTGAACACAGCAGCAGCGTGATAACAGAAATTGAACGAATATTTTTTAAGCGATATATTTTCATGTTAATACTAATTGGTTGACAATAGTCAATATTAAATGTTATAATGTACAAACATATAATATATTTCAATTAAGCGATAGCACCTGAAGAATTATTTTGACGGATATACAATTTCTCCTAAGCCAGGCGGCATTGCCCACGAATTTACTTCCGAATCATGACTAAACTTAAACGTTAGGCTTTCAATGGAAGATCAGTTTTGGGGATACTACCGCAAGAAAACATTACCCTTTATCGATTAGGCTAATTCGAGGTCCGGAATCAGGACAGTGCTTATCAATATAAATCTCAAGAAACTCATAGTTGCGCTTATCTTTGCCACATGGCCGGCATCTATATCCATATTCCTTTTTGTAAACAGGCATGTCATTACTGCGATTTCCACTTCAGCACGTCTTTAAAATACAAAGATGAACTGTTGCAGGCCCTGATTAAGGAAATAACCCTTCAAAAATCTTACCTGGATAACGAGACTGTCGAGACCATTTACTTCGGCGGAGGTACGCCATCTATATTATGCGCCGATGAGTTAAACATGCTAATCGGCACCATCACTTCGCTGCATACCGTATCTGCCAACGCCGAAATCACCATCGAAGCTAACCCTGATGACCTGGACAAAGCAAAATTGCAGGCACTGCGTCAAACTAATATTAACAGGTTTAGCATAGGCATTCAGTCGTTTTTTGATGATGATTTGATGTGGATGAACCGGGTGCATCGCGCCGCTGAAGCTGAAGCAGCTGTTAAAAGAGCGCAGGATATTGGTTTTGAAAACATTACAGTCGACCTGATTTATGGTTATCCGCTGTTGAGCGATGCCAAATGGAAGTATAACCTGGATAAAGTCTTTGAGCTTGATATCCCCCATGTGTCATCTTATTCTATGACGGTTGAGCCGCAGACCGCGCTTGCATCCTTTATCAAAAAGAAAAAACAACCGGCCATGGACGAACAGCAGAGCGCTGAGCAGTTTATATTGCTGATGGATGCTATGCAAACTCATGGTTTCGAGCATTACGAAATATCAAACTTTTGTAAACCGGGACACTATTCCCGGCACAACTCCAATTATTGGAAAGGTGTAAAATACCTGGGCATAGGCCCATCGGCACATTCCTACAATGGCGAAACCCGGCAATGGAATGTGGCAAATAATGCAAAATATATGCAATCGCTCGAAACAGGTAAAATCCCCGCAGAAACCGAACTGCTTACAGAAACCGACCGCCTGAACGAATATATCATGACCTCCCTCCGCACTATGTGGGGATTAGACCTAAAAAAACTCAACACTATTGCCCCCGGCGCTGAGACCGAGCTAACCAAAGGTGCCCGGCGCTATTTTGAAAACGGGTGGATTGAGCAAAAGGAAGGTGTAATTTACCTGACGCCTTCAGGAAAACTATATGCCGACAACATTGCGGGTGGGTTGTTTTTTTAAGATCCTTAGTTTTCTGTTCTCATAACGATAGATACGACAGCCTAAGGTCAGTCGTCTATGGAATATACAATCTGTCAGCATAATATCAAAAATAAACCTCACCATTTACACGTTTTTAATGTTTATTTAATTTTGCAGGTCATTTTATTGCTGACATGAGCTTGATTCTTTCCCCTATAGACAGCGTTGACAATATTACGAAGGACGATTTTGTTAACAATTATTTAAATCCGCGTAAACCGCTTATAATTCGCAAAGCAACCCAAAACTGGCCGGCTTTGCAAAAATGGACTTTTGATTACCTGAAAGAAACTGTGGGCGACCAGGTAGTGCCCCTATATGACAGTTCGAAAGCCGATCCGGCCAAACCAATCAATGCAGCGGCAGCCGAAATGAAGTTTGGCGACTACATCGACCTGATACAAAAACAACCTACCGATTTGCGTATTTTCTTGTTCGACCCGATAAAGCATGCACCCAAGTTGCTGGATGACTACCGCTCCCCATCCGATTTGATGGATGGTTTTCTGGATAAATACCCCAATATGTTTTTTGGCGGAGCAGGCTCAGTAACGTTTCTGCATTACGATATAGACCTTGCCCATATCTTCCATACCCACTTTAATGGCCGCAAGCACGTGATATTGTTCGACCGAAAATGGAGCGAACGTTTGTATTGTATACCCTTTGCCACTTACGCACTGGAAGACTACGATATTGAAAACCCCGACTTCAAGAAGTTTCCGGCGTTGGATGGTATTGAGGGCCAGCAGGCCGTATTAGAACATGGGGATACGCTGTTTATGCCAACCGGCTACTGGCATTGGATGAAATACCTCGATGGTTCATTCTCCATTTCGTTACGTGCATGGGATAAGTCGTGGGCCATAAAGGCAAAAAGCCTTTACAACTTAACCATACAGCGCAAGTTTGATGATATAATGAAGAAAAACTTTAAACAGCGCTACATGGGCTGGAAAGAGGGACTTGCTATAAAAAGAGCAAACAGAGCTTTAACCCGGAACAAATCCGCATAATACCAACTTATCTTCGAACGAAAGCTGTGCAATATACGTGAGGTAATAGCTATGCACATGCGGGCGTTACTTACGTAATTAGCTGCATTTTGGTTTAAAACTCCTTAAAACCTGCTGCTATGCGAATTTTGGGGCGCTTGAAAACCGTGCTAAAACCCAGCGCGTATCTCCCTCAAAACAACATTATAACCACATGAAAAAATTAATAATCGCGGCCTTTGCTTTAGCAGCTATTGCAATTGCGCCCAAAGCAAATGCACAAACCAAAATGGTTGGCGGTGCGGCAATGTACCCTACCAAAAACATTATTGAAAACGCAGTGAATTCAAACGACCATAAGACTTTGGTTGCTGCGGTTAAAGCAGCCGGCCTGGTTGAAACCCTCGATGGCACTGGCCCATTCACTGTATTTGCACCAACCGATGAGGCATTTGGCAAACTGCCCGCCGGTACAGTCGACAACCTGGTAAAACCTGAAAACAAAGCTACTTTAACCAAAATTTTAACTTACCACGTAGTTGCGGGCCGTTTAAGTGCTAAAGATCTGTGGATGCAGGTGAAGGCCGGTAAAGGAAAAGCCGAGTTAAAAACCGTTCAGGGTGGTACTTTAACTGCGATGGCAGACGGTAAAAAATTGTATTTAGTTGATGAAAAAGGCGGCAAATCATGGATAACCATTGCTGATGTATTTCAAAGCAACGGTGTTATACATGTAGTGAATACGGTACTGATGCCTAACTAACAGCAAGTTGTTACCGGTTTATAATTGGCATTAATTTAGCAATAACAAAAGCAGGTCATTTCAAATTGAGATGGCCTGTTTTTGTTGTCGCCGTGCCTTTAACTAAAATATTTTTTAACACTTTGTTAATACAACGGGCGGGATTATTTCGTTATTTTGTTAGCTTTCCGATGGATAGGTTTTTTATTTAAACTTGTATTAATAGGAAATCAACATAAGATATGAGTTTTATTCTCCGCCCTATTGATACTGTAGAAACTATTACCCCTGCCGATTTTACAGCCAACTATTTAAAGCCGCGCCGGCCATTGGTTATTAAAGGTTTAACCAATAATTGGGCCGCCCGCGAAAAATGGACCCCTGAATATTTAAAAAGCGTCGTTGGCAGCAAAGTGGTGCCGTTATACGACAATTCAAAGGCCGACCCTTCAAAACCTATCAATTCGTCGGCTGCCGAGATGCCGTTTGATAAGTACATCGACCTGATCATGTCTGAACCTACTGAACTGCGGATATTTTTCTTTAATATTTTCAAGCATGCGCCGCAGCTGCTGGACGACATAGCGTTCCCAAAAGAACTGATGGGTGGCTTTTTAGAGAGCATGCCTTCCATGTTTTTCGGTGGCTCAAACTCGGTTACTTTTTTGCATTACGATATTGATTTGCCACATATTTTCCATACCCATTTTGGGGGTAAAAAGCATGTGATATTGTTTGAAAATAAATGGAAACGCCGTTTGTACTGCATACCTAATGCTACCTATGCATTGGAAGACTATGATGTACTAAACCCGGATACCAAAAAATTCCCGGCCCTCGAAGGTGTTGAAGGCATAGAGGTGTTTTTAGAGCATGGCGATACCCTGTTTATGCCGACTGGCTATTGGCATTGGATGAAATACGTTGAAGGCGGTTATTCGCTCAGCCTGCGCGCATGGGATGCATCTATAAGCCGAAAAGCAGCCAGCATTTACAACCTGGCCATAAAAGGAGGACTCGATAGTGTTTTGAAGATGGCCTTTAAAGCTAATTATGCCCAATACCGTGAGAAATTAGCGGTTAAGTGGGCAAACAGGGAATTGGCAGCGGGAAAACCGTATTAATCATTTTTTCAATTGCATCAGCATTAACCTGGCAGATATATTTCAAATTGCTTACCCCAAAATAATACCGTAAATTTGTCAACTATGAAAGCAAGCGTAAAAACACTGATATTTTCGATTATGTTTTGCCTGGCGATAGTAAGCGCCAAACCGGTTAAGGCCCAGTGCGCCCAATGTGCCGCCACGGTTGAAACCAATACCAAAAATGGCGGTAACGCTGCCAGGGGATTAAATAAAGGCATCTTATTTTTGCTGGGCGCGCCCTACCTGGTAGTGGCCGTGGGTGGATACATCTGGTATAAAAATTATCGCCGCAAAAATGTTAGTTTAGATGTGCGCGACGAAAAGCTGAATCTTAATTAGTTCGTAGTTGATGGTTCATAGTTCATGGCAGTTGCCGGTCATTCTATGAGCCGCGTACTGCCAGC
>Ga0105239_10009877_pt1 | contig 10720 bp, 9 predicted proteins | sample KBSC44metaG_FD_92761 | JGI IMG/M metagenome (GOLD analysis project Ga0105239, IMG submission 92761) | Corn rhizosphere microbial communities from Kellogg Biological Station, Michigan, USA - KBS C4-4 metaG | ecosystem: Host-associated > Plants > Roots > Rhizosphere > Soil | place: Michigan, USA...
CCGCAAGTCCGTCGCCGCCGCCCTCGCCGTGCTCAGCCTCGGCGCCATCGGCGTGTCGACCGCCTCGGCCGATGCCGGCCCCGGCACCTGCAAGTACGCCGACAACTCCGCGCTGACCACCAGCGGCAACCGCATCGCCAACTCGATGCTGTGCATCACCAACAACGAGCGCCGCGCCGCCGGCCTCGCGCCGCTGACCAACAACACCAAGCTGACCAACGCCGCCGTCGCGCATTCGCGGGACATGGCGCAGCGCAACTACGACACGCACAACACGCCCGAGGGCGGCACGCCCGACCAGCGCCTGACGCAGGCCGGGTACGTGTTCAGCTGGTGGGGCGAGAACATCGCCAACGGCTACAAGACCCCCCGTCAGGTCATGGCCGCGTGGATGGCGTCGCCCGGCCACCGCGCCAACATCCTGAACCCGAACTTCAAGGAGATCGGGATCGGCCTGTGGTACACGAGCAGCAAGGTCGTGCGCTACACGCAGGACTTCGGCCAGTCGCCGAACGGCCAGGAGGGCACGGTCACCGGCCTCGAGCCGCAGTTCCAGAAGTAGGCCCGCGCCCAACGGGTTGGTGGACACCGAGCGGCGGCGGCGCGCACAGCGCCGCCGCCGTTTCGTCGTCGTTCGACGTTCGCTTCAGTCAAGCCGGGTAGCCGTACGGAAGACGCGCGACCCGCTGACGCTGGCAGCCGTCGAGCGGCCGGGATATAGGGACTTCCCTCGCGAGATCGCGGGAATCCCTCCTGCACGTCCGCCGCCGTTCTCGTTACGATGTAGTGGGTCATTCGTCGTACGAATGACTTGCATCACTCTCCCTCCTCCAAGGGAGGCTAGGCGCGCCGGGTACCAGCGTCAGCCCGGCGCGCCGCGCCTCCCGCCTGCTGGACTGTGCGGCCGATGACCTCCGTATGCGTGTTCATGGGCAGCCGGTCCGGCGTGTCCGCGGCCTACATGGCCGCCGTCGAAGAGCTCGGGCGCGAGCTCGGCCGCCGCGGCCTGGGCGCCGTCTACGGCGGTGGGCGCACCGGCCTCATGGGCGCCTTCGCGGACGCGGCGCTGGAGGCCGGCGCCGAGGTGGTCGGCGTCATCCCGCAGGGCATGGTCGAGCGCGAGATCGCCCACACCGGGGTGACCGAGCTCGTGGTCGTGGACACGCTGCACGAGCGCAAGGCCGCGATGGCCGCGCGCGCCGACGCCTTCGTCGGCGCCGCCGGCGGCATCGGCACCCTGGACGAGCTCATCGAGGCGCTCAGCTGGGCCCAGCTCGGCCTGCACGACAAGCCGTGCGGGCTGCTGGACACCGACGGCTACTTCGCGGCGCTGCGCGCGTGGTTCGACCACGCGGTCGACGAGGGCTTCTTCCCCGCCGCCGACCGCGACCGGCTGGTCGTGGACGCCTCGCCCGCCCGCCTGCTCGACCGGCTGGGCGCCGGTCAGGCGCCGGTCAGCTCGTAGGCGTCGCGGCGCTCGCGCCGCGGCACCACGATGGCCAAGAAGCGCGCGCCCGAGCGGCCCGCGGTCATCCCGTGCTCGATCCCCGGCGGCACCACCGACCACGCGCCCGGGTGCAGCACCTTGACCTCGCCGTCGACGGTGAACTCGGCCTCGCCCGCCTCCAGCACGGTGATCTGCTCCTGGGGGTGGTGGTGCAGCGGGAACACCGCGCCGGGCTCGAACTCGTAGCGCGTGACCGTGGCCCGTGACGTGTCGAACGCGGTGCGGCGCACGCCGGGGTAGGGCTCGTCGACCGCGATCGCGTCGAAGTTGCCGAACTCGGCCTTTGTGTTGACGCGCGTCATGCGTCGATGAAGGCCACGACGCGGCACGGCGAGGCCTCCCCTCCGTCGATGGGAATCGGGAACGCCCCGATCTGGCAGCGGCGGTTGAGCACTTGGTCGAGCTCGCCGCCGATGTTCTCGACGTGGCAGACGCCCGCGCGGAACGGGACCTTGTGCATGACGAAGATGTCGTCGATCGGGAACACGTCCTCGATCGTCGACCCGGTCTGCCGCTCGTAGTGCCGCGCAGCGTCGGCGCGCTTGTAGCGGATGCTCGTGTTCATCGGGTGATCGCCCGACGCGCAGTCGAACCCGGTCCAGGCGAACTGCATCTCGGCCACCCACTCGGCGAACTCGCGGTCGCCGCCCGGGTGGCGCAGGAAGTAGCGCTCCTCGTCCTCCTCGGGCGACCCGTTGAAGTAGCGGTGGTAGCCCGTGTGGTAGATGAGGATGTCGCCCTTGCGCACCTCCATCTTGTCGGTGATGTGGTGGGGCTTGAGCACCGACCAGTCCTCGACCACGTCGGAGACGTCGACGATCACGCCCTCACGGCAGAGCCGATCGATCGGGATCGAGCCCACGTCGGCGCCGCCGGAGATGATGTGCATCTCGCTGTCGAAGTGCGTGCCCGCGTGCAGCGGCGTCTCCAGCAGCTGGGAGACGATGCCGTTGGTCGCGAAGCGCTGGAAGTAGGAGAGCTTCGGCGACGGATAGTCCACCCAGCCCGGCGTGTGGATCGAGAACGGGTGGGTCAGGTCGACGGGCCGCATCACTGCATCCTTTCGGCGGCCAGCCGGACGGCCGCGACGATGTTCTGGTAGCCCGTGCAGCGGCACAGGTTGCCGGCCAACGCCTCGCGGATCTCGCGGTCGTCGAAGTCGCGCGCCTCGCCCAGCAGTGGCTCCAGCGACATCAGGAAGCCCGGCGTGCAGAAGCCGCACTGCAGGCCGTGGGTCTCGTGGAAGGCCTGCTGCAGCGGGTGCAGCGTGCCGTCCTCCTCGGCCAAGCTCTCGACCGTCGTGAGCGAGTGGCCCTCGGCCTGGACCGCCAGGGTCAGGCAGGAGCGCACCGGCTGGCCGTCCATCTGCACCGTGCAGGCGCCGCAGACGCCGTGCTCGCAGCCGACGTGGGTGCCCGTCAGCCCCGCCTCGTGGCGGATGAAGTCCGAAAGGAGCAGGCGCGGCTCGATGTCCCGCTCGTAGGTCTTGCCATTGATCTCTATCGAGACCTTGCGACTGGTCATGCCGCTCTCCTCTCGTGTGCGAGGTCGACGACGCGCTCGGGCGTCAGGGGAAGCACGGTCGCCTCGGCGCCCAGGGCGTCCGAGACCGCGTTGGCGATCACCGCTCCGGCTGCCGCGGTGCCGCCCTCGCCGGCGCCCTTGACGCCGAGCGGGTTGAGCGGCGTGGGCGCGTCCTCGGTGATGAGGACCCGCACCTCCGGCATCTCGCCGGCCGTGGGCAGGAGATAGTCCATGAACGAGCCGCTGACGAGCTGGCCGCTGGCGTCGTAGGCGAGCTCCTCGAGCACGGCTCCGCCGAGGCCTTGCGCGAGACCGCCGACGATCTGGCCGTGGACGAGCTGTGGGTTGACGGCGCGGCCCACGTCGTAGGCGACGGCGTAGCGGTGGATGTCGAGCGCGCCGGTCTCCACGTCGGCTTCCAGGGCGACGAGGTGCAGCCCGTAGGGGAAGCTCATGTCCGGGCTCTCGAAGCGCGCCTCCTCCTCCTCGGGGGCGCCGTCGATGAGCTCGGCCAGGGGCACGCCGACCGCCGGCGACCCGCGCGCGATCACGCGGTCGCCCTCGATGATGAGGTCGTCGGGCGAGGCCTCCAGGCGCTCGGCGGCGGCGTCGACCAGGCGCTTGCGCACGGCCTCGGCCGCGATGGCCACGGCGCTGCCTCCGAGCATCGTCGCGCGGCTTCCGAACGCGCCCATGCCCTCGGGGACCACGTCGGTGTCGCCGTGGCTGACCGTCACCGCGTCGTAGGAGATGCCGAGGGCCTCGGCGCACACCTGGGCCAGCACGGTCTCCACGCCCTGACCGACCGAGGCCGAGCCCACGTAGGCCACGGCGCCGCCGTCGTCGCCCACGGCGACGCGGGCGTACTCCCAGCGCGCGATCCCGCTCTTTTCCACGAAGTAGCTCACGCCGACGCCGCGGCGCCGCCCCGGCCCAGGGTCGGCGGCGCGCCAGCGCAGCATCTCCTCGTAGTCGAAGCACTGCAGGCCCTTGTCGAGCAGGAGCTCGAAGTCGCCGCTGTCGAACACGACCGGGTGGTTGTCGGTGTGCGTGCCCACCTCATAGGGCATCTCCGACGCGGGGATGAGGTTCTGGCGGCGCAGGTCCGCGGGGTCGCGGTCCAGGCGGTGGGCGGCGATGTCGAGCAGGCGCTCGCGCACGAAGTTGGCCTCGTAGCGGCCGGGCGCGCGGTACGTGCCCGCCGGCGTCTTGTTGGTGACGACCTGCAGGGCGGTGCAGTCGTAGGCGCCCCAGCGGTAGGGGCCGGGCAGCAGCGCCACGCTCATGTTCGGGACCACGGCGCCGTGGGTGCGCACGTAGGCGCCGGTGTTGAAGTAGAACCGGTCGCGCAGGGCGAGCAGGGTGCCGTCGGCGCGCAGGGCGATGGCGGTGTCGTGGGTCTGCTCGCGCGAGTGGTTGAGCGCGCGGAGGTTCTCCTCGCGGTCCTCGGTCCAGCTCACCGGCTTGCCCGCGCGCAGCGCGCAGAACGGGATGAGGAAGTCCTCGGGGTAGAACTCGCCGCGGCCGCCGAAGCCGCCGCCCACGTCGAGCTCGACCAGGCGCACGCGGTCCTCGGGCAGGCCGAGCAGCGCCGCGAGGATGCGGCGGTTGGTGTGCACGACCTTGGCCGCGCCCCACACGGTCACGCCGCCGCCGTCGGCGCCCTCGGCGACGAGCCCGCGCGGCTCCATCGGCACGGCGCCGTGACGCTGGCTGTACAGGCGCTCCTCGACGACGAGGTCGGCCTCGGCGAAGGCCGCGTCGACGTCCCCGAAGCTCACATGGATCTCGCCTGCGAGGTTGGTGCCCGCCTCGGGGTGCAGCACCGGGCTCTCGGGGTCGAGCGCCGCGGTGGCGTCGAGCAGGGCGTCGAGCGGCTCGTACGCGACCGCGATCAGCTCGAGCGCGTCCTCGGCCGCGTAGCGCGAGTCGGCCAGCACCACCGCGACCGGCTCGCCCGAGTAGCGCACCACGCCCTCGGCCAGCGGCGACTGGAGCAGCCTCTCCATGCCGTCGATCCGGAACATGCGCATGGGGATGCGCGGCAGTGGGTGCGGCAGGTCGTCGCTCGTGACGACGTCGACTACGCGCTCGTCCTCGAGCGCGGCCGTGGCGTCGATCTCGACGATGCGCGCGTGTGCATGCGGGCTGCGCAGGATCGCCGCGTGCAGCGCGCCCGGGCGCTCGAAGTCGTCGACGAAGCAGCTTCCGCCCGTGAGGAGCCGACGGTCCTCCTTGCGCCACAGCGAGCGCCCGACGACGCGCTCGGCCTCGACGCCCGTTACCACCGGTACCTGATCTCGACCCAGGCGCCCCGGCGCGTGCGCTTGCCGCGCAACAGCGCCGCGGCCAGAGCCACGGCGCCGGCGGCGCCCACGGCGCCGAGGGCGGCGGCCGGGTGGACCGGGGGCCCGCGGCGCTCGGAGGGCGCCGGGGCGGGCGCGGCGAGCGGCGAGCGGTCGGGCGAGGCGATGGGTGCGGCGGGCGCCGCGGGCGCGGCCTCGGCCTGGGTCGCGCGTTCGGCCAGGCTCGACTCCAGCCTCGCGGCCAGCTCGCCGAGCAGGCGCTCGGCCTCGGGGCGCGAGGCGTCCTCGGAAACGCCGGGCGCCGCGACGCGACCGTCCAGGGAGACGGCGACGCGCGAGCCGCCGTCGGCCTCGGCCACCTTGCCGCGCAGCAGCGCGGTCGCGAAACCGGGGCCGCCGACCTGGTGCACGTGCAGGGCGGCGCTCGCGCTGCGGCCGTCCTCGTCGGCGTCGACCGCGCGCAGGGTCCCGATGCATGGGAGCTCGCTGCCGTTGACCTGGGGCCGCACCGCACCCTGGAGGGTCGAGTCGCCGTCGACGCGGCTCAGGCTGGCACCAGGCAAACAGGCGCCCAGAGCGTCAAGATCCAGCAGTGCATTCCAGACCCGATCCGGGGTAGCAGGAACGGTGAAGTCGGTCTCGAGGATCATGCAGGCACGCGCAGGCTCTGCTGCGCAAAAGTATAATGTTGGACCATATCGCTTCCGCCGACTCGGGGGGATCCATGAAGCTTGAAAACGAATTCAGCGTCAACGTCCCCCTCGAACGGGCCTGGGAGACGCTGCTCGACATCGAAACCGTGGCCGGATTCCTCCCCGGCGCGAAGATCGAGCCGACCGACGAGGAGGGCGTCTTCAAGGGCGCCATGAAGATCCGCGTGGGCCCGATGTCGATCTCCTACCAGGGCACCGCCCGCCTTGCCTCCGTCGACGAGGAGAACCGCACGGTCGACCTCGAGGTCCGGGCCAAGGAGGCCAAGGGCCAGGGCACGGCCGCGGCCGTGATCCACAACCAGGTCGTGGACGAGGACGGCGCCACCCGGGTCATCGCGGTCACCGATCTCCAGGTCACCGGCCGCCAGGCCCAGTTCGGCCGCGGGATCATGCAGGACGTCGCCGGGCGCATGCTCACCGACTTCGCCCGGCGCTTCGAGGCCTACCTGCTCGAGGGCGGTGAGAACGGCGCCGCCGCCACGGCCGAGGCCGAGCCCGCCGCGGCCGCCGCCGACTCGGGCGAGGCGCCCAGCGCCGCCCCGTCGCGCCCCACCCCGCCGCCGCCCGCGCCCGCCGAGGAGGACGCGCTCGACCTTGGCTCCGTCGTCGGCCAGATGCCGGCCGTGCGCTACGGCGTGCCCGCCGTGGTCCTGCTGGCGGTGCTCGGCATCGTCTTCGGCGTCCTGCGCTCCCGCCGCGGCAAGCGGCGCGGCGCGACCGTGCGCTTCGGCATCAAGCTCTAGCCGGCGCACATCGACAGGGCGGTCAGGGCGTAGACCCGGCTGGTGCGCAGCAGATCCTCCTTGCGCACGGCGAAGGTGCCCGCGCCGGCCACGCCGGGCGGGCCGTAGGTGAGGGCGGGGATGCCCGCCTCGTTGAACACGTTGTGGTCGCGCCACATGCTGCACTCGGGCGGCGTGGCGATCTGGACGTCGTCGTCGAACTCGTACCGATGCGCCTCGTCGATCGCGTCGGAGAGCGGCTCGATACCGTGCGCCTCGTAGCCGGGCCGGTCCACGAACTGCTCCACGCTGCCCTCGAGCCCGAGCTCGTCCAGCAGCGCCCGCAGCTCGTGGCGGATGGCGCCGCCGTCCTGCCCGGGCACGGTGCGGATGTCGAGGTAGAGCATGCACACCTCGGGGTTCTGCAACACCAGCCAGGGCTGGCCCGCGCGGATGGCCGACACGTTGACGCGCGGCACGACCGTCCCACCCGGTGACGCGTACGTGTGGCGCTGCTCGTATTCGAGCGCCCACTCCTCCAGGCGCGCGATGAGCGGCAGCGCCCGCACGATCGCGTTGGGGTGCTCGCCGGGCGGGTAGGGGCGGGCGACGTAGGGCGTGTACAGCACCGGCCCGCCGTAGACGGTGATCTTGTAGAAGGCCTTGCCCGCCTCGATCCAGCCCTTGCGGAACCCCGTGGCCTCGGCGCACAGGCAGAAGCTCGCGCGCGGCGTGTGGTTGACCAGGTAGCGCGCGCCGACCTCCTTGCTCAAGTACCGCTTGCCCTGGAATTCGTCCACCGGCTCCTGGCCGATCTCGCCCGGCACGGCAGTGAGATACATGGGGCCCAGGAGCGTGACGCCGGCGTCGCGGATGGCCTTGGCCGCCAGCAGCCAGGCCGCCATCGGGCCCTTGTCGTTGACCACCGGGTTGCCGATGAGCAGGTCGCCCTCCTCGCGCCCGACGTGGTAATCGGGCTGGGCCGGGTCGCGCCAGATCAGGTGGTCCTCGGGGTGCATCCACGTGTCGATGTGGCTGTTGAACGCGAGCGCGGGGCCCTGGCCCTGCGCCGGCACCTCGGCGAACACGTTGAACCGGTCCTCGAACAGCCCCACCCGCCGGGGGGAGAAGCCCTCGTCGGCCAGCCACTGGTAGATGACCTCGGCGCCCTCGCCCTCCCCGCCCGGGGGCGCGGGGACGCTGGTGATGTGCAGGGCGAGCTCGACCAGGTCGCGCTCGGTGATACGGCCCAGGACCGCGTCGGCCGTCTTGGCGTCGATCATGCCGGCGTCACCCGCTTGAAGACGTGAGGCTTGGTGTGGTCCTGCGGCCAGAAGTTCGCGTCCCACTCGCGCGCGAGCTTCACGAAGCGTGGGGCCTCCTTCTGCATGGCCCGCAGGATCTCGCCTTCGTCCATGGTCAGCACCTCGCCGCCGCGCACCACCACGCGCCCGTCCACGAGCACGCTGTGCACGAGGCTGCCCGTGCCCGAGTAGACGAGGTTGGCGAGCAGGTTGTCCTCGTGCCAGGGCACCATCGAGGGCTGCATGAGGTCGAGCAGGATCACGTCGGCGCGCTTGCCCGGCTCCAGCGAGCCGATCTCGTCCTGCATGAGCATGGCGCGGGCCGAGCCGAGGGTGGCCAGCTCGAGCGCCTGGTAGGGCGAGATCAGCGTCCAGTCCAGGCGGGCCTCCTTGTGCCCGGTCGCGGTGAGGTGGACCTCGCGGAACATGTCCAGGAAGCAGGCGGCGGCGGGGCCGTCGGTGCCCAGGCCGACGTTGCCGCCGGCCGCGATGAGCTCCGGATAGCGCCCCTTGGAGAGCGCGCCGTAGGCGCCCTTCATGCTCGCGCTCGGGCAGTGGATAGCGCCGGCGCCGGTGGCCTCCAGGAGGTTGACCTCCTTGTCGCTCAGCCAGGCCATGTGGGTGCCGACGAAGCGGTGGTTGAGGATGCCGAGCGAGTTGAAGCGCTCGATCGGGCGCGAGCCGAAGCGCAGCTCGTGGGCCTCGATGTCCTCGCGGTCGACGTTGGAGTGGGTGACCACGCCGACGTCGAAGCGCTCGGCCAGGTCCATCGAGCCGACGCAGAGCTCATCGGAGGACGAGGTGACCTGGATCGGGCACGGCCACGCCCGCACGCGGCCGTCGGCGGCGCGGTCGTAGGTGTCGATGAAGCGCTCGGCGTGCTCGAGGTTCTCGCGCGTGACCGTGTCCGAGCGGGTCAGGAACTCGGCCAGGTCGTCCTGCACGTCGGCCATGGCGCGGGCCAGGACGGCACGGTTGCCGGCCGTTTCCACGCCCCGGACGGCCGCCTCCTCGAGCTCCTGGTACGTGCCGCAGTCCAGGAACGCCGTCGTTCCGGTCTTCAGCATCTCGATGCTCGTGAACTGCGTGCCCAGGTAGTAGTTGTCCGGGTTCAGCCCCTTCGAGGTCACGTAGAACTTCTTCTGGATCCACGGGGTGAAAGACAGGTCGTTGACGAGCCCGCGCGCGAACGCCCCGAACAGGTGCATGTGGGTGTTGACCAGGCCCGGCATGACGAGCTGCTCGTGGGCGTCGATCGTCTCCTTGGGGTCGTAGGCCTCGCGCAGGTCGGCGGTGGCGCCGACGGCGATGATGCGCCCGTCGTCGATCGCCACCGCCCCGTCCCAGAACAGGTCGTGCTCGCCGGTCATCGGCAGCACGACCCCGCGCTCGATCAGCAGGTCGACGGACTCAGGCATGCAACGTCCTTTCCAGTCGGCTCTCGGCCACCAGGCGCCCGCCGTAGAACACGAACCGGCGCGGCGGGATGAGGCGGAGCGCCTCGCGCACGGTCGGAGCGTCGATCACGCACAGATCGGCCCGGTCGCCGACGTCGACCCCGTAGCCCTCGAGCCGCATGGCCCGGGCCGCGTTGACGCCGATCATGTCGAACACGGTCTCGAGCTCGGGCAGGTAGGTGAGCTGGGCCACGTGGGCCGTGTACTGGCCCACCTCGAGCTGGTCGGGCCTGCCGAAGGGGTAGTACGGGTCGTTGACGTCGTCCTGGGACGAGAGCACGTTGACCCCGGCGTCCAGGAGCTCGCGCACGCGGGTGATGCCGCGGCGGATGAGGCCGCGGTCGGCGCGGCCGTCGAGCACGAGGCTGATCTGCGTGTTGGACGAGATCGAGACCCCGGCTTCCTTGATGTAGCCGACGACTCGCGCGGCGTGGTTGTCGTCGTAGGCGGCCAGGGCGCCGCAGTGGCTCGCGGTCACGCGGCCGCCGTAGCCCTCCTCGAGCGTGCGCACGGCCAGGTACTCGAGGCTGCGCGAGTACGGGTCGTCGGTGTCGTCGGCGAGCATGTGGATGTCCTTGCCCGTCCGCTTGGCCAGCTCGAAGCAGAAGTCGATGTGCTCCTCGACGTGGCGGTCCAGGCGCTCGTACCAGGGCAGGCCGCCGACGACGTCGCAGCCCAGCTCCATCGCCTCCTCCATGAGCTTCGCGCAGCCGGGGTCGCGCACGATCGCCTCCTGCGGGAAGGCGACGACCTCGAAGGTGATCAGGCCCTCGAAGCGGCGCTTGAGCTCGAGCAGGCCCTGCACGGGCACGAGCCCGCCGATGGTGTCCACGTCGGCGAAGCCGCGCATCGCCGTGGTGCCGTTGACGATCGCGGCCTCGATCACCGGCGAGGCGCGTTCGGCGATCTCCTCCACCGTGTAGTTGCGCTTGAAGTCCCAGGTGATCTCGATCGCCTCCTGCAGCGTCTGGGACTCGTTCTGGCGCATGACGTCGCCGAGCATGCACTTGTCGAGGTGCTGGTGGGCGTTGACGAGCCCGGGCACGAGCAGGCCACCGCCGCCGTCGTGTTCGGCATCCGCGGCCGCGTCGATGCGCGGCTCGACGGCCGCGATGCGGTCGTCCTCCAAGGCCACGTCGAACGCGCCCTCGCGTCCGCGCAGTGCCACGTTCCGGATGATCTGCTTC
>Ga0105239_10009878_pt1 | contig 10720 bp, 10 predicted proteins | sample KBSC44metaG_FD_92761 | JGI IMG/M metagenome (GOLD analysis project Ga0105239, IMG submission 92761) | Corn rhizosphere microbial communities from Kellogg Biological Station, Michigan, USA - KBS C4-4 metaG | ecosystem: Host-associated > Plants > Roots > Rhizosphere > Soil | place: Michigan, USA...
CGCATGCGCATCGGTGAGGAAGGCGACACGAACCTCATTGTCGGAAACGAGATCGGCGAGCGAATAGAGATCCTTCACGTTCACGGCGCGCTCGCTATAGGCGCCGCGATTGGTGTGACGATTGGGGATCGCCTCGAACAGCGCATCGCGCGATGCCACGCCGGCGTCGAGCCAGAGGTGGGCGGCCTTCACGGCTGCGTTGCCGGGCGAAGGCGTCAGCTTTCCGCCATTGACGATGACGTTCAGCGTGTAGCCATAGACGGACGCCGCACGCATCAGGTTCTCGATCGCACAGCCAACGCCCAGATGCATCTCGCGCCGGAACGGATCGAAACTCCCCAGATTGCGCGAACGGTCGGCCAGCACCGTGATGGAATCGCCTGCGGGCTGGAACAGCCAGGGCTGGGTGTCATGCGGATTGGCGGCCAGGATCGCGGCGCGCAGCGTCTGGCGCGGTCCTTCGCCGGCATGGCCCCGCCACGTGTTCCAGGGATCGAATGCCGCCCCTTCGCCGGCCGCGAACACGCCGCGGTCCCAGGCGCGCCAGCCAAGTCCCGCAAGCAGCAACGCACCAGCGCCACCGATCACGGCCCGTCTTGTCGTCACCATGCGCGCCTCCGTTGCGGAGCGCGAGCATACAGGAACGTGTTACCGGTCGCCAAAATGCCGGTGCCAGACGGGCTCGATCGCCGGCCGCCGCGCGACCCCGCGTGCGAGTGCGTCGAGCTTCGGAATGTGGCCCTCCGCCAGCCACTCCTTGCCGATGGAGCCGCGCCAGCGCGAGAACATCGCCGCGTAGATGTCGACGATGGAAAAGCCGCTCGCCAGAAACCATGGGCCGTCGCACATCCGCTCCACGATCAGAAGCCGCTCACGGATACGCTCGCGCGCCTTCTGCCGCAGCGCGCCCGCATCGCCGTTGGTGACAAAGCGTTCGGGATAATCGGAGATTTCGACCATCGGATAGATTTCCGATGCCATGAAGGCGAGCCAGCGATAGGCCTGGGTGCGGGCGGGTCCGCCCTGCGGCGGAAGCAATCGCGCATTCGGAAAGTGGTCGGCCAGCGTCATCAGGATCGCCAGCGACTCGGTGACAATCTGCCCCTCCGGCAGACGGAGCGCCGGCATCTTGCCGCTCGGATTGATCGCGAGAAATGCCGGTTCGCGTTGCTCGTTTTTGTCCAGAGAGATCAGCTTGAACTCATAGGGCGCGCCGGCTTCTGCCAGCACCGCCTCGGCGCTGAACGCGCCCGATCCCTTATCGCCGTAGAGTATGTAGGTCATTCGATTCCTCGCCGCGTCCAGCATCACAGATATGCGTTGCATGGGAAAGAAAAAGGGCGAGCGGAACGAGCCGGAAAGCTATGCGCGTGGCGCAAAACCGGAATTTGTCTAGGGCTTTCCGCTTGCTGCCTCTTTCCTGAACACCACATCGCGTTCTTCGCGACGGCTTCGGAAGCCGGTGATGTGGCCGCCTGCATCACGCGTGAAAATCTTGCGCGTGCGCGGTTGTCCCGGCGTGAAAAGGACGTCGGCGAGTTCGGCCTTGATCTCCACCGGCTTGCCGCCGTTGGTCGCGCCATAGAGCCGTCCGTCCTTTGCCGTGATCGTGTAGACATAATCGGGACCCGCGCGATAGCGGCCGACGTATTCGTCTGTGAGCTTTGCGGGAAGTGCGATAGCAGGCGGATCCTGCCGGAGCGCGATGGTCTGCATCGCGACCAGTTTCCAGTCGCCGGATTCCTTCAGCCACGTCGAGGTCGAGCGATAGAGCGCGTGCAATCGCTGGCCATGGAAATCCTCATGCTCGTCGACGAGATGCGTCGTCACCGCACTGTCGCCAAAGATCGTCGCCTTCCACTCCGTGACGTCGATATGCCCCGACGCGCCTTTCGGCAGCGGCGTCACCTGCGCGATGGATTGATCGTAATTCGAGACCTCGCCGTTCTCATCGATCTGGACGAAGCGCTTGTCGAGCGTCGCGATCCACGGCGCTTTGTTGCCGGGAACCAGCGAATCCATCATCGCCTGGACCTTCGCGTGCATGGCCGCGCTGTCGTCGGCGCGCGCGGCGAATGGAACCGCAACAATCAGAAGAGCCAGAATCTGGCGGCGCATGGAAAACCTCGGAACCCCGCTTCGCGCAAATCCCACAGCGCCCAGCCGCCGCGAGCAAATAAAATGTCCGCGAGTTTTGAAGAAAACTGCTGTCCGGAAATTAATCTGCTGAACGGGAGCCGTCCGCTATAGAGTGGGCGTGCCGAGCCATAAGGGAACTCCCATGCGCCTCGCGAAGCTCCTTTCGATCTGTGTCTTGACGCTTCTGGCCGCGCAAGGCGCGCGGGCGATGTCGGTCGGCGTGCTGGATCCCTATCTGATCCGGCCCGATCAGCTGGGCAATCTCGAGCTCCAGACCTTTCTTGCTGGCAACCCGAACCTCGCGAACTATGAGGCTTCTGCGCTGTCGGAGGACGGTATCGCGACGGGGATCGTCCTGGTCGCCACGAATTCGAATGCGCCGGTGACGCTCAGGCTGCGCAATGCCGGCGGTTTCGAGCCCTATTCCGACACGTTCCTCCAGCACGCGCCTGCAAACCCCGTCACGTCGATCACGGTTTCCGATCTCTGGAACATCAACGGCACGTATTACGCCGCGGCGTTGTTCCAAGCACCGGCGCGGGCGCCCGGCTCGCAGGCACTGTCCTACACGGCAGGTGTTATTGCCTCGCAGCAAGGCAATTCGCAGGTCTCTGCGTCGATCAAGCTGATCCTGCCGCCCGTGGTGCTGGTTCACGGCCTCTGGGGCGATGCGAAGAGCCTCTCGGACATGCAGTCCTACATCAACGGCACCGGCCACTGGTACAAGCAATACGTAGCGCCGATCTGCTATTCGAAATACTTCGCCTTCGACGCCACGAGCGATCCGCTCAGCAACGGCAAGAACCCATGCGAGGTCACGTCGGAGACGGCGCTCGAGACCGAAATCAATTCGCTCTTCGCCACGCAGGACGCCGCTCGCGTCGTGACCGGCCGCATCGATACCGTAGCCCACAGCATGGGCGGTCTCGCGCTCCGGCACTACGCCTCGCTCTCGGGCTATCAGTCCAATCGCAACCGCACGCTTGGCCAGGTTCACACGATCGCAACCCTCAACGCACCCGAGATCGGCTCGCTGCTCGCGAACTTCCTGATCGCCCATCGCAAGGATACGCGCCAAGCGCCGTTCTGGACGACGGCCGGGGCGGTCTGGCTCGCGGCGTGTGGGTCCGCGAACGCACAGGATTGCTTCCGAGGGCTCGGCATGCCCCTGTTCGCGCCCGGGTATAACGTCACGACCGGTGCGGTCTATGCGCTCGAACCGGGAAGCCCCAATCTCAAGAATCCCAACCTCTCCGGCCCCAACATCGCCAATGCCGACTGGCTTGCGATCTCCTCACTGGCGCCGGGCAACAGTGCGCTTGCGGCCGGTGTGAACACGCTGATCGCCGCGCTCTACAAAGACCCCAATGGCAGCGGCGTTCCGGATATCAACTCGATCCTGGGCACCACACAGAACGACGCCATCGTCGCGCTCGACAGCCAGACCCACGGTGCACCGAACGGTCACGTCACGACCTTCAACAACCTCTCGCACACCCCTCTGGTGAGCAGCCTCCTGACCTTGCTGACATTCGGAACGTTCAACGACAACAACGTGCTCCAGGACAGCGGCGTCGAGAAGACGGCGTCCTGCTGGGTCGCGAGCGCGGGCGGGGGCAGTTGTTTCGCGCCGGGTGGCGAAGAAGAGACGCCGCCGGCACAGCAGTCCGAGCGAGAGGTGCGGGCGATTGATGCGATCCGAATCTCTGTGCCGGAGCGTGGCGAGCTCGGAAAGCCGTTCGAGATCCAGGTCCGTTCGCTGGTGCCGGGGAAGATGCCGGAGCTCTCCGTCTTCCAGCAAAGCGAAGATGGCGCCACACGGCCTGAAGCCGTGAAGCCGCTCCGGATCGCGGGTGACACGGCGTTCGTCCGGATCGTCCCGATGCTTCCGGGCCTCACCACCTTCGGCGTCAGGGCCCAGCTCGGCGACGCCCTCGCGATGCAGACGGTCCAGCTGCGGGTGAGGCTGCCTGCCGAACCGCCGCTCGAATTCCGCGCGCACGCACTGCCACATCTGGTGATGATCCTGAACGACAACACGCGCATGGCCACGCCGCGCCCGCTTGCGACCTATGCGGCTCCCGTGGGTGAGGTCGCGCTTAATTCGGAGTCGGTGCGCTACCGCGTGCTGCCTGGCGACGGCGCACCGGTGGTGCGCGTCACGTCCGACGGCAGGCTCAAGGCGCTGAGACCCGGTCGTGCCGAAGTCGAAGGACAGCTCGGCAATCTGCGCAGCCGCTTGGACGTGATCGTGCGCGCGACAAACCAGTAGCAAAAGAAAGGCCGCGGAGACGATCCGCGGCCTTTGGATAACTCGAGTGCGCGAAATTTAGCGCGAATAGAACTCGACGATCAGGTGCGGCTGCATCTGCACCGCGTATGGGACGTCGGAGAGCTTCGGGATGCGCAGGAGCTTCGCCGTCATCTTGTCGTGGTCGGCCACGACGTAATCGGGCGTGTCGCGCTCGCCGCTCTTGGTCGCCTCGATCACGAGGCCCATGTCGCGTGCTTTGGCGGTGAGCTCAATGGACGTGCCTTCCTTCACCGAATAGCTCGCGATCGTCACGCGGCGGCCGTTGACCTTCACATGGCCGTGGCTGACGAGCTGGCGGGCGGCGAACGGCGTCGGCGCGAACTTGGCGCGATAGACGAGCGCGTCCAGACGGCTCTCGAGCAGGCCGATCATGTTCTCGCCGGTGTCGCCGGGGCGGCGCGAGGCTTCGGTGTAATATTTGCGGAACTGGCGCTCCGTGATGTTGCCGTAGAAGCCCTTGAGCTTCTGCTTGGCCTGAAGCTGCGTACCGTAGTCGGAGAGCTTCTTGGCGCGGCGCTGGCCATGCTGGCCCGGGCCGTAAGAGCGTTTGTTCACGGGGCTTTTGGGACGTCCCCAGACACTTTCGCCCATGCGGCGGTCGAGCTTGTACTTGGCGTTGGCGCGTTTGGTCATTTAAGGTCCGAAAAATTGGCGGAAAACCGCGGTTTCCGGCCTCCGGGCCGCGGGAAGGCGGGGACTATACCCATGCGCTTCGCGCTGTCAAACGGGCTTTTTCGGCCCGGCTTTCCGGGATTTCCGGTATAGCCGACACCAGCCATCGAGGGGAGAACTTCATTTGAAGGTCGTCGTGCTGGGCGGTGACGGATTTTGCGGCTGGCCGACGGCGCTGCATCTGTCGGCGCGCGGGCACGAGGTCGCCATTGTCGACAACCTTTCGCGGCGCCGGATCGACGGCGAACTGGGCGTGCAGTCGCTGACGCCCATCCTGACGGTCGCCGAACGGCTCGCGGCCTGGAAAGCGGTGTCCGGACGCGACATCGCATTTCACGATCTTACCGTCGGCAAAGAGTTCGACCCGCTTCTCGGCCTTCTGCAAGCGATGAAGCCCGACGCTATCGTCCATTTCGCCGAGCAGCGGGCCGCGCCCTATTCGATGAAGTCGGCCCGGCACAAACGCTACACCGTCGACAACAATCTCAACGCCACCAACGACGTGCTGGCCGCCATCGTGGAGAGTGGCCAAGACATCCATCTCGTCCATCTGGGTACGATGGGCGTTTACGGCTATGGCGTCGCGGGCATGCGGATTCCGGAAGGGTATCTGACCGTGCGCGTTCCGACCGATGCGGGCGAGCACGAGCAGGAGATTCTTTATCCGGCCAATCCCGGCTCGATCTATCACATGACCAAGACGCAGGATCAGCTGTTCTTCTTTTTCTACAACAAGAACGATGGCGTGCGGATCACCGACCTGCATCAGGGGATCGTCTGGGGGACTGAGACCGAAGAGACCAGGCGCGATGCGCGGCTGATCAACCGCTTCGACTACGACGGCGACTACGGCACGGTGCTGAACCGGTTCCTGATGCAGGCGGCGCTCGGCTATTCGCTCACCGTTCACGGCACGGGCGGGCAGACGCGCGCCTTCATCAATCTGCAGGATACGGTGCGCTGCATCGAGATCGCGCTGAACAATCCGCCCCGCCCGGGCGAGCGCGTGAACATCCTGAACCAGATGACCGAGACGCACCGCGTGCGCGATCTCGCCAAGCTCGTCTCGGACATGACCGGTGTGGAGATCGCCCATCTCCCCAATCCGCGCAATGAAGCCGAGGAAAATGAGCTTCATGTGGTCGAACCACGCTTCATCGGCATGGGCCTTGAACCCATTACGCTTCAGGAAGGCCTGCTTGCGGAGATCGCCGAGATCGCGCGCAAATACGCCGAACGCTGCGACCGCTCCAAAATCCCCTGCGTGTCCTGGTGGAACCGCAAGACCAAAGAGCGCGGCGAGGCGCCATGATCACGCCAGAAGAGCGGCGCGCGCACCGGAGGAATTCCGAGCGGCGGTTCGCTGAAGTTCTGCGCGTAATGGAGCGCAAGCCCGACGCGGTCATCGATGTCGGCGTTCGCAGCGGCACGCCATGGCTCTATGAGGCATTTCCGGACACCCCTTTTGTATTGGTCGACCCGCAGGAAGGCGGTGCTGCGCTCCTGGCGGCGAAACCAAACGACTTTGTGTTCGTCAACATGGCGGCGGGCCGCGTGCCCGGTCGCCTCTCGCTCAACGAGCAGGGTGCGATGAGCACCTTCCTCACCCGCACCACGCTGACCGAAGTCCGCACGCGCAAGACCTACGAGGTCGAAGTCGCAACGCTCGATGCCATCATCGACGCGCATCTTCCGGACGCGAAAAGGATCGGGATCAAGATCGACACCGAAGGCTTCGAGATGGAGGTCATCGCGGGGCTCGATCGTCATCTCTCGCGCATCGATTTCCTCGTCAGCGAGGCGAGCGTGCTCAACCGCTTTGAAGGCTCCTACAATTTCTCCGAACTGGTGGCGGCGCTGTGGGATAAGGGCCTGCGCTTCTACAATCTGCTCGGCCAAACCGGTCTTCGCGCGCCGCGCGTATACGATTGCATCTTCCTGCAGGCCAACGACCCCGCTTTCGACAGGCTCAAAATTTGAAGCCGAACTGTGCGATCTCACGGGCGAAGTCGCGCTCGACCGCAGCGCGTGACGCAGGGGAGTAATAGGTCCGGTAATCCTGCGACGTCCGAAATCCGGATTTGCGCCTTATGTCCGTCAGATCGATGCGCTCGGGCAGGCCGAGGTGCACGGCGATCCCGTCCAGCCCCGCCTGCAGATCGTGATAGAGCACCATCGCATCCATCGCGGGCTTGCCGTCGATGCAATAGCGGTCGAAATCGGCGACCTGCCGCGCTCTGCGTTCGGCAATGAAATCGTCGAAGCTCTGGCCGAGCGGACGCTTGGGATCGCGGTTCAGCCAAGTATAGAGCGACACCACCTTGTCGTAGGAGTTGCGCTCGACGGAAAACTTGAAATAGCGCCCGAAAGTTTCCTGTCCGAGAAGTTTGCGGACCTCTTCGGCCGGAATATGGGCGCGATATTCGCTGGCCCCGGTCTTGTAACTGCGCGCAACGCCAAAGCCGCTTCGTTCGCGCTCCCGCTCATCGATGCGCACGGAAAAAGGGGTGACAATGCCATCCTCGCCGGCGAAGCGGGTGAGCGCGAATTCGATGCTGGTGCCGGCAACCTTGTGAGTCTTGATGAAGATGAACCGGTATTTGTGCGAGACGATCACAGAAGCGCCTCGGATGCCTTGACGATCTCCGCGTAAGCCTCATGGCAGCGCCGGGCGCGCGCCGCAAGCACGGGATCGGAAAGCCACTCCGCCATCTGTCTCTTCACGCCGGGAAGGTGACGCTGGATTGTGAGGTCCTGCACCTCGTTTCGATTGCGCAGGTCGAAGAACTTCCTGTGCAGCTTCTTGTCGTTGTTGGCCGCCGTGCCGCGATGCTTCTTGGCGCGAAAATCGGCGAGGGTGCGAATGCAATAGTGGTTGAGCTGTGCATGGCGCATGGAACGCCCGGCATCCGGCATCTCACGGAAACGCTCGCGATTGAACGATTCGGGGGGGACCTCTTCGCCGCCGCCGTTGAAGATCCGTGGAATCCAGCCCTTTGCCGGGTCGAATGCCGGCATGTGATTGGCCGTCACCTTGTCGAAACGCGGATCGTTGCGTGCGAGGCTTTTGACGATGTTGTTCTGCGCGAAATCCTCAAGCGACGCGCCGGTCAGGCATTCGGTCACGAGCGCGTCGTCCGGCAATCGGGAAAGCCTGTTGTCGCCGAAGAAGCGCATCTGCACCGCAATGACATCGGCGCCCGGCGCGGTGGCGATCAGGTCGGAGATCGTTCCCGAACCGGTCTTCACGACCAGAAATTCGTCGGGATCGATCTGCAGCACCCACGCGGCGCGCTTCACGAACGGATGCTCAAGTGCTGCGCTGAGCGCCTTGTTCTGTGGCTGTTCGCCGGGCAGCGCGGGATTGGGCAGATGGGCGACGATGCCCATTTCCTCGAGCCGCGCGAGCATCGCGGGAGACTCGTCCTCGCAATCGTTCGTGTAGATGAGGAAATCGTCGACCCCGATCAGCCGGTGATAGGCGATCCACTCCAGCAGGAACCGGCCTTCGTTCTTGGTGAAGGCGACTTCGGCGATGCGCGTCATGCCGGAGCGGGCTCGCGGCGCAGAAGCAGCATCGTCCCCAGGAATTTATCGGCGAAAAAAGGCTTCTCGGGATTCACGCCAGCCCCTGAAATGTGCCGCTCCATTTAGAGGTGGTCGCGATAGGTGGGCAACGCCTGTTTGAAGGCGGCAGGGTGGCTTAGAAGCCCTTTGCGCCATAGCGCCGCTGCCGTTTCAAACCGGCAAGAACGCCTCTCGAACGTGACACAAATATATCAATAATTACAGTGCATTGACTTCGCTCTTGCCAATAAGAACAAACCATGTACTAAGTTCTCGGAAGCGGCACCCCTATTTCACTGGGAAAGGGGGGAGTGCTGTGGAATAACGGAGGCGAATCCATGAGTCAGGCGGCTTTGCGGGTGGTGGGGAAAGAAGACAGTGATCGTAAGCGGGCGCTCGAAGCCGCGCTGAGCCAGATCGACCGGGCTTTTGGCAAGGGCTCGGTGATGAAGCTCGGCAGCCGCGACCTGGGCCTCGATACCGACACGGTTTCGACCGGCTCGCTCGGCCTCGATATCGCGCTCGGCATCGGTGGGTTGCCGCGCGGCCGTGTGATCGAAATCTATGGGCCGGAATCCTCCGGCAAGACGACGCTCGCGCTCCATGCTGTGGCGGAAGCCCAGAAGAAGGGCGGCATCGCGGCATACATCGATGCCGAGCATGCGCTCGATCCGGCCTACGCCAAGAAGCTGGGCGTCGATATCGACGAGCTTCTCATTTCGCAGCCCGACACAGGTGAGCAGGCGCTCGAGATCACCGATACGCTGGTGCGCTCCGGTGGCATCGACATCATCATCATCGACTCGGTCGCGGCCCTGACGCCCAAGGCCGAACTCGAGGGCGAGATGGGGGATTCGCTTCCCGGCTTGCAGGCCAGGCTGATGAGCCAGGCGCTGCGCAAGCTCACCGCCTCGATCTCCAAGTCGAACACCATCGTGATCTTCATCAACCAGATCCGCATGAAGATCGGTGTCATGTTCGGTAGCCCGGAGACGACGACGGGCGGCAATGCGCTGAAATTCTACGCGTCCGTTCGCCTCGACATCCGCCGCATCGGCTCGATCAAGGACCGCGACGAAGTGGTCGGCAACCAGACCCGCGTGAAAGTGGTCAAGAACAAGGTTGCGCCGCCCTTCAAGCAGGTCGAATTCGACATCATGTATGGCGTGGGTGTGTCCAAGACCGGCGAGCTGATCGATCTCGGCGTCAAGGCCGGGATCGTGGAGAAATCCGGTTCCTGGTATTCCTTCGACGGCACCCGCATCGGCCAAGGCCGCGAAGCCGCCAAAACCTTTCTGTCCCAGAACAAGGAAATCGCCGACCGGATCGAAGGCCAGATCCGGCAGAATTCCGGGGTGCTGGGCAGCGCGCTCACGCTCGGAAGCGAGGAGGCTTCGGCCGCCGAGGAATGAGGAAAGACCGGTTTGCTCGTTCCCTCGGCATGGGGAACGGCTCCAGAAGGGGCGCCGGCAACGGCGCCCCTTCGCTTTTCTAGGGGTCTATGATCCGGCCCAAGGTCATTTGAGGTTTTGGATGCGCATTTCGTCCGCGCTGCTACCGGTTTCGTCCGGAAAGCCGCCTTTGGCCCACGCCAACGTTTCCTCAATCTTGTCCCGTCTTAATCGGCGCATAAGCCAGAGGCCTTATCCCCTGTCCTAGACACTCAAATCCCGCTGCCTGTACAAGCAGAACATGAAAAGCCTGAACGATATTCGCGCCGGATTCCTGGATTTCTTCCGCGGGCAGGGCCACACGCTTGTGCCGTCCTCGCCGCTCGTGCCGCGCAACGACCCGACCCTGCTCTTCACCAATGCGGGCATGGTGCAGTTCAAGAACGTCTTCACCGGCGCCGAGAAGCGGCCCTATGTCCGCGCGGCCTCGAGCCAGAAATGCGTGCGCGCCGGCGGCAAGCACAACGATCTCGACAATGTCGGCTACACCGCGCGCCACCACACCTTCTTCGAGATGCTGGGGAATTTCTCCTTCGGCGACTATTTCAAGGAAGACGCGATCAAATTCGCCTGGGAC
>Ga0105239_10009879_pt1 | contig 10720 bp, 9 predicted proteins | sample KBSC44metaG_FD_92761 | JGI IMG/M metagenome (GOLD analysis project Ga0105239, IMG submission 92761) | Corn rhizosphere microbial communities from Kellogg Biological Station, Michigan, USA - KBS C4-4 metaG | ecosystem: Host-associated > Plants > Roots > Rhizosphere > Soil | place: Michigan, USA...
AGTTTCTCCATTTCAAACCAATTGTAAATAGTACGTCGGCTCACATTTAGCCGCCTGGCGAGTTCGCTAATACCCATAGGATCTCTTCGAACCACCCGCTCTACTACTTGGCCGTAATTCACATCAGAATAATTAGAAGCCTTCATAAGATTGTTATCATAACTCATAACCGGATAATCGATTTTATTATACATACCTTGATTTTTTAATATATCTTCAATGTTATTAAAAGCTCCTACTGGTCGAAAATGAACTTAATGTAATAGTTAACCAATCGTCTCTTCTTAATTTTAAGATACGTCTGCTATTTTCAATCCATTCAATTATTCACCTTGTTGCTATTATGTATGATAAAAATAAATCAATGAAAACACTAAAAAGTGACTTGCATCACATTTACCTGTGATTTTGAACAATATGATTTTCAAGGTATCCGGGGACGTATTTTTATTATTTATCCTATATTATTTCGGTATTAACGAGCATCATATCCAGCTTTTCATACTGCGAGTTATTACTGATATAATCCGGCAGGATACTTTTCATTTTCAGCACCATTTGATCGGTATTATTAAGCATGCTCAATTCCAACAATTCCTTGATTACTTTATTAACTTCTATATAGCAATTAGGTATAGTTTTAGAAATCGTTATATTTTTATTGTGAGTTGGAATAATATGTTCGTCTATATTTAGCATTTCTTCGTAAAGCTTTTCACCAGGTCTAAGTCCGGTATAAACAATTTTAATATCCTCATCAGGTCTAAGACCAGCCAGTTTGATCATATTAGCTGCAAGATCTGCTATCCTAACAGGTTCGCCCATATCAAACAGGAATATTTCGGAACCTTTACCCATCACTGCTGCTTCCAAAACCAGTTGCACCGCTTCTGGAATGGTCATAAAATAGCGGGTAATATCAGGATGAGTTACAGTTACCGGTCCCCCTTTTTCAATTTGTGCTTTAAATCTTGGAATAACGGAGCCATTTGAGCCTAAAACATTACCAAAACGGGTTGTAATAAACTTGGTATGATGTGTTACGTTAGTATCATTCACTAAATAAAGAGATTTATTATCCCCGAGTTCGGTCCCTAACGACTGTATGTACATTTCTGCAATTCGTTTGGATGCTCCCATAATATTTGTAGGTCGCACGGCTTTGTCGGTTGAAATCATTACGAATTTTTCTACCCCAAACTCCAACGAGATATCTGCCATGTTTTTGGTACCCCAAACGTTGGTTAATACAGCCTCAACAGGGTTATTTTCCATCATAGGTACATGTTTATAAGCAGCAGCGTGAAAAACGATCTGGGGCTTGTATAAGTTAAATAGCGATTTAATCCGATTTGTGTTTTGGATGTCAGCAACAAATATCTTTGTCTTACAGGTGCTTTTTCCATCTTCAATTTCAAGCTGTATATCATGTAGTGGAGTCTCAGCCTGATCGCATAGTATGATGTATTCCGGATTATAGCCCATTACCTGCCGCACGATCTCAGACCCGATAGAACCAGCCGCTCCGGTAACCAGGATTCTTTTGCCGCGGATTTCACTAAAAATATGATCCTTACACAATTCAATAGGTGCACGTTCCAACAGATCTTCGATTTTCAAATCCTTAAATTGATTTAAATTGGGTTTTCCATTGAGCCATTGACCGGAAGGTGGGACGGTAATAACTTTGATGCCCAATTCAATACATTTTTCTATGGCCCTTTTTTTACCGTCAACATTCAAATCTTCGGAAGTTACCAACATGGTTTTAATGGTAAACTTTTGTTTTAAGCCCTCCAATGCTCTTATTGGGTAAACCTGCTTTTGCTCAAGACATTTATTGATTTTATCAGATCCAACGTCTATAAAACCTTGAACCTGTATCATGAGTCCTTTTTGCGACTCAATAGCCTTCTTAATTAAAATAGAGGAGGTACCTGAACCATATATCAATATATTATCCTTCTTTACTGCAACCAGGGGCCCATCAAGGTATATAAACAGATCTTTTATGATAATACGCATACCCATCAGTAATGATGATGATATGAAAAAATTGATAAGCAGAATGTCACCTAATCCGCTTAGACTAAACTGAAAGTAAGGCGCAAAAAGAATATTGCAAAGCAACATGAATGCAGCATTGCTTACCAATACAGCCATAAAAACACGCAGCATATCCTTGGTGTTTGAATACCTGATGATACGGGTATGAATGCGCATGATCAGGAATATTAAAATGGCATTGCTACAGTAAAAAATCATGTAGTAAATATTATCTTGTTTCAGATCAAGTTTATCTTTTAAGGAAATTGAAAGACAAAGCGAAATAAAAACAATCACCAGATCGATCAGGAGAACTAACCACCTGGAATGAATTTTATCCTGAAATAGTAAATTTCTGATAAGTAACATAATAAATAAGATTAAGGTTATTTATAAACTCAGGCGTACCTGTAGAGCGGGAAGAAATCGATATCTGAGGTTTTATCGATATTTTTTTTATCAAGAAGTTCCTGATAAGCGCAGGGGTTGGCTATATAACGCCAGCTTTTATACGGCAGGCACAGATCGGTAAAGCCTAATTTCCATTTAAAAAGTGCATCTTCTTTAAAACCCAACCCGCCACCAAGGTTATAGTAATGCATCCCCATTGACCTGCCTATTAGAGAAATCTCATCTGCCAAAAATTTTGACGGACTATGATGCAGGTATTCTGCGCGGGTACCTAATAAGTGTGCCTGGATAATGCCGTTTGTTAAAGTAACTATGGTACTGCAAATGGCTTTATCACCATCGTATACTGTTAAAAGCCGGGCGTCATATTCATTAGTATTCAGTATTCTGTCAAAATAGTCTTCGTTAAACAAATAATAATCAGAAGCCCCCACCCTTTTCATGGTTTCATGATAAATACTCACAAACAACGCAATGGACTCCGGGTCTTTCCCATCTTTAATCACAAAACCTTTTTTCCTGGCATGTTTCACAGCATCCATGGTTGATTGCCGATATTTTTCTCGTTGCGCTTCTATACTTAAAGACAGATCGATAACTACAGTAAGACCATTTTCAAATACCCCACCAAATTTTTCAAGTATTAATTGTTGTTTAAAAAAAGGGTGCATCCTGATAAATACAGAAACATATTTTTCGTCTGATAAAAACTGGAGAAAAGCTCGCTTAAAATTCCCCATAAAGGATTCATCCAATTCTTCTATTTTTTTATTGGAGAAGGGTCCCGTATAACCATACACGCAGCTGAGGTCAAAAAGTTCAGATCCGGGAATTGCTCTTCGGAGTAGCGGAACTGCAATAAAATCATCATGCTCCTGATAGACTGTTAAAATTGGTATACCGCCAGTTTCTAATGTATGATAATGCCAGGTATGATAAAAGTCATATTCTGCAGCTTTTTGAACATAGGAAATCCATTCCAGCTTATTATGGATACTAAATATTTTAATCATAAGGTTATTGATTTAGATAATGGTCATTTCTCAAGGCGTTCAAGTGCAAGGAATTTCTTTTTAGAAATACTCATTGCAACAAGGCCATCTTTTTCACCAGTAATTTCAAATCCTGCTTTTTCGTAAATTGCAAGAGCGGGAATATTAGCTGGGTGGACTCTTAGGTATAAACTTTCCAATTCACGATAAAAAAAGGCATATCTGAGTATGAGTATAGTGGCCTGATAGCCTATGCCTTTACCCCAAAAAAGTTTATTACCAATAAACAGATGCAATTCTGCACGCTGAAGGTGAATATCAAGCAGTTGAATATTGCCGATATAGGTATCGAGCTCCTTCAAACATATAGCAAAACGAATTTGATCTGGCTTACGCAGGTTATCCTGTAGCCAGGCGGCTTCCATTTTGGATGTGATACGCTTTGTAGCTTTGAATTTTGTAAACGTCCATACTTGCGGGTCATTTCTCCATAAATAAGAAGTTTGGGCATCTTCCAATACCAGGGGCCGTATATATATGGAAATTGTCATAAAAACTGTTGTAAAGTATTTAACATAAAAAATATATCCTGAAGGTTATACCGGTGATCTATCGGTAAAGGCACCAGATACCGGGCAAGATGATTTTCGAACATTTTTTTATTAGTCCACTTAAAAACATTGGGCCAATAGGTTGCAACGTATATTTTTTTCTGTATCAGATGTAGCTTCAGATCTCGGTCAGCACTTAAAAATGGATAAACCATTGGAGAGGAATTCTCTGAAATATCGAACTTTAGCAGGTTATGAGCCTGCAGATGCTTATGCAAAAAGTTAAAATTCCGCTTTCTTATCTTAGCACATTCTTCATAATCAATTCCCGAGAGGATTTTTTGCGTTAAGAGCGACATACCCTTAATTTCATTGTTTTCCAAAACCTCGTTATTGGCTTTATAATCACTATAGCCTGCTTCGATACCTAGTTCGATGCTTTTTAGAAGATGAGAAAACCGATTGATGGATGAGTCTATGGGTAATTTCTTACTTAGCTTCTTTTTAATTTGCAGATACGCTCCGTCAGAAACGCCAAAAAACTTCCGGCAAGAGTAAAATGTATCAATACCAGGCAATGGCTCCGAAAAAAAAGCTTGCGAATTATCGACAATTAAATGTTTGATGTGTTTACTTAACTCTTTGACGGCGCCCTGCTTAATGCCAAAATAATTGGTATATAAAAGACAAGAATGCGGCTCGATCTCAAAATCGATAATTGGCTCAAGTTGCTCATTTATCGAATAAAACTGATAAGCTATATTCAGTTTATTTATAGGTTCAAGTATAACTTCACAAGTAAAATAAGGGATATAAATTTTGGTATAAGCTTTTTGCTTTAAAATGTACTCCAGGGCGTTTCGGCCTGTGTTTAAGCGCACTAAATTGGGATAGTAATCAACGCCGGGAGTAAGTTGCAGCTCAAAATATCCCCCCATAGATTTTGGGTTAGGTTTGTTTTTTTGCATTGTTAAAGGATTGAAAGTGTATGATTCTAACTATACTCAGCCTTGATCACGCTGGTACATCCTTAAATGCGGAGGCTGATAATATTCATCCAGGTTTTCCGGAACACGTGCATTATAGCCAATAACCTGGCGCAGTTCAGGGCTTAGTTCTGCAACAAAATCGTATCCTAAAAACCGCGGGTAATCCATTTGCTGCTTAAAAAATGGCCTGGTAAAACCTAGTGTCAGGGCCCTTCTTAAGTTGGCTGTACTATTTTCGCCGGCAGCATGCCAAATATTTGAATTAAAGAGGATAATGCTACCCTTAGGGACAATTGCCCGGGCAGCGTGCTTATAGAAATAAGTTTCATCCGGGCGAAGATCCGTTTTATGTGAACCTGAAAGAAAATAAGTTGCGCCATTTTGCAAAGTAAAATCATCCAGCGTAACAATCATTTGTACCAGTAATTTGGTATCTTCCATAAAGGTTCTCACGTCACGATGCATGTTACTGAGATAAGGGTGCTCCTGCCTGGCATGCATAACCGCGTTGATACCATTAAGAATATAATTGCCTTTTAAAAAATAGCTGATCTCATCATTACAAAACATTTTTTCGAGAAATCGGAGTCCGAAATTATCGCGCTCCAACAAATGATGCAGGGTGCCATCCATATTTGCACTAATACCATTTTTTTCCTGAATTTTTCTTCTATATTCATATGCAGTTACCAAATCATCATTGATTGTTTTAATAAAATCAGGGTTTAACGCATCAGTGTATACAATCCATCCATAGTTATCCATTGCCTCTTCAAAATCCCCCATTGTTCTTTGTGCGTAATTAAATTTATTTTCCATTATATAAAGTTTAGTTGGTTGTTTATTAAGATCTACACGATTCCTTATCCAGCTGCATGATCTTCAGCATCTCGGCATTAATCTGATGCACATCAAATTTTTCCCGAGCAAAAGCAAGCCCGTTTATACCATAACTGTATATTGCTTCTGTATTGTTGATGAAAAACTCCATTCGTGCCACGAGTTCAGGAATATTTTTAACTGGAACCAACAGACCGTTTACGGCCCCTCCGCAATTAATGGTTTCGCGGCACCCAATAGAATCACAAGTAATGATAGCCCTCCCCATGGCCATACCTTCCAGCAAACTCCGGGGCATACCTTCTCTGTAAGAAGGTAAAACTATTACAGATGCTTTTTGGATATGCGGACGCACATCATCAACCTCGCCGCAATAATTAACCACATCACCATTACATATTTTAATGTACAGTTCGTCGTCTATGACGTCAACATTCTCGCCGTAAGCACCTATCAGATTAAAAGTGACCTCCGGAAAACGCAAGCGGATATTTTTTGCAGCTTCGTAATATTCACGTATGCCTTTTGCGTTTATTAAGCGGGCTATCATCAAAAAGCTGATATTTTTTGCGTTTGGTTCGCAATAGGTGTAGTGATCAAGGTCAACTCCTGAGCCGTTTACTATAACAGCCTGATGCTTTTCTGTTAATATATTGTATTGCAAAAGCGTTTGATAATCATCATTGTTATGGAAGATGATTTTAAGCCCTTTGCTTTTCGTCAGGCTAAACTTTAACAGCCATCGTGTAATGTGGCTTACGAATTTATTTTTTGAGGTTGAGGTAAAATTATAACCCAAGCCGGTAAGCATTGGTGTTATACTTTTAATATGGCATATTTTTGCCAGCAATGTTCCGTAAATAACAGGTTTTAATGTATAAGGAAAAAAAACATCGGGCATGATATTTTTCATTAGCTTATAAAGCTGTATCATGTAGGTGAGGTCTGAAAAAACAGATACAACACCTCCGTTAAGTTCAATTTCATGAACCTCAACCTGCATAAGTTTTAGTTTCTCCCGAAAACCCGGCTGCATTATACCGGGAGTGTAAACATGCACTTTATGTTGCTGAGCTATTAACTCAACCAGATTGCCCCTAAAATCCATCAATGATTTTGACGAATCGCAGGCGATCAGAACCGTTTGTGCCATTTGATTCACGTTGTTATTAAAACACCAACCTTGTATAGGGCGGTTGTACTGGGTACAAGAAGATATTGGAAATTATTTGCTAAAGAATGCAGGTAAATACTGTTATTCAGCTTGACTAACTAAAAAAACAGCCTGGTTTATAAGTGAAATGAGGTTGTACTGGATGTACAGTTAAAGGCTTGGTTGATAATATTAAATTTTAACAGCCCAATTGTATGAAACAATTGGGCTGTTAAAGGGGTATTAAGTTTTATAGAAAAATTAATGAATTGCTCTTGGTCCTGTACCCTGTACCACAAGTGCAGGTACATCGGCAGCTGCATTCAAATATTGTTTGTAGGTATACTCAGGCACCCATGTTGATACCGCTGTAGTTATGTCATTAGCACCGCAGTTAACAAAGATATCCGTATTTGCACCACTGATATAACCTGGAGGGTCGCCATCCAAATTAGTAGTAATAGGTTTGTGACCGTTTGCAAAATAATCATTGTCAGTTCTGACGATACCACCAGCCCTGGCCGATATAGAATAACTTGCGTTATTCAAATGATAGTTATTGAAAAGATGTACCCGACCGTAGTTCATTGTTGGCTCTCTTTCACTAACGTTATACCAGTAATTGTGATGCATAGTGATGTGGAGTTTTCCTTGATCAGATTCATGCCCCACTATGCCCCCGCTAATAAGTACTGATAAGTTGTTGTCGTGAAATTTACACCATGATACCGTTATAAAGTCAGACTCCCTTGTAATGGCAATATCCTTACCCCAATAACCCCATTTTGAACGGTCACATGAGAATTCGCAATGATCTACCCAAATGTGATGAGAAGAGTATTTGATCTGAACACCTGCATCGTAAACGTAATTCTTAAGACGCAAATCCTGAACAATAATATTGCTAACTGTTTCCATAAAAAGTGTAAGCCCCTCTACAGAAGCGCTTGGTTTACCAATTATCGATGTATTTGAACCTACATAAACCAAGTCATCACCGGTACTCTTAATTGCTCCGCTGATGTAAACAATTTTGGGAGCATTACCTTTTACCGCACTTCTTAAAGCCTCAAGTGAACTTACTGTAACCGATGTGCCACCTGCACCACCTGTTGTTGTTCCGTTATACATGGCGTACCCCATAAGCCCGGTTGTAGTTGTAGATGAGGTTGACGAAGAAGCAGTAGACGTTCCCGTTGTTACAGTACCTGTAGATCCATCCAGCGTGTACGTATACTTTCGGCCATTAGTCGCGGGATTGGTATTGTCAGAAGCTGAAAACATCAGTTCCGTACCCCAGTGACTAAAACGCCCTTTACCGTAATCGCGTATGTCCTGATGAACAGAATGCGGAGGCTTCAATTCGACTCCGTTCTCGAAAAGACGCATGGTTGATGCTGTAGGTTGCGTATTAGAGTCTCCGGATTTACTAAGGGGGTATCCTATTTTGTAGGAATAACCACCATCTGACTTTAATCCCGTTAAATCTACAGCCAAACTGGTGCTTGTACCTACTGCACTTGTAGTCGCCGTTGTTTCTGAAAGCGTTGTTAGCGCGGCATTGTTAGATACTAGTCCGGGAGAATCCCCGCTTTTTTGGCAACTACCCAACAGGATAATTGTACTGAGCATCAAACTTGCCGCTACCACTTTTTTAAAAGGTGTTGTTTTTCTTTCCATATGTGTTTTTTTAATTAGGCCATCAAACGGGGGGGTGTTTGAAAAATTGCCAATAAAAATCACATGGAAAATAGACTTAAATCAAAATGGGTTCAAAAAAGGCCGTATTACAGCTATGACATTACTAATGTGTATAATATAATTGTAAACCTGTTGTATAAAATTATACGCTTCATGACATTAAAATGACATTACAGTATATCAATTGTCGATGAAACAGGTTCTAAATTCTGCTTATCCGATTTATAAAAGGTCTTGTACCAAGCAATAAACCTGGAGATCCCAACATGCACAGTGGTTAAGGGTTTGTAGTTTAAAACCTCTTTTAGACTGGACACATCAGCGCATGTTTCGGCCACATCACCCTCCTGCATTGGTAAAAACAGTTTTTTTGCCGTACGGTGAATTTGTTTTTCTATTTCGTTTACAAAATCAAGCAAGCTAACAGGAGTACCGCCACCAATATTAAAAATTCGATAAGGAGCTTTTGAAGTAGCCGGATCTGGTTTTTGGGCATCCCAATTGGGGTTGCTTTCAGCGGGGGCATCAATCACATGTACAATGCCATCAACAATATCATCAATATAGGTAAAATCACGTTTCATATCACCGTTATTGAAAACCTCGATAGGTTTGCCTTCTAACATGGCTTTTGTAAAAATAAACAGCGCCATATCCGGTCGGCCCCACGGCCCATAAACAGTAAAAAAGCGGAGCCCTGTAGTACGTAAATTAAACAGATGACTATAAGTGTGCGCCATCATTTCATTGGCTTTTTTTGAAGCAGCGTACAACGAAACAGGATGGTCGGCTATATCATGTTCATTAAAAGGCATTTTCTTGTTCAGCCCGTAAACGCTGGAAGAACTGGCGTAAGTTAAATGCCCTACCTTAAAATGCCGGCAACACTCTAAAATATTCAGGAATCCTTTGATATTTGAATCTATATAAACCTCGGGATTTGTTAAGCTATAGCGTACACCCGCCTGTGCTGCCAGATTACATACCGCGTCAAATTGATATGTTTGAAAACAGGCTTCCAGCTGCTCTTTATCTAACAGATCAAGCTTTATAAAGGTATAGTTAGGGTAATTCGCACTGCAAACAGGTTTTGCATATTCCAATCCAGCTATGCTAATACCCGTTTCTTTAAGCCGCGCATACTTTAAGTTGACATCATAATAATCATTTAAATTATCGATACCGACCACTGTATCGCCCCTATCTAACAGGCGTTTAGCCAAATGATAGCCAATGAAACCGGCAGTGCCGGTAACTAAAATTTTCATAAGATTTTAAGTTTAAAAGATGAACTAATAGCCCTTTAGAATAAAAGGAGGAGCAGGAAAGCCTATATTAAACAAGTATGAGTACTTGTAAAGCATATTAATAGGTGGTAACCGTATTACAGTCGTCGAAACTTTTGTTCCTTCGGAAACTTTACATGTAAACCCACCATACGATGGCAAAACCTATACAATAAACTGATTAGCAATATAATAAATAATGTCAACCATAAATTATGTAAACCATGTAAACCCACTTAGAGAATAATAAGCAGGCATAGTATCAATTTTTTGCCGCAGGGTATCCTGAACCATTTAAGGTATAAGCGTATTCGCGGCCATTTGCAACCGGATCTGTATTATCACTTGTGGAGAAATAAAGCGTTGTACCCCAATGGCTAAAACGTCCTTTTCCTAAATCACGGATATCCTGATGCGGGGAGTGAGGTGGATGTAATTCCACACCATTTTCAAAAATCCGGAGAATTGATGCTGATGGCGCTTCATTTGAATCCCCTCCTTCGATTACATACCCAATTTTCCAGGCACTCCCACCATCAGATCTTAAACCATCAAAATCGATGGCAAATAAGCCTGCTCTTATCTCTACAGGCGTTTTTACTTTAGCAGGTACCGGATTTTCCAATCCTTTTTTACAACCATTAAAAAAGACAAATACGCCTATTAATATAATTAAAGGCACTATTTTTTCAAGAAACATTAGTTTACTTCTCATGTGATTTAAATTTAAAGTGTAACAATATCCTTTAGC
>Ga0105239_10009880_pt1 | contig 10719 bp, 4 predicted proteins | sample KBSC44metaG_FD_92761 | JGI IMG/M metagenome (GOLD analysis project Ga0105239, IMG submission 92761) | Corn rhizosphere microbial communities from Kellogg Biological Station, Michigan, USA - KBS C4-4 metaG | ecosystem: Host-associated > Plants > Roots > Rhizosphere > Soil | place: Michigan, USA...
TAAGCGCCCCAATATCGACGTCGAATCGAAATCGTTCAATTTTTAACAGGGGCGGCACATCAGTCCGGCCCCGGTGACGAAGCGATAAGTGAGAACCTTCCACTTGTGCCAAGGTGCCTCGCCCGCCGCCGAGCATCAGCCGGAATGGCAAAGCAGGCGGTACGTGTATCTGCAGACTTGCTAACTCAACTTCACTGTCAAATCGCTCTCGCAAATATTCGATCACCTCTTTGTGGATGGACGGCTCGACACGCTTCGCCAAGATCAAGGCACTGATGATGACTACTCCCAATATCACAGTCAAAACCATTACTCCGCTGACTATCCACTTCTTTTGGAGGCTCATTCCAAATTCAGACGAGCAGGAGTATGGCCGTTCTACTACCTAGGAAACTACTGAACGCTTATGTATAGTTCCGGGCTTATGCAAGCGACCCTGTGATTTACAAAGCGATGCAATTTTTGCGCACGGTGTTCAGTTTAGACCGCCGCGTCTTAATCGAGAGCCGCCACTGCCGGGCTTTTAGAAGGGCTCCCTCCTGTCAGCGAACACGCGGCCCAGTCGGGTACGCCTCCGACGCTCATTTTAGCGGAAGCGGCGCTTGTAGAAAAAATCCACTCCGAAGAGTCCATTGTCATCTCGCGTAGCGATTAGAGACCACTGTGGGCTAAGTGTCCAGTCTATTCGCACGATCTGCGGATCGGAGCGCGTTAAGTTGGTTATATAGGTGAACGTCAACGAACTCGTGATCTGCTGCTGCAGCGTTAAGCGCGCCTGTGGCAGTTCGGAACCGCTGGTAAATGTGGGGTCGATACTAAGCTGACTGACGCCGAATACGCGCTGCAGCTGGCCGGCGATAGGATTCGATACAGCTTGGCTGAGAAGCGCCGATTCGCCCATTTGCTGGAAATTTTGCGGCGGCGTGGCGGGCTGCTGGGCAACCAACACTGGATCGGAGGTCGGTGCTCTCCCGGTGGCGAGCAATCCCACGATTTCCGAAAACGGCAGCGGCGGGTCGGACTGATACGCAAGGTTCAGATTATTCATGGGTCCCGTGACATTCAATGTGACCTGCACGCCCCGCGCCTTGGTCACCAGGCTCAGATCCACCACCGGTTCGACCTTGTTGGGATTGTAGAAAGAGACGGTGGCATCGTTCACCGTGTACTTAGTCCCCAAAAATATCAGAACGCCTTCCGTCACGACGATACGGCCCAACACACCGGGCTTCGCGGCGGTTCCCCTGACGTTGAGCGTGGCTTGCGCGCGCACGTTTTCAGCAATGCTAGTCTGAAAGCTCGCGGCGGGAGCGGTTCTCACATCAAGATCCAGTTTCATGCTGGACAGAAATCCGCCCGAGGTGGTCTCGGCAGGAGGCGCGGAGCTAACCAGAATGGATCCCAAATCCGTCTGCGGATTGAATTTTACGCTAACGATGTTTATGTTCCCGGACAGCAGGCTGCTTTGACTGGTACCGGTTAATCGTACATTCGCATTTCCCACCATGCTCACCCCCGACGCCTGACGAACCCGTACTCGGTTCGCACGCGCTGCGAGGCCGTACCTAAAAGTCGACCCGGTTCTTCCCGCGAAGCCGGAGATCGTGATCTTTCCTCCGCCCGATTCAGCCGTGAGGTTTTCGATTCTTGCCGTTTCGCCGGTGAACTCAATCACTCCGTTGGCCTTGGAAATCCCATTAGACATCTTCTCGGTCTGGAATGCCGCATCCTTCAGTTGCAGACTGCCATTCACGCTGGGCGTGCGGAGAGGTCCTCTGATCCGGGCATTTACTGCAAGTTCACCGTCCGAACTGATTCCAGGATCAAGATCGTGGAGCAATGCAAGATTCGCGTCCGCATCCAACGTCAAATTCAGCGCCACTGCCGGTTGCAGAGTGACGCCGCCGGTCAGCGTGAGATGCGTCGAATTTCCTGTTAGGCTGGCTTTTTGGATCGTTATCGCAGCTGAGCTTGCAGTGGCTTCAATAGGACCGTCATTTCGCAGAGCCAGAACGTTGCTGCGTGTCCCGGAGATAGGCACGGCCAAAACCGGCTTCGCTTTCGCGGATATTTCCAGTTTTGTAATACGCCCGGCGCCGCTAAGAGATTTAGGCTGAAGGATCGCTACGGATGCGTTTATACTGCCGTCTGCAAGGGCATCGAAAGTTTCGCCGTCAGCCGAAGTGTTGAGGCGCAGGAGACCATTCCAGTTGGTATACCGCACATTTTTAAAATCGAGTTGCCCCGACGTTTGATACAAGCCGCTAAGTTGCGCTTGCAGATTCGCATGGATCGTTGACTGAGCCAGAGTCGAATCCAGAACTACGGTAACCGTCGAGCCGGCCTGTCGCGCGGTAGCGTTAAAATCGCCATAATCGCGGCCATTCATCCGCAGATTGCCAGCGGAAATAGAACCCTTCATACTAGTCGGCAATATTCGCAGGAGGGATGAAGCATGGTCCACCATCGCTGTACCGTCCAGATCTACGCTGATAAGCCCCGCGAGTCCAGGCCGCTGCTCCTGCACATATTGCAGCTGTGCCAGTTGCACGGAATCGGACGCCAGGTGCAGCCGAAGATTCCCCGTCGCGAAAGTCTGGCTGGGATGAGAGAACGATCCCGATAGCGCGAGGCTGCTGCGGCCCAGGGAGACCTTCGCAGAAGTTACCTCCACCAGCGCATTCGAATACTTGACATGGGCCTCGACTCGGTCGAGCGGTTGTTTATAGAGAACCGCTTTTGTGAGACCCACTTCCAGATCGGCGCGCGGATCGCCAAGACTTCCGGAAAGCGCACCTTTCGCGGAAAAAAGACCCCGCGCCTGGACTTGGTCGCGGCCAGCCAATTCCAGTGCTTGTTCAAGCGGGAGGTTTTGGATGGATAAGTTCGCGACGGTGGGATAGCCGGCAGTCAGGGTCGTGGTGCCATCGGCGCTGATCGACGAGCCCGCCAGGTTGGATTGGACTCGATACGCGATTTGATTTCCGGCGGTGCGCGCATCCGCCGCGAAATCGCCTAGCATACGGCCGCGGGCTCTCAGCCCGCGAACATTAATGTTTCCGTTCATGGCGGTGACTTGCAGCCTGGAGGTGCCCGCGCCGGATTGTAAAGTTGCCTCTGCATCCAGATTGGTTTGCGCCAGACCTCCTAAATCCGGACGCTGGGAGTGAAGGGCAGCCAGGCGATCGAGGGCCACCTGATTGGTGCTTAGATGGACACGCAGCCGCCCTGTCGAGAAAACGTTAAGGGGATGCTCGAAGGTGGCAGTTAAGTTCGCCACCGCATCGCCTGCCATGGCGCGAATGTTTGGAATGCTGACGAGCCGGCCGCCGTAAGTCATCTCTCCTTGTATGCGATCGAAAGGCTGCTGGTAAGCACTTCCGTTGACGATGGCTAGATCCGCACTGCCGCGAGGATCGCCGATTGTTCCGGATGCCTGCGCGGAAAGCGCAAGATCTCCGCGGATTGGCAGCTGGCTTCGGCCGGCCAATGCCAGCATGTCCTGCACATCTGCGTTACGGACGGCGACATTTGCTTTTAGCGGCCCTGAGGGCTGGAACTTCCACTGGTCGAGTCCAACCGATGCAGATAGCCGTGCCTCGAGCGAACCGCGCGTCAGTACCGCGTTCTGAATAGTTGCGCCGGACTGATTCGCTGTCAGATCCGTGCGGAGCTGATCGAAGTGACGTTGCTCCACGCTGAAGTTGTACGCGGTCAAGTGTCCGGCGATTTCGGGGGAGTGCACGCTCCCAGTGAGATGCGCGTCCAGCGTAAGCGATCCTCCTCCCCGCTCCAACTTTACCGGGAGAACCGTCGGCGGCTGATGTGAAAATAATGAGAATGCGGGAAGAAAATCCTGGAGACTCGCCGACGTCACGTGGATGTCCAGTCCGTCTTTAAGCGATCCCGAAAATTCCATTCGGCTCGCCGGGAAGGCCAGATACGAACGCCCGATTGCGAGAGTATCGGCTTGCGAATCGTAGTCCACTTTCAGCCGGCCGCTTACCGGCACCCCGCGATTGTTCGGAGTAACGGACAGGAGCGCGTGCGCCTGGAGAGCGCCCTCCCTGGCTAATCCGGTCTCGCCTTCGGCTAAGAGCCTCCCCGAGATGGCGCCTCCCCAGGCTGGTTTCCCTGTATTCGCAACCAGGTCTTCGACCGCGAAACCATTGAGTTTGCCTTGGACTTTGTACCGCTTCCCTTCCAGGCTCGCGCTGCCATCGAAGCGACCTGCGGCGATAGACGCGCGGAGCGGATTGGCGGATATGCTTTTGGGGAGAGCCCGTACTTTAGCGCTCACGCTCGCGTTCGATACGTCAAGATTTCCCTGTCGTAAATTCAAGTGCTGCCCCGTCACACTGGCATCCACCGCGTAGTCCGCCAGCCCATCGGTTCTTATGGTGCCGTCCATGCGGATATTGCCGCTGGTCTGACCCGAAAACTGCAATAACTTACTCAGTTCCTGCACATTCAGGCTGGAACTGAACTGGAAGGAACTCTTTTCGAGCGCCAGATTTTTCATGTTCCCAAAGGCCTGCAGCGTAGATTGCCCCAAAGCCAGTTTGACTTGCCGGACTTGGACGTTGTTCTGATCGCTATGCAACTCCATCTCCGCGTAGAGCGTACTCAACGGCCGGTCGGAAGCGGCTATGGAAAGTCCAAACGTCCGCTCCATCTCCGGAACATTGAGTTGTGCGCTCAGTCCGCCGGAAATCACGGGTGACGCCAAATGCTCCAAGATCCCGCTGATGGTCACCTTCGACGAGGCCGTCGTCAGGGTTGCGCCGCTGAGCTGTAAGCGATCTTTCCCAATGACCACTGGCAGATTGAGGTCCACGTTCAGCCGGGGGTTTCCATCCGCTTGAAAATATAAGGGACTCATGGAAAGTTGTCCGCGGTATTGCTGGCCGGACATTTCATACAGCAGTCTGGCTTGAAGGTTTTCACCGCGAGCCTGGAACTTGGCCTTGTGTTCGGCGAGATGAATTGCACCGCTTTTTATCTCGAATCGGCCAATGGCGAGGTCCACGAGTGTCTGGAGTCCGTTTGAATCCCCACTGCGCTTTATATGCGGATTGGGGATGTTCGTCCTGCCATCCGGATACACAATAAGATTCACCTGTGGCCGGTCCGCTGTCAGGGAGGCAATGTCAACTTTTCGGCTTTTCATCAGCGACGCGATTTTAAGGTCGATCCCGAGATGGAGTATTCGAAGCAGGGGCTGCGCGTCCGCCGGCTCGGTTCCACGCAGCTCGAAGTCCGAGATTTCGGCCCGCAGGTGCCGCCAGTCGAATTCAAAGGAAGCAATTGCGACTTTGCCGCCGCTTGAAGTCTCGACGGTGCTTACGATCTTTGCGCGAACAAAATCTCGAAACCACTGACTCTGCGCGACGAAGATCCCGGCCACGACCCCCACGAAAATGAGGCCCGCAAGAGCTGACGATGCGATCCACAAGGCTTTTCGACGGCGAGCAGTCACTTGAGATCCTCCTCGTTATAGGCGATGGGGATGTGTTTTTCGGTGTCATCCAGCCAGGCAAAAAATTGCTGATTGATGCGCTCTCCATTGATGGCCTTCTCGATCTCAGGGCGCAGGGATTCAAAATCGCCGGCTGTTTTTCCGGCTCTTCTATACTCGGGCAGATGCTTCTCATAATAAGCGCGTATATCCGCTTCCGGAACAGGTGCGCCGGCGCCAAAGCGCAGGTTGATAAACTGCAGAACGGTGAGCTGCCAGTCCAGGCGCTGGCGCAGTTCCTCTTCGCTCAGATGATAAGCCGCGAGTGCGCGCCGATAGGCTGCGTCTGAGGCGAAACCGTGTTTTAACTGCTGCATCAGGGATTCCACGTCAGATGGGTCCGGACTGGAATACAAGCCAGACGCCAGTTCTTTGCGGATGAGTGATTGATCGATGAGCCTGGCGGCTGCTTTTTTCTGCTCGGATAGAGTGAAGGAAGGCGTTTCATGGTTCAAAAAATCTGTGAGGCGTATGTCCTGGATGATATCGCTGTGCTTAATAATCCGATCATCCACAACTACCGCAATCCGGTCTATGATCTCGGCCCTGCAGCAAGCGAGGCATAGCAACAGTGATAAGCAGCGCTGTGTCATCAGAATGTCTGTCCGATCGAGAAGAAAAACTGAAAATGGCTGATTTGGTTCGGGACACTTTGGCAGGCGCCCGTGGTATTCCCCGGCCCGCACGCCAGCAGCTCTTGAACCGTACCTTTGAAACCTAAATAGGACGGCGGATTAATACTGTACGCCAGATCGGCGCGAACTGGACCTAGCGGTGTTTTGTAGCGAATGCCCAAACCGACAGCATGGACCATGTAGTCAAAGTCGGAAATATTCCCCTGGCTGGAGCGAAATGAGATGTGGCTGAAGTTGCTGTAGATGTTGCCTGCATCGTGGAAAACCACGCCGCTAATGTTGCTCCCAATCAGAGGGAAGCGCAGTTCGATGGAATTGAACAGCTCCGCGTTTCCACCCAGTGGAAACCCGGTGGGTGAGGTGGCTAATCCGCCGGTCCCCGCCGGGGTACCTACGTCGCGAGGGCCGGCCTGATTCTCAGGGAATCCGCGATGAGTCACGCTGCCTCCGCCAAAGAATCGCTCTGGCAGCGGGATGGAGTCCGAGACACTGAGATCCGCCGCGACCCGAAAAGGAACTACCACTCCGAAACTGGTCTGCCGCGCCAGTACAACGTTCCGCGTAATCCGATGATAGGTCGCGTTCCGGGCCAGGATCCGGACGAAACTTCTCTGTGATCCGAAGAGCCCAGAAGACACGCCCGCATCGACCGTGTTATAGATTCCTTGATGCGTGTCAGCAGGATTATCGCGGCGGTCTTGCACATAGATGCTGGATATAATCCCGATGCGCACTGGTTGCAGGAGTTGAGGAACCAGTAGAGCGGGAATCGCCACATCGCCCGTGGTCACGCGCCGGTAAGCAAACCGGAGTAAAAGATTACTGGGCTTTGACAACTGCTGCGACAATTGCACGGATGCTTCTTCACGCCGCGAGGAGAAAGTCCGGACGTCGCGCGAAGCATCAAACAAGGCAGTGAATGTAATATTCCGCCCTTCCACATTCCGAAAGCGCGGCGCTAAGTAGTTAAAAGATGCCAGTTGCTCCAGATTGGAAACTCTGCCCCGCAAGGATATTGAATGCCCGATTCCTAAAAAGTTCAAGCGGCTTAGATCCAGCGAAAAACGCGGACTGAATCCGGTAGCGCCCGCGGGAGTTGAAAGATCGTTGGTGGTCCCCCCGATGCGTGCGAGTTCCGCTCCCACGCCAAGAGCTATGCTATAGCGGCTGGATTCCTGGATATCGTACAGGATGTGTTTATGCTCGGTTTCGCCATCCGGGTTTTGAATCGCCATATCGATCTTGGAGAACAGTCCGAGCTGGTAGAGCTTCCGCTGCGCATCGGCGAGCGCAACCAGAGACAGAGGATCACCCGGTTTAAACTGCAACACGCGATTCAGGACCTGCGGGCGAGTGGTCTGAATGCCCGTCGTGATCACATCTCGAATTAGCTCGCGTCTGCCCTCCGTGACGCTATAGACCAATTCCACCTGGTTTGGAGTCGTCGCCGGCGTCGCCGACCAGTGGAAATCGGCCTTGGGAAAGCCCAATCTATAGCACTCCGTCAGGATCAGATTTTGATCCGCCGTAATGGTCGTCTCGCTGAACGGCTGACCTTCCGTGGAGCCTAGCCGCTGGCGTAAATCGTTGACGTCCAGGCTGTCCATACCCTCCAGCTTCAGTTTCGCGATCGAGTATTGCGGTCCTTCCCGGACTCGCATTCGAACGGCAATTTCGCCGGACTTGCCCTGATAGTCGTCCTCCACATCGGGAGTAACCTCTACTTCTCGGAAACCGTTGGATTTGTATAGATTCGAAATAGTGTCTATATCCTTCTCAACGAATTCTTCGCTGTACCTCCCATGACGCAGGGAGAAAGAGGCGGGCGCCAGAAACATGCGCTCGCGAATGTCTTCGACCGAGAAATATCGATTCCCGACAATATCGACACTAACGAGTTTGTGCCGTGCTCCTCGTACGATTACATACTCAATGACGGTGTGCTCCGGGTCTTGATCGCGAATCTTAAAATCAACCTGGGTTTCAAAGTAGCCCTGGGATTGAAAATAATCGCGCAGAGTTCGAGCACCTTCCACTAAAAGATCGCGATCCACAATCTGCTCCTGAAATACCGGCACGTAACGCTTCAGGATTTTATTCGAGACTTTGGTCTCCACTGCGCGCACGGTCACTTTCGGCCCCGCATCTATTTCGAGCTGGGGCTGCAATCTACGGGTGGCCGGGTGATAGATGGGAGGTCGTGGTTCGACTTTGGCTGTAAGCCTTTCCTGCTGCTGATACTTTTTGAGAATTCCGTTGATACCGGTCCGGTTCCGATTCTGCGTGACCTTTCTCCACCATCCGATAAAACGCAACCTCCAGCCGGTTGCCCGGATGATCGTGCTATCCGGCAATTTGGTGTTACCGCTGATGATGGGAGCCTCGTATTTCGCCCGGTGTCCCATGGTTATGATAATTGCGATGTCGCGTTGCTGAATCTCCGGGTTGTCTTTGGTCCGTACCTCGACGGTGTGTTCATAGAGGCCATTTCTCTCGAGCAGGTTGTGAACGTTGCGTTCTGCCGTTGCCAGATCTTCGGCGCGAAATCGAGTTCCCAATGCAAGCCGGGTCGCGTTGGACAACTCCTCGCGGCTGGGAGGGCTCGAAACCTTGCCTTGCACCGCGATGTGTCCGACAAACCAGGTATTCACTGTGTCGATTCGAACGGCAACGCCTGGGCCATCCGGGCTCGCATGAATCTGGATATCGCCAAACCGGCCAGTTGCGAATAGCCGATCAATGGCGGTGGCGGCATCCGCCGAGTGAAAGGGAGCGCCCACTTTGAAGACCTCCAGACGGGCAAGATCCAGAGGATCCAGGCTTCGCATCGGGGGTTGATAGGTAACCCGGGTGATCGGTCTTCCCTCCAGGGCCGCGGTCTGCGCCCCGGCGTCTGAGGCAAGGACAACCGCCAGGAAAACGACGGTCTTTAGAATTGACCGCGCGCGCAAGAAGAGGCCCACTCCTCCTGTAAGATCCTTCGGGCGGGCGGATGTTTCGGTTGCGGTGGACAAATTGCAAGGGAAAGTTGTGTCCATAAAGTCCCAAGCAATCGGCACAGCACGTTTTTTCGTGCACCTTTATGGCCAGTGGGACACCTGCGATGTCCCGAAGATGTCTGCCAGCTTGACGTACTACATGATCGTATCGCTAGCCCCACTGGTCGCGGTATTTTTGGCTGTCATAGGATTCGCATTCGGCTCGGGTGTGGCACGGGACCGTTTAGCGGAAGCAGTCCGCTTCCAAATCGGCGAAACCGGTTCTTTAGTTGTCCAGGCCTTGATCGACGGTGTTTCCAACCGTAGAGCTGGCGTGCTCGCCACCACTTTGGGACTGGTCGCATTGTTCTTTGGGGCGACGGGTGTATTTATCGATCTGAAGAATTCGCTGGCGGTCCTGTGGGACGTTCCCGATAGAAGTGTCACCGGACTGGGAAATATCCTGAAGGCTCGGCTCCTTTCATTCGGGATGGTATTGATTACCGGCCTGCTGTTGGTTTTCTCTATCTTCCTCAGCGTCAGTTTATCCGCCATGCAAAGATATTTCGGCGATTGGGTGCCGCTAAAAGAAGGGCGCGACGCTGAAATCGTCATTTCGTTCGCCGTCACCACAATGTTGTTCGCAGTTATTTACCGTGTAGTGCCGCCGGAATGCATGCCTTGGCGCCACGTCGTATTTGGCGCTACAGCGACTGCCATATTGTTCACCGCCGGAAAAGCGGCCATCTCGACTTATATCGGAAGCGTCGGCGTCGGTTCCTTTTACGGCGCGGCAGGATCGCTTTTCGCCTTCCTGATTTGGCTGTACTATTCGTCGCAGATCTTCTTTATAGGAGCAATCATCACGCGCTCCGGCGCCCGCGCCGATAGAATTGGCAAAGCGATCCGAGCAGAGCGAGCACTTTCCGGCAGCCGCTCTACCTCCTAGCACGTGCCACTAAACTTGGGGGTGATTGGAGGAACGTCTTCGGCTCCGACGGGTCTGCATAACCGATGACAAATGATAACTCGTTCTATTGCGCCGGCTTGGACTATCACCGGTTCTAGCGATCGAGTTCTTGAAAGATGTGTGCGCCATATCGCCCGATCGACCGCGTCGAACGCTCGTTGCGGACCTGACACACTACCTCGCGGCGCACTTCGATATCATGAATGAAGATGCGGGACTCCTTATACACCCCGCCGGTTCCACTTTCAAAGCTGGTCGAAATTGAAGCGGTTCTGGGCGAGGCGATTCGCGGCAAGCCAGAGGTCCTGCGTCTTTCCCTGGCCTGCCTCTTGGCGCGCGGACACCTGCTGATCGAAGATGTGCCAGGCGTGGGCAAAACGACCCTGGCCCAAGCGCTGGCGCGCAGCGTCGATTCTAACTTCCACCGGCTCCAGTTTACGTCGGACATGCTGCCGAGTGATGTGCTGGGCGTCACAATCTACAACGCCCACACCGAAGGTTTTGAATTCAAGCCGGGACCCATTTTCACGCACTTTCTCCTGGCCGATGAGATTAATCGCGCCACCCCCAAAACGCAGTCGGCGTTGCTCGAAGCCATGAACGAAAATCAGGTGACGA
>Ga0105239_10009881_pt1 | contig 10718 bp, 4 predicted proteins | sample KBSC44metaG_FD_92761 | JGI IMG/M metagenome (GOLD analysis project Ga0105239, IMG submission 92761) | Corn rhizosphere microbial communities from Kellogg Biological Station, Michigan, USA - KBS C4-4 metaG | ecosystem: Host-associated > Plants > Roots > Rhizosphere > Soil | place: Michigan, USA...
AGGCGGTGAGGCACGCCCTCGCGGGCGCGAACCTTCTACCTCGCGGCGCCCGCCCGCGGCCCATCGCCGAGATCCTGGACCTTCGCGGCGATCGCCTCCTCAGTGACGATGACCTTGGGCCCTGGATCCGCGAGCGACTGATCCGGGCCATGCCCGAGACGAAGTGGACGAAGCTCGTCGAGCACTACCTCGCGTTCGGTGGGGCACGGGCGACTCGCTTCCATCGAAACATGGTCCAGCATGGCTCGGGCGCACCCGCGCTCGCCGGGTACTGGCATCACGGCGGGAAGTGGGCGCAGGCATTCTGCGAAGTCACGGGGCTTCCGCCTGACCTTGCAAGGCGCCGAGCAGCACCACTTTGCGAGGATGAAGAGATCGTCCCTGCCGAACCTCTGCCGCCACTTCATGATTTCCAGGTCGAAGTGTACCGAGCGATGCGTCGCCTACTTCGCCAGGGGCTAGGGCAGGCGGCGATGCTTTCTCTGCCCACGGGTGCCGGGAAGACACGGGTCGCGGTCGAGGCGATCTGTGACCATCTGGCCAAGCCGAGCCTCAAGTCTCGGACTCGAAACGTTGTCATATGGATTTCGATGAGCAATGAGCTCCAGCAGCAGGCATGGGAGTGCTTCAGGCAGGTCTGGCAAGTGCCGCCACGCCGCGAAGGGCAGAGCATTCGCCGGGCGGTCCCGCTCCGGCTCGTGCGCCTCTGGGGAGGCCGCGATGCGGATGACATCGACGTTGACGAGCAGCCGACCGTCATGATCGCCGGCGTCGATCAGCTCGCAACCTGGGCTCGCAGTCGGCCCGAGGTGTTTGCTCGCATCCCCCGACGAAGACTCGCCTGCGCACTCGTCGACGAGGCTCACGGTATCGTCACGCGCGAGTACCGAAGCGTGCTGGTTGCGCTCGGCTTGAGAGCGAACCAGCACGAGTGGCGAACACTCGGGAACGCCCCACCCGTCTTCGGACTCTCGGCGACCCCGTGGCGTAGCCGCGACGACGAGAGCAGCACCCTGCGACGCTACTTCCAGCGGAGCCTCGTCCGTCCGAGCTCGCTGGGCCGACAGACTATCAAGGCGTTGCAGCGGAGCGGCATCCTCGCGAAGGTCGTGCACACGCGGCTGCGCGTCCACGACACTGAGCCGATGAACGCGGCGCAGCGGCGTCGCTTCGAGCAGTTCAAGGACCTGCCGGCGGACTACCTCAGGCAGCTAGGCCTCTCAGACAAGCGCAACGCCCAGATCCTCGCCCGCCTGGCGCGCCTTCCCAAGAAGCGCCGGACCATCATCTTTGCCTGCTCCATCATGCATGCCGAGATTCTGACTGTCGCGCTCAACCAAGCCTTTGGCTCAGGATCGGCGGCCGTGGTCACCGGGCAGACCCCACGTGCCGAGCGGGCAGACGTGATCGAGCGCTTTCGCACCAAGGGCGACCTTCGATTCCTCTGCAACGTTGGTGTGCTGACGACGGGCTTCGATGCCCCGCGGGCAGATGTGGTCTGCATGACGCGCCCCACCACCAGCGCCGTCCTCTACGAGCAGATGGTCGGGCGCGGCTTGCGTGGTCCTCGAAACGGCGGCACGGACGTTTGCCTCGTGCTCGATGTGCAGGATGAGGGAATGCCTGAGGGAATCCTCAGCTACGCGCGGGTCCTCGCACTATGGGATCGCTGAGCCATGGCTCCCGCTGAACTTCTCGATAAGGTCCAGATGGTCCTCGCCAAGTCGGCGGGGCCGTTGCTCGCCCGAGAGATCGCGACGGAGCTTCAGAGGCTCGGGCTTGAAGTCGACCGCTCGGTGGTCAACCAGGTCCTCTACCGACACACGCCAGGCCAGTTCATCAAGGGCGAGGACCATCGCTGGGCGCGGACCGGCGGGGGGGCGTCCACTCCCACGGTGACCAAGGCGAGTGGGTCTCGGCCAGCCGGCCCAACAGGAATTCCATCCAAGAGCTCCCGCCTGCCCACGGCCCCGAAGGGCAGCAGGCCCAAGGAGCCCGAATTCGCCGTCAGCGCGGCACCGAGTAGGAGGGCCCCCGTGACATCCAAGGTCTCCAAGAGCCCCGCCGGCAAGCTCATCGAAGGCGCTCGCACCCTTCCCACGCGGCACCTCTCCATTCGCGTCCCATGGCACGACTCCGGCTGGGATGGCACCGTGTGCGCTCAACCGCTCGCGAACACGGCCTGCCTGGCGCTGGTCAACATCGGCACCAAGCGTGACGACGCACATGAGCAGACCTGCGCCGGCCAGCGCATCGATCAGCTCGACGAGTCGCAATGGCCGCCCTGCGTGGAGGAGCGCGCGACGTTTCTCTCTCCTTATGAGTTGACCCGCACGATCTCGCACGTCTACGCCAAGGGTAGTCCGACGACGCACGGGCACTTCAAGCCGACCAAGTACAAGCACCCGCCCTACTCGGTGCCAGCGATCCCGTTCAACTGGCTCCGCCGAGAGCGAGTCGAGGGCGACGACACTGAGTCCGGACTCGCGGAGCGGCTCCAGCTGGGATACGAAGCCGCCCTCGAGCCCGTCCTGGACTTCGACAAGGGCAATGGCAAGGACGGCGGGGACCGCGAGGGAGGGTGGGTCAACAGCCGAGAAAATCAGCTCTGCCTGCTCGATACCTTCTTCAGTGCGGTCAAGCCGAACGACTCCCTCTGTTTCTTCTATGCCAAACGGACGCCGCTTGCACCGGAAGATCGCCGCCGGGTCATCGTTGCTGTTGGATACGTGAGCGCGGTTGGCGAGTCAGTTGAGTATGAGAGCCTCGACAAGTCGAAACTCCGAGCGGTGACGTTCGAGCGCAACGTCTTCCACTCGATACGCCCAGGCTTCTCCGATGGGTTCGTGCTGCCCTATCAGGCTGTGCTTGCGGCCTCGGAGAAGGACGCCGCGATCGACCCGGCTTCGTGCGTGGCCTTCGTCCCCGACACGGATCGGGAGCAGTTTTCCTACGTGGCCGAGCACGTGTCCCATGACTCGTCGATCGCGTCACTTCTGGCGTGCGTCGGGGCCTTGCAGCGCACCAAGGGCGTGGTTGCTGGCGACTGGGACAGGGTCCTCGCGTGGATCGACAGCCAGCTCAATCGGCTATGGGAGATGCGCGGTCCTTGCCCAGGGATGGGGTCTGCACTGACTGCGCTGGGCGTTCCGAACGGGACGCTGGTGGCGCAGGACCTGGCCTCGACACAGAGCCGGCTAAACGAGAACCCATGGAAGCTCTTCGAGGGGGCGCTTCAGGACCCGACGCGTCTCAGTCCGGGTCTGGAGGCCTGTCTCGGGCCCGACATCAAGAGGCTGTACACGAAGCTCACTGCGGAGCGGCGTGCCCTGCTCCATGTACTCAGCCGCTTCGCCCTGAACGAAGGCCAGGCGAGGCGCTTCTATCAAGAGACCGAGCGCGCGAGCGCCAGAATCGAGGTCACCGACCTGGATCTACTGAAGAATCCCTACCTTCTGTACGAGCTCGATCGACACGCGGAAGATCCCATCGCGCTACTTCAGATCGATCGCGGTCTCTTCCCCGATCCTCAGATCCGAGACAAGCACCCGCTGCCCAGGCCATCCGCGCTGGAAGGACCGCTCGACGGGCGGCGAGTCCGCGCCTTCGTGATCGACGCGCTGGAGCAAGCGGCGATAGAGGGCCACACGCTGCAGCTTCGCGATCAGATCATCCAGAGTGTTCGCGAACGCGACGTGAGGCCCGAGATGCCCCTCAGCAAAGACGTTCTCGGCGCCACCGAAGTCCCACTCGAGCCGTTCGTCGCGACGATTACGTTGGCGGACGGTACGGCTGCGTTCCAGCTCGATCGCTTCGTATCCACCGGCGATCTCATCCGCAAGGAGGTAAAGAAGCGCCGAGGAGGCAAGCGTCATCCCTCGACCTATGACTGGCGGGAGATCATCGACAAGCAGTTCAAGGATGACCCCGGTCTGGTTGACGCCGATGAGAAACGCGCACGCCAAGAGAAGGCGGCGGCGCTCGAGGAACTCTTCTCGGCGAGGATGACCGTACTTCTTGGCGCTGCGGGGACCGGAAAGACCACGCTTCTGAAGTCGCTCTGCGATCTTCCGGAGGTCGACAAGGGAGGCGTTCTCTTGCTCGCGCCCACCGGCAAGGCGCGGGTCAAACTGGAGTCCCAGACGAAGCGAAAGGGGGCCAAGACCGTAGCGCAGTTCCTGCTCAAATTCGGACGATACGACGTGAAGACCGGCCGGTACTTCGTGTCGCCATCGAACACAAAGCGGAACAACGAGCACAAGACTGTCATCGTGGACGAGTGCTCGATGCTCACAGAGGAGCAACTCGCAGCAGTGCTGGACGCGCTCTCCGGAGTGGAGCGACTGATTCTGGTGGGTGATCCACGCCAGCTTCCCCCCATCGGCAGCGGGCGTCCGTTCGTTGACGTTGTCTCCTGCCTGGAGCCGCCCGACGTCGAGTCGAAGTTTCCACGAGTGGCACTCTGCTATGCGGAGCTGACCGTCTCTCGGCGGCAGAAGGGTCTCGAGATACGAGACGACCTCCGGCTAGCGCAGTGGTTCAGCGGTCGCCCAGTCGATCCCGGAGCCGACGAGATCTGGCAGCGGCTGGGCTCGCGCGCCTCTTCGAATTTGCGGCTGGTGCGGTGGGATACGCCCGCCGAGCTGGAGAAGCTTCTCCTTGCGGTGTTGCCAGAGGAGCTCGGGTTCCCCGCACCAGATGATGAGAACGCCTTCGAGATGTCCCTTGGAGCCACGCTGTACGAGGGCAAGACGTACTTCCGGACCTCTGCCGGAGCACCAAGCGTCACGGCCAAGGCGGAGGGCTGGCAGATCCTCTCCCCGGTGCGAGCGGGCCTTCATGGCGTCGACTCGGTGAATCGATTGGTCCAGGAGTCCTTCCGGAGGCGAGCGAAGGAGTGGGCGACCTACGAACCGGCCTACAAGCGAAAGGTCCCGGCACCGATGGGACCACAGGGGCTGCTCTACGGCGACAAGGTGATCAGCGTGGTCAATCGGTCCCGCAGGCACTGCTATCCGAAGCCGCCGGAGGACCCTTACGTCGCAAACGGAGACATCGGGATCGCGACCGGCGACTACAAGAAGTTCGGCGCCACCTGGCCGGCAAAGAATTTGGTCGTCGAGTTCGTGGCCCACGCAGGAATCGGCATCAAGTACTTCAAGGGCGAGTTCGAGGACAACGCGCAAGCGCCCCTCGAGCTGGCGTACGCCCTCACGGTGCACAAGACGCAAGGCAGCGAGTTCGGGGTCACGTTCGTCGTCCTACCTAACCCGTGCCGCCTCCTGTCGCGTGAGTTGCTGTACACCGCCCTCACCCGGCAACGAGACAAGCTGGTACTCCTGCATCAGGGCGAGGCTCGAGAGCTCCTCAAATTCTCCGACGGCAGCGAGTCGGAAATCGCGCGCCGATGTACGAACCTCTTCGAGAACCCGCGTCTCGTCACGGTCGAGAAGCGATTCCTCGAGGAGCGCCTCATCCACCGTACTGCGCGGGGCGATCGGGTGCGCTCGAAGTCCGAAGTGATCCTCGCGGACAAGTTCCACGCGAGCGGAGTCGCGTACGAGTACGAGCGACCGTTCGTAGGACTCGATGGGACCTACCGGCTCCCTGATTTCACGATTGATGATCCGGCGTCGGGGCAGACCGTCATCTGGGAACACCTCGGGATGCTGTCCGTGCCTGCGTACAAGCAAAGCTGGGAGAAGAAGCTCGCCTGGTATGCGGCGAACGGCGTGAAAGTTGGCGGCGGCGCCAACGGAGCTCTCGTCATCAGCGAGGACTCTCCTGGTGGAGGCATCGACTCAAAGGCCCTCGACGACCTGATCCGCCGCACCTTCCCTCTCTGAGCTCGCTCATCCCGATCGGAACTCGACCTGGGCCTGATCCGATCCAGTGGACAGGTCGCCTACCGAGTTTGAGTCTTCTGACTTTTCGTTCTTGGACGTGTACATGTTGGTCGGGCCAGCGGCAAGCGTTCTCAATCGGCGAGGCCTCTACGGGCGGCGGCGGAGAGGCCAGCCGGCCTGAGGCGCCCCGGCCTGCCCTCGTGCCAACCGTGCATCCCCGCCGCCTGCCAGGACGGCGGCTTCTGCGTCGCGAAGTGAGGTAGCAACCATTCGAGGCGCCTTCCGATAACCGCCGCACCGAGCTTGATCCCACGGCCCGGCGCACGTAGAAGGGCGAAGGGGGGAGAACAGGACCGAACTGGGACCATGTCCAACACGGCGCCGCTGAGCTTCTCGATGGACTCAAGCCCTCCGACAGGTCCCTCCATCCCAACCGCCAACGAAGTGCAGGCGATGGGTGTCATCGGCCTCGACCTTGGGAAGACTGGCCGAAAGATCCTCATGAACCAGATCGGCGCGGCCCTCGGCATCCCGCCCGGCGGCTTTCACGGTCAAGCAAAGCTCTTCGATGGGCACGACGTCCGCATCGTGTCGTTGTTGGCAAAGCTGGCCAAGGAGCAATCCGCCAAGCGCATCGCCGCCAACCTCGACCGCGCGGGGCGCTACACGAACGTTCCCCTCATGCTGGCCGTCGTGACCACGGCGCGTGAGCACTCCAAGGGGCTCACCGCGAGCGGCGACCACCTGGTCGATTCGTTCAATGAAGGCGGGCTCGACTTCCTGTGGGCCGAAAAGAACAGGCTCGGCCTACCCAATTCGGTGACCAGACCTTGGGTCCAGCGGCTACCCAAGATCATCAACCCCGAGACGGGCAACCAAGTCGAGGCCGCCTGGATACCGGCTCACGATGAGTTCCTGGCATACGCAGCTCAGCTCGGGGCCAGCTACAACTACAACTTCAAGGTCAACCTCAACGTCGCGCTCGGCACAGAGGCCGACGGTGCGGTGTCGCGCGCTTCGCGGCCCGCGATGCTCGCATGGGCGGCATACGCCTTTCTTGCACCCGGCGGGCGAGAGTTCGATCCCAAGAAGACTCTCGCATCGCAGCTCGGCCAGCACTTCGGCAGCCGCACGGCCCTCGACTACGTCGAGCACATGGCTAAGAAGGCCGCCGGAACGCCCGACCTCGACCTCCTCATCAAGGATCCCCACCTCAACCACACGGAATGGGTTCGGAGCGCGAAGACGCGTGCCGCGGAGACGTTGTTCCTCGAACGGCTCTGGAAGCGAGCGCGCGAACTGCTGCCTCACTAGGATGGACTCGATGCACCCCTTGATCTGCCTCGTGTCGGTGCTGGCGGCGACGCCGGCCAGCTCGTCGCCTACTAGCTCATCGACCGCGCCCAGGTGGGAAAAGGTCTTCGAGGCGCCCGGTGGTACCAAGGGTTGGCTCTCGTCCGTCCTGGCCACTCCGGCCGGGGACTGGTTCGCGGGCGGCAAGTGGGGCGTCACCCGCAACGGCAAGGAGGAAGAGGAAACGCCGGGGGCTACGATCTTGGGCCTCTCTGACCAGGGCGCCGCTGGCGTCTTTGCCGTCGGCTCCGACGAGCTGGTGCTGCGTTTCGACGGCAAGGCATGGTTGAAGGAGCACGTCGGCCCGAAAGCGAAGCGACGCGGGCACGGCGCCGACCTCTTGGATTCGATGTTTGTGGACGCGAAGCCGGACGCTCCGCTGGTGGCCCACGGCCCTTCGCTCGTGCTGGCGAGGCGCCCAGATGCGACGTGGGCGCCGGTACCCGAGGCGGACGGCAAAAAGCTGTTGCTGCTCGCCGAACTCGGTCCACCGAGCGCGAGACCTCCGAAGTGCAGCTTGAGGGCGTGGATGTGGCTGGGGAGAGGCCTCGCGTGGTTCGCCTGCCATGACGGGCGCACGTTCCTCTACGGCAACGGAGCGGTCGCCCCGAAGGGAACCCTGGCGAAAGAGTGCAAGGCTTCGATTAGCGCGGTGGGGAATGGCGGGCCAGACGTCTACGTGGGCTGCGCCGGCAAGTTGTGGAAGACGGGTGAGGAGGGTTGGCGCCCGATCGAAGCCCCGAAAGACGAGCGAGAGCTTCGGGCGATCTCAGTGGCCAAGGGCTGCATGTACCTGGCTGGCCGATACACCGTTTGGCGCAACTGCGCCCTCCAAGAACAGCCGCCTGCCACGGCTGCCTTTTCAGGTATCCCTTCGGGCTGACGGGAGAAGCTCTACGAGGCGAGCGGGAAGGATCAGTGGCTCACGGCCGTCTGGCTGGAGGACGACGGTAGTTGGCGCGCAGGCGGAAGGAACCTTATTGTCTCCGGCGACCGGACGGGCATTCAGACGACGCCGATCGACGGCTTCGTTGTGTACGCTTTTGGTGAGGACAGGTCGGGGGGCGTGGTCGCGGTGGAGTCGCGCCAGGCGGTCTGGGAGGAGCGCGGCAAGGCATTCGAAGTACAGGTCGTCGTCCTTTGCCGCCGGACCGAGCCAGCCCCGCATCCATTCTTCTAGTACTGCTTCAGATCGTCGACACGGCGCCAAAGAAGATCGTCGATGCACGGGACTCGGTCGCCGCAAGCGTCACGCTTCTTGAGCCACGCCTTCTGTTCATCGCGGATCTTGTCCTGCGTGGCCCCGTTGCCTCTGAGTGCTTCCTGATAGGCCGCCGCCACACTGCGATCCCAGGCGGCCAGTTCGAAACTGGCACAGATTGCCTTCTCCGTCGCAGTTGCGGCCTTCTCGCACGGGAACGACGCCCGGGGCTTCGCATCGACTGCTCGCCGCTTGAAGATCAGCAGGATCTGAGAATCCTCGTGCATGACGAGGGTATCGGGGGATTTCAGGACAACCCATTCCGCATCGCGCCAGACCTCCGATCCCCTCAGCTTGTTGCCGGGGTACAGGGCATAAACCGTGACCCTGTCCCGGGGCGCTACGTCGAACTCGAAGTCCGAAGGCGAAGGCTTCGCACTGCGGCCGCCGCCCTGGGTCCGCGGAAAGCCCTTCGCGAACAACTCGGCCCACGTCATAACGGAAGGCTTCCAGGCCGGTTGCTTGCACGACTCCCTGTCTGGCTCGAAATGCGCCTCGTTCTTGGCGATTACCAGCTCGCGGTTCAGAAGCGCCGCGTCCTGCGGCTTCACCTCCCAATGCATTTGGTCCGCGCGGTCCACCTCGACCCGTACGACGTCCCAGGTGCCCACGAAGCCGGGGGGTCTGTCGGCCGCCTTGTGCGAGACGGTAGCGGCCGCGGCCAGCACCGCGATCAGGTGTACTCCGAACATCACGACGCCGAACTTCCGCCCGGAGCTCCCCCGCCAGCCGCTCGTAGCACCCGCTCGAAGCGCTCGGCGAGTCCAGCGATCTCATGTTGGCCCGACTTCCCGTTCACCATGGCCCGCGCCCCGACATAGTCCGTTTGGTCACCGTGAAAGTAGTCCTGGAACTTGTGTCTGGTCGCAAAGCCTTGTCCCGTAATCACCCCGATGGAAATGATCTTGTACGAAATCTTGGGGTCGTACGTGAGGTCCGGATCAAACAGGAGATCCAGCCCGACGCCGCGCTAGATCGGGGCGGGCACGACGCCCACCGCATCCACGACCAGCGTGCCGCTCAGCACCTTGAGCTCGACGGTGTGAGCGCCGGCGGTCAGCCCGCGGAGCGTGAACGTCTGATAGAGCTCCTTCGAAGCCATGGTGGCCGCCGAGGCGTTTGCGACCTGGCCGTCCACGGTGACTTGCAGCTTGGCCGTGCCCGCGTTCGGGCCCAGCAGGTCGAGGCCGGTGCCCGTGAAGGTGTACTTCAGCGTCGCGCCCGTGCCCTGACTGGTCGAGAGCGATCGCTGGTAGTTGTACATGCTCTGGCCGTTCTCGTGCGCCCACGAGCCGCCGTAGACCAGCTTGGTCGCCGGGACGGACGAGAGGTCCGTCAGTTCGAGATCGTCGAGCAGCTCGGAGTAATAGGCAGGATAGCCGGCCACCTGTTCCACCTTCAGGTTGTCGAACTGGGTGAAGTAGTAACCGCTGGCCAGATCGACGCGGCCGGACAGCCGCTGCTTCGCATCGGTGTAGGCGGTCAGCATGACGCCGTCCAGGAAGGCGGTCACCTTGCTGTCCGCGACCTGGAGCGCCAGGTTGTGCGACTGGTTGTAGGCCGCCTTGAAGCCGGCGATCGTCACGCCGCCCGTGCCGCTGACGACGTTACCGCTGGCGACGACGGTCCCGTCGACCAGCAATTGCCAGCCGCCATCGAAGGTGTACTTCAGGAAGTAAGGCGTGCCGCTCATCGTGTGCGAGTTGCTGCCGCCCTGCTGCCGCGCGCCGAGGGCGGCGTAGTTCTTGCCGCTCTGGGTGCTGTCGTTCTCGAACGAAACATCGACGCTGGCCTTGTAGTTCAGCCACCGGTTGTCGCCGACGCCCGTGATCGGGTCGCCGCTGTTCCACGTGCCCCCCAGCCCCATGACCGACTGGTCCAGCTGCTGGCGGAGCACGTAGTTTGTGGACCCGGCAGGCAAAAAGGCCTCGAAGCCACCGTTGCGATCACAGGTGTAGCGGGGGATCACGCTCTGCGACCCGCCGCGTGACGCGATCAGGTCTTCGGTCCCGCCGAGCGCGCCGCCGCTGCCGATCACGGGCACCGTCCGGCCGGAGTAGTCGAAGCTGTCCGCGTACAACACCTTGTCCGTGGTGTCCTGGACGGAGCCGGTCGCGTCGGTGTCGAGGACGGTGCGCGTCCCCTCGACCGGCAAGGGGGCGCCCAGCGTCGCGTCGCCGACCCTGACCAGCGTCGTGGCGGTCATGACGGAATACGGCTTGACGGTGATCGTGTACGTGCCGGTCGCGTCGGCGGAG
>Ga0105239_10009882_pt1 | contig 10717 bp, 11 predicted proteins | sample KBSC44metaG_FD_92761 | JGI IMG/M metagenome (GOLD analysis project Ga0105239, IMG submission 92761) | Corn rhizosphere microbial communities from Kellogg Biological Station, Michigan, USA - KBS C4-4 metaG | ecosystem: Host-associated > Plants > Roots > Rhizosphere > Soil | place: Michigan, USA...
TCCTCCGGGCACCGGCAAGACCCTGCTCGCGCGCGCGGTCGCCGGCGAGGCGGGGGTGCCGTTCTACTCCATCTCCGGCTCCGACTTCGTCGAGATGTTCGTCGGTGTCGGTGCGAGCCGTGTCCGCGACCTCTTCGAGCAGGCCAAGGAGAACGCGCCCGCCATCGTCTTCATCGACGAGATCGACGCCGTCGGTCGCCACCGCGGCGCCGGCATGGGCGGCGGTCACGACGAGCGCGAGCAGACCCTCAACCAGCTCCTGGTCGAGATGGACGGCTTCGACGTGCGCGGCGGCGTGATCCTGATCGCGGCGACGAACCGGCCCGACGTGCTCGACCCCGCCCTGCTCCGTCCGGGCCGCTTCGACCGCCAGATCCAGGTCGACGCGCCCGATCTCGCGGGGCGCCACAAGATCCTCCAGGTGCACGCGCGCGGCAAGCCGCTGGCGCCGGGCGTCGACCTGCTCGGGGTCGCCCGCCGTACGCCGGGCTTCACCGGTGCCGACCTCGAGAACGTCCTCAACGAGGCGGCGCTGCTGACCGCGCGCACCAACGAGAAGCTGATCACCGACTTCTCGCTCGACGAGGCGATCGACCGGGTCATCGCCGGCCCGCAACGGCGTACCCGTCTGATGAGCGAGAAGGAGAAGCTCATCACGGCGTACCACGAGGGTGGGCACGCGCTGGTCGCCGCGGCGTTCCCCGGCAACGACCCGGTGCACAAGGTGACGATCCTGCCGCGCGGGCGGGCCCTGGGCTACACGATGGTGCTGCCCGACCAGGACAAGTACAGCCAGACCCGCAGCGAGCTGCTCGACACGCTGGCCTACATGATGGGCGGGCGCGCGGCGGAGGAGATGGTCTTCCACGACCCCACCACCGGCGCCGGCAACGACATCGAGAAGGCGACCGCGGTCGCCCGGGCCATGGTCACGCAGTACGGCATGACCGAGCGCCTCGGCGCGATCAAGCTCGGCGACAACAACGCCGAGCCTTTCCTGGGTCGCGACCTGGGCCACAGCCGCAACTACTCCGAGGAGGTCGCCGCGGCGGTCGACGAGGAGACCAAGAAGCTGCTGGCGAACGCGCACCAGGAGGCCTTCGACATCCTCGAGCAGAACCGCGACGTCCTCGACAGCATGGTCCTCGAGCTGATGGACAAGGAGACGCTCGACAAGGAGCAGGTGGCCCGGGTGTTCGAGCCGCTGCGCAAGCGGCCGGCCCGCCCCGCGTGGACCGGATCACCCGACCGCAACCCGTCGGCCATCCCGCCGGTCGAGGTGCCGCAGGAGATCCGCGACCGGGCGAAGGTCAACGGCACCCGTCCCGACTCGGACGCCGGTGCGATCCTGACACCTCCCGGCTCGGGCGGCGACGTGCACGGCGGCCCCATCGGTCCCGGTCAGCCGGCTCCGCAGCCACCCGCCTGAGTCCCCCGATGACGGACCCGATCGCCTGGCACGAGCGACCACCGGAGGCCGTACCGGACTTCGACCACGACCGGGCCGCCGCGGCCGTCCGCGAGCTGCTGATCGCGCTGGGTGAGGATCCCGAGCGCGAGGGCCTGCGTGGCACTCCTCATCGCGTCGCCCGGGCGTACGCCGAGCTGACCGCCGGCCTGCGGCAGTCGCCGTCCGAGGTGCTGACGACGACCTTCGACCTCGGCCACGACGAGATGGTGCTGGTCCGCGACATCGAGCTCTGGTCGATGTGCGAGCACCACCTGGTGCCGTTCACCGGCGTGGCGCACGTCGGCTACATCCCGGCCGAGACCGGCAAGATCACCGGGCTCTCCAAGCTCGCCCGGCTCGTCGACATCTACGCGAAGCGACCGCAGGTGCAGGAGCGGCTGACGACGCAGATCGCGGACGCGCTGGTCGCGGGGCTCGACGCGCGCGGCGTGATCGTGGTGATCGAGGCCGAGCACCTCTGCATGACGATGCGAGGAGTGCGCAAGGCGGGAGCCCGAACCATCACCTCCGCCGTCCGGGGTCAGATGCACAACGCCGCCACCCGCTCGGAGGCGATGGCCCTGATCAACTCCAACAAGGGATGACGCCCCTGCTGATGGGGGTCGTCAACGTGACCCCCGACTCGTTCTCCGACGGCGGTCGGTGGGACACCCCCGACGCGGCCATCGCCCACGGCCGCGACCTGATGACCGACGGAGCCGACATCCTCGACATCGGTGGCGAGTCGACCCGACCCGGCGCCACCCGGCCACTGGTCGAGGAGGAGCTCGGGCGGGTCGTGCCGGTGATCCGGGCGTTGGCCGCCGAAGGTGCGCGGGTCTCGGTCGACACCATGCGGTCCGAGGTCGCCGAGCAGGCTCTGGTCGCGGGCGCCGCGATCGTCAACGACGTCTCCGGCGGTCTCGCCGACCCGCGGATCCTCGACGTGGTGGCCGCGTCGGATGCGACGTACGTCTGCATGCACTGGCGGGGACACAGCGACCACATGCAGCAGCTCGCGTCGTACGACGTGCCCGGCGGCGTGGTCGCGGCGGTCCGCGACGAGCTCTGCGACCGCGTGGACGACGCTCGCGCGGCCGGGATCCCCGACGAGCGGATCGTCCTCGACCCGGGGCTCGGGTTCGCCAAGAAGGCCGAGCACAACTGGGCGCTGCTGGCCGGCTTGTCGGTGTTCCAGTCGCTGGGCTTCCGGCTGCTGGTTGGACCCAGTCGCAAGTCGTTCCTCGGGTCGTTGCTCGTCGACCGCGACGGGTCGCCACGTCCGGTCGACGACCGCGAGGCGGCCACGCTCGCGCTGACCGTGCTCCTGGCGCAACAGCGCGTGTGGGGCATCCGCGTGCACGACGTACGCGCCAGCCGCGACGCTCTGCGCACCCTCGAACGTTGGGAGCAGGGATGATCGACGAGCTCTCGGTCACCGGCATCGAGTGCTTCGCCCACCACGGGGTGTTCGAGCACGAGCGCCGTGAGGGGCAGACATTCGTGATCGACCTGACGCTCGGGGTCGACACCCGTCCCGCAGCGGCGTCCGACGACTTGCACGACACCGTGGACTACGGAAGTCTCGTCGCGCGGGTGAAAGCCGCGGTGGAGTCGGATCCGGTGGACCTGATCGAGACCGTGGCCGAGCGCATCTCGGGAGTCTGCCTCTTGGACAATCGTGTTGAATGGGCCAAGGTCACGGTCCACAAGCCCGGTGCCCCCATCGAGGCGACCTTCGCCGACGTGACGCTGACGATCACCCGCCCGACCACCGAACGATCCGAGCCCCCGACCAGCGAGGTGCGACCGTGACCGAGACGCCCAACCCGCACATCGTCGACGCCGACACCCTCACCGGTGAGATGCGTCCGATCCGCCGGGCCGTCGTCGCGCTCGGCTCCAACCTCGGAGAGCGGCTGACCAGCCTCCAGGGCGCCGTGAACGCCCTCGCCGACACCCCCGACGTCTGGGTCACCGGTGTCTCGCCGATCTACGAGACCGAGCCCGTGGACGCCCCCGACGGCTCCGAGAACTTCCTCAACGCGGTGGTGCTGCTCGACACCACGTTGGCCGCGAGCCGCCTCCTCGACCGCGCGCACGCCATCGAGGACGCCTTCGGGCGCGAGCGCAGCGCCGGTGGCCAGTACCACGGGCCGCGCACGCTCGACGTCGACGTGATCGTGGTCGGCGACCGGCGGCGCAACGACGAGGTGATGCAGCTTCCGCACCCGCGTGCCGCCGAGCGCGCGTTCGTCCTCCAACCCTGGTACGACGTCGAGCCCGACGCCGAGATCCCCGACGCCGGCCCGGTGGCCGACCTGCTCGAGAAGAGCGACCGCAGCGGCCTGACCCGGCGCGACGACCTCGCGCTGCAGGTGCAGTGAGCCCGCGCGCGTGAGCCTGCTGCCCTGAAGCTGTGGTGAGACGGCGGTGAGACAGTGGTGAGCGCCGAGCCCGAGCCACCGGACGACGGACCCGCACCCCCCGAGCCCGAGGGTCGGCTACGCCCGATGAGCCCCACCGGGCTGGCCGTGCTGGCGGCGATCGGCCTGATCGCCGGCTGGATGTTCCACCGGGTGGCCGACAGCTCCACCGGTCTGCCGCCGCAGGTGCCCTGGGCGCAGCCACTGACACTCTTCCTGGTTGCGTGCATCCTGGGCGGCACGGCCTGGTCCACACGCCGTACCATCCAGCAGCGGCCGCGACAGCTGTCACCCCACCAGGCGGTGAACCGGCTCGTCCTGGCCCGCGCGTGTGCGTACGTCGGGGCACTCGCCGCCGGAGCCTACATCGGGTACGCCGTGAGCTGGCTGGGCGTCAACAGCAGCGATCTCGCAGGTCAGCGCGCCTTTCGGTCCGCCTGCGCGGGGGTTGCGGGCCTCCTGATCGTCGTCGGAGGGCTGCTCCTCGAACGCGCGTGTCGCGTCCCTCCGAAGGACGACGAGCCCTAGCCTTTCCACATGTCTTCCCCACAGACTCGTCGTCGGCAGCGCAGTACCCGTCTCATGGTCGCTGCCGCACTGGTCATCACCGCGGCGGTCGTCGTCATCGGCGCCGTCCTCAGCGCATCCCTCACGTTCGTGTCGGTCGCTGCCGTCCTCGCCGTCGTTCTCGGAGCGGCGGCCGTGCGGATCACCCATTCCGAGCTGGTCGTGTCGCGCCGCGAAGGCGCCGCCGACCGGGCCCGCCAGGCCCAGGACTACCGCACGCTCGCCGAGCAACGCTCGCGGGAGCACCGCGAGTTCGCCGGCGCCATGGAGTCCCGACTGGGCCGGGCCGACCAGGCCGTCACCCAGCTCGAGTCCGCCGTGGTGGCCTCCCAGGGCCGCGCGGCCGAGACGATGCGCAAGCTGAACGCCGAGGTCCGCCGGGCCGACGAGGCCGAGGCCGAGGGCAGCCGGCTGGCCGTGGCGCTCGAGGAGTCGGAGGAACGAGCCGCCGAGGCGATCGTCCGGGTCTCCGAGCTCGAGGGCGAGAACGACGGGCTCCGCGCGGAGAACGACGTCCTCAAGTCCGAGCTCGACGCCGCCACGTGGCAGCCCCACGTGCGGCACGCCTGATCGTCTCGAGCTCGACGACCGCACGGACGAGCTGATCATGGGCGGCCGGGGGCTGACGGTTTCACCGCTGAGGCGGTGAATCCGACGGTTACCGGCGGAAGGATCGGCCAAGAAGCATCGGTTTCACCGCTGAGGCGGTGAAACCGACAGCCCACCCTGACAGCCGCTCGACCCCGTGGTGTACGCCGTCCGGCCCAGCCGTAGAACGGGGCGGAGGGTTGAGCCGCGCTGTACGGGTTGAGCTGTGGGCGGTATGGGTCGAGCAGTGCCATCGGTCCCGTCTCGAAACCGGTGACGGTGCCTGACGCCCGGGACACCCGCACCGGGCTCGACTCGGCGAGCACGGCTTGGCAGGCGCAGCCGTGGGTTCACCCCGCGCTCCTATGCCGTGCCCTGGTTCCTCGGGCCCGGCTGCTCGCCGGCGAGGGAGGCACGCAACGCGCGGTGGATGCCGCCGGGGGTGAGGACGCCCACGAACTGGGCACCCTCCCTGACCCCGACCACCGGCTTGTCGTCGCGCAGCAGGACGGCCAGCGCCTGCTCCAGGGTCGAGTCCAGGTCGATGGCCGCGCCGAGGTCCCCGGTCGCGATCCCGTCGAGCGGCTCGAGGTGGGAGCGGTCGAGCTTGGTCACCGTGAGCCGGCGCAGACCGGCGGTCGAGCCCACGAAGTCGGCCACGAAGTCGTCCGCGGGATGGCCGAGCAGCTCAGCCGGCGTCCCGAACTGCGCGAGCCGCCCGCCCTGCGCCATCACGGCCACCCGGTCGCCCATCTTCACGGCCTCGTCGATGTCGTGCGTGACCAGGACGACGGTCTTGCCGAGCTCGCCCTGGAGCCGCATGAACTCGTCCTGCAGCCGGGCCCGGACGATCGGGTCGACGGCGGCGAACGGCTCGTCCATCAGGAGCACCGGCGGGTCGGCCGCGAGCGCGCGGGCCACTCCCACGCGTTGCTGCTGACCTCCGGAGAGCTGGTGCGGGTAGCGATCGGCGTACGTCGTCGGGTCGAGGCCGACCAGCTCGAGCAGCTCCAGTGCCCGGGACCGTGCCTGGGCCTTCGGCGTCCCGGTCAGCGACGGCACGGTGGCGACGTTCGTGGCGATCTTCTGGTGCGGGAACAGGCCGATCTGCTGGATGACGTATCCGATCCGGCGCCGGAGCTGGACCGGGTCCTCCGAGGTCACGTCGTGACCCTCGAGGTAGATCCGGCCGCTGGTCGGCTCGATCAGCCGGTTGATCATCTTCAGCGTCGTCGACTTCCCGCAGCCGGACGGGCCGACCAGGCACACGACCTCGCCGGACGCCACCTCGAGGTCCAGCTCGTGAACCGCGACCGTCCCGTCCGCGTAACGCTTCCCGACCCCCTCGAGCCGGATCATCGCTTCGCTCAGCGCTGGCTCCCCGGAGCTGGCGGTAGCGTTCATGCCCGTGACCCTACTCGCGGAGGACGGGATCTCGATCCAGCCCAGCTGCTACAGCAGGCTGGTCAACAAGTGGTACTGCACCGACTACCTGAAGGATCGCCACCACGACCTGACGTCGGCTCTGGGACAGCATCTGCAGATCACCGCGTGGTCCCTGGTGCTCGGGATCATCATCGCGTTCCCGCTCGCGTTGCTGGCCCGACGACTGCCGCGGTTGCAAGGCGCGATCCTGGGCTCGGCGACGATGATCTACACGATCCCGAGCCTGGCGCTCTTCCCGTTGCTCGTGCCGTTCACCGGCATCAGCAGCAAGGCCGTGATCATCGGCCTGGCCCTCTATGCCCTCACGATCCTGGTCCGCAGCATGCTGTCCGGCCTGAGCGGGGTGCCCGAGGAGGTGCGTGAGTCGGCGCGCGGACTGGGCTACGGCCGGACGCGGCTGCTGTTCCGCGTCGAGCTGCCACTCGCACTGCCCGTGATCATGGCGGGGGTCCGCGTGGCGACCGTCTCGACCGTCGCGTTGACCACCGTCGGCGCGATCGTGTCGTACGGCGGGCTCGGCAACCTGATCCAGGACGGCGTGCAGAACAACTTCAAGGCCGAGATCCTCGCCGCCAGTGTGCTCTGCGTCGTCCTCGCGGTCGTGCTCGACGCGATCATCGTCGGCGTCCAGTGGACGGTGACGCCCTGGACCCACCGGAGGCGGTCGGCATGAGGAATCTCCGCGACGCCTGGGACTACCTGACCACCGGCGCCAACTGGGGTGGCCCCGAGGGGTTGTGGCACCTGTTGGTCCAACAGCTCCTGATCAGCGTGACCGCACTCCTGGCGGCGATGCTGGTCGGTCTGACCCTCGCCCTGTGGCTCGGTCACCTCGGGCGGGCCGGCTTCCTGTCGGTGAACATCACCAACGTCGGTCGGGCCGTCCCGACGTTCGCGCTGCTCGCGATCCTGGTGACCCTCGACCACCCGGGCACCGCGACGTTCGGGCCCTACGGACGCGCCGGGCTGGCCACGCTCATCGCGCTGGCCCTGTTCGCACTGCCTCCGATCTACACCAACGCGTACGTCGCGGTGCGCGAGGTCCCGCCCGCGGTCAAGGAGTCTGCCGCCGGGATGGGGATGACCGGATCCCAGCAGTTCTGGCGGGTCGAGCTCCCGCTGGCCATGCCGCTGGTCGTCTCGGGCCTCCGGCTGGCGCTGGTCCAGGTCTGGGCGACCGCGACCATCGCCGCGCTCGTGGCGGGGCCCGGCCTGGGCACCCTGATCACGGAAGGGTTCTACCGCACCGACTACCCCAAGGGCATCGCGGCCGCGATCGTCGTGGCCGTCGTCGCCTTCCTGCTCGAGGTCGGTGGTGCGCTCGTGGAGCGCGCGGTGGACCCGAATCGTAAGGGAACTGAAATCAGGGCCACCCCTCCAGGGGGTCGCACCGCGGATGCCGTTGGGACATGATGGCCGTCCACGCCCTGGCACGAACGGGGGCACCGGACACGCGCGTCGCAGGCGACGCGGGACACAGAAGGTGAGAGAAGTTCCCATGCAGACTCGACGTCTCGTGGTCGGGGTGGTGGCGGCCAGTGCCGCGCTGCTCACGGCCTGCGGAAGCTCGAACAGCAGCAGCACAGCCACCGACTCGGGCTCGACCGGAACCACCGACAAGGGCACGGTCCGCATCTCCGGCCAGAACTTCACCGAGGCCCAGATCGTCGCGGACATGTACGCCGCGGTCCTGCAGAAGGCCGGCTACACGCCCGACGTCCATCTCGTGGGCACCCGTGACGTGTACATGAAGATCTTCCCGAGCAAGCTCGACGTCGTACCCGAGTACACCGGGTCGATCGTCGAGTTCCTCAACGGCACCTACAACGGCAGCAACGCCAAGCCGATCACGGTCTCCGACCCGCAGAAGACGATCGACAAGGCGAAGCCGTTGCTCGACAAGGCCGGCATCACCCTGCTTCACCCGTCGACCGCGACGGACACCAACGCGTTCTTCGTGACCAAGAAGTACTCCGACCAGAACAACGTCCACACGCTGTCCGACCTGAAGGGCAAGTCGGTGACGCTGGCCGCAGCGCCCGACTGCAAGGGACGACTCGACTGCGAGGGCGGCCTCTCGTCGGCGTACGGCATCGACATCACCAAGATCCTGCCGCTGGGCTACGCCAGTCAGCAGACCTACGACTCGGTGCTGAAGGGCGAGTCGGAGCTGGGTGAGACGAGCACGACCGACGGCACCCTGCAGAGCCAGGGCCTGGTGCTGCTGGCCGACGACCAGCACATCCAGCCGGCGCAGAACCTCGTGCCGATGGTCTCGACGAAGTTCCTCCAGGCGCATCCGGACGTGGAGGGTCCGCTGAACGAGCTGATGGCCGCGCTCACGACCGATGACCTCACTCAGCTCAACGCGGAGGTGTCGGTCCAGCGAGCGAAGCCGGAGGACGTCGCTCAGCAGTGGCTGACCGATGCCGGGTTGATCTGACCGCGGTCGTCCGGGCGGTCGCCGTCAGTCGCTGAGCCTCTCGAGGAGGGCGCTCAGCGGCTCGGCGTTGGTGCCGAAGTCGAACGTCCAGCCACTTTGGTGGGCGCGATAGAGGCGGCGACCGTCGTCGGGGTTGTCGACCTGCGGCCGGCTCCAGAAGTAGTGGGTCCGGGCGCCGTGCGCGGTGGCGAACAGGTGCTCGTTGCGGGCGTGGTAGGCCCATTGGTTGAGCACGATCACGTCCTCGACGCGATGGGAGTAGAGCAGGTTGAACATCCCTGCGCCACCGAACCCGGCGACCACCCGGGCGTCCGCGAACGCCGCCGCCTGCTCGGCGAGCGTGAGCCGCTTGGGGGACACGATGGTGAACCCGTGCGCAGCGAACAGCCGCTCGACGTCCTCGACGTTGCTGCAGGGACGGTTGCCCTCCCGGCGTGTGACGAAGATCCGGGAGCCGCCCGACCCGGGCTCGCTCCCGACCAGACCCTCGCGGAGCCGGGTCCAGGTCTCATGGATCCTGGGGTGCACGTAGAACGGCGGTGTGTTGTGCCACATCGGGGTGCATCCGACCAGGCTGGTCACGGTCACGGGCCCGTCGACCCAGACGATGTCCTCCCGTGCGATCCCGTACGCCGTGAGCAGGGTCGTCTCCGGGCGGGTCTCGGGCGAGTCGGTCCCCGACGGGCGCAGCCGGCACAGGACCTTCAGCGAGGGGTCGGCGGCCTTGGCCGCCGGCCAGCCCCAGAGCTTGGCCAGGGCCTCCGTCATCAGGTGCCCGAAGTGGCCCGTGTTGGAGTACAGCAGGAGGAAGTAGGAGCCGTCGAGCCGCTCGCCCCTCGGCATCCTCTCCACGCGGCTGAAGTGCTCGTCGACGTACCGCAGGCCGGGCGAGAGCGTCTGCGCAGCGAGGTGCCAGCGGAACGAGTCCGGCAGCAGGCTGCGCCGCGTGTGGACCAGGCCCGCCTTCGGCAGGTGCAGGGGCCGCCCTTCGTAGCGGCGCACCGTGTGCGGAGGGTAGGACACGGTGTCCGGCACGCGGGGCTCGGGTGAACCGCCGTGCTCGGTGGCCAGGCGCCCGCTCCGGAGGAGTCCTCCCGGCAGCTCCTCGACCACGGACACCCGGAGTCGCGGCTCTCGGGTTCGAAGCAGCTCGACCAGCCCCTTCTCGCGAAGCCGCAGCAGGTGCCGCCCTCTCTTGACGACGACCACCAGCCGTCGGGTGACCCGCGACTCGGCGGTGGCCCGGTGATGGGCCCGCCACTGCGGCTCCAGCCCCCGACGTCCTTCGGGTCCGCGCAGCCGTCGGGCCACGTCGACGAGAGGCTCGCGTCGCCGGACGGGAGCGAGCTCGCGCAGCGCCACCCAGGTGTCCCCGGGACCGAGATGGAAGAAGCAGCGCGCGAAGGCGTCCAGCTGCTGGCGCCCGGAACGCGCGCGGACGTCGACGACCAGTCGTGCCTGGTTGAGCGCCGCCAGTTCCTCGTGCAGCTCGCGGGTGGTTCTGCCGACCAACGTCACCAGCGGGGCCCTGCGCCAACGCGTGCGGGAGATCTGCAGTCTGGTCACCTGACGTCGGTGATCGGCGATCACGATCAGGATGCGCTTGCCTCGCTTCCGACGCAGGCGACGCGGAAGCAGGCGATCGACATCGGACATGGTGGTCCGGCGGAACCGAGACGGGAACACCCGGACAGTATGGTCAGTCGGCTGCTGCAGGCCGGGGAGCGGGCGCCCATCTCGAACGGGCGTCGCGCATCCGGGTGGTCGCGCTCGGACCCGTCGTTACGATGCCCGGCA
>Ga0105239_10009886_pt1 | contig 10715 bp, 5 predicted proteins | sample KBSC44metaG_FD_92761 | JGI IMG/M metagenome (GOLD analysis project Ga0105239, IMG submission 92761) | Corn rhizosphere microbial communities from Kellogg Biological Station, Michigan, USA - KBS C4-4 metaG | ecosystem: Host-associated > Plants > Roots > Rhizosphere > Soil | place: Michigan, USA...
CCGGCATCGCGTTGACGCCGGCTGCCGCACAGAAGATCGATATCGAAGCGGCGCAGAAGCGTTTCACCGAGCTCTATGCGGCCGGCAAGTTTTCCGAAGCTTTGACGCAAGCGCAGTCAACCGAGGCGGCGGCGAAGCGAGCCGGCACTAACAACATCACTTACATTCTCGCGCTCAATGACCTCGCCCGCGCCCACCAGGAGCTGGGTCACTACGCCGAAGCGGTCGCGATGTTCAAACAGGTGGCCGACGCCCTGCAAAAGAACGTTCCGCCGAATGATCCGCGGACCGGACAGGCGCTCGCCAACCTTGCCACGGCTTATCTGCTGCAAGGGAACAGTACCGAGGCTGAGGGGCTCTACAAGCGGGCGCTCGACATCGCGACAAATTCGCTCGCGCCGAATGACCCTGCCGTGGTCAGGCTGATCGGCAATCTCGGCGATGTCTACACCAGCCAGGCGCGTTACGCGCAGGCGGAGGCGCAATACAAGCGGGCGCTCGAGCTCGCGGAGAAGACGAGCGGGCCCAACAGCCTGCAGGTCGCGCTGATCCTCAACAATCTCACCAAGGTCTACGAGGACGAGAGCCGCTTTGCCGAGGTCGAGAAAGCGACCAAGCGTGCGCTTGCAATTCGTGAGCAGGCGCTTGGTCCTGATCATCCGGATGTGGCTGCAAGCCTCAACAATCTGGCCCATGTGTACGAGCGAGTGGGCCGCTATGCCGAAGCCGATAGCCTGTTTCAACGCGCCATCGAGATCTGGGAGAAGGCGCTGGGCCCGAACCATCCGCGCCTCGCCACCTCGCTACTCAATCTCGCCAGCGTGTACGCGGACGAAGGTCGGTACGACGAGGCCGAAGCGCTTTACAAGCGCGCGCTCGCCATCCGGGAGGCCGTGTTCGGCCCGGACAGCGTCAGCGTCGCCACCATCCTCAACAATCTCGCCGCGATCTATGAATCCCAGGAGCGCTACACCGACGTCGAAACTTATTCCAAGCGCGTGCTCGCCATTGCCGAGAAATCGCTCGGCGGAGACAATCCCGACACAGCAAAGGTGCTTCGCAAGCTTGGCGTCGCCTATGACGGAGAGCGGCGCTATTCCGAGGCGGAGACGCAGTTCAACCGGGCGCTCGCCATCTTCACGAAGGCATTCGGGCCTAATCACCGCTTCGTAGCGACGGTCCTGATCAGCGAGGGCCATCTGTTCGAGCATCAAGGACGCTACGCGGAGGCCGAGCAGGCGCACAAGCGCGCGCTCGCGATCAACGAGAAAACGCGCGGCGCGAACCATCCGGAGGTCGCGCGAGGGCTGAACGATCTCGCTTTGCTGAGCCTTTCACAAAACAATCCCTCCGATGCGATCGGCTATTCTCGCAAGGCAACCGCGGCCATCCTCGCACACGCCGACGAGGGTGTATCGGCAGGGAAATTATCGGGCGACCGCTCGGACGGCTTGATCGAACAGCGCAGCGACATCTTCCTGACGCATGTCGGCGGACTCGCAGCTGCCGCACGCACGGGAGGCGGCTCCGGTCCGGCGCTGGGTCAGGAGGCATTCGAGATTGCGCAATGGGCCGTTCAATCGTCGGCCGGCGCGGCCCTCCAGCAGCTCGGGCCCAGATTTGCCGCCGGCAACGATGCGCTTGCTGCGCTCGTGCGCACGAACCAGGATCTGTCCAACTATTTGCGCGACCGCAACAAGGCACTCGTCGGGGTGCTGTCGAAGCCGGACGGGCAGTCGAACACGGCGCAGGCTGACGAGATCAGGAAGACAATCGCCGATGCCGAAAGCAAGCTGACCGCCAACTCGGCACAGCTGCAACAGCAATTCCCGGAATTCGCCAAGCTCGTCACACCCAAGCCTTTGAAGGTCGCCGACGCGCAGAAACTGATGGCACCCGACGAAGCACTGGTTTTTCTTCTGGCCGGAGACAAGGAAAGCTACGTCTTTGCTCTGACAGCCAACGAGTTCGACTGGCATACGATCCCCATCGGAGAGGCCGAGCTCGCCACCGAGGTCGAGAGGTTCCGCAAGGGCCTGAACGTTGACGAGCTTCAGCCGTTCGACCTCAACATCGCCTACCAGATGTTTGGACAACTGATGGGTCCGGTCGACGGGCTCATCAAGAGCAAGCGCAATCTTCTTGTCGTATCATCCGGCCCGCTGACGGCTCTGCCGTTTCACCTCCTGGTCACGGAACCGCCGGCGCAAGCCTCGGTCCAACTCAAGGGCAAAACACCCGAACAGAGCGCCCCCGCCTATCGCGAGGCTGCGTGGCTGATCAAGCGTCAGGCCGTCACCGTCCTGCCCTCGGTCCCCAGCCTGCGGACGTTACGGTCGTTTGCTCGCAGAGAGCTAAACCTGAAGCCGTTGGTCGGATTCGGCAACCCGGTGTTCCAACAGGACCCTGCGCCAGAAACCAACAGGGGCGCCCGCAAAGCGAGGGGCATCGCACGTTCCTACACCGATTACTGGCGCGGCGCCGGTCTCGATCGCTCGGCGCTCGCGTCCGCCCCAGGCCTTCCCGATACGGCAGATGAACTGAGGGCGGTCGCATCGGATCTTGGCGCACCGGCCTCTGACATCCACCTTGGACGCGACGCCAGCGTGACCACGGTGAAACACACGCCGCTCGAGAATTATCGCATCATCTATTTCGCGACGCATGGACTCGTCGCCGGCGACATCAAGGGCCTTGCCGAACCGGCGCTGCTTCTCACCGTGCCCGCCGCGCCGACGCCCGATGACAATGGATTGCTGACGGCAAGCGAAGCCGCCCAACTCAAGCTCAACGCCGACTGGGTGGTGCTATCGGCCTGCAACACTGCGGCGGGCGAAAAGCCGGGCGCGCAGGCCCTCTCCGGCCTCGCGCGCGCCTTCTTCTATGCGGGCGCGCGGGCCCTCCTGGTGTCGCACTGGCCTGTCGCCTCCGAAGCAGCAACGCGGTTGAGTACGTCGACCTTCGATACGCTCAAGGCCGACCCGACGCTGGGACGCGCCGAAGCCGTGCGGCGCGCGATGCTGGCCTACCTCAGTGACACATCGTCAGCAATAAACGCTCACCCCGCGATCTGGGGTCCGTTCTCGCTGGTCGGAGAAGGCAGCAAGCAGTAGGTCGCGGTTAGAAGTCGAAGCCCAATCCCACCCGAACCGTGTGGAAGGATTCGCGGACATCGATCGTTGCGCTGCTGGACGGTGCGCTACAGCCTGTCGGCGCCGCGCAAACGGTGGTCACGCCAACGGTCTTGGTATAGCTGCCGAAGTCCGTGTAGCGGTACTCCACCCTCGCCTTCCATCCTCCCCAGATAGCCATCTCGACGCCACCACCAACCGTTCCACCGACCCTGGTGTCCGTCCAGTCAGCCCTGGACGTCGCCGTGCTTCCGCCAGTGAGGATCGGCGTCGTCACGAAGACCTGGCCGTTGTACGAGAACGAACCGCTGATCTGCCCGATCGCCACGCCGGCCGTGCCGTAGACAAGGGTCTGGGGCGTCACGAGCCAACCGTAGCGCAGCCGAATCGAGCTGTCCCAGGTTTGCTTGATCGAGCCGAATTTGGTGTCAGACCGGTAGTTGAAGCAGCCCGCGTCGAAGCAGACGAACGGCATCGACACCAAGGCGGTGTTCTCGGCCTTCTTCCAGGACCAGTCGCCTTCAACGCCGACCACGCTATTGCCGAACTGCCAACGGTAACCAATGAAGGGGCCGATTGTGTAGCTCAGAGGATGGCCTTTGAACGCGAACGGCGTTTCAAAGCAGCTGACGTTATAGGGAAACCCGGCAGGACAAACGTAGGCGCCCGGCTCGACGAAGTTGTTGTTGACCGAGCTGACGCCGTTGGATCCACCGACCTGGCCGCCGGACCAATTGTTGCTCGCAGTCTGCTGCGTTTGTTGCGGCGCAGCCCTCTGCTTCGGGGTGATCGGCAAGTCGGCAGCAAAGGCCGACCCCATCGCGCCAAACGCCAATGCAAAAATGAGCCCTAAAGGAAATCGCTTGTTCATGATGTCGCCCCAACGGTCGGATCATCGAAAGGTTGAGTCGATGTTATGCCCGAACCGCGCGAGCTGATATGAAGGAGAGCGCGCGCCGGCTCTCGAGGACTTCTTTTCTAATGTTGTGTTTCCGTCGGGCAACACTTCGGGCGACGAAGCGCTCGCGCTTTAAGCGATGGGCTGAACAAATCTTGGACGATTGTGATGATTGTCACGCTCCATCATGGAGCTTGTGACAGAGCGAATCGGATCGACGCTCGTCATATTGTTCACTTCAGGCAAAGCCACGGAGATCCGACGAGGCCGCTTCACCAGGGCGACCTCGGGTAATTGGTCTAGTTGTTGGGCATGTAAGGAGCCATGGCGGCTGCGATATCCGGCGCTTTAGCCCGCAGGGTCGCAGCATCGAACGGCATCCGCCCTGAGGAGAACTCACGTTCCAACTGCCTGAAACTTGGGCCTGACTTCTTGGCCGAAGCCGTCTTGGCCAGCTCATGCGTCGTTTTTTGCGTTTTGACAGTCGCTGGCGTCACGACCTGCGGCGCGGCCGCTTTGGGAGGTTCGGGCTCCTTTGGAGGCTCGATATTTTGAACAGCAGTCTCGACCGGCGTTGGCTTCGCCTCGAGCACCGGCTTGGCTTCGAGCACCGGCATGGCTTCGGGCAGCGGCTTTGCTTCGGGCAGCAGCTTCGACCCCGGCTTGATGTCCTCCGACTTGGGTTCCGAAGCAGCAGCCGCCTCAACGACTGGCGGCTTGGCAATGACGACCGGCGTCTCGGCGGTCACCGCGGGGCGCTCTGGGATGCTCCGCTCGGATGACTGCGGCAACGCCGGAGCCGGGGCAGAAGGAGCCACCGGCTCGACCGAAGCCACCGGGCGGGTTGGTTCGATCGCTTCGGATGTCACCGCGGGGCGTGCGGGGATGCTCCGCTCGGATGCATGCAGCGGAGCCGAGGCGGCAGGTGCCGCCGGCTCAGCAGAAGCTACCGGGTGGGTTGGTTCCATCACTTCGGACGTCGACGCGGACGCAAGGGCGGGTCCGGGTTGCGCTTGGCGCTGCAACACGGCGTCTCGCGCCTTGGCGGTAAATTCAGACTGCGCCTTTGCCAACAGGTCATTAGAGGCGCCGCTGGGCCGGTAGTAGAGCCCGGTCGCCACGACCGACAACGCAATAGCAGATCCGATAGCGATCCCGAGCTTGCTCATCTTAGTCTCCCCCTGAGCTATTGGGTTCTGTCTTAGCCGCTGGCGCCAGTTGTGGCTGTGATGTTGGTCACAGGACGTTCGGTCGTAGCGGCGAGCGCAACTTTGTTACCGCGGATGTTGCCTATGACCTCATCACGCGGGCCCTGGATGATCGCCTGCCCGAACGACATCACCAGCAGCTTGTCGACATGCGAAAGTAGCAGGTTACGGTGGGTAACGGCAATCACTGTGCACCCGGCGGCCTTCATCGCCACCATGGCCCGGCCGAGAGCCCTCTCGCCCTCCTCGTCCAGATTAGAGTTGGGCTCGTCGAGAACGACAAGGCGCGGCCGGCCGTACAGTGCGCGGGCGAGACCAACGCGCTGGCGCATACCGCCTGACAGGGCCACTCCGCCCTCGCCAAGCAGCGTATCGTAGCCGTTGGGCAATCGCAGGATCACCTCATGGGCGCCCGCCGCCTGCGCGGCCGCAACGACGGCGTTTGGTTCAACCTTCCCAAGGCGAGCGATGTTCTCGGCCACAGTCCCGGAGAACAACTCGATGTCTTGCGGCAGATAACCAATGTGTTTGCCGAGTCGGTTCTGATCCCACTGGCTATATTCGGCGCCGTCGATACGTACCGTACCTTCTCGCAGCGGCCACACACCGGCGAGCGCGCGAGCAAGGGTTGACTTGCCGCTGCCCGAGTTGCCGATGATCGCCATGCTCTCGCCGGCTTGCAGGCTGAGCGACACACCCTTGACGGCGGGGCGGCTCGCATTGGGCGGCCAGACGACGGCATTGGTGACTTCGAGATTGCCCTTTGGAGCGGGAAGCTCCGTAGGTGTTTCGCCGAGCGGGAGCGCCTGAAACAGATTCTCGAGGCGGTTGTAGGACGTTCTGAAAGCTACAATTCGCTTCCACTGGCCGATCACCTGCTCGATCGGCGCGAGGGCGCGACCCATGATGATGGATGCGGCCATCATGGCACCGGGGGAGATTTCCTTGTCGATCGCGAGCCACGCGCCGACGCAAAGAAGTGTTATCTGCACCGTGAGCCTGGCGAATTTCACCAGCGCATGGAGCGCCGCGCCCCGCTCGGTGGCAGCGCTATGAACGGCAATATGAGCATATTGGGCGCCGGCCCAGCGGTCGAGTACGACATCGCCCATGCCAAGACCGCGCACGACCTCGCCGTTACGCAGCGCCGACGCCGCAAAGCGGTTCGCCTCGTTCGCCAGACGACTCGCTTCATTGACGCTGGCACGCGTCATCACTTCGGTGATGATCGCCAGACTGAACAGCACGACGGCTCCGACAAGCGCCACCATGCCGAGCATGAAATGCTGCAGGAAACAGAGAATGACGAACAGCGGGGTCCAGGGCAAATCGCACAGATTGGCAGCCAAGCCACCCGTCAGGCATTCGCGGATCGTTTCGGCATCGCGGATCACCTGCTGACCAAGGCGATGCTGCGGCGACAGCTCGGCCTTCATCATGGTTTCGAACAGAGGTCGCCGCAAATGGTTTTCGAACTGCACGCCGGCTCGTGCCAGCACGCCTGACCGAACGAATTCGAGAACGCCGTACAGGATCAGGAACACAACGACGATCGAAGTCAGCATGACGAGCGTCGTAACGTTACGGCTTGTCAGCACGCGATCGTAAATCTGCATCGAATAGAGCGGCGACACCAACATGGTTGCATTGATGAACATGCTGATGACAAACGTAGCCCCCAGCGCTGGATAACAGGCCTTCAAGGCCTGTGTCAGCGGCGAACGGTTCGTTGTCTGCGCGGCCATGTCCGGTCCCCCTAGGACAACGCGACGATGCGCCGCGCAATTGAAATTGACTGTGACAGAGGTCACAAACCCAATAAATTACAGCATCTTTTTTTATGTGATGCTACGCACAACCCCAGCCATCGTTTCGGGGGTATAATATGCATATCACGTTCGGTGTCGGGGGACAGCCATGACAGTCATTTCGCCAGACCCGCAGCCTATGTCAGGGAGCATCGGCGACCACCGCGGCTACGCGCGTCTGGGTTTCGCCGCCATCGCCCTGGTCTTCGGCGGCTTCGGCATCTGGGCTGTTTTTGCTCCTCTTGACCGCGCGGCTGTCGCGCAGGGACAGGTTGCTGTCGAAAGCAACAACAAGCCGGTTCAACATCTCGAAGGCGGCATCGTCCGCGAAATTCTGGTGCACGATTCGCAGCAGGTGAAGGAAGGCGATGTGCTGTTCCGACTGCAGCCGACCACCGCCCAAGCCAATCTCGACTTGCTGCGAAAACAGATCGATGCCGACCTCGCCCACGAAGCCCGATTGGTCGCCGAGAAGACGCAAGCCGCTCAGATCAATTTTCCCGCCGATCTGCTGACACGCCGTAACATCAAGGAAACGGATCAGGCGATTAAGGATCAGGAACGGGTGTTCCAGGAAAATCGGGAGAAGCTCAACGGCGACCTCGGCATCCTGAGCTCCCAGGTTGCGCAGAAGCAGGCAGACATCGATGGACGCCAACGGCAGAGGGAATCGCTGGCATCTCAGATGACGAGCTACAAGGCCGAGATGACGTCGGTTTATCCCCTGGTCGAAAAGGGCTACTACGCCCGCAACAGATATCTCGAGCTTCAACGTAACGAGCAGCATGTGGAAGGCGACCTCGCCATTGCCGAGAGCGACATTGCGCGTCTCACCAAGGGCGTGGAAGAAGCCAAGCTTCAGATGCAACAGACTCGATACAAATACGACCAGGATGTCTCGAACGAGCTGAACGAGGTTCGCGGCAAGCTGTCGGATGCACGCGAGAAGATCTTGATCGCGCAGGATGTGCTGGCCCGCGTCGATGTTCGCGCGCCGCGAAGCGGCACCGTGTTTGGCATGAAAGTGCATGGCATCGGCGAGGTCGTCAAACCCGGCGATACGCTCGCCGAAATCGTGCCGCTTGGCGAAGGCCTGATGATCACGGCAAAGATATCGCCAAACGACATCGAAAGCGTCGAGATCGGCCAATCGGCCGAAGTGCGCTTCCCCAATTTCTCGACGCGGCAAACCTCGGTTATCACAGGCAAGGTCGTCAGCCTGTCCCCCGACGCGATGGTCGATCCTGCAGGCGGCGGCCAACAGCAGCAGCCGTATTTCACGGCGAAGGTGGTGATCGATTACAGCGTGGTGCCGGATGAGATTGCCAAGAAGATTCAGCCTGGCATGCAGGCCGAGTTGCTGATCTCCACCGGCGAGCGCACCGCGCTGGCTTATTTCATCGGGCCGTTGAAGAGCAGCTTCGCCAAGTCCTTCCGAGAGAAATGACCTTCCGATAGAAGTGAGACGGCCTCGACCGGGCCATCCCTCGGCGCAGCAGAAATATGCTCAGGCCGGAGATCCCGCTGTCGCACCAAGCCGCGCCCGGTTGGTCATGAAGACGTCGTGCTTTTCTCCATTCGGGCCGGAGAACGAAGCGGCTTCCATCGCACCGGCGTCGATTCCGCCTGCGTATATGGCCGCAGGGACCACCGCGAGTTGGCGTTTGCTGCTCTCGGCGAGCCGCGAAAAGCCAACGGCGCCATCGATCGCCGGGCCAACGGCCGTGAACGGTTTCGAAGCCCCTGCTCCGATTCGGCCGAGATAGGCGGTTCCCAGTGTCAGGCCCATGGCGACGGCAATCGGGTGACCGAACTCGGCGGAAAACCGCTCGTTCAAACGATCGAGCGCAACGTCGATGTCTGCAGCAGCCGCGAACGCGGCACGACACGCGTCATTCGTCGAGACAGGTGCAGCGATTGCAGTTTGGCCTGCACCATATTGGGGCGAGACTCCCTGGGGCAGGTCATTCTGCCCAAACACCGCAATCATACCGCTTTCAGTCGTCCGCATGATGGCGCCGTTATTCTTGACGATTGCGGCATGGACCACATCGAGAAACTCGTTGAGGAAGAAGATCGCATCATAGGCTGGCCGCGAGTTCACAAGAGCAGCATGGCCTTGCAGTCTGACGCTGAAGGCCACGACTTGCCGTTCGATCCCCGCAGTGTCCAACTCCGGCGCCGCCTCAACTTTGGAAGCATCACCGGCATCGTCAGTGGCGGTCAGCCGGGTCACCGTCAACGCGGCCGTTGGCGTGATCTGGCAGGCGAGCCGGATGCGATCGTCGTCGCCGCCAAGCAGCGCCAGTTCGGCAGCCGTCCGCGGCGGCAGGGCGCCTTCGACCTGCTCTATTCTCACACTGCACGCCGTGCAACGGCCGCGGCCACCGCAGGTGTTGGCATGCGGAACCCCATTCTGGAGGCTGATCTCGAGCAAGGTCGCGCCCGTGGAGGCTTTCAGCTTCGGGCCTTTGACATAAGTCACGTCGATCTTCGGCGCGACCAGGATCCGGAGGAACCGAACGACGAGTGCGCCGGTGGCAAGCACGAGCAGCACGCCGTAGGACCCCAACGCCATCAATCGATAACCCGACAGGGACCGCTCCGCGTCGGCCGAGGGCCAATGGGTTGCGGCGCGAACCTGCTCCGCAAAACTATGATCGGCCACCAGCACAGCGACAATACGCGCCGCGGCAATCACGCCCGCGAGCGCGGCGATGGGGACTGCCAGCGCGATCACGGCCAGTGCCGGCGCAATCGAACGGTAGCCGGGCGACATCCGCAACCACCGATGGACCCCTATGCACCCGTGGCCCCAAACCAGCACGATCAACGAGACAAAAACCAGATTATGGTCGGGCCACAGCTTGGCCAGCCGATACAGGATGTCGTCGTCCACGCCGAACTTGATGTTCGCAAGCCTGGTATCGACGAGATAAGGCAGAAGCAGCAACGGCACGAGCAAACCGCTGATGACCAGCGCGGCATCGCCGAATGACATGCGCAGGGTTGCACGGCGGGCGTTGAACCACAGCGTCGACAGGACATGGCAGACACAGGCGGTGGATAGGATGACAAGCCCGGGCCACGAGCGGGTGAAACTCAGTTGCCACGCCCCGATATCGCCCATGGTCTGCAGCGAGACGAGCCCGACCGCATCGCCGCAAAGCTCCAAAGCCGCAAACAGAAACAGGACAAGACCAGAAATGAGCGTGACGATTCGACCGGCGCGTTCCATACGGCGGGCGCTCAGCGCGCCACTCTCCCATGCTCATCCCAGGACGCGGGTAATCTGTACTATCTCACTCGCGTCCGTCTACATGGAAATTCCGCGGCCATCGGCTCTGGATATTTGACTTTGCTCACCCTCGCGGGCAGCCGGCACGCCCGCTCGCTAGCAAGACATACCGGCCGCCCCCAGCATCAGATCGTGTGCCAGTTGACCGAGTGGGAACCGACACTCTCGTTGTCGGTGACGTGGTCGCCGTCCATCTGCTGCTCGGTCACATGGCCGCTGGCATTCTGAAGCAATATGTCCGCCTTGCCATCATGATTGTAGTCACCGGCGCCGACCACTGTCGAGCCGGCCGCGTTGCCCACGGTGGTGTTCGAGGCGATGTGGTCGCCGTTCATCTGCCACTCCGCCAGCTTGCCATTGGTATTCTGCCAG